>Ga0335074_10016747_pt1 | contig 10322 bp, 10 predicted proteins | sample Lox_Sample_23_FD_206715 | JGI IMG/M metagenome (GOLD analysis project Ga0335074, IMG submission 206715) | Soil microbial communities from Loxahatchee National Wildlife Refuge, Florida, United States - Lox_Sample_2.3 | ecosystem: Environmental > Terrestrial > Soil > Wetlands | place: USA...
GCGCCCCACCGGACGAACGACGTTGACGCCGACAAGCGTCGACGCACACTCGAAAGCTTCCCGGACCCGCACCCCTTGACAAATTTCTTCATAGAAGGGAGCCATGAGAGTGCGCGTGACCAGTATTCGGCCTGGCCTGTTAGTGATCTCCGGCGTAGTGCGAGTGAACCGCGGGCTGGCCGGTGTAGCCGGGTCCAGCGCGGTCGTCGGCACCGAGGTATGTGTACGGCACGTGGATGTTGCGGTGGCCGGTGCAGGAGATCTGGTGACGGCGGGAATCGTAAGTGAGTCCGCAGGCTCGCAGCCAGGCGGTGAACCGCCGCCTGGCCGGCGGCCCGCCTTCGAGCTGGATGGCTGATAGATCCAGGTCGGCCGCCAGCAGCCCGCTGCCGGTCAGCCAGTCGGCGGCGCGGGCCAGCAGGGCGAGCTTGTCGCCGATGTAGTGCAGTCCGTGAACGCAGGTGATCAGGTCGAAACGCCGGGCTGGCGCCCAGCTGGCCACAGGCGCGCACACCAGGTCCAGGTTCCCGGCCCGCGGCGGCACCGGGTCGAAGGCGTCCACCAGGTCAGCACCGGTCAGGGCGGCGCAGCCGGACAGCCCGGCCTGGTGCAGCTGGCTGGCGGCCTGGATCAGCGCACGCCCGGTGCCGCAGCACACATCCAGCCATGCCACTGTCACGGCTGCCTGCTCCTTGCCGCCAGCGATCGCGGCCGTGATGACGTCCAGAGGGCTGAATCCCAGTTCGCGGGCGTAGCTGTTGACACCGGCCAGCTGACGTTCGCGGTTCATGGCGCAGTTGGCCACGACCGCCGACGCCTCCAGCGCCGCATCGCCCAGCAGCCCGGCGCGCACATTTACGCCAGCCACGCCAGCAGCATCCCACCTCGCGGGCAAGCCGCTTCTGCCGCGCCCGGCCGGCTCATCGAACGTGCCGCGGCATGAGCGTTCGGTTCGGCGGGGAGCAGAAGGTCAGCGCGCGACTACGGCACGCCCAGCAGCTGGAGCAGAAACAGCACCTGTGCTGGCGAAACGTCACCGTCCACCCGATCTCGGCATGGCCGGGCAGGTCGCCTACCACCTGCTGGCACAGGCCGGAGCGGAGAGGCGCCGTGGCCTATCACCACAGTCGTGTCCTGCCTGCCGGTCCTGGTCCTGGCCATGGGGACCGCGCTGACCCACATGCTGCACGCCGACGCCACCGACAGGGCACCGGACAACCCGGTCGGAGGACCAGCCATAACCCCCTCCCCCGAGGACCGGTCCGGGCCAAGCCCAGACCAGGCCACTGGCAGCGAGGCGCGGACCACCAGACCAGACCCGCGGGCCCCCCAGCAACGGCTGGAACACCCCCGCCTTATCGGCCGTACGCTTGCCGCTGCGGGCAAGCCAGTGTCACGACGTGCCCTGCGCAGCAACGGAGTCAAGGGCTCCAACGAGGCACTCAACACCCTGGCACGTCAGATCAATGTCGAATCAGTATTCGTAAAAAATTGCTGACTAGCAGCAGTCATTCTTACGATCATGTCAAGGTCAGATTGAGGTTAGCTCTGCCAGGCTGGAGTTACCCGGCAAGGTGAGCTACCGCGTCAGCCGCAGGGCGACCCGTTGCGCGCGCTGCTGTGAGACTGGAAGCGACGGGAAGTCGCAGGTGACCAAGGCAGTGGCTCCGCTCGGCAGCTGCCATCCCCCACGGGCCCGCGGATCATGTGCGCATGCTGATCGACGCCGGGCAGCGGGAGCAGATCCGCGGCGCGCTGAAGGCCGCGGGTGTGGACCACGAGGTGGTCAGCTGCCCGGGCGTCCAGCATGCGTTCTTCTGGCCGGGTACGCCGCCGTTCAGCCAGGCAGAGCCGGACGACGCGCGGACCAGGATCCTGGCCCTGCTCGACAGCGATTTACCCGGCAGCAACACGGTTTTACTTGGGTACAACATTTCCCGGCTATCCCAGTATTGCTACATCCAGCACGGGGGAACGGAATCCGTTTTACATGGACATGACGGTCTGGGAATGGTTCAGGCGGCGCTCGTTTCACCATGGCGATTACCGCGGGCTGGTAGCCGGGGACCGGACCACCACGCTTATCCTCCCGGCGCGCAACGTCGCGGCGACCATCGGGCCGATTCTCGACACCGTCGCGGGGCTGCAGGCCCGGACGGCCCTGCCCGGCCAGGTCGTGGTGGTGGACGCGGACTCGCCGGACGGCACGGCCGATATCGCCCGGGCGCACGGCGCGGAGGTGTACTCCGAGAACGAGCTGCTGACCGAGTACGGGCCCACCCAGGGCAAGGGCGACGCGATGTGGCGGGGCCTTTCGGTGGCCCGTGGCGATATCGTAATGTTCGCCGACGCCGACACCGCGGATTTCGGCGAGCATTTCGTCTACGGCACGCTCGGGCCGCTGCTCGCCGATCCAGGGATCCGGTTCTGCAAAGCGGCTTACCGGCGGCCGTACGCGGCCGGTGAGAAGTCCGTCGTGGACGGGGGCGGCCGGGTCACCGAGCTGATGGCAAAGCCGCTGCTCAACCGGTTCTACCCCGAACTCACCGGGTTCGTGCAGCCGCTGGCCGGGGAATTCGCGGCACGCCGTGACCTGCTGGTAAACCTGCCGTTCCTGACCGGATACGGCGTGGAGATCGGCCTGCTGATCGACGTGCTCGCCGGCGTCGGCCTGGCGGCCATGGCGCAGGTCGACCTCGGCGTCAGGCAGAACCGGCACCAGCCGCTGTGGGATCTGGCCAGGATGAGCTCGGTCATCCTGCACGCGATGTCGCTGCGGGTTCCCGCGCTGGAGCGGCGGCCGCCCGCCGGCGAACCCGGCCTGTGGGCGTTGCACCGACCGGAGATCTACCTGCATGCGGTGGCCACCCAGGACGGGCTGCGGCTCGATGAGCACCTGTCCGACGTTCTCGAACGGCCACCCCTGGCCCGGATGGGCACCGGCGACCTGATCCCCAACGCCCTGTGGTGAAGGCGCTGTGGTGACGGCGTAAACAGACGGCCACGGAATCGGGAGACGAGGTCGCGCGGACCCGGCAGCGGGACCCTGGTCCGGCTGCTGCTTGACGCCATCCGGCAGCACCGCACGGGATAGTGGGCTACCAGGTTCCCCGCTGACGACTGCACCAGCTCGTGCAGCGCGCCACCCAGGAAGACCTCGCCCCCCAACCCGATCTTGGCGCCGAACTATTCGCCGCGCTTGCTGAAACGGCCGCCGACGCTCTGCTGGCCATATGGCCCCAAATAGAACCGAGGGAGGGCTCAGCCAGGATCTGCGAGCCAACACCACCGCCCTCCAGCACCTTGCCGACGCCGACCCTCATCGACGGACTCCTCGCCCAGACCGGGCTCAGCCTCGAACTCGAGCCGCCGTAGATCCAGACCGTGACTCTGTCGGGCATCTTGGAATTTGGCTGTCTGCGGTCATGTCGGTGGGCAAGCCTTGCGGGGACATGTGAGTCCTGTGAGATCCCTGAGGAGCGTGTGATGTCGATCCATTCCCGCCTGGGGGTCGAGGTCCCGGAGCTGACCGCGCGAGTGGCGCGGGCCAGTAACCCTGCCGGGACGACGGCGATGTGGGTGCGGGACCGGCCCGACGGCCTGTGGGAGGACGAGGACTCCGCCGGATGGTATCCCCGGGATGGGCGCCCGGGACTCTCGCCTGCGCAGCTGGCCACGGTGAGCGTGCTGCAGTTTCCTGCTCGGTCTCTCTGACCGCGGTGCCGCTGAGGCCGTGCGGTGCCGGATCGCGAACATCCACGCCACCACGGGCGCGGTCTGCGGGTCAGGGTCCAGGCGGTGCGGCCGCCGCCCCCACGCCGCCTGCGTCTTGTTCGGATGTGGCCCCGCGTCAGCAAGCCGGTACCCGTACGGCGGCCGCCCGCCCAGGTACCGGCCCTGCTCCAGCGTCTGCGCGGCCATCGCGGTCCGCACCCGGATCCTGGTCCGGGTGATCTCCCGCTTGGCCGCCAGGCCCATCGCGACCATCAGCAGCTCATGATCAGCCGCGGCGAAGTCGACCGGCCCGCCCGCCTCCGGCGTCCACAGCTGGACGCCGTAATGCTCGAACAGCGGCGCCATCTTGACCGTACTGGCCGCCGTAGAACGCCCGGTCATACTCCCCGACGACGATCGCGTCGAACCCGCAGTCCGGGTCGGCCATAGCCGCCACCAGCCGGGCTGCCTCCGGGCGGCGCGCCCACGGGACCGTCCGCGACTGCCCGGCGTCGAAGAACTCCGCCACCACCCGCCCCTACCCGGCGACCAGGTCCTTCGCGAGGCTTAACTGCCTCGCGCGGGACGTCACCGGATCCTGATGGTCCTCGGTCGACACCCGCCCGTAGAACGCGAACCGCGGCCCGCCCCGCGCGGCGACCTCACCCCGGCGGCGGCCCGTCGCCTCCGCCCACTCCGCCAGTCCGCCACCGCCGCCCTGCGGGCTTGCTGAAGACTGCGCGTCCAAAAATGGCCCCTCGGTTCCGCGGCAGCCAGCAGGTGGCGGGGCGTGCCTGGCACTGGTAACGGCTGCCAGCAGCCGGCAGGTTCACGGGTTGCTCACAAACCATTGACCTGTCCTGACAACGCGGCTGCGCGGACCAGCCACCGTCCTGGTCCCGATGGTACTCCCCGCTGGAGGTCTTCGCCTGCCCGTCCGGCCGTCGGCAGGCTCCCGCCCGGTCCGGCGCCGGGACCAGAAGCGGCGGCTATCGCCCTACGAGGCTTAGGTGCAGTTCGCCATAGCGTTTGCCGTGGATTCCGAACCTCATGGTGGCCGCGTTCAGGTCGGCTATCTCGTCAGCGGACAGTGCTACCTGAGTCGCGGCAGCGTTCTCCTCAAGGCGGCTGAGGTGCCTGGTCCCCGGGATCGGCACGATCCACGGGTGCTGGGCTAGGAGCCAGGCGAGCGCGATCTGGCCAGGTGTCGCTTGTCTCGCTTCCGCGAGCGCGGCGGCGTGGTCGACAAGGTTCTGGTTCGCGGCGCGGTTGCTGGTGGTGAAGCGCGGGATCGTGGCCCGGATGTCACCGGAAGCGAATTCGGTGGCGGGGTTGACGGTGCCGGTGAGGAACCCTTTCCCGAGCGGGCTGAACGGCACGAAGCCGATGCTCAGCTCGGCACAGGCGGGCAGGACGTCGGGTTCGGGGTCGCGGGTCCACAGCGAGTACTCGCTCTGGACGGCGGTCACCGGGAAGACCGCATGGGCTCGCCGGATGGTCGGCGCCGCGGCTTCTGACAGGCCGAAATGGCCGACCTTCCCCGCCTTCACAAGCTCGGCGACCGTGCCGGCGACGTCTTCGATCGGCACGCCGGGGTCGACACGATGCTGGTAGAACAAGTCGATCCTGTCAGTGCCCAGCCGGGTCAGGGATGCGTCTGCTACCCGCCTGATCTGCTCGGGGCGGCTGTCGAGGCCGGTCGACGTGCCGTTCTCGATTCGCCACCCGAACTTCGTGGCAACCACCACCTCGTCCCGGACGGGGGCTAGGGCACCTTCGGTGCCAGGACTTTGAGGTCGATCTTGAGTTTCAGGCTGCGGTGGGGACGTTGGCCTGGGTGATGTGCCGGGCGATGAGCTGGTCGAGGGTGTCCAGTGCCGCGGTGAGCTCGGGGGGCGCGTTGGGCCGGTCTGGGGCCATGAGTGGCCGCAGGGTGTGGTCGTAGACCTTGGTGTAGAAGTGGGCGAACAGCAGGCCGTCGCGGGTGGGGGTGTAGCGGTTGCGGCCCGGGACGCGCCGGATCAGCCCGTTGCGGGCGAGGCGGGATAGATCGTAGCTGGCCTGGTTCATGGTGTAGGGGCGGTGCAGCAGGCCGGTCATCAGGGCGCGCAGGCTCCGGTTGGTGATGCCGGTGACCGTGAACAGCATGGCGGCGGTGGCGCCGGCCAGGGCCTGGACTCGAAGGTCGCCGAACCGTAGCGCGGGTGCCTTCCTGCCATCGTCGGTGACGGTGGGCCTGGTGATCCGTTCAATGACTGGACTCACAAGTGCCGTGTCCTGGCCGGCTGTTTCAGTGTGCAGCAGCCGGTCGTTGATCGCATGCGCCCGGGCCTGCAGCCGGGGCAGGTTGCCGAGCATCCGGTTGCAGCCCAGGTCATCGGGTGAGTTGACAACGGTCTCGATGCGCAGCGCGATGCCGTCCTTGAGGTACTGCTTGACCCGGGAGTTCTTGTAGAACACGTTCAGGGTGACCATGTCGCAGTGCTGGTCGATCGCGGTGCGGAACCCGCGGGCGGGCGGGATGGCGGGGCGGCCGCGGCGCTGGCCGCGGCGGAATAGCAGCTCGACGTTCTCCGGCCGGCCTAGGTCCATGTTCTCGCGCAGCAGCGCCTCGAAGAACGCCCGGGCGTGGCAGTCGTCGTCGAAGACCAGGGTGCGGGAGGTCTCGATCTGCCGCATCGACAGCTCCCACCAGTACCCGGCGTCCCGGTCGGCGCCGGTCAGCGGCAGCGGGATCCGGGCCATCCAGCGCTCGAACCAGACCTGCACCGTGCCGGGGCCGAACCGGTCACAGATCTGCTGCAGGCCCTCCGGGTCCTCGCAGGAGGCGAACCCGTTGGACAGCGCGGTGAAGCCGATCCCGGCGGCGGCCGCCTGCCGCTTGGCCCACTCGTGCCCGTTGAGCCAGACCTTGACCGGATACGGGAAGCAGGTGCAGATCTTGATGAACCCCGGCCCCATCTGCTCGTCAAAGATGTAAACGCAGAACACCGACACGCGGCGCTGTTCCTTGGTGAAGGAGAACTGCGGGCACCGGCCGGGGTCGGTAGCCCGCTTGCGCGCGGTCCACACCCGCTGGAATTCCTGGGCGCAGCCGAGGGCCACCACCTGCGAGCGCCCCGCTGCGGCAGCGGCCTGCAGGTACGGGGCCATCACCTCGGCCTTGCGCTCTCCGGCCCTGAACACGATCACCGGGATGCCGCTGGCCTGCGCCCAGCTCTTCATATCGCGCCGGAACTTCTGCCCGATCGGCTCGAACAGGGCCGGGGACACGATCGGCTTGCCCCGGTGATCGCGGAAGAAGTACACCACCCCGCCGGGCCTCTGCAGCTTGCCGACATAGCCGTTGAGATACAGCCGGTCCAGGCAGGAGATATCCAGCCGGACATGCCCGGCCACCATGTCCGCGGCCGTCACCACCGCCGGGCCTGCCACCCCGGCTACCTGAGCACCGTTTTTCACAGCCTGAGGATGAGCCCGCGCCCGTCACCACCGCTACCGCAACCACCAACCTCGGCGGTCCGAGGCGGAGCCTCTCTGGCACCCAGTTCCAGAACGTAACAGCAAGACCGGACTTGACGGTGGCTGGCTCGATCGTGCTCAGCGCGCGTATGGCCTTTCTGAGCTAGTGCGGCCGCCAAAGCCATTGCGGCGAAGCCGCCCGTAACCGGGCGCAGCCACGGCCATGCTGGCAGCCATGACCAGCCTCGCATCCCTGGCCCACGGAGCCCGTGCAGCGACCCCAGCGTTCAATGGCCTGTTCTACGCCACCGCCGCGACCATCATCCCGGTCCTGTTCCTCGCGATCGCCGTCCAGGGACCCTTGTACGGTGACCTGCTGAAAGCCTTCGAGTAGCGCTGCCGGTTCCGCGAGCACAAAGCTGGCTCCAGCTCGCCGCGCCTGGTCCTGCGCCTGTGGATCGGCAGCGTCCTGGCATCCAGCGCCGCCGTGGCAATCCTGATCGTCACCGTCGGCGGCGAGATAGAGGCTCTCGTCTCCCTGGACGTGCAGCGAGCCTACGGCGACCCGCATGCCGCGATCGCCGCCGCCGTGCTCCTGACCGCCGCGGCTGCCATCGGCCCGGCACTGGCATTCGCAAGGCTGGTGATCACGCTTTATCCCCGGCGCCGCAAGAACGGCAGCGCGTCACCCCTCGGCGAGGCTGACGACGTACACCGAGATGAGCGACTACCCCTGGCCGAGCCACAAACCGGCGAAACGGACACAGAAGCCTGAAGTAGCGGGAATAGCAGAACGGACAGTCTGCCGGTCATGGCGCACCGCGCTCACTGGGCGACGTACGACTGGCGCGCCCCGACGGCGGCGCCACAGTAACTACCGTGCACCACACGGGCTACCCGGCCCGCGGCTGCCCGGGTGTGCTAGCCGGCGCGCGGGAGGCGCATGATGGCAGTTGTGAAGGCACCCCGCCGCGCGAACCGGCGCCACTTGCCCGGCAGCCCGTTCAGCGCCCCTGCTCCAGCGCGCCCGGCTCAGACGTTCGCCGTCCACGATCAGGTGACGCACGACGCCTACGGGCTCGGCGTCATCCTCGACGTGGAAAACGACGCCGTGATTGTGGACTTCCGCCCGCATCAACGGCGCATCTCGCTCCCGTGCGCCAAGCTCACCAAGCTGTAGCATCCCTCACCAGGACGCTCACGGCGACAGGCCATGAAAATGCGGTTTACCTCAGGGCCGCCGGGAGCCACCATGCGTCGCGGCGGCACAGCCGACGCAATCGCCCAGTTCTGCGTGAGGCCGCAGCTGGTACAGAATCGGCCGTGCCAGAAGAGCACTCCGCCGGAGCAGGCGGTTTCGCAGAATAACCTGGCAAGAGCAGCTGGCAGCCCGGTGGGCTGCTTAGCGCGGCTGAACAGTCTAGAGCGGCTGGACCTGCTCGGCCTGCGGGCCCTTGGGCCCCCGCCCAGCCGTGTACTCAACCCGCTGGTTCTCCTGAAGGCTGCGGTAACCGTCAGCCTGGATGGCGGAATGGTGAACGAAGACGTCGTCAGTGCCATCATCCGGCGCGATGAAACCGTACCCCTTGTCAGCGTTGAACCACTTCACGGTGCCCTGAGCCATGTGCCCTCTCCTGGTGGGATGATCTTCGGGATGCGCGTGCGCGCGGCCCGGGCTGGCGCGGCCGACTGCCTGCGAAAGCTTGGCCGGGGATACCCCCGGCGCCCGCTGTCAGAATTCGCGGGCGCTGCGGCACATACACGAACTTCGACTCCAGCCACGCCTATTGAACACCATCGCCGGCTCCCGCGGCTGGCAGCTGATTCCGCTATGGCAGAGCTGACAGCGGAGACCGCCGGTCAGCCTTCTGGTCCTGGCCAGTTACGGCCTGAACGACCGGCAGGAGCCGGGCTTACCCCGCTGAGCGATGGACCCGGCCGACCGCCGAAGCTGCCCGGGCGAGGAAGCGCAGGACTTCCACCGGGACGGGCACGAAGATGAGCCGGCTGTTCTTCTCAGCGGCGGCCTCAGCGACCGTCTGCAGCCACCGCAACTGCAAGGCGGCTGGGCCGGCCGCCATGACCGAGGCAGCCTGGGCGAGCTTGCGGGCCGCCTGATATTCGCCGTCGGCGCCGATGATCCGGGCCCGGCGCTCACGTTCGGCCTCAGCCTGCCGGGACATCGAGCGTTTCATCGCCTCGGGCAAGGAGACGTCCTTAACCTCGACCCGCTCCACGCGGATGCCCCACGGCTGCTCGGTGGGCTCGTCGATGACGTCTTTGAGCTCGGCGTTGACCTTGTCACGCTCCGTTAGCAACCGGTCCATGTCGCTGCGCCCGGTGACAGCCCGCAGCGAAGTCTGGGCGACCTGCGCGACAGCGAAGCCGTAGTCCTGCACGTTGATGAGCGCCTTGAACGGGTCCACCACCCGGTAATAGACAACCGCGTCCACGCGCATCGTGACATTGTCGCGGGTAATGGTCTCCTGGCCGGGCACCGCCGCCACCGTGATCTGCATGTTCACCGTGCGCAGCCGGTCAGTGAACGGGTTGACCCAGGTCAGCCCCGGTTCCCGGATGCCGGGCAGCGCCCGGCCCCAGCGGAAGACAACGCCCCGCTCATACTGGCGGATGATCTTGAACCCGAACATCCCGGCCAACCCATCCCCGCCAGGCTTCGCCTGGTGAGCTCACACGACCCAGGACGGCGGCTCCGCGACTGCTGGCGCCCGGGATGCCTCCGGCCCACATGCATCATCACACACCAAAATCACACTTCAAACCGACACCTTCATCACACCCCGCTGCGCCGGTGCTGCCTGACCTCACCCCGGCCGGGTGCTGCCAACCGCCCAGCGGCCCTGGCCTGCATGCCGAACCACCGGAATCAGGAGCACGCCCAGCAGCACGAATCGCCCCCAGAATGGCGGTGCTGGGCGCTGACTCAACAGGGGGTATCCGCCACGCCCCGAAACCAGATCCGGGGCTGGACAGGCTCCTGCAGGAGCGCGAGTACAGCAAGGGTCCGCCGCCAAACCCGCCCCGGCACCGGCCCGGCCAGTGCGATGGGCGGGCGGGTGCGCACCGCAGATTAAGCTCGCACCACCGCGGCGTGCACGCCCCCCAAGTCGCCGGCACGCCCCAGG
>Ga0335074_10016748_pt1 | contig 10322 bp, 8 predicted proteins | sample Lox_Sample_23_FD_206715 | JGI IMG/M metagenome (GOLD analysis project Ga0335074, IMG submission 206715) | Soil microbial communities from Loxahatchee National Wildlife Refuge, Florida, United States - Lox_Sample_2.3 | ecosystem: Environmental > Terrestrial > Soil > Wetlands | place: USA: Florida...
GTAGTCTCTTCTTTCTGAAGAACGGCGATATTGATCCCTTATGGCCGGAGCGAGGCGACGTCGATGAAATCGTGAAGTTCCTTCGCGATACCTTGAAACGGCCGGCACACGAGGTGAATTACACCGAACGGTACTACAAACGCGAGACCCTCGACGAACCTCCCTGCGTTCTCGGTTTCCTGCAGCTGTTTGTCTTATCCAACGGAGATGTGCTGACCGGGTGTTACCCGCTGAAGCCCGTCGGAAACATTCTCCGCGAAAGCCTCGAAGATATTCTGGCGTCGGAAGCATACGCCCGCCAGTGCGCGGCGATGGTTCGACGGGAATGCCCCGGCTGCACTTGCGGGGTGGAAAGCTCGCTCGCGATGAAGCATGCCGCTTCCAGCGCGTTCTTCGAGCTCGGCCGCCTCACGCATCGCCAAAACAGCGCCAAGCTGGCATTTCATCCTGCCGGCACGACAGCGGAAGACGCTTCGCGCATATAGGCGTCGGACGATTCGCAGCAAACCACGAAAAGTCGCTAGCGCGGCCCAGTGACGGACGAGGCTATTGCGCCGACCTGGCGGTGACGATCGTTGCGCGCGTTGCGCCAATTTACCTGTGGCAGGAAAAGCGACGCGTCGATTCGATCGCGATACTCAATCGCGATGTTCAGCAGCGAGTCGAGCAGCGAATCCGAAAGTAGATGGGGCTGGAGCCCCAAGTCGATCAATTTCGAATGCTTGGCGTTGTAGTAGTGTTTTTCGGCTTCCACGCGCGGATCGGGCAAGTGGTCGATTTCAACGCGAAGGCCCATCTTCTTGCCGGCCGCCTGCACCATCTTGGCCAGATCGAGCACCGAGAACTGCTCCGTGAATTGGTTGAACACACGGAATTCGCCCGGCGCGGCAGGATTTTCGCAAGCGAGCTCGATGCAGCGCACGGTATCTCGTATATCCAGGAAACCGCGCGTCTGCCCGCCCTTTCCGTAAACCGTCAGCGGATGGCCCACGGCCGCTTCCACGCAGAACCGGTTCAGTACGGTGCCGAAGACCTCGTCATAGTCGAAACGATTGATGAGGGCCTCATCGAGGGCGGTTTCGTCGGTGACCGTGCCGTAAACCACGCCCTGATTCAAATCCGTCGCGCGCAACTTCCAAATCTTGCAGCAGAACGTGATGTTGTGGCTGTCGTGCACCTTCGACAGGTGGTAGAAGGACCCCGGCTGTTTCGGATAAGGCAGCACATCCTTGCGGCCGTTGTGTTCGATCTCGATGTAGCCTTCTTCGATATCGATATTCGGCGTGCCGTATTCGCCCATCGTGCCGAGTTTCACCAGATGACAGTCGGGCGCCATCTCCCGCAGCGCAAACAGAAGATTTAGCGTGCCAACCACATTGTTGACCTGCGTGAAAGCCGCGTGCTTGCGGTCGATCATCGAGTAAGGCGCCGAGCGCTGTTCCGCAAAGTGAACTACCGCCTCCGGCTCGAACTCCTTGATTACAGACGCAAGAAACTCGTAATCCGTGATGTCGCCGATCACATGATCGATGGTCTTCCCGGTGTGCACTGGCGACGTAGGAAGTTGTCGACGATTGCGACGGAGTGGCCTTTCTGCGACAAATACAGCGCCGTGGCCCAGCCGCAATAACCATCTCCGCCCAATACGGCAATCTTCATCGACCCTCCTTCAGATTGATTCTGCTCGGAGCAATTCTCCGGATTATCTGCCAGACTTACTTCCGCTCGTTAATTGTAACGTTTTATCCTCAGCCGCGGAATAGTAGCAAGCATCTTTCACGTAGCGGCCCCATTTTGAGGAAAAGCCGTCGCCGTCGATCGAACCGATCACGGAAAGGAATAGGCGATCTCCACAGGCGATCGGCTAAGACGCGCGAGCCGCCTCACGGCCTACAACGGTGGCGAGCCCGGTCCAACTGTAGCCGCGGTGCGAACGGACCGTCACGTCTCGAAAGCCCGTCGCGAGCCACGCACGCACCTGGTCTCCCGTCAGGTAGTGCGCCACCGGGGTCACCAGTTGGTCGAACACATTGGCGTGGATTTCGTCGAACGGGTATGAATACATCGACGCGAAATAGTCTCCATACGGCAACATCGGCCCTTTCCCCCCGGCGCGCGGTCGGTAGAACAACTTAATCGCGCTCCACAGAAAAGCGGATGGCAGGAGGCACGCTACGCGAAGGAAGCCAGCCGGAAGCCTCGACGTTATGCCCGTTCGGATCGGGTCCACGTAGCGCGTGATCCATTCATTGCCCTCGGCCCCATAGACCCACAGCACCACTCGTCCACCCGGATGAACGCGCGATGCAAGGCTCGCGAAACCCGCTGCTGGATCAGGAAGGTGGTGGAGAACGCCAACAGAAAACGCCAGATCAAATATCGGCCGCACCGGAGGCTGCATCAAGTCGCCGATAACGACGTGTGCATTCGGCAGCCCCCGCGTATGATTGAAAGCCACAAAGGCGCTCTCGCCAAGGTCGACAGAGACGACCGCTTTCGCGCCGTGCGAAGCTGCGATCGCCGTGTGCCGGCCCTTGCCGCAACCCCCTTCAAACACCACTTGATCCTTGAAATCCGCGGCGGTGATGGGCGCGATCCATGCGAAGAATTCCTGCTCGTAATAGTCGCGGAGATCGCTCCAATGGAGCCATTCCTTGGCGAAGCGCGAGGCAGTCTCGGTCTTCACGGCATCGACGCTGCCCGGAAGCAAAAACGGAACACCTTCGCGAATCGCAAACCGCGAGTCACAGCCGGAGCATGCCAGCTCGCCGGCCATCGCATGTCCGTCGTCGGCCCTCGATGCGTTCGGTGATAGCGACAGAAAATCACCGCAGTTGGGACAGGCCAGAAAGTCCAGAGCCTCGAGTCGCATGTGATAGAAGAGACTATCGCACCTGATCCTCTACCTCCAGGGCCGCGACGGCGGCGCCTCCCCTGTCGTGAACGCTTCGCCCGATGCCACGAAGATAGAATACGAAGCCTAGAACACTGATCGGGAGACACCAAATTCGCCAGCTCAAAAGCGCATCGGCGCCTCCGCCCACGCCTGTTAGTCTAAAAAGCGAGTTGAACGCTTCTTCCCCCACGCCCAGCCCTCCCGGGGTCAATGGAAGGCTGTTGGCGATATAGCCCATCGGCGCCACCAGAAAAACTCGGAAGGAAAATGAAGACGGCGCCAGCCCGAAATAGGCGAGAGCGGCGACGCAAACCACCGACAGATTCGCAAGCACCGACGCCGCGAGTGCGGCCCAAAGAGCTCGCATGCTCCCTTTGTAGAACCCGATTGCGTCAATCATGCGACTGGCCAGGTCCTTCCAGGGAAGAAATTCCAGCATCCTTCTCAGCAAGCGGTGCGCCCAGGAGCCATTGAACAAAATCACGGCGAAGCCTACTGCCATCGCAATCGCAAGAACTACGGTTATGAGCACCAGAAATCTCAGTTCCACCACGGACCAAACTAAGCGCGGGAAAATCGGCACAAGAGCTAGAGAGAGTAATAACAGCGAGAAAAGTCCCACGGCGCGGTCAAGAAACACGACCATGGCGATCTCGGCGCGGCGGCGATCATTTTCCTTCGACGCATAAAAAAGCTTGGCCAAAACGCCGCCGGATGAGCCCGGCAGAAAGGTCGTAAAAAGGGTGCTGACGGAGGTTAGCTGCACTGATTTGCCCAACGAGAGATGAAGCCCATGAGGCTCCAACAACCAGCAGAATCGCAACGACATCATCACCACGTCGACGCTCATCAGTGCAACCGCGGCAAAACTGATCGGCCATGAGTCGAGGAGCCTGTCGAGTGTCTTTAGATCGATAATCCCCGATTTCGCGAGGTAGATCAGCAGCCCGATCCCGGTCGCGAACCGGAGAGAGCTCCAAATGAGCCGGCGCGTGCGGTGGGATGCGCGATTCAACGGCTGCTGCACTGACAAGCCTTGGCGGTGGTCCCGCGACGCTCTTGTGCGGCTTCGACTGGCGCCCCCTCCATGCAGGTGTCCGATTAACGTCCGGCGCCGGCCGTGCGCGGGGGTTCACGCCGCGATTTCGTTTCGCTTTGGCCGCGGCCCAAAAACCTCCGGACGGTGTAAACAGGCTTGTTCTGCGATTCGTAGTACGTGCGGGCGAGCAGCTCTCCGATCAGGCCGATCGCAAGGAATTGGATCCCCCCCATCACCAAGGCCATTCCCAGGATGATGAGTGGGCCGTGGTTCGCGAGGATTCCTTCATCCAGCAATGCTTTGCGCGCGAAAACCCAAAAGCCGATTCCCCCTCCGGCCGCAAGGCATGAAAGCCCGGCCAGCCCGAAGAACTGCAGCGGCTTGGTTGAATAATCCAGGATAAACTTTACGCTGAGCAGATCGAGCAACACTCGGATTGTCCGGGAAATTCCGTAGTTCGACTTGCCGCTCTTCCGAGGGATGTTCGTGATGGGCACTTCCGCGATCGACGCGCCTGCCCAGCTTGCGAGAGCAGGAATGAAGCGGTGCAATTCCCCGTAAAGATGGATTTCCGAGAGAATCTCTCGCCGGTAAGCCTTGAACGTTGTGCCAAAATCGTGGAGTTCCACGCGCGAGAGCCGGGCCATGATCCGGTTGGCGACGTGGCTCGGAAGCTGGCGCGTTAGCCAATGATCGGTGCGCTCCACGCGCCAACCGCTCACGATGTCGTAACCCTCTTCGATTTTCTCGATGAATCGCGGAATTTCCGCCGGATCGTGCTGCAAATCGCCGTCCATCGAAATGATGATTTCGCCCTTGGAATGATCGAAGCCGGCTTTCAGGGCGGCCGTCTGGCCGAAATTGCGCCGCAGCTGCACCACAACCACGCGATCGTCGGCGCGCGCGATTTCCGACATCAAGCGAAACGTGTTGTCTTTACTGCCGTCATCCACGAATACGATTTCGTAGGGCTCGCCCAGCCCGTCCATCACCTCAATGATTTTCACGTAGAGCTGCGCGACACTCTCTTGTTCGTTGTAGAAAGGGACGACGACTGAATACGCCAGAGGAATTTCTTCCGAACTCATAGAATTGATTGTATTACATCAATCGGACGCCGAGAAGGCTGGTTGCGTCGATTGGCCCGCATTCATCAAGGGATGGTTCGTCAGCAGGGTTTTTCCACCGCTGGCTGCCACCGTCTGCAGTTGGGCCGCCCCGACCAGCTCTTCGTAATGCGGCAGGTCGGCCTGGAAGGTCAGCAAATACTCGCGCTGGGGCGAGAGCCAGAGGTTCTTGAACTCGGCGTCATCGATAAATACGTGCGGCGCATTCGGTGCGCCGGAACCATAGTCCAAATTCACGCGCCGGTCGCTGTAAAGCAGCCCCGTCCTGTTGGTGTAAAAAAAGACGGACGAGAACCCGTAATAATGCCCCTGCGCGATCAATTGGCCCTCCGGGGCTTTCAGCAACGCGTTCGCCAACGGGCGGGACGAAAGATACGGATCGAATACCACCATCGCCAGCCGCGCAGCCTGGAAAAACACGACCATCATCACCGCGGCAACAAGGAAAGCGCGCTGTCCCAACGCCCGGAAGCATCCGATGGCTCCGATCAGAAAAGCAACTGCCGCGACCGCCAACGGGAGGCGAAGATACGCGAACGAATCGATTGTCAGGTCTTCCATGTGGCCGAGCGATAGCGAATAGGCCTTCGGATGCCGGCTCAGCGCGTCGGAAATGTCTCCAGGCGTAGGGAGGCCATGCACGTGGATCAGTATCGCGATGATCGCGATTGCGGCGAGACCGGCAATTACGGATAGCGCGCGCGTGCCCCGCCGAATCCAGTCTCCGCCCGTCGCCATCGCCGACCCGATCAGAAGAGCGAATGCCGGGTAGGCGGGCATCGAATAATATTCCTGCGTTGTCGAAAACGTGAAGAAGACGAGTATGAAGCCGAGCCAGCAGAGAGCCAGCAAGCGCGTCCGACCGGCGCGGTCGTGCGGCTTGAACGAAAGTTTCGCAACGCCCGGCAGATACACGCTCCAAGGGAATAGCCAGATCAGGTGAAGCAACCAGAACCATACGCGCGGAACCGTGTTGTAATCGTGCGGGAACCGCCGGTTGAGAAAACGAAGCAACTGCTCGTTGATGAAATATCCCCAGAGAAATCCATGATATTCCCCGGGCCCTGAATGCAATGTCCAGGCAAACAGAGGCGGATTTCTCAGCGCCGCAAGAATGTGCCACGGGGCGGCGATCGCCAGGGCGATCAAGGCCCCGCTGAACGGCCGCAGCCTCTGCCAGGTTCTGCGTGCGAATAGCTGGTGCGTGAGCAGGAGATAGATCACGCCGGCGCCAATCGGGAACACGACGCCGATCAGGCTCTTCAGCAGGAGCCCCAGCCCGAGGCTCCCCGCGAAGATCCCTGCCCATAGACGCGGCCTTGCCTCGTTGTCATCGAGCGCCCGCAGAAAAGCCCACAATCCGAGCGCGATGGTGCACGTCAGCATCACATCGGGAATCTCAATTCGCGTGAAAAGCCACAGCCCCACGCACGTCGCAAGACACAGCCCGGCGTAAAGTCCCGCGCGCCTGCCGAACGCCCATGCGCCAAAGGCCGCCGCAATCAGGCAAAGAGCGATCGCCGAAAGGGCCTCGGGCAGACGCGCGGCCCAGTCGTGGACGCCGAAAATCTTGTAACTCGCCGCCATGGCCCAGTAGATGAGTGGCGCTTTCTCGAGATAAATCACGCCGTCGATGTGGCATGTCACCCAATCGCCCGACGCCAGCATCGTGCGCGCGATCTGCGCTTGCACGGCATCCACGTCGTCCATGAGCGATGGAGGAGAGATGATGCAGCCGAGGTAGACGGCTGCCGCAAACAGACCGACAATCAGATAATTGAGGCGCGAACGATTTCCATCGGATGCTTCGGTGCGGAAATCGCCGCCGTTTGGATCCGCCATTTCCTCATCCACAAGAATAAAATCATGAGGCCCCAGAGGTGATAGCCCATGTTGGCGCGCCTGTCGAGATGCTCGCGAACGCATCCGTCAATCACACTTTTGCGGAAGATCCCGCCGTGCTCGGCGATGCCGGCCTGCAAAGTATCCAACAATAAAGGTCGGAGCGGCCCGCGCAGCCACTCGTGCGACGGGATATCGAGCCCTGCCTTTTGCCTGCCTAAAATAGATGCAGGCAGTTTATCCTGCATCAATTCTTTCAGCAAAACCTTCTGTCGCGATCCGTTCACTTTCATCGACGCCGGGAGTGACGCCGCGAACTCCACGATCCGATGGTCGAGTAAGGGAGGGCGCGCCTCGACAGCGTGCGCCATGCTCATGCGGTCGACCTTCGCGAGTATGTCTCCGGGAAGGTAGTACTTTTGGTCGAACCAAAGAAAGGGAGCGACGCCGTCTCCCGGAAGCTTTTCTCGCAGGTCTCCCAGGATGTCGTCGAGGGCCGTGGACGCCACTCCGTCCACCAACAATCCTTTTTGCTCTCCCGAGAAGGTCCCATTCCAGTAGACATGCGCCCCATCGGGCGTATGCAGGCAACCCTCGATAAAACGTTTCAATTTGTACTCGAAACTGATTTTGTCGTCTGAGACGGGCCATGCATGGAGAGCTCGAAGAACGAACTTGAGGGAGCCCCGCGGCAAGAGCCGTGCGGCATGCGCGAGCTGATTTGCACGATAGGTGAGGTAGCCGCCGAAGATCTCGTCGCCGCCCTCCCCGCTCAGCGTCACAGTTACCTTCGTCTTGCTCAGCTTCGCAAGGAACCAGATCGGCAGCGCCCCTGCATCCGCCGTCGGCTCGTCCGAATAGTAAGCGAACTGCTCGATCGCGCCGGCGAGGTCCTCGGCTGGATTCAAATCAAATTGCTCGTGATCCGTGCCATATCGATTTGCAACTTCCCGGATGTAGGAAGTCTCATCGAAGGTGCGGCCCCGGAAAGTTATGGAAAGCGTCTTCAGCTTCGAACTCGACGCCTCGGACGCATAGTGAAGAACCGTCGAGGAATCGATTCCCCCGCTCAGCCAAACCCCCAGTGGGACATCGGAAAGAAGGTGTTCGCGGATCGATTCCTTCAACAGATGGTCCAATTCCTCCTTGGCGGCGTTCCACGTGATGATCCGCGATGGTCCGAAGGGCAATTTCCAATACGTGCCGGATGAAACCTGGCCATCAATCCATTCCAGCCAACGCCCGGGGCCCAGCTTTTCGATTCCCTCCACCAGCGTCCACGGATACGGAACGTAATTCAACGAAAGGTAGCAATCGAGCCCGTTCAAAGAGAGGCGCCGGTCTATCTCCGGATGCACGAGAATCGCCTTCAACTCGGACCCGAAGAAGATGTCCTCGCCGAGATGGGCTACATAGAGAGGCTTGATCCCCATTCGATCTCGTGCCAAAACAAGCCGTTTCCGGGATTGACTCCAAATCGCAACCGCAAACATCCCACGCAGCCGCGAAAAACACGCCACGTCCCATTCGACGAACGCGTGAAGCACTGTCTCTGTGTCGCTCCGCGAATGAAACTGGTGGCCTCGTTCTTCGAGCTCGGTGCGGACTTCTTGGTGGTTGTACACCTCTCCGTTGAAGACGATCGCCGTATCGCCATCGTCCGTCTTGATCGGCTGATCGCCGCCGGAGAGATCGAGAACCTTGAGACGAGTGGCGCCCATCGAACAGATGTCCGAGCGGAAGACGCCTTGTTGGTCGGGCCCCCGATGCAGCAGAGTCTGAGCAGCATCCAGGATCCGCCCTGGCGGCGGGCTCCATCGTTTATGTGTAAAGCCGGCTATTCCGCACAAGTTCCTATGGCTCCTCGCACGCCCCGGGACGTTCCAGGCGCCCCATCCTCGTTTTGTGAGGATAAGGTCTTCGCGTCGGCGGCACCCGTCTGCCGGGCGCCCTTGTTTCTCAATTCCGCGACTGCGGAATCGCCATCAGCACAAATCGAAGCCGGCCGTCGTTCGTTACTCATAGCGTAGAGATTCCACCGGCTGAAGTCGAGCGGCCGTCTTCGCGGGCAGGTAACCGAAAAACACCCCTGTCGCGCACGATACGATGAAAGCCAAAGCCACTGAAACCCATGAAATCGGGATGCTGAGCCCGCCCGGAATGGGCAAAAACTGCGCGAGAATCTCGATAAGAAACGGGATCGCAACGGCCAGTCCGATTCCGACGAGCGCGCCAATCCCGCTGATTAAAATCGCTTCCAGCAAGAACTGGTAAAGGATTTCCTCGCGCCGCGCGCCAATGGCTTTGCGAATTCCGATCTCGTGCGTCCTCTCCGTCACACTTACCAGCATGATATTCATGATGCCGATCCCGCTGATCACCAGCGCGAGCATCGCGATCAATAGCAGCACGATCGTCATCGCCAGCGAAATCCGGCGCGCGGTTTCGAGAATCGACGAAAGATTCTCGACGTCGTATTCCACTTCAGGCCGGTGCCTGCTTCTCAGGATTTGCGCGACTTCGTCGGTCACGTCAGGAACGTCTTCGGCTGTGTCCGCCTGGGCGTATAGCGTGACGATGAATGCGTCGCCCGTGTAATACCGGATCAGCGGAAACGGCACCAGCACCGAGTCCGTCCGAATCTCGGACTGCCCGAACGTCTCGACGCGCTCGTGAAACACGCCGATAACGGTCAGATTCACCTCGCCCACCCGGATGCTTTCGCCCACCGGATCACCGTATGGCAGCGCGGTCTGCGCCAGATGCTCGGAAACGAGGCACACCTTGCTCACGGTCGAAAAATCCGAGTCGTCGAAATAGCGCCCGCGCGATACCACGAGATTCCGAATTTGCTGGAATTCCGGAGTCACGCCGACGAGCGCCACAGGCCAGGCCTTCCCGCCGGCATCCACTGTCATTGGAATGTCGTTTGTGCCCGCCACGCGGATCGCGTCTGGCACGCCCCGCCGGACCGCATCGAGATCGCCCATCGAAATCTGATCCGCGAGAGCTGTTGTCGACGAACTTGATTGCGACAAATTCGCGTAGACGATGTTGGATCCTACGGCTTCGATCTGCCTGCGAATGTATTTCTTGCCGGTGAGCGTCACGGTCACTACGAGGACGATGCAAGCGCTGCCGATCACCACGCCCAGCATGGTCAGGGCGGCGCGAACCTTGTTCGCGCGAAGCGCCTCGATCGCCAGGTTCCAGGTTTCGGACCAACTGATTGCCGATGCCGCCAGAAGTCCTCCTGCCCACAGCCTCCAACAGACCTAGGATGCCGCAGCTCCCTCGAAAGCAGCCTGCGCGTCGTTCAACGCGTGGCGGCCTCGGCGGCGAGTTCGGGTATCTCGATTCGAATTTGCGTGCCCTCCCCTTCCTGGCTGCGGATCACCATTTCGAACTGGTCGCCGAG
>Ga0335074_10016749_pt1 | contig 10321 bp, 8 predicted proteins | sample Lox_Sample_23_FD_206715 | JGI IMG/M metagenome (GOLD analysis project Ga0335074, IMG submission 206715) | Soil microbial communities from Loxahatchee National Wildlife Refuge, Florida, United States - Lox_Sample_2.3 | ecosystem: Environmental > Terrestrial > Soil > Wetlands | place: USA: Florida...
TTGCCAGTCTGCCCTGACCTCGACACCGTCATGTACACACTCGGTGGCGGGATCAGCGAGGAGCAAGGCTGGGGGCGGGCTGGCGAGAGCCACACGGTACTCCGCGAACTAGCGGCCTACGGCGCGGGACCGGACTGGTTCGGCCTCGGTGACCTGGACATCGCGACGCACATCCTGCGCAGCCAGTTGCTGGCGGAGGGTCTCCCGCTGTCGGCGGTGACCAGGCGACTGTGCGATCGCTGGCAGCCGGGCGTCACGCTGCTCCCGATGTCGGACGACCCGGTGCGTACCCACGTGACCGTCGAACTCGACGGTATCGAGCAAGAGCTGCATTTCCAGGAGTGGTGGGTTCGCCTGCACTCCGCCGTTTCCGCCCTGAAGATCGAAGCGGTAGGTGCTGCGCAGGCGCGCCCGGCGCCCGGCGTCCTGGAGGCGATCGCGGACGCGGATTTCGTGTTGTTCCCGCCGTCGAACCCGGTGGTGAGCATCGGCGTGATCCTGGCCGTCCCGGGTATCGCCGACGCGGTGGCGGCGCAGACCGTGGTCGGCGTCTCGCCCATCATCGGCGGCGCGCCGGTACGCGGCATGGCCGACGCCTGCCTCACCGCGATCGGCGTGGCTACGACGGCGACTGCCGTGGCCGCGCATTACGGGCCGGGGCTGCTCAATGGCTGGCTGGTTGATGACCAGGACAAGGACGCGGTCGACGCGCCCGAGCTGGCCGGCATCGAGGTCCGCAGCCGGCCGCTGTACATGACCAACGTGGCAACCTCGGCGGAGATCGCCAGGGCTGCGGTCGAACTCGCGCAGGCGGTCGGCAAGTGACCACACAGCAGTTCACGCCTGGGCCCGCCGAGGTTCGCATCCTGCCGGTGGCGGGCCTGCCGGAGATCGAGGCGGGAGCGGACCTGGGCACGCTGATCTGCGACGCAGCGCTGGCGGGGCCGGGCCTGGCCGACGGTGACATCCTGGTCGTCACCTCCAAGATCGTCAGCAAGGCCGAGGACCGGGTAGTGACCGGCGACCGGGAGAGCGCAATCCGGGCCGAGACGGTACGCGTGGTCGCGCGCCGCGGGCCGACGACGATCAGCCAGACCCGGCACGGCCTGGTGCTGGCCGCAGCAGGCGTGGACGAGTCCAACACCGAGCCAGGCACGCTGGTGCTGCTGCCCGTCGATCCGGACGCGTCGGCAGAAGCGCTGCGCAAGAGCATCACCGAACGGGCCGGGGTGCGGCTCGGCGTCATCATCACCGACACCATGGGCCGGCCGTGGCGCGCCGGCCAGACGGATACGGCGATCGGCGCCGCCGGCATTGTGCCGGTGCGCGATCACCGGGGGCTGGCGGACACCTTCGGCAATCTGCTGGAGGTGACGATCGCGGCGGTCGCCGACGAGATCGCGGCAGCTGCGGACCTGGTGAAGCAGAAGACGACAGGCGTTCCGGTCGCGATCGTGCGCGGGCTGGCTGACCTGGTCACTGATGCTGCCGGGCCGGGCGCGGCGGCGCTGATCCGGCCGGCCGAGGACGACATGTTCCGGCTCGGCGCCGCGGATGTGCTGACCGCGCGGCGGACGGTGCGCGAGTTCACTGCGGCGCCAGTGTCGGCGGCCGCAGTGCGACGGGCCATCGCTGCGGCGATCACTGCGCCTGCGCCGCATCACAGCGAGCCGTGGCGGTTCGCAGTGCTCGAGTCGCCGGACTCGCGAACCAGGCTGCTGGACGCCATGCTCGCTGCCTGGAAGGCCGACCTGGCAGCGGACGGGTTCACCGCCGAGCAGATCGCCCGGCGGGTGCGACGCGGGGAGCCGCTGCGGCGCGCGCCGCTGATCATCGTGCCGTGCCTGGTCGCCGACGCGGCGCACACCTACCCCGACGCCCGGCGGAACGCGTCCGAGCGCGCGATGTTCCTGGTCGCGATGGGCGCGGCGATCGAAAACCTCCTCGTCGCGCTCGCGGTCGAGGGCCTGGGCTCGTGCTGGATCTCCAGCACTCTGTTCTGCCGTGACGTTTCCGCGGAAACGCTCGGCCTGCCGCCCGGCTGGGAACCCATGGGCGCCGTCGGCGTCGGCCACCCGGCAGCACCGGCACCCGACCGCCCCGCCCGCGACCCTGATCAGTTCACGCTACGGTTCTAGGCGCAGGCGGACTTAGCATCCGAAACTGCCCTTGCGAATCCGGCATAACGGCGGATAACCTCCCGTCCGGGGGGCCGTTTCGAGTGCTAAGTCACTGGTTTGCCTCCTGCACTAGCGATCACGGAGCCTGGTTGTGGCTGACCCTCCGGTCCGCGCGCCGATGCGGGCGCTGCTGGCGGGCAATTCCGCGTTTCGGACCCTATGGACGGCGCGGCTCGTCTCGTTCCTTGGTGACAGCCTTGGCCTGATCGCCTTGCTTCTCTACACCGCCAGCCACTTCGGCACCGGCCTCGCGGTCGCGCTGCTGCTGATCGCCGGCGACTTCGTGCCGAGCCTGCTCAGCCCGGTCGCGGGCGCGATCGGCGACCGGTGGGACCGGCGTTTCGTACTAGTCAGCTGCGAGCTCGTCCAGGGCGCGCTCATCGCGGTGATCGCGGTAACGCTGCCGTCGCTGCCGCTGCTGCTGGCCCTGGTCGCGATTCAGTCCGCTGTGGCGGCGGTTTTTCAGCCGGCGTCCCGGTCGGCAGTGCCGAGCCTGGTACCGGACGCCGACCTGGAGCGCGCCAACGCTGCCATCGGGTTCGGGACGAACGGCATGGACAGTGCCGGGCCGCTGGCTGGCGCCGCGTTGCTGGCGCTGCTGTCCGTCCGGGAGCTGCTGTTCGCCGACGCCGCGACCTTCGTGATCTCAGCGGCGCTGCTGGTGACGTTGCCGGCGCTGGCCCGGCCTCAGGCCGCTCGCGGTGTTGGCGCGGGCCGCGGCAAGCCGGGCCCGCGGCTGCTCGCGGAGGCACGAGACGGCCTTCGGTTCATCTGGCAGGACAAGGTGATCCGGGTGATCACGCTGGCGTTCTGCGCTGTCGTGCTCTTCAATGGCGTCGACGACGTTGCCCTGGTGTTCCTGGCCAGGCATACGCTGCACGGCAGCAACTCAGCGGCCAGCCTGGTCTACGCTGGCGCCGGGCTTGGCCTGCTGGCCGGGTTCCTGCTGATCGCCAGGACGGCGCCGCGGCTGGCCATGCCCGCGCTGGTCGTGACCGGCTATGCGGTGAGCAGCCTGGGGAATCTGCTCACCGGCCTGTCGTTCGCCATCCTGGCGGCGCTTGGTTTCCAGGTCATCCGCGGCCTCGGCATCGCCGGCATGGATGTCGGACATAACACGCTGATCCAGCGCGCCGTCCCGGCAGACATGCTCGGCCGGGTGTTCGGCAACGTCTACGGCGCCGTTGGAGCTGCTGCAGGCCTGTCGTATGTCTTCGGCGGCCTGCTGCTGGACGCAACGAACGCCAGGGTCACCCTGATCGTGGCCGGAGCCGGCGGCCTGGCGTCGGCTGCGGTTGCCGCCATCGTCCTCCCCCGGGCCATGAGGTCCGGCTGACGCAGCACAGCCCGTGGCAGCCCCGTGCGCAGAGAGCGCAATCAGGTGCGCGTGTGGTCGCGAACGCAGCCGGGTAGGTCCCCGCTGACTGCGCTTGCCGCACGGCACCCCAGGGGGAATTCATGCCATATGCGAAAGTAGGCCAGGAGAACTCCAGCTCAATCGAGCTGTACTACGAAGATCACGGGTCAGGGTCACCCGTCGTCCTGATCCACGGCTATCCGCTCAGCGGCCGGGCGTGGGACAAGCAAGTGCCGGTTCTGCTCGACGACGGCCGCCGGGTCATCACCTACGACCGGCGCGGCGCGGGCCAGTCCGGCAAGCCAGCGGGCGGATACGACTACGACACGTTCGCGGCCGACCTCAACGCCCTGCTCGAGACCCTGGACCTGCGCGACGTCGTGCTGGTCGGGCACTCCATGGGAACCGGCGAGGTCACCCGGTACCTCGGCAAGTACGGCTCGCGCCGGGTGGCCAAGGGCGTCCTGATCTCCCCGATCCCGCCCTACCTGCTGCAGGCGCCCGACAACCCTGAGGGCGTGCCTGCGAGCCTGTTCGACGGATTCATGCACCAGGCCAGGGACGACACGCCCGCCTGGATGACCAGCTTCCTCGACAACTTCTACAACATCGACAAGTTCCGCGGCACGCTCGTCAGCGACGAGGCATACAGGGCCAGCTGGAACATCGCCACGACCATGTCGGCCATCGCCGCGGTGGCCTGCATACCGACGTGGGAGACCGATTTCCGCGCCGACCTGCCGAAGATCGACGTGCCGATGCTGGTCATCCAGGGCGACGCTGACCGCGTGCTGCCCTACCCCAAGACCGGCAAGCGCCTCACCGGGATGATCAAGGACCTCCAGACGGTGGTCATCGACGACGGCCCGCACGCCATCGCCTGGACCCACGCCGATCAGGTCAACAGCGCCCTGCTGAAGTTCATCGCGTGAGGAGATGATCATGCCCGCTGCCAGCTCGATCGTCCTCGAGCCGCCCGCGCAGAAGGTGGCCGAAGCGTTCTCGAAGCCGCCGTTCCTGTGGGAGATGACGCCCGCCGACGCCCGGAAGGTTCTGCAGGACGCGCAGGCCGCGCCGGTCAGCAAGCCGGATGTCGACGAAGAGTGGATCACGGTGCCGTCCCCGATGGGGGACGCCAGGGTCCGCATCGTCAAGCCCAAGGGCGCAACCGGCATGCTGCCGGTCGTGGTGTACATGCATGGCGGGGGCTGGATCCTCGGCAACGCCGGCACCCATGACCGGCTGGTGCGCGAGCTGGCTGTGGGATCGGGCGCCGCGATCGCGTTCGTGGAGTACCCGAACTCGCCGGAAGCCCGCTATCCCACGGCGATCGAGCAGGGCTACGCCACCGCTCAGTGGATCACTCGCAACGGAGCTTCCAAGGGCCTGGACGCGCAGCGGATGGCGGTGGCCGGCGAGTCAGTCGGCGGCAACATGGCAGCCGCGCTAGCGCTGATGGCTAAGGAACGCGGCGACGTCACGTTCGTCCAGCAGTCGATGTACTACCCGGTCACCGACGCGGCGATGAACACCGCCTCCTATGACCAGTTCGCTAACGGGTATTACCTGTCCCGCACCGAGATGCAGTGGTTCTGGGACGCTTACGCTCCCGACCTGGCGCAGCGAAGCGAGATCACCTGCTCGCCGAATCAGGCAACCACGGAGCAGGTCCGGGGGCTGCCGCCGGCCTATCTGTGCGTGGACGAAGCCGACGTGCTCCGTGACGAGGGCGAGGCCTACGCGGCCAAGCTCCGCTCGGCCGGCGTCCCGGTGACGGCGGTGCGCTACAACGGCACCATCCACGACTTCATGCTGCTCAACGCACTCAGCGACACCCGCGCCACGCGGGCAGCGATCAGTCAGGCCACGGCGTTCATTCGCGCCGGGCTCGGAACCGGCTGACCGAGGGCTGGCCGGGCAGCTGTCAGGGTTTGCGGGCGACTCCGCCCCACAGCGCAGCCGGGCTGGCGGCTTCCTCCTCGGTCTCCGGCCGCCAGTCCGGGACGTTGGTCATGCCTGGCTCCACGAGCTCAAGCCCGGCGAAGAACGGAGCAACTTCGTCCCTGGTGCGGAAGGTGACCTTCTCCGCCATCATCCTGTTCAGCTGGGCCGCCATCGCCGCCATCTCGGCGGCGTGAATGTCCTTGGCCGGGTGTGAGAGCACCAGGTAACTGCCGGCCGGAACCGCTGACATCAGAGTCGCGACAACCCGGTACGGATCGTCAGCCTCGCTGAGGTGCTGCAGGATCGCCATCAGCAGCACGGCAACCGGCTCGGTGAAGTCCAGCGTCTCGGCTGCCTTGGCCAGGATCTGATCGGCCTGCCGCAGATCGGCGTCGATGTAGTCGGTGGCGCCGTCTGTCGTGCTAGTCAGCAGCGCCCTGGCGTGTGCCAGCACGACGGGGTCGTTGTCGACGTAGACGATGCGGCTGTCGGAGGCCGCCGCCTGCGCCACCTCATGGGTGTTGTTGGCACTCGGGATCCCCGTGCCGATGTCCAGGAACTGCCGGATGCCAGCCTCGTGCGCGAGGTAGGTGACGGACCGGCGCAGGAAAGCGCGGTTAGCCCTGGCGGACAAGACGATGTCGGGGAAGGCGGCCATCGCCTGCTCGGCGGCGGCGCGATCGGCCGCGAAGTTGTCCTTCCCGCCCAGCCAGTAGTTGTAGACCCGCGCCACGTGCGCGACGCTCGTGTCGAAAGCCGGCGCCTCGGCGGGCTCGGGAACGGCTTCGCTCGCCGCGGATGCGCCATCAATCGCCATTGGGGATGCCCTTTCCCTGGTTAACCGTCATACGATATCGCGACATTCTGGTCCACAGTACCGCTGGCCTTCGGGACGTGGCGGCCGGCACCGGCACCCTCGGCGGCTTGTACGGCCACGGTGCTAGATCGTCTTGATGAGCCTCTTGAGCTGGCGCTCACTCTCAACCGGCGTCTCTGCCTCAGCACTCAGGCTGTTCATGACCTCGCGGTAGTGATCGATCTCCTCCGGCCGGTCCAGGTAAAGGGCACCAGTCAGCTGCTCGAGATACACGATGTCCGGGAGGTCGGGCGCTGCAAATCGAAGAATGGAGAACGATCCGCCCGCCGCTGAATGGCCACCGCGATCGAATGGCATTATCTGCAGCGTCACCTGCGGCGATTCGGTGAGTTCAAGCAGGTGCTGCAACTGGGCCCGCATCACTTCCCGGCCGCCGAGCGGCCGACGGAGCGCGGACTCGTCGATCACCGCCCAGATCTTGGGTACCGCGTCGGCTCTGGTCAGGATCTGCTGCCGGTTCAGCCGCAGGCTGACGCGCTGCTCGATTTCGTCGGCGGGCGCCGCCCGGTGACCGAGCACCGTGACCGCCCTCGCGTACTCCCTGGTCTGGAACAGGCCGGGCACGAACTGCAGCTCGTACGTCCTGATCAGTGACGTTGCCTGCTCGAGCCCGACGTAGGTCTCGAACCAGTCCGGCAGCACGTCGTCGTACCTGGCCCACCACCCCGGGCTGTTGGCGTGCTGCGCCAGCGTCAGCATGTGCTGGCGTACTTTCTCGTCGGTCACGCCGTAAAGGGTGAGCAGATCGGAGACGTCCCGCTCCTTGAAGCCGACCCGGCCGTGCTCAACCCGGCTGATCTTGGAGCGGGACGCCCGGATCTCGTAACCCGCACGGTCCGGCGTGATGCCAGCCGCTTCGCGGAGCTTGCGGAGCTGGCCGCCCAGCAGCATCCGGAGTACCGTCGGTCCGCCTGAAGCCTCGACTTGACTCAGGTCATCCGGGTGGTCATCACCGGGCTGCTGCACGTCCACGATCGCTCCCGCGCGGCGCATGGGCGCGCCGCCCCACCCCACAATGCCAGTCACCGTGCTCCGCCCTGACTAGCACACAGCCAATTACCTGCGGGAATGCCGATATCACATCGACGGCAGGAGAACTGCGCGCTCACAGCACGCTATCACCTAATACGCCCGTGATCGGTAGCGGCGTAACCGTACTGTCACTTTTTTCGCATGCGAACCGTTAGCCCAGGTCGTCGAACTCGCCATTCCGAACGCCTGCGAGGAATGCGGCCATCTCGGCCCTGGTGTACACCAGGGCAGGGCCGTCCTGCTCGCGAGAGTTACGCACCGCAACCGAGCCGTCCGGCAGCGCCACGGCCTCGACGCAGTTGCCGCTGGGGTTGCTGAGGCTGCTCTTGCGCCACGCGACCGGCCCGAGCTCACCAGCCTTCATGCCATTCCTGATCTGCATGTTTGCTCCTTGCGGGAGAAAGGTTTCCGTCTTGACATTGCAAATGCACGTGCACACGCACGTAACGGAGGCAGCATAGCGCTCCGGCGTACCGGGCAACAAATGCAAATGCACATGCAGATGACACTTGCGACTGCGCCGTGCATCGGGCAGGATAAGGTCATTACGGCCATATTTCCGATGGTCACGAGGTGGTTGTGCCTGGTCCCGTGCTCGTGACCCAGTCGACCCGCTTGGATCCTCTGATGACCACGCCATCAGCACAGCTGGCTCCAGTCAGTGGCACCGACTGGCCGTGGCTGCAGCTGGCAGTGCAGATGGCCCGGATCTCCTGCCAGGACTGGCCGGCCGGAGCAGGCAGGCAGGGCACCTGGACGACCGCGCCCAGGGTGGCGACGAGGAAGCCGGCTCCCGAGCCCGCATCGATCGCTCCGTCGCGTGCCTTCGCGCTACGGACCATGCACCGGTGGGGCGAGGCCGATCGCGCTGACGACGTAGCGGCCGTCGTTTCCGAGTTGCTGGCGAACGCGCTCCGGCACGCGCTTCCACACGCAGCGGGCAGCGTGTCGCCGTGGCCGATCCGGCTCGGTCTGCTGCACGTCGGCTCACATGTGGTCTGCGCCGTGGCGGACCCCGGTGCCGGGATCCCGGTGCTGCGAGAGCCGGACCAGCTTGAGGAGTCCGGGCGCGGCCTGCTGGTAGTGGCCTCCCTGAGCGACCAGTGGGGTTACTGCCCCGCGCCCGAGCGCCAGGAGTCCGAGGGCAAGGTCGTCTGGGCCGCGTTCGCCGCCAGTAGCTTCCCCCGCTAAGCCTGGAGCAGCGGCAGCGCGACTCGCGGTCCGCGGACCGAAGCGCACACGCCGTCGCTCGCGGCCGCCGCCGCCATCCGCTCCGCCGGCGGCGCCCCGTACAGCGTGGTCCGCTGGCGCAGCTGGCGGCCAGTTGGCGCCACCAGATCCGTGAGCTGGCTGATCGTCTTGTAGGACCCGTTCTCCGAGCCGGCCATCCGGCTGATGGTCTCCTCCATCAGGGTGCCGCCGACGTCGTTCACGCCGCCGCGCAGCACGTCCTGGCACACGTCTGCGCCGAGCTTCACCCAGGAGCACTGGATGTTATCGATGGCGCCGTGCAGCATCAGCCGCGACACCGCGTGCACCGCCCGGTTCTCCCGCCGCGTTGGACCTGGCCTTGCCATGCCTGCCAGGTAGATGGGCGAGCTCGCATGCACGAACGGCAGCAGCACGAACTCCGTGAAACCGCCGGTCTGCTCCTGGATCCCGCGCAGTACCCGCAGGTGCCCGACCCAGTGCCGGGGCGTGTCCACATGCCCGTACATCATCGTCGCGGTCGTGCGGATGCCGAGCTGATGCGCGGTGGTCATGACCTCGATCCAGGCAGCCGCCGGGAGCTTGCCTTTGGTCAGCACCCAGCGAACGTCATCGTCCAGAATCTCTGCCGCAGTTCCCGGCAGCGAGTCGACCCCGGCCTCGCGGGCCCGCGCCAGCCACTCGCGCACCGGCAATCCGGTGCGCGACGCCCCGTTCATGACCTCCATCGGCGAGAACGCGTGCACGTGAATGTCCGGGCAGCGCCGCTTGACCTCAGCGGCGATGTCGAAGTATGCGGTTCCCGGCAGGTCCGGATGGATGCCGCCTTGCATGCAGACCTCAGTCGCGCCGGCTTCCCACGCCTCGGCTGCCCGGTCACCGACCTGCTCGAGCGAGAGCGTGTAAGCATCCGCGTCGGTGCGGCGCTGGGCGAACGCGCAGAACCGGCAGCCGGTGTAGCACACGTTCGTGAAGTTGATGTTCCTGGTGACGACGTAAGTGACGTCGTCACCGGCCCGCTGCCGGCGCAGGTCGTCGGCCAGCGCAGCGAGCGCGTCCAGCTCACGCCCGTCTGCGGCGAGCAGCGCCAGCGCCTGCTCGTCAGTGATTCCGGCCGGGTCTCGCTCTGCGCTGCGCAACGCGGCGAGCACCTCCGCCGGAGCGCGGCGCGGCGCGGCAGCCGATGCCGCGGGGTCGATGCGGGCTCCGACTTCAGTCCAGTCGCCGTAGACCTCGGCGAAGTCGTCCCGGCGATCTGCCGTCCGCCCGGTGGTGTCGATCGTGGTGAACAGATCAGTCCGGCCGCTCGACTCCCCCCAGCCGCCGTCCGGCTCCTGCCACGGCAGGCCGTGTGGCATCGCCCCGGCCGCAGCGAGCCCGGTCGCCGGGTCCGCGAGCGCCGTCACGTGCCGGGCGACCCGCGGGTCCAGCCACGGCTCGCGGATGTACGGCGGATAGATAGTCAGCCGCTCGGCCAGCTCGAACCCGCCGGCCGCGGTCTTCGCCGTCAGGTCGTCGATCTGCGGCCATGGTCGCTCCGGGTTAACGTGATCGGGGGTTAGCGGCGAGACACCGCCCCAGTCATCGATGCCCGCGGACAGGATCAGCTGGTATTCCTCACCGATCAGGTTCGGCGGTGCCTGGATCCGCGCCGCGGGGCCGAGCAGCAGCCGCGTCACCGCGATGGTCGCCGCCAGATCGGCCAGGTCCGCATCGGGCGTG
>Ga0335074_10016750_pt1 | contig 10321 bp, 10 predicted proteins | sample Lox_Sample_23_FD_206715 | JGI IMG/M metagenome (GOLD analysis project Ga0335074, IMG submission 206715) | Soil microbial communities from Loxahatchee National Wildlife Refuge, Florida, United States - Lox_Sample_2.3 | ecosystem: Environmental > Terrestrial > Soil > Wetlands | place: USA...
CTGATCACCTGGTCGAGCCGCAGGTCGCCTTGGTCGCTCGAAATCGGCGTCGGCAAGTTGTCCGAGTAGTTATTCGCGATTGCGTTGGGCGCCCCCGTGTTGGGAGTTGGGAACAGGTACTGCAGCACGTTGAGCGAAACCGGAGAAATCTGGCTCAGCGGAATCTGGTTGTTTGCGTATGGGGTCCGCGTACCGGGCATGTAGATCGGCGTGCTGTAAACCGAAAGATCGCCGCTGCGCATGGCCATAGAAGGAACGCTCTCGACCAGCGTGGTTTGCTTCGGCAGCCGCAGACCTTCATAACTGGCGAAGAAGAACGTGTGATCGTGCCAGATGGGACCGCCGACGTAACCGCCGAAGTCGTTCATTTTTATGACCGGCTTCACTGCGTTGAACGGATTGCGCGCATCGAGCGCGGTGTTCTGAATGTTCTCGAAGGCGCCGCCGTGGTAGGCATTGGTTCCACTCTTGGAGATGGTGGTGATGTCGCTAATGCCGCCGTACTCGGCCGAGTTGTCCAGCTCGCTGACATGAATTTCGGCGATCGAATTGAAGGACGGGAACAGCTCGGTGAGCGGGCCGTCGGACCGGGGGCCCATACTGCTGATGCCGTCAATACTGATCTGCGTCATAGCCGGCTTGGTGCCGGCCACCGAGATGTTGCCGCTCGAGTCGGTCTGAACGCCCGGCTGGGTGGTGAGCGTCGACATGGGGCTGGTCGAGCCGCTGGAGCGCGTTGCAATCGCGACGGGAAGGTCGACCAGCTCACGGCCGGTCTTGGTCTCGGCGATATTCGATACGTCTGTGTTAATAACAGGAGCAGCTTCGCCGGTAACACTCACCGACTGAGTCTGTGCGGCAACTGACATATCCCCGTCAATGCGAATGGTTTGGCGCGCTTCCAACTGCACGCTATAGGTCGCAACCTGAAATCCGGGGGCTTGCATGCTAACGGTGTACATGCCGGGCTCGAGGTTTTCTACTGCGTACCCGCCCTTTGAATCCGAAGTGCTCGATCGGCGGGCCGAAGTGCCCTGGTTTTCTACAGTTACGGTACAGCCGGCAATGACGGCGCCAGAGGCGTCGTGTACCGTCCCGAGTATCGATCCAAATGTCGACTGCCCGAAGGCAGAAGCTCCCGTAAATATTAGGCCAGCCGTCAGCGCCGCGATTGAGGTGGCTCGCGACAAACGCGCTGTGCGGAACGCCTTTGTTATAGCAATTAGGCCATTCATCCTTAATAGCTCCAGATAGATTGCGATCGGCGTGAGCTGATCACGCCAAATATTCAGCTATCTCATCACCTTGGAGATTCAAGATGGCAACGTTGCCATTGCTTAACGGGGGCGCGAAGATCATTCAATTGACCCTCGCCGGCGGCTCCACCCAGAGGAGCCGCGCGAAAGAGTGTTGTTTGTAAAGTTTGGGCTAAGCAGGGGTGCGAGTCAAGGACAAGGTTCCCCCGCGCGGTTGCGATTCATTACAGTAAAGCCTTGAAATAACTAATGTTATTTGTAATTGGTAACCGTAACCGGTTACTGTTTGAGGCCTGGGTTGGCTTACAGCTTTGGTTGGATGGATCGGGCATAAATCTGGGAGTTGCGGATTATTTCGGAGGTTCAGTTGATTCTAAACGATCGTTTCCGTCCGGGGATCCCAGCGCACCGTGCGGCCTTGATGAAAACTCTCGATCGCCATGCGGCAGGCGATGGACACGCGGTAGCCGAGCTCAAACGGGCAGTGCGGCTCCTGGCCGGAGCGGATGCAGTCCACGAAATTCTGCATATGCGCGGTGGGGAAGCTGGCGATCTTGCCTGCGACTTCTACGCCATCGGGCCGGTTTACCTTTTGCGGCACATACCGGATGCCCGAGGGCGTCCGCGAGATCGCGCCGTCCGATCCGAGTACGTCTTCCGCAATCCCGAGCTGGCTGTTGCCGAGTCCCGAATCCCAACTCACCAGCATCTGTTCCGGCTGCTGAAGCGTAACGTTCATCGTGTCCGGGACGTCGCGGCCGTCCTTCCATAAATAAAGCCCGCCGGTCATGGTGGCGGCTTGTGGGATCTGAAGATTCAGCGCGCGATACCAGAACGCGAGCTGCTGGCTCAGGCTCTCATACACGTTGCCGCCCGAGTATTCCTCGAAAAAGCGCCAATTGATGAAGCGATACGGATCGAAGTCGCGGTGCGGCGCATCGCCCAAGAAAGCATTCCAGACGATGTTCTCGGGCGTCATGTCCGGATAGACCGGCCGCGCCCACTGCGCTTTTCCGCGCGGCGTGTTGCGATACCAGTGCATGCGGATGGCGGTGATTTCTCCCACCTGGCCGGTGGCGAGAAAGTTAATCGCGTCGCGCATTTGTCCGGAGGAGCAGGCTTGGTGGCCGATCTGCACGACAGCCTTGGGCGCGTGGCGGTGTGCCGCGCGCATTCGCTTGGCGTGATCCAGCGTGAAGGCCAGGGTCTTTTCCTGATATACGTGCTTGCCCGCCGCCAGAGCATCGGCGAAATGCTCGCAATGCAGATGCGGAGGCGTGGCAATGATGACGGCATCGATGGATTGATCGTCCAGCAGACGGCGGTGGTCGCGATAGACGGCGGCGCCCGGCATGCGGCTGCGGGCATCGTCCAGCCGTTTGGCGTAAATGTCGGCGATGGCCGCGATCTCGACGTTCGGACAGGCCACTGCCTGGTGCAGGAGTTCAGTGCCGCGCTGTCCCGCGCCGATCAAACCGATACGCAGGCGTTCGTTCGCGCCCAGCACGCCGGCGGAGGAGGCGAGCGTGGAGGCGAGCCCGGTGGCCATTGCGCCGATGAATTTGCGGCGGGAATCCATAGCATCTCTGAGCGCCGGAGCGCTAGTTCTTCTCCAGGGCCGAGCGCGTCTCGCGGATTTGGGCGGCGTGGCGGCCCGCGTGGCCGGCGACGATCATCATGAACTCCACTCCATTCATGGGGCCCAGGCGCGGGTGCTCGAGGGCCATGTAATACAGCTCATCCTGATGATCTTGCGCGAACTGAACGCTGCGGGTGCGGTTGGCGTTGAACTGCTCGATCGCTTGTGCGAGCGTCGCGTACCGTCCGGCGGGCCGGACTGCATCGGGTGCCTGGAGACGCCTGGACCGGTCCGCCAATCCAGCCAGAACGCCGGCTTCTTTCGCTTTATCCACCTGCGGCGCGTCCACACGCTTGGCGTTTTCCAGCCAACCGAGGAAGCGGGCCTCGACGAATGTGACGTGTTCCACACAATCGAGCACCGACCAACGCGCCGGGTCTGGCCGTACCTTGGCCTGCGATTCTTCAAGACCGGCGACGGCGTCGAGAAAATCCTGCCGCCCGCGCTCTAAATGGTCGACGACTTCCGATTGCGCTTTTTCCTGAGGAGCCATTCCAATCACCTCATGCTTTCATACCACATTGCCATAAGGCGCACAGCGCGGTGTTGTAGAGCGCGAGCCCAGTGGTGATTTGTCCCAGATGATTATCGTGGGTAGAGATGTAGGCGGCGCGTTCGGCTACCTCGGGATGCAGATTCCCCTCGGTGGAACAATCGATCACCACCGCGCCAGGCTTCACCTCGCGGATCAGGTCGGATTCAGAGAGCGCCGGGAAGGCTGTCACCACGATGTCAGCCGTTTCAAGGAAATGCTGCCGGTCCTCAGGCCGTGTTTGCGGATGCACCATGACAGAGGTAGCGCCCATCCGGATGAACATGCTTTGCAGCGGGATGCCGATGCGCGGCGAGCTATTGAAGATGATGGTGGTGGGCCCGTACTGGCTCGGCTCGCGCGGGAACATCTTCTTGATGGAATCGTGTTGGTTCAACAGCGTCAGAATCGCGCGCGCCGTGCAGGGAACCACGCCTTCGTACTTTTCTTCCTCGTCGACGGTCCGGATGTTGAGGGCCATGCGGCCCGTGTTTTCCACGGTGAGGCCCTCGATATCTTTTTCCGGGCGGACCCGCCGCAGGAAATAATCTTCGCTCTTGCCGAAAGGCGCGGGGAAAAAGACGAACGTTCCGTAGATCTTGTCGTTGACTTGCGCGCCCATCAGCAGCAGCTCCAGCGCGTCGGCGCTGTAGGCCTCTTCGATGCGGAAATCGATGCCGTGCTGGCGAAATTTCTTGCCCATGTAGCTGGCGTAACGGCGGGAACCGCGGTCGAGCGGTGTGTCGGGCAAGCGTGGCATAAAGGCGGCCACGCGGATGCGCTCGCGTTCCACGCCCATCCGTTCTACCTGGCTGAGTTTGCGCTCGGCTTGCGTAAACACGTCGTTCGCGACGGCGACGCAATCCAATCGCTTCGCGGCCGGAATGTTCTTGGTCCAGCTCATATCGGGCGAGAACGGCGCGGGCGCGGCCGGGTTGATTTCCGGCGATTCGAGTGTGGTCATGGGCTACATCTAATTATCTCTCGGCCAGGCGGCCAGCCGGGGGAGCTAGCCTTGATACTATGGTTTTATTCTGCGATGCGAGCGATATTAATTACCGGCGCCCTGCTTCTCATCTGGATGTCTGCCCCGGCGCAAACGGCATTCGCGCCGCTGGAACAATGGAAATCCGCTGTTTTGAATGGCGATCGTGCGTCTCTCGCGAAGCTCTACAGCGTAAAACCGGAAGCGGCCACTCTCGCTGGCAAAGATCGCATCGCGCTACGCGATGAACTGGCATTCTGGGCGGGCCTGAAAAAGAGCGGAATGAGTGAATTTCGTCCGCGTTTGCTCGAAATCAACACGGTCAACGATAAGACCGAGCTGGTGCTGCGCATTTCGGCCATTTCCGGCAGCTCGCATCTGGTGGCCGGGATGCGGCAGGAATGGGTGCATGAGGCCGGTGGCTGGAAGATTGTCGCTTCGGTGCGCAGCAGTTCGTTTACGGAAGAAGCGAAGCGGGTTCTTCCTCAGCCTGCCAAGCCCAACGTGAGCCTGTATTCGGATCCGCGCGAAGGTCCGGCGGAATTGAAAGCGGCTCTGGCGAGGGCGGCGAAGGAAGGCAAGCGCGTCCTGGTGGTGTTTGGCGGCAACTGGTGCTACGACTGTCATGTCCTGGACGCCACTTTCCACTCCAAGGAATTCGCGCCGCTGGTGGATGCCAACTACGTCGTGGTCCACATCAATATCGGGGATGAAGGCAAGGACAACAACGACCTCGCAGCGCGCCTCGGAGTAGCGCTGGATAAAGGCGTGCCGAGCCTGGGCGTGCTGGCGCCGAACGGCAAGGTGGTCTACGCGCAGAAGAACGGCGAGTTTGAAGCGACGGAGAAGATCGGCCCCTCCGATGTCCGGGCATTCTTAGAAAAGTGGAAGCCCCGGCACGGGTAACATTACTGCACGAAAATCCGCGTCGGACCCTGGATCTTCACCCCAGGCAATTCGCTTCGCACCTGCACCGGTTGGACGCCTTTCCCAGTGAACGATTCCACAGTCACCCGATACTGATGCTCGAAGCGATCTTGAAGATCAGTCAGGAATGGAGAGAGCGACACTGGATTGCTGAAATCCTGGAAATAAGCGTAGCCGCCGGTTTGCTGGCTCACCTGATTCAGCCGGGATTGCGCGTAGAGCGTTTGCCGTCCACTGCGGTCATAAAGGCCGGCATCGCGCAGATAAATGGAATAAACCATCACGCCCTGTTTCAGCGCATCGCGAACCGCCGTGTCTACATAAGGATCGTTCACTAACGCCGCGCCGTAGTAGCGATCCACACCGTCGGTCAGCATCAGCACCGCCCGCCGTCCAGTAGGTTCCTTCGATGGCCAATGCTTCGCCAGATCGGAAAGCGCAAAGTAGGGGCTGCCATTTTCGCCCGGAATCCCCATCGGCAGGTGCAGCGCGCCTTCCGCTTTTTGGTGATCCGTGGTAAAGGCCTGGGCGAGCGAAAAGGTTCCGTTTTGCATGTAGCCGACCGCGACCTGCGTGGTCGCCGGCAAACATCCAAGAAAGCTCTTCAAAGCGGGCAGATGGAGGCCCAGAGTGGAAGCCGGCAGGGAGTTATCTAACAACACGAACAATTGCATGTTCGCCGCGCCGTCAGTCAAGGGTTCTGAACTGACAAAGCGCGCTGGAATCTTGTTGATGGAGACGGCCAGATCGTCGGCTCCCAAGTTCTGTGGTTTCCTGCTGTCGGGGCCCAGAACCACTGTCACCACCATTTGCACCGAAGCGCCCGGCGCACTCGGCAGCGATGCCGAAATTCCAGGGGTTGCGGCCGCCAGAGCCGTAGCCAACATGCAGATCAACACACCGTTTTTCATAAACTTTACCCATCGATTTGGATGCCGCTCAAGCGGTTTCGGTTGCCGGTCTCCCTTTCTGCGTCCGGAGCGCTGACGGTGGGCCGGGAGCAAGTTGTATCATCGATTTGTACCATCGATTTGTATCATCGATCCTGAGGTTACTTTAACCGAGTTAGTGAGGAGAACGGAATGAGAGTTGTGCTCTACGGCGCGACCGGCATGATCGGAAGCCGCATTTTGAAGGAGTTGCTGTCGCGCGGACACACCGTAACGGCGGTGGTGCGCGATCCATCGAAAATCCCGGCGCAGAGGGGTTTGACCGTCGAAAAAGGCGACCTGTTGGATGCCGATAACATCGCGAAGCTGGCCAAAGGATCGGACGTGATCGTGAGCTCCTACGCTCCTCCGGCCGGTCCACAGGGGCCTCTTCCCGACAAATTGCACTTGTTGGTAGACGCAACCAAGGCACTGGTCTCGGGCGTGCGGCGAGCGGGCGCGCCGCGAATCATCATGGTGGGCGGCGCGGGAAGCCTGGAAATTTCGCCAGGGTTACAGATCGTGGATTCGCCGGGATTTCCGGAAGGCTACAAGGGGATCGCGCTGGCGCACCGCGACGCCATGCACGTGTTGCGCGGCAGTGATTTGAACTGGACCTACTTCAGCCCGGCGATGGTGATTCAACCGGGCGAACGCACCGGCAAATTCCGGCTCGGCCTGGACTCGCTGATTTCTGATGACAAAGGCAACAGTTCGATTTCCGCCGAAGATTACGCCATCGCGCTGGTGGACGAAGTAGAGCAGGGGCGCCATACCAAACAGCGTTTCACGATTGGCTACTGATCGCGATTCTATGAACCCACTCGAAAAATTCAAGCAGGAAGCGGCCGAAGCGGCAGTGGCGCTAGTCGAGGACGGGATGATTCTCGGGCTCGGAACCGGATCGACGGCCAAGCTTGCGGTGGAGGCGCTGGGGAAACGCGTGGCCGCGGGGTTGCGCGTGATCGGAATCCCAACTTCCGAATTTACAGGCTCGCAGGCACAGGCGCTGGGCATTACGGTTTCGACGCTCAACGAGCATCCGCAGGTGGATATGACGATTGACGGCGCCGACGAAGTCGAGGTCCACACGCTGAACCTCATCAAGGGCCACGGCGGCGCATTGCTGCGCGAGAAGATCGTGGCGAGCGCGAGCCAACGCCTGGTCATCATCGTGGATGAAAGCAAGATTGTGGAGCGGCTGGGGTCACACTTCGAGGTTCCCGTGGAAGTGGTTCCGTTCGGCTGGCCGTCGGCGGCTAGAAAGTTGGCGGCGCTCGGAGCCGAGGTGAAATTGCGGCCCGGAGACGGCGGGAAGCCATATGTAACCGACGGCGGGCACTATATTATCGATTGCCAATTCGGCCCGATCGCGGCGCCTGCCAAGCTGGAGCAGGGGTTAAACAGCATCGTCGGCGTCGTGGAGCATGGGCTGTTTTTGGGGATGGCCACGCAGGTGATTGTCGCGGGTAAGGACGGCATCAAGGTTTTGCGGCCGGAATAACCGCATCGGCTGCGAAGCCCGCGCGCTCCGAATCGGATGGCGTTTGGCCGGCATATCCGCGCAGCCGCATCGCCGGGAAATAGAAATGCAGTGCCGGTACATCGGATCGCGGCGCCAGGAGCGCCTTGTTCTCCAGTTCATTTTGGTGTATAAATGTCAACACCGCTGTCGAACGGGGATTGGAATTGTGGGAGCAGCGGGACGCTTGGATCCCGGCGTTTCCGTAAAGTCCCGCAACAGCCAGCGTCACGACGGCAAAGCTGGCTGGCCTCCGCAAGCACGCGAAGGGAGTGAGCAGCGTGAGGCCAGCAAGCACATCGAGCACCGGAAGAAATGTCAGCGAATAACGCGGGGTGGTTGTAAAAACCCGCAGCGTTGCCGCGATCATCAAAGCGGCGAAGATCCACAGTGGATACAGACCCCGCACGGATCGGACGCCGGCCAGCAGCGCGATCGCAATCAGCGCCCATTCAAGCGGTGAATCGAAGATCCGCTCGCGCCAGGTGTCGATGAATCCCACCTGCCCCCAGGGCGCCTGACGCATCGTGGCGAGGTACGCCATGGCCGCCGAGGATTTAAGGAACGACAGACGCAGGATGGCAGCGGGCCAGACCACGAGTACGGTGGCCAGGAAAACGCAAAGCGATTTCACCAGAAATTGCCGCCACGCGATCCATCCGCAGATCGCGACGCTGAGCACCAGCACGAATCCTACTTCGAGCGTGCAGAAGGCGAGCCCCGCGGCGGCGACCGAGCCATACCAATATGCCCGCCGCTTCGTCGCAATGGCCTTCATCAATAAAATAAGGCACGCGACAGAGCACAGCGCGAACAGTTGATGCGGTGCGATCTCGGACGAAAACAGCACCGCGTGGCTGGTGAGAAACAGCATTGCCGCAAGCAGGGCGGCAGTTTCGCTCGAAAGCCACAGACATCCGAAGTAGATCACCGCCAGAGTTGCGGCGGGAATCGCGAGCAGGACGCTGCGCACGGCGCGTTCACTCCAGGCCAGACGCGAGACCGGGATCAGAAAATAATGAAGCAGCGGGCCGTGAAAATGCCGGTAAAACAGAACGTCGTTCGAACCGCGAATGCGATCGGAAAGCGGTTGAGCGCCGCCGCGATGAAGGCCGGCTCGCAGGAAATCAGCCACCGAAATCGACGGCGTATCGCTCCAATTGGCGGCGAAGCCGAAGCGGGCCGCGTACATATAATCGGCCTCATCATAAGCGTACGGCTCCGGCGAAACGTTGCGGATGGCGAGCAGAAGAAACAACGCGAGCAACGAGACGAAGATCAGAAAATGCCGGGGCGCCATCTACGGCATTAGTGCCCCTGCAGCCCGGCTTATCGCTACCGAATATTGAGCGTGACGCGCACATCCACGGTGCGTGGCGGCAGGCATTCCTTGTTGTTGCAAGCCTGATAGCGCAGCTTGCCGTTCATAAACGCCATCCCGGGAGTCGCGCTGGCAGGCGCTTTGAAACGGGTTCCGATTTCAAACGTTCCCGTGTATACCGAAATAGGATTCGTTGAAAACGAGAGCTTCTCCATCTGCGCTTTGGGGTACATCACCGGCCCGGCTTCGAGCGGTTCCTTGTTCCAGGTGAGCTTGATGGGGATCAGATAATCGTCGCCAGGCATGTTGCTGTTGACGTGGAAGCCCGGTGCGAGTTGGGCCTTCAGGGTGTATTCCGCGCTGCCCCCACGCTCAATGCTGAGCTGCGAGGATGGCGCGATAGTGAGGACGCCGCTACCGGCCGTTTGGGCTTCTAAGCCGGGCGAGGCTACCGTCAAGATGCCCAGTAACAGAAGCGTTGGTGACAGGCTCGCTAAGCAGCTTTGAAATCGCATCTTCAAATTCCTTTTTCCCCATCGTTATACCGACATGGACCGACGCAATCCGTCCCTGCCGGTCGATCAGCAGCGTGGTGGGCAGCGAATCCAGGCCACCGTAGGCGGTGCTGACATCGTCGTCGCCCAGCAACACGCGGTAATTCATCTTCATGTTCTGCATATAGGGCTTGATCGCTTTCCAGCCATCCTCATCCATGGAAACGCCCAATACGGCAAAGCCCCGGTCCTTGAATTCCTTCTCGAAATCCATGAACCAGGGGATCTCCACCTTGCAAGGGCCGCACCAGGTAGCCCAGAAATCGAGCAGAACGACCTTGCCTCTGTAATCCGCGAAATGGACGGTCTGGCCGTCGGCGTCCTTCAAACTAAACGCAGGCGCGGACTTTCCCACTGCCGCATCCAGGTTGAATTGCGCCGGCTTGCCCGCCGCGGCCGGTTTCTCCTGCACTTCAGCGGACTTCTTGGCGCCGATATCCGAGCATCCGGTCCAAAAAAGCGCGCACGCTACCGCGCCAGCCACTCCGACGCTCCAGCTAATTTTTGACACAGGCAACTCCGCACCCATTATATCGGCCTCAGATGGGGATTGCTCCGCCGCGGAAAACCTTCTGGAACCACTCGGCCCTCCGATTCCGGTGCCGCGCGGCGAGAGTGAACTCGGGGTGCCGGCGTCCACTCGAATAAAACCAAGC
>Ga0335074_10016751_pt1 | contig 10321 bp, 6 predicted proteins | sample Lox_Sample_23_FD_206715 | JGI IMG/M metagenome (GOLD analysis project Ga0335074, IMG submission 206715) | Soil microbial communities from Loxahatchee National Wildlife Refuge, Florida, United States - Lox_Sample_2.3 | ecosystem: Environmental > Terrestrial > Soil > Wetlands | place: USA: Florida...
ATGACCAAGGCGCGATACCCGTCGAATTTCACCTCATAGAGCCATTCCTTCCCTTCCGGCAGCTGCTTGACAGCAACCGCTGCCATCGGGGTCACAAAGCTCGGTGCGGACTGTTTTTTCTTTTTGGATGCCATGGCACCTGCCGGTGCTCATACAGTAGCAGCCTCGATGCGGCACTGCATGGAGGACGAGTTACTGCCGCGCGGGACAGAAAAGCTAGCAGCCGCCACCAAACTCCTGGTTAGGAACACATCTCCGGCAACCCCATCACAGACGTACTCGAATGAGCGATCGCCAAGCACGGCCGTAGGTGAGAGACTTCGGCAGTTCGCCGGCTCGAGGCAGCGGAGATGACCGGGTCGAACAACTACTGGCTGGTTCTTCTCTCGGTCATCGTCGCGACCATGGCGTCCTATGTCGCGCTCGATCTATCGGGACGCGTCAACTGCGCACAGACGCGCTTTGCACGTCGACTGTGGTTGGCTGCTGGGGGCTTCGTCTGTGGTAGCGGCATCTGGACGATGCACTTCATCGGCATGCTTGGCTTTCAGCTTCCGGTAGCGGTCTCCTATGACCTCTGGATTACCCTGGGATCGCTCGCGTTGGCGATTGCCGGTTCCAGCGCTTCTCTGGCACTGACACGTCCGGATCACCTGAGTACGAGCAGGCTGCTGGTCGGGGGCGTACTGATCGGGGCTGCCATCTCGGCTATGCACTACACGGGGATGGCGGCCCTGCGGATGGTTCCACCCATTCAGTACAATGGATCGCTCGTTGCTCTCTCGATCCTGATCGGGATGGCCGCGTCGGTGCTTGCCTTGTGGAGCGCGCGCAGGCTGCGCTCTCAGGGTGTGTTATCGGCTTTGTGGCGCAAAGCGGGCAGTGCCATCTTCTTGGGCAGTGCAATATATGGCATGCATTACACTGGAATGGCGGCGGCAAGGTTCGAGTCCGGCAGCGTTAGCAGCGTCCATCCGCAGCATCTATTCAACCCGAACACGCTCGCTGTCGTACTCGGCGGCGCTTCATTGGTTCTTTTGCTATTGATACTGCTGGCTTCATCATACGATGCGCTGCGGGCGAGTATGGCGAAAGCGCAGGCCGAGTCTCTGGGGAGGATCGTAGAGCAGACCGAGCGGCAGGTCCGCAGGCTCTCCAGGCGCCTGATCGAGACACAGGACGCCGAGCGACGTCGGCTCGCAACCGAGCTTCACGACATCGTTGGTCAGAACTTATCCGCACTTGCGACCGAACTCGCTCTCCTGCGCCACCGCCTGCCGCAACCGGCGGCGCCGGAACTCTCGCGCAGTGTCGAGACAGCAACGACGCTTGCAAGGCAGAGCATCGAGTCGATCCGCAAGGTGATGGTGGAGCTGCGCCCCCCGGGGCTCGATGAGCTGGGTCTGGCAGCGGCGTTGCGGTGGTATGCGAGTGCCTTTCAGTCCCGCACCGGCATCCCGACGACGGTGGATGCGGATGATAGCCTGCCAAAACCGTCACCTCTGGTGGCAGACGCAGTTCTGCGTATCTTTCTCGAGGCACTCACCAACGCTTCCAAGCATGCGAACCCTGGCCAGGTGCGCGTCGACCTGCACCGTCAAGGTAACGTCATAGCTCTGCGAATTTCCGATGACGGAACAGGGTTCGATACAGCCGCTCCCATGCTCAATGAGGGATCCGGTTGGGGGTTGCTCATCATGCGGGAACGCGCGGCAGCGATCGGGGCGGCGTTCCATATACACTCCGCTTCGGGCAAGGGAACCGAAGTCGCGATTTCCATTTCCAAGGACGCATGGTCATAAGTGTACTTCTGGCTGATGATCACGGCGTGCTGCGTGACGGGCTGAAGCGCCTGCTGGAGGCAAGCGGGGATATCCGGGTTACAGCCATCGCGGAGGACGGCGCTGACGCAGTGGCTCGTGCCGCCAAGGTCAAGCCGGATGTCGCTCTCATCGATATTTCTATGCCACGCATCAACGGCATAGAGGTCACGCGAGCGATTGCGAACACTGTGCCGACGACGGCGGTGATCATACTTTCGATGCATTCATCGGCGGAGCTGATCCAGGAAGCGCTGCGTGCCGGGGCGCGGGGCTACCTGCTCAAGGAGTCCACGGGTGATGAAGTGGTAAAGGCCGTTCGGACGGTCGCACGCGGCATGCGTTTTTTCGGCGACGGCGTCGCCGGTGTATTGGTCGAGGGTTGCACGCACGGGCGGCAATCGTCGGCCGAGCCTCTTACGCCGCGCGAGCGAGAGATCGTACGATTGATCGCCGCCGGCAAGAGCAATGGCGAAGCGGCGGCTATACTTGGATTGTCGGCACGCTCAGTGGAGACCTATCGCCTCAGACTCATGCAGAAGCTTGGTCTCGAGGATCTCCCCGCGCTCGTAAAGTTTGCGATTCGCCACGGCATGACGACACTCGGATAGACCGCCCTTTCGCGGAACGGTCGTACAAGCCCGATCACAAAGTCGGGTATTCCCGATATTCCCGCCGAGCCGACTGGCCTAGGATCATCATCGTGCGTCTGCATAGTGGACGCTCGCGACCGCGCCGCGCGGGCGCTGGACGATCGCTTCCCGCTCTTTTGGTGGCAGGCATGCGAATAGAGTGCAGCCACGATTGTGCGTCTCGCCGACGACCCTGCCAACTCACGGCCTCAATGAGGGTCACTGCCTAGGCTATGTTCATTGAACGCGCGCTCGATGTCTCAACTCCGGCTCTGATCAAGACCAAGCGCGGGCACCTATGAGTGTCCCTTGAGGTTCCACGCCAGAACTCTCCAGGCACTGATTCGCGAGTTGGTGGACTTCCTGCCCGACGCGAGCCTGATGGTGGACGCGCGCGGCCGTGTTATCGCTGTGAATGCGGTCGCGGAGAGCATGTTCGGCTTCGAACGTGGGGAGTTGCAGGGAAAGTCAATCGATAGCCTGATCCCCGAACGGTTCCGCTCGGCGCATTCCGCCCAATCTGCCCCCTATCTCCTGCAACCGCGCCGGCGGGCGATGGGAATCGGACTCGATCTGCGCGCGCTGCGCAAGGATCGTTCCGAATTTCCGGTGGAGATCAGTCTTGGACCCCTCGCAACTGATAAGGGGACCTTCGTTCTTTGTATCGTCCGCGACATCACTCGGAGCGAAGAATGGTACCGGGAGCTTTTCGAGAACCTCGCGGTCGGGGTTGCCCACAGCGATACGGAGGGAAACCTACTCAATGTCAACCGGAAGTTCTGCGAGCTCTCTGGCTATACGCGCGCGGAGTTGCTGACCCTCGACATACGTCGGCTGACGCATCCTGAGGACATCACCAAGAGCCTCGCGGCGAGAGCGCGCATGCTGGCGGGTGCCGGCTCTGACTACGAACGCGAGCTGCGGCTGATTGGAAAGGACGGGGTAGCCACTTGGAGGCGTGTTACCACCTCGCTCGTTCGCCGTGGCAACCCAGCGCAATTCGTCTCTCTGGTTCAGGATATATCGCTCCAAAAGGAGGCCGAAGAGCAAAGACGCGAGGCCCACCTGCGTTTTCGTCAGGTAACCGAAAACATCCGCGAGGCCTTCTGGTTAACCGATGCACTCAAGACCGAAGTGCTGTATGTCAGCCCGGGCTGTCAGGCAATCTGGGGACTGAGCGCGGCTACCATGTCGGCAGACCCGCACAGCTGGAGTGATGCGATTCATCCGGATGATCGGCAACGAGTGCTCGCAGCCGTACAGACGAAGCAGATCACGGAACGCTATGATGAGGAGTACCGGATCGTGCGTCCGGACGGAACAATCCGCTGGATCCGAGATCGCGCGTTTCCGGTACGAGGCGATGACGGAGAGATCATACGCATCGCTGGAGTCGCCGAGGATATAACCGAACGCAAGCACGCGACCGATGAGCTCAGGGAAAGCGAGCGCCGCTTCAGTGAAATTCTCGGTAAGGTGCAGTTGGTGTCCCTGGTGCTCGACCGTGACGGCCGGATCGTCTATTGCAACGAATACCTGCTGACGCTGAGCGGATGGCGCTATGAGGAGGTGCGCGGCAAGGACTGGTTCTCGCTCTATCTGCCGCCAGAGATCTCGGCGCAGGTCCGGAAGGTTTTCAACTCGGTTCTGTCCAACCTGCCCTCCGCTTCGCATAACGAAAATGAGATCGTGACACGGTGCGGCGCGCGCAGGCTCATCCGCTGGAACAACATCGTCCTGCGCTCCCTCGACGGGCAGCCGATTGGCACCGCGAGCATCGGGGAGGATATCACCGCGCGCAAGCAGGCGGAGGAGCTTCACGCCAGGCTCGCGGCAATCGTCGAATCCAGCGATGACGCGATAGTCGGCAAGACCCTGGACGGCGTTATCACCAGCTGGAACAGGGGTGCCGAGGAACTGTTTGGCTACTGCGCGGCCGAGGCAATCGGTCAACCGATGGTGCTGATCGTGCCGGACGAGCGCGCGGCCGAGGAGCCGCAGATCCTCGAGCAGTTGCGACGCGGTCGACGGATCACCCACTTCGAGACGGTGCGCCGGCGCAAGGATGGAAGCCTAATCGACGTATCACTGACGATATCTCCGATCCATGACGCGAATGGGCGAATCGTGGGCGCCTCGAAGATCGCGCGCGATATCACGGAACGCAAGCGGGCGGAGCGGAAGATACGGCACCTCAATCGGGTATACGCTGTCTTGAGCAGCATCAATGCGCTCATTGTTCGGGTCCGAGACCGCGATGAGCTCTTCCGGGAGACATGTCGCATCGCCGTCGAGGTGGGGCTCTTCAAGCTCGCATGGATAGGAATCACCGAGCCGTCGCGCCGCCGATTCGAGGTCCTCGCATGGAGCGGCGGCAATGAGGACTATGTCCGCATGCTGGCGCTGCAATTTCAAGGTGTCGACGCCAGCATCTTCGAGCAGCTGAACCGCAAAGTCGTGATCAATAACGATGTGGCGGAGCGCCCGGACGTGCTGCTGCCCGAGGAGCCGCGATTGCGGGTGCTCCGCGCCTCCGTACGGCTGCCGCTCCTGATCAATGACCAACTGGCTGGTGTGCTCGCACTGTATACCGAGGAAACTGGCTTCTTTGATGACGACGAGATGAGGCTCTTGCAGGAGCTCGCCGGGGATATCGCCTTCGCGCTCGATCATCTAGAAAAGGCGAACAAGGTCGATTATCTGGCCTATTACGACCAGCTCTCGGGCCTCGCTAATCGCACCTTGTTCCTTGAGCGGCTGAATCAATACGTCCACACGGCGCGGATCGCTGGCGAGGAGTTCTCCGTCGCTCTGGCGGACGTGGAGCGCCTACGGGCCGTCAATGACTCTCTGGGACGATCGGCTGGCGACGAGTTGCTCAAGCGGATAACAGAGCGGCTCGTGCTGAGCGCGGATCGAGCCAAACTCGCACGCATCAGTGGCGCTGTCTTCGCCATAGTGTTGCACGGGCTGAGGGGCGCGCCCGCCCTCGAATTAAAGATAGAGTCCATGCTGCAGGAGATATTCGGGAAGCCCTTCGAGCTTCGCGCCTCCGAGGTCCGGATCTCGGCGAAGGTCGGTGTCGCCTCGTTTCCAACTGATGGTAAGGATGCAGAGACACTGCTGAGCAGTGCGGAGGCGGCGCTCAGAAGGGCGAAGGACTCCGGCGATAAGTATGTCCTTCATGCCCCAGAGATCACGGCTCGAAGTGCAGAGAAGCTCACCATGGAGATGAAGCTCCGGAGAGCACTCGAAAGAGCTGAGTTCGTTCTGCACTACCAGCCCAAGGTGCGGCTAGTAACGCGACAGATCGTAGGCGCCGAAGCGTTGATTCGCTGGCAGACCCCAGAGGGGCTGGTGCCGCCTATGAAATTCATTCCGCTTATGGAGGAAACCGGGCTGATTTTGGAGGCCGGTTCCTGGGCCCTGGCCAAGGCAGTGGCCGATCACGACTCGTGGCGGCGGCGGAATCTGCGAACGCCTCGCGTGGCCGTCAACGTATCGGCGATGCAGCTGCGACAGCGGGATTTCGTGCAAACGATCGCGGCGGCGATCGCATGCGGCGCAATGCCACCAGGGATCGACCTGGAAATCACCGAAAGCCTGTTGATGGAGGATATTGACGGAAACATTCTTAAATTGCGCCAACTGCACGAATTAGGCATCGAGATCGCGATTGATGACTTTGGCATCGGCTACTCCTCGCTTAGCTACTTGGCCAGGCTTCCCGTGCAGTCACTCAAGATCGATCGCTCGTTCCTCGCGGCGATCCCCGATGACCGAGATACCGTAATGCTCGTACAGACGATCATCTCACTTGCACACTCGCTCAAGCGAAAGGTTATCGCCGAGGGCGTGGAGTCCGAGGAACAGGCAAACCTGCTGCGGCAACTGGGCTGCGACGAGATCCAAGGTTACCTCATCAGTCGTCCTGTGCCCTTCGAGCAGATGACCGCCCTGCTGGAAAGAGAGTGCCTCATCGCACCGAGCAGTGCACCTACGTCGTCGTCGTGCGGCGCCTAAAGAGCCGCGGCCGGCTCAGCCCTAGCGTCAATGACGACCAACGGCTTCGGCAATACGCGCGACCTCACATCGGGGGCCCTATGATCGACCCAGCGGACCATCGCATCCCGCAGGAGGAACCGGAGTGCTGCGACTCGACAACACTTATCGGGCCGCCCTCTGCTGCAGCCATCGATCATTTCCTCGACGCAATTCCGGGTCATGTGCTCATCATTGATGCGAAGGAACCCGGGGAGCGCATCGTATTCGCTAACCGCGCCGCGCTCCGTGACTATGATTATGTGGCCATTGAGCTTGTCGGCCGCTCATTCACCTCGCTACTGGAGTCAAACTCAGACGCTGGAGCGGTAGTAACTCTCATCGACCAGGCAGTCCGCGAAGGAAAGATAACCCGTGCCGAGCTGACGGTCGCGCGACGCGACGGCTCGACCTTCATCGCCGGTGTCACTTTCGCTCCCGTGGTATGCAAAGGTGAAACCACTCACGTCATTTGCTCGGCACGGGACATCACCTCGATTGTCACTGAGCAGCGAAGGAGCCAGGAGCTGCAAGATCAGCTCCTCAGGGAGATGCGGGAGCGCGAGCGAATCGCCATCGAGTTACGCTTGGCTCAGAGGCTAGAGGCGGTAGGGCGCCTCGCTGCCGGCATCGCCCACGAGATAAATACGCCCATCCAATTCGTTGGCGATAGTGTCTATTTTCTGCAGTCCGCTTTCGGCGATCTGCAACAACTGGTGACGTTCCAGCGGCGCGCGATCGATGAGCTTGCGAGCGGCGGGCTCGCCGCCGACGTGCTTGCACGCCTCGCGCAAGTGGAGTCGAGCATCAGCAAGGATTTCATCGACGCCGAAATACCGGCCGCTTTCGAACGCACGCGCGAGGGTATTGGGCGCGTCGCCTCCATCGTGTCTGCGATGAGGGAATTCGCCCATCCGCACGCCAAAGATCCTACGCCGGCGGACATCAATCACGCGATTGAGACGACACTGCTCGTCGCACGCAACGAGTACAAGTACACCGCGACAGTGCTTACGGAGCTTGGGGACCTCCCTTTGGTGACGTGCAATGTCGACGAATTGAATCAGGTGTTCCTGAATCTGATTGTCAACGCGGCACACGCGATCGAGGCATCAGGCCGTGATCCCGGCAGTGGATTGATCCGTATCGTGAGCACCGTCGTGGAGGACTGTGTCGAGATTGCCTTTGAAGACAACGGCTGCGGGATCGCTGCGGAAAATCTCGAGCGAATATTCGATCCGTTCTTTACCACAAAGGATGTCGGCAAAGGTACCGGCCAAGGGCTGGCCATCGCCAGGTCAATCGTCGAGCGCCACGGTGGCACGATAAGCGTGTCGAGCGAGGTAAATTGCGGCACACGAATGGCGCTCCGTCTACCTATCGCGGCTGGGCCCCGATCCGGGATCCGATGACGCGAGTGCTCTTTGTGGACGATGAGCCGGCAATGCTGGAGGGGCTACGCCGCAGTCTGTATCGCGCGCAGAAGAAGTGGGAGATGAGATTCGTCACGAGTGCGGCGCTCGCCGTGGCTGCGCTGCAGGAGGCCGCATACGACGTCCTGGTCTCCGATCTGCGCATGACACGGGCGGATGGAGCCGAATTACTTGGGATTGCGCGCGACAAATCCCCGCAGACGGTGCGGATCGTGCTCTCTGGCTACTCCGAGGAGCGCCAGATAGCACGGCTCGTGCCGCTCGCTCATCAGTACCTCGCAAAGCCGTGTGCGCCGGAGCGTCTGCAGGCTGCCATCGAGCGTTGCGTCGAACTGCAGGCAATGCTTCACGATCCGCGGGTACGTTCTTTGGTTGGGCGGGTGCGGAGCTTGCCGACCATCCCGCGTGCGTACGCGGAGCTCGGCCAGGTAATGGCGCGTGAGGACGCCACCGCAGGTGAGGTGGCGGCGGCTGCGATGCGCGACAGTGCGATTGCAGCCAAGATTCTGCACGTCGCCAACTCTTCCTTCTTTAGGCTCGCGCGACCAGTGCGTCGAGTCGAGCAGGCAGTCGTTCATCTGGGATTCAACGCCATCCGCAATCTGGCATTGTCAGCCGAGGTGTTCAGCCGGTGGCCCGGCAAGAGCCTCGAGGGTTTCGAACCCGATCGCATGCAGGCGCATGTGCAGGCGGTTGCCGCCGGCGCGTATGTGCTGGCAGCCGGCCAGCCATGGGCGGACGACGCCATGCTGGCGGGACTGCTGCACGACATCGGCTATTGGGTTCTGTTGCAGGAGGCGCCCCAGGAGATGGCTGAGGTGCAGCACATGGCGCGGACCGAGGGCCTATCACTGCCGGCCGCCGAATGTCGCGCGTTTGGAGCGTCCCACGCGGAACTCGGTGCCTACCTGTTGGGCTTATGGGGCCTGCCATTTCCCATCATTGGGGCAATTGCCCACCACCACGCTCCGGAGCAGCCCGGGGCCGTCGAGTTCGATCCACTAGCGGCGCTCACGATTTCCCATGCACTGATTGACCAGCAGCTAGTGGCAGTGCACTCGGCGTGGTCGGACGGGTCGATGGCAGTCGACGCCGGTTACCTCGCTCGCGTCGGTGCGCCCTTCGACTGGGCGGAGGCGCAGAGACGCATTCACGAGATCGGTTCTTTGGAGCAAGGAAATGACTGAAGCAGAGTTGCCGCGCGTGCTGTGTGTAGATGACGAGCCACGCATCGTACAGGGGCTCGCGCTGCACCTGCGCCGCGGATACCGCGTACTGACGGCAGTTGGCGGACAAGAGGCCCTCGAGCGCCTGCGCGATGACGGCAACGTTGCCGTCATCATCTCGGACATGCGGATGCCGGACATGGATGGAGCCACGCTGCTCGCAAAGGTACGCACTCTATATCCGGATACGACTCGAATGCTGCTGTCGGGCGATCCCGGCCGCGACGGCGTCATCGCGGCAGTGAATGGGGGTCAGATCTTCCGCTTTCTTAGCAAGCCGTGTTCCGCGGATGAACTCAATTCCGCCGTCCGCGCCGCAGTCGAGCAGCATCGCCTCGTGACTTCCGAGCGGGTCCTTCTCAAGGAGACCTTGATGGGCTGCATACGTGCGCTTACGGACGTGCTCGCCCTCGCCAACCCGGTGGCTTTTGGTCGCGCCAGCCGCCTGCGACAGCAGGTCCTCGCCTTCTCGGAGTACCTCGGATACGGCAGAGGCTTCTGGCAGCTGGAGGCTGCGGCGATGTTGTCTCAGATCGGCTATCTTTCGCTGCCTCAGGAGCTAGTCGACAAGGTCTATCATGGCGAGGCAATGAATGCCGAAGAGCAGATCCTGATTGACGGAGTCGGGGAGGTCTCGAGCAAGCTCCTGAGTCATATCCCTAGACTGGAGCCGGTGATCGAAGTCCTCGCAGCACTCGATTCAACGAGGGCGAAGAGACTCTCTTCGGGTGAATCAGCTGACTCGCCTGCTGCAATTGCCGCGCGCATCCTCACGCTCGTCAGCGAGTTCGATCTACTCATCTCGCAAGGGCATTCGGCCGAGACGGCGGTGCAGGTTCTGCACGCTCGGGCCGAGCGCTATGGTGCAAAGCTGGTCAAGGATTTTGCGACCCACCTGGGCACATCATCCGGGGAGATGTGCGTGATGAGGATTCCTCTCAGGACCGTTCGACTGGGAATGACTATTTTGCAGGACATTCGTACCGAGCTCGGGATGCTCTTGGTGGCGCGGGGATTCGAGGTAACCGAACGGTTTCTTGAGCGAATCAAGAACTTCGGGCCCGGACTGCTCAACGAGACCGTCGAGGTGAAGGTACCGCTCGCGAAGGGAAAGGGTAACCCCGCATAGAGAAGGCGCCCTCCTCCAACCCCGCGATTACTCGATGGGC
>Ga0335074_10016752_pt1 | contig 10320 bp, 4 predicted proteins | sample Lox_Sample_23_FD_206715 | JGI IMG/M metagenome (GOLD analysis project Ga0335074, IMG submission 206715) | Soil microbial communities from Loxahatchee National Wildlife Refuge, Florida, United States - Lox_Sample_2.3 | ecosystem: Environmental > Terrestrial > Soil > Wetlands | place: USA: Florida...
AATTGCGACTCTCCTTCGGGCCTGGCAATCGATACCGTGGGACGGCGGCTCTTCGCCGTGTGTGACGGCGGCAAAATGGCTGTAGTCGATGCGACTTCTGGCAAGACACTGGCCAATCCGCCGATCGGCGAAGGGCCGGATGCAGCACGTTACGATGTCCGGCGCAAACTGGCCTTCTCCTCCAACGGCGGCGGCACACTGACCATCATCGACGCCGGCAAAAGCGGCTATCCGGTGCTGCAAAACCTGACCACGCAGCGCGGAGCGCGGACAATGACTCTGGACGAGGTGACCGGCCATATCTTTCTGGCCACGGCTTTATTTGGAGAACGGCCCGCTCCAACCCCGGCGAATCCCAGACCAAGGCCGGCGATTGTTCCCGGTAGCTTCACCATCCTGGTCGTTGGGCAAAAGTGAGCAACAGCAGAGCAGCTCGAGGCTGCGAGAATTACCTCATGTCCCGACCAATTCTTATGCTTACACTGGCCTGCTCGCTAAGCGCAGTTGCACAGCAAGTGAATGGTGCGCCGGCAGGCCCCACAACTCCCGGCGGCCCGATAACGTTGGAACAGGCCATCAGTCTGGCGCGGGCCAACGAACCTGGTTTCGCCGCAGCCGCCGCCAATGCACGCATCACCGGACTCGACCACTCTATTGCCCAGGCCGCTTTGCTGCCCACAGTGACTTATCACAACCAGGTTCTGTACACCCAGCCGAATGGTGCTTTCAATGGCGGTGGACCCGTAGGGAGCCAATCCGCGCCGCGCTTTATCGCCAACAATGCGGTGCGCGAGTATGCCAGCCAGGCCGTGATCACTGACACCTTGGGCCTGCAGCAGGTCAACGCGGTCTCACGAGCCGCGGCGGCGCAGGCAGTTTCCTCGGCAGAGCTGGAGGTCGCCCGCCGCGGCCTCGTCAATACCGTGACCGGCCTCTTCTACCAGGCATTGGCCGACGATCACAAGGCCGATGTCGCCCGGCGGGCGGCGGGTGAAGCCGCTAACTTCACGCAATTAACTCAGCAGAGGGAGACTGCCCGTGAAGCAGCCCATGCCGACGTGGTGAAGGCACAGCTGCAACAACAGCAGCGTGATCGCGATCTTGCGGATGCGTTGCTGGAGCAACAGAAATCTCACCTTGACCTGGGCGTGCTTTTGTTTTCCGATCCACGCACTACCTATACCCTTGCGCCAGGCGCAGTGGTGCCATTACCGTCCAAGGCGGATGTGGATGCAGTCGCGATGAAGTCGAACCCGGAGCTGCGTTCCGCCCTGGCGACTCTCGAGCTCAGCAACCTGGGCGTGACCGCTGCCCGCGATGCCTATCTTCCCGATCTTGCTTTGAACTTTACCTACGGCATCGACGCGGTGCAGTTTGCCGTTAACGGCCGTGATGGAGTCAAGAATTTGGGGTATTCCGCTAGCGCCACTCTTGATATCCCGGTGTGGGACTGGCTCTCCACCCAGCATCGCGTAAAGCAGAGTGAGATCACCCGCGATGCCGCACGCACTGCACTCACCGCGACCCAGCGGCGGCTCGTGGCGCAACTTGACGAGACGTATGCCGAAGCCGGCACCTCCCACGATCAACTTCAATCGCTCGATCAAAGCGTACAGACGGCGCGAGAGAGCCTCCGGCTTACTCGCCTCCGCTACACCGCCGGGGAAGCAACGGTTCTCGAGGTAGTAGACGCGGAGAATTCGTTGACCACCGCAGAAATCGCGCGCGAGGATGGCGCCGTTCGCTACCAGATGGCCATGACCAACCTGCAATTGCTTACAGGGGCGATCTAAGCCATGAGACTGATTACTCTGAAGCCGGCTCTCGCGACCGACCACCCTTGTTCGATTCTTGGGACGGGCTCCCCACGTTCGCCACGGCGTAGGTGGGCTGAGAATGACCGTACGAAGCCCCACAACTGCTTTTCCGATGCCTGCCCGACAACGGATTCTCTCAGTCAAAGCGTTCAAACAGACGAGCATCTAAAAGCAACTGCAAAAGATCATTTTCCGCCCAGGTACGCCGCGGCGAACCTGGGGCACCCGTCCAGGTGTTCTGGTATTTTGGCGGCTCTGCTGTTATTCCCCCTGGCCCTGCTCCCCGTCGCCTGCGGCAAGACCGAAGAGGCTGCTCCCACTGAAGTCAATGTGCAAGCGGAGCATCCACAAAAAGGCGACATCTCGGAGCAGATCGCGGTGGACGCAGTCCTGGCCCCGCTGGCCCAGGCCGCCATTTCTCCCAAGGTCACCGCGCCCGTCAAAAAGTTCTATGTTCAGCGCGGTTCCCACGTGCGTGCGGGACAACTCCTGGCCACGCTCGAAAACAGCGATCTCGAAGCCTCTGCAATGGACAACAAGGGCGCCTACACGGCGGCCCAGGGAACCTATGACATCGCGACCGGAGCGACGGTTCCCGAAGATACCGTGAAAGCAGAAACCGATCTAGCGCAAGCGACGGCAAACCTGAATCTCGCCCAAAGCGTGGTCAACAGCCGGGCGCAGCTCTTTGCCGAGGGCGCAATCCCAGGACGTGACCTGGACACCGCCAAGGCCGCTCTGGTGCAGGCACAGGCAGCCCACGAAGTCGCCAAGCAGCATCTCGAGGCGCTACAGAATGTTAGTCACAAAGCGGCCCTGGAAAGCGCGGAAGGTCAGCTCACTTCCGCCAAGGGAAAGTATCTCGCTGCAGAAGCCCAACTGAGCTACACGGAGATTCGCAGTCCAATCACTGGCGTGGTGACCGACCGGCCTCTTTTCGCTGGTGAAACAGCCGCCGCCGGCAGCCCGGTCATCACCGTGATGGATACTTCCGCTCTCCTGGCCAAACTGCATCTCTCGCAGATTCAGGCCCAGCAATTATCGATAGGAGCGCCAGCAAGTATCGCGGTCCCTGGGCTCGCCGATCCGGTCCGAGCCAAGGTCGCTCTGATCAGCCCAGCGCTCGATCCTGGAAGCACCACCGTCGAAGTGTGGCTGCGGCTGGAAAATGCAAAAGGAACCTTTAAGGCGGGCACACCCGTGCACGCAACAATCACCGGACGCACGGCAAACGACGCCTTACTCGTTCCCGCGGAGGCCGTACAGACCGAACCGGATGGGGTAAGTAGATTCGTTCTGGTGATCAAGTCTGACGGCACAGCCGCCAAGCGCTCTATCACGCTTGGGATTCGTAACTCTGAGTCGGCCCAGGTGCTCAACGGACTTACCACTGCAGATAATGTCATCACCACGGGCGGCTATGGGCTGGATCCCGGCACCAGGGTCAAAGTCGGACCGGCGGAAGCCGGAGGAGATAAGGACTAATGCCCGGTACCCGTGGCCAAGATCGGTCCTTTTGGCTTGTGACCGGATCCAAGCCTATCTTTTTCTTCCTTGCAATCCTTACCTTGGCCGGCATCTACATGGCCTTCCAGGTGCCGGTCTCCGTCTTTCCTGAGACCAATTTTCCCCGGGTGGTCATCGGCGTGGACAACGGCGTGATGCCGGTCGAACAGATGCAGGTGACAATCACCAAGCCTATCGAGGACGCGGTCAACAGCGTTCCGGGATTGGTGACAGTGCGCAGCAATACCAGCCGCGGCTCGGCGGAAGTCAGTCTCTTTTTCGACTGGAACGTGGATATGTTCCGGACCCTGCAACTGACCGATGCAGCCCTGGCCAGGATAGCTCAGTCACTTCCCTCTACCGCTCGTATCACCACCAATCGCCTGACCTTTGCCACCTTCCCCATTCTTGGTTATGCGCTCACGGCAGACGACCGCGGTAAAGATACGGTTCCCCAGACTCGCCTGTGGGAGATTGCCACGTACGATCTCAAACCTCCCCTCAACCGGGTGCAGGGGGTCAGCACGGTACTGGTTCAGGGCGGCCAGATACCTGAGTTCCATATCATCCCCAACCTCGCTCGCCTGCAGGCCACAGGCGTGACCCTGCTCGATTTGGTAAATGCAGTTCAGGCGTCGAACATCATCGACTCGCCTGGCCTCTATGAAGACAATCATCAGCTGATTTTGGGTTTGATTGGTGCGCAGGCCCACAGTGCCGCCGAGTTGAGCAATCTGGTGGTGAAGACTTCGCCCAATGGAGTGGCCATCCGCGTGGCCGACATTGGCAGAGTAGAACCTTCCACTATGCCCGTGTATACCGCGGTCAGGTCAAACGGCAAGCCGGCCGTACTGATCAACATCACACGCCAGCCCTCCAGCAACACTGTCGCCGTGGCCAACGGTGTAGCTGCGGAAATAGCCCAGTTGCATTCCAAACTGCCGCCGGGAGTGCACCTGGAGGCCTTCTACGACCAGTCCGAATTAGTACGGCAAAGTATCCTCAGCGTTCGCGACGCCATCCTGATCGGGCTGGTCCTCGCCTGCATCATCCTGTTCCTGTTTCTTCACGACTGGACATCTTCCCTGGTCGCCGGCCTGGTCATCCCTGTCACCGTCGCAGTAACTATTCTGTTCCTTCGTATCACGGGCCAGAGCTTCAATCTGATGACGTTAGGAGGCTTGGCAGCAGCAATCGGCCTGGTGATCGACGACGCCATCGTAGTGGTCGAAAATATCGCCGTCCACCGCGATGCCGGCGAGTCCCGGGTCGGATCCGTGCGTAAGGCGATCCACGAAATCAGCCGGCCACTGGTCTTTTCCACCATCACGCCGGTGATCGTCTTTCTCCCGCTCGTCTCTGTTACCCAAGTCACCGGAAGCTTCTTTCGCGCGCTAGCCGTAACCATGACGGTTGCGTTGCTGACATCTCTGCTGTTGGCCCTGACCTTCACTCCCGCGCTCTCGCTGCAGCTGGAAAAGAAGAAGCATGTAGAGCCCGCTACCGTTGGGGAGGAGAGCCGGTCGGCATTCCTAGGCGGGGTGATGCAAAAGGGTCGAGCGGCCTTCCTGCGGTTGCTTTACTACCACGAGCGCGCACTGGAGTGGTCTTTCCAACGCCCCTTGGGCCTGATTGTGACTTGCGTGGCGCTTATCATCGGCGGCTACTTCTGCTATCGCAGCCTCGGTTCGGACCTGCTGCCGGAGATGGATGAAGGCGGGTTCATCCTCGATTACTTCACGCCTGCGGGAACCTCGTTGACGGAAACCAACCGGATTCTCCACCACGTGGATCAGATCCTGCACAGCATCCCCGAGGTATCGATAACTTCACGGAGGACCGGATTGCAAATGGGCTTGGCGGCCGTGACCGAAGCCAACACCGGTGACTTTACCGTTCGCCTCAAGGACGACCGCGCCCGTTCCATCGATGAAGTGATGGCGGATGCGCGCGAGCGAATTCATGCCGCTGAGCCATCGCTCGACATGGAATTCACCCAGATCCTGCAGGATATGATCGGCGACCTCTCCAATTCGCCCGAACCGATCCAGATCAAGCTCTTCTCCAACGACCAGAACCTCCTGCTTACGCTCGGGCCTCGGGTTCAGCAGGCCATCGCCAAAATTCCCGGGGTGGTAGATACCGAGAATGGCGTCGACAACACCATCAGCGGACCCGCCACCAGTTTTCAGGTCGATCCTGTGCTTGCCGGGCGCCTTGGCTTCACGCCAACCGAAGTGGCGGAGGATGCGACATCCATCCTCGATGGCCTACCCACCAATGATCCATTGATTTCCAACGGCAGGCCCTACACCATCCGCGTGCGCCTGCCGGATGCCAATCGCGCGTCCCTCGAAGCCATCGAGAACACTGTCTTCAATAGCAGCACGGGACATACGGCGACGCTTGGCTCCATGGCCACGATCACTCAGTTGCCGCCGCAGAACGAAATTCACCGCGAAAACCTGCAGCAGGTCATTCTGGTGAGCGGGCGGCTGGAAGGCTCCGATCTCGGTGGAACCATGGTCAAGGTAAGGGATGTGGTGAGCCACCTTCAGATCCCATCCAGCGTCCGCATTGAGTACGGCGGCACCTATCAGGAGCAGCAGCGCTCCTTTTCTGACTTGACCCGGGTTCTGATACTGGCGCTGGCACTAGTGTTTGGCGTTCTGTTGGCGGAGTTCCGCAATTTTGCTGCGCCGGTCGCAATTCTGACCAGTTCGGTTCTATCACTAGCCGGAGTCGTATTTGCACTGCTGATCACCAATACGAACTTCAATGTGTCCAGCTTCATGGGCCTCATCATGGTGATCGGCATCGTGGCAAAAAACGGCATCCTTCTGCTCGACGCCGACGAGCAACTTCGTGCCGGAGGTATGGACGCGCGGCAGGCAATGCTCCATGCCGCCGAACGACGCAGGCGGCCCATTCTCATGACCGCGATCGCGACCATATGCGGAATGCTGCCGCTTTCGCTCGCCTTGGGCGCGGGCTCACAGATGTTGCAGCCGCTGGCCATTGCCGTCATCGGCGGGCTCACCATTTCCATCGCGCTCAGCCTGGTGGTGACGCCGGTGGTCTACTACCATCTAACCCGGCGCCGTTCCACCTCAACCAGCATGAGTGAGGTTGGAGCTTAGAACGTATTGTCCTGGAAATGTTCACTTGAACTGAATTCAGTTTTCTTCTCCTTCATTTTGTGGTTGCGTTTCAATCGGGAATCCGGTTAATTTAGCGCATACCGCAGCCGTTCTCGGTTTCATGTTCGCGGTGGAACGCCTTCATCGTCGAAGCGCGGCAGTCACCAACAGGCTCCGCAGCAACCTTCCAAGTCGAAGATCAGGCCCTTTCATGTTCCCAGCCGGCCCCGGATTTCAGGGGGCCAGGAAGACGCCTTTCTACGCTCTTTGGAGGTTGTTACATGGCAACTAGCTACTCGCGCGTTCGCTATATCTCTGTTTTTACTTTCCTCTTCGCCCTGATTTCGAGCTCGCAATTTGTGGCGGCACAGAATTTTCGCGGTGGCATTAATGGCACCGTGACTGATCAAGCGGGGGCTGCCATCCCGGCAGCGCAGGTTCAGATCACGGATGACGCTACCGGCGTCTCCAAAACCACCGTGACCTCCAGCGCGGGCGAATTCGACTTTCCCGATTTGCCTTTGGGCGCTTATACGGTGAGCGCTACAGCGTCAGGATTTGAGACCCTGAAGGTGCAAAAGGTCCAGGTCTCGGCTGGAGCGATTTATAGCCTTCCGCTCAAGCTAGCCGTCGCCTCGCAGGCGACAACGGTCGAAGTCAATGCCGCAGGTCTGGCATTGGATACGACAACTCCAACGCAAACCACGGTTCTATCTGGCAAAACAATCCAGGACGTTCCACTGAACGGACGCGATTTCACACAAATGATCGGCATGGCTCCCGGCTATGCGGGCTACTCGTTGGGTGGCTACGGATCGGTGAATGGAACGCGCGCCAATCAGGTTAACTGGCAGATCGACGGCTCTGATAACAACGACCTCTGGCATAACATCCCAGCCGTGAATCAGGGCGGAGTAGAGAACATCGCCGGCATCACTCTGCCCATTGACTCTGTCGAAGAGTTCTCGTTACAAACCCAGGCGTCACCGGAAAGCGGGCGCAATCCTGGCGGCTCGGTCAATCTCGTCACTAAGTCGGGTACCAATTCGATCCATGGAAGCGCCTATTATTACAACCGCAACGAAGCCTTGGCCGTGGTGTCACCGTTCCAACAAGGCAACCCGCCGCTGCGCAATCAGCAATGGGGCGAATCTGCGGGCGGACCCTTCTGGAAAGATCACACCTTCTGGTTTGAAAATTTTGAAAAGCAGCAATTCACGATTGCCACCGGATATCAAGGCACTGAGCCCTCGACGGCATATCAGCAACAAGCGCAACCGATCCTCGCCTACTACGGTGTGACGACAAACTCCGCCATGGGAAACCTGCTGACGAATCTGTGGCCGGCGGACTCGCTGACCGGTCCCGCCGCCAGTCCGAACTTCTCAGCGGCGGCTCCCGAAACAGGTTATAGTTACAACGGAGTCATCAAACTCGATCATAACTTCAGCGATCGGCAGTCGCTGTCGGCTCGCGCCTTTCTTGGCCAGGGAAATCAGATTGCCCCGGTCTGCAATTGCGTCATCCCTTACTACTTTGAAGTCGCTCCGATCCACGTTTATAACTACTCGCTGGTTCACAACTTGACTTTGTCGTCGCACCTGACCAACCAGATTACGATCGGGGTCAACTACTTCAATCAGGTCTTCAGCGATCAGAAGACCGGGTTCAATGTTGACTCCCTTGGCTTTGTTACCAATTCGCCCTATACCCAGGCCCCTAACATCAAGATTTCCGGTTTCGAAACCATCGGCAACACGCCTCCGGAGGGACGGAACGACATTACCGGCCATCTCGACGAAGCTTTGTCGTGGGTGAAAGGAAAACACCAGATGCGCTTTGGTGGAGAGTTTCGCCAGGCACAAGTGGATGAGTTCTATCAGCGCCACTCCGTCGGAACCTTCGTATTTAATGGTTCGACTGGACCGTGGGCGAATGATTATCAGAACTGTACCGGCTACTTCGCCAGCAGTCCTTCACTTGCCTCGGCCTGCGCCAGCGGGTCGCTAGGCAGTGTTCTCTCTTTGGCCGATTTCCTCGGCGGCTATATGTCTTCGGCGAGTATTGCCCGCGGCAATGCCGAGCGGCAGGTATTTATTACTACCTTCGATCTGTTTGCGCAGGATAGCTGGCAACTCACTCCACGACTCAATATCGATTACGGTCTCAGATACGATTACATGCAACCGATGCACAGCAATTTCCAGAACATTTCGGTGTTCCGTCCAGAGCTCACCAGCAGCGACGGCCTGGCATTCCAGGGGAATCAGATCTCACAACTTTATCCTTCAGATTGGACGAACTTCAGCCCTCGCGTCGGATTTTCCTATGCTCCCGCTTCGGTCAATGGAGCCGTCATCCGAGGGGGGTTCGGAATGTTCTTCGATACTCCCAACGCCAATCCCTTCCTGGATAACCGCACCAACAACAACGCACCCAATGGCGTAGAAGGAAACCCCGGCGGCCCCGAACCCGTCTATACCGTGGCTACGTACGGAACCACCGTAGTTCCGGGCCAGGCAATCTTCCCGGTGATTACGCCAACCACAACCACCTTGTGCAATCCTTCGAATCCCTGCGGAGTCTTCTCTGTAAATCGCAACTTCAAAAATTCCTACAACTTTAATTACAGCCTTCAAGTTGAGCAATCGCTAGGCGCCCACATGCTGTTTCAAATTGGCTATGTTGGCAGTGAAGGGCGGCATCTGCTCAGTCTGCTGAACATCAACCAGCCCTATCTTGGCGGACCAACCGCCGACGTTCTTTATCAGAACACGCTCTACAGCGGTGTTACCGAGCGGCCGTTCCTGTCGCAGTATCCCCAGTATGGCGATATCAACCAGATCGAGAGCATTGGGACCTCGAACTACAACGCGCTACAAACGATCTTCAGAATCCGCGGATTCCATGGGCTGACCACCCAGTTCAGCTATACCTGGAGCCATAACCTCGACGAAGCTACGTCATACCGCGGGAATCTGCCCCAGGACAGCACCAATTTCAAAGGTGACTACGGCAACAGCGACTTCGACACGCGCAATGGATTTGTCGGCTACGCAAACTATGAGATACCTCAGTTCCGCGGACCAAAACTGCTAACGTCCGGGTGGGAAACCAACGCGGTCTTTACGTTTAAAGGAGGACAACCAATCAACCTGTACACCGGCACGGATACAACCGGCGAGAATCAGTACGCGCAGCGCCCGAACATCATTGGGAATCCATTCGCTGGCGTTTCCCACGAGATTCAGAACGGAGTGGTCCAGTGGATTAATCCCGCAGCCTTCGCTGACCCGGCGTTTGGAAGCTACGGAGACTTCACGCGCAACAGCATTTTTGGCCCTGGCTTCGAAGATATCGATCTCTCAATCTTCAAAAACACCCACATTACGGAGCGCGTGAACGCGCAGTTTCGGGTGGAAATGTTCAACCTGTTCAATCACCTGAATCTTGCCAATCCCGGACCGACCCAGCTTGGTAACGATGCTACCGGCACCGATAGCTTCGGGCAGATTGGCTCAACCATCGGCGCAGGCAACTACTCACCCGGCATCGGCCCGGGCGAGCCCTTCAACGTTCAACTGGCTCTCAAAATCCTGTTTTGAGGGCCGTTTGGGGGGTTTCTCCAGCATGGGCGCGCTCAACTGCCTATGCTGGAGCAAATCCCATTTCATTTAGTTCAAATGTTTCTGGTGAGCCTGCCGCGCCTGGAGTTGGACCAGGAGATGCTTCGTATAGACACCCGATGCAACAAAGGTCGCCCCGTCGTGAACCATCATCGAGAGTGCCTCTTCCCCACTCTTATCGATGGAGGTGACCTCATTGAGGTCAACAATTCGGCACAGGGTCGAGGGTTT
>Ga0335074_10016754_pt1 | contig 10320 bp, 6 predicted proteins | sample Lox_Sample_23_FD_206715 | JGI IMG/M metagenome (GOLD analysis project Ga0335074, IMG submission 206715) | Soil microbial communities from Loxahatchee National Wildlife Refuge, Florida, United States - Lox_Sample_2.3 | ecosystem: Environmental > Terrestrial > Soil > Wetlands | place: USA: Florida...
GATCCGTGGTCTGGAACACGACGTTGCCGCCGAGCCATGCGACGTGAGGATCCCACGGCGCAAAATTGATCGGCGAATCCCAGTTATAGCGATACTTTGCGTCGCGCGAGTCGAACGGCCCAAGCGTTCCGCCCATCGCATCCCAAGGGCGCACCGACATGGCCGACTGCGTTTTCGTATCGTTGACGAGCGTGACGCCATCTTCGAGGTCCGACCAGATGTACCGCGGATCCGAGGGGTCGGGCCACGCCCACTCGCCGTCGCCGCCAACGACGTTGTACCAATCGCTATTGACGATGCCGTCACTCGAGAGCGAGTTCGACGGGGCGCAAAACGCTTCGTTGTCTTGCAGCGCGGCGCAGATCGTGTAGGGATTGTTGCCGACGCTATAGCCGACGTGATAGATCTGACCGATCGGCAGATTCTGCGAGAACGACCAATCCTTGCCGCCGTCGAGGGTGATGGCGTAGCCGCCGTCGGCGCCGACGATCTGGCGGTCGGGATCATTCGGGGCAATCCACATCCCATGGAAATCGACGTGAACGGGCTTGGCGATCTGCTCGAACTTCTTGCCCCCGTCTTTGCTTTCGGCCATATCGTTCGACACCGCGAAGACGTCATCGGGATTCTTCGGATTGACCTCGATGTGCGAGAAGTAAAACGGTCGCTGATCGACGATCGAGTCGTCGCTCACCATCTTCCAATGCGCGCCAGCGTCATCGCTGCGCCAGAGCACGCCCCCTTTTGCCTCGATCACCGCGTACACGCGCGACGGATCGCTTGCGGCAATCGCAAGCCCGATACGTCCCGTCATGCCGCTGGGTAAACCGTTGCCGGTGAGTTTCTTCCACGTCTTGCCGCCGTCGGTCGATTTGTACAATCCTCCGGCATCGCTACCGCTGGTGAACGTCCACGGCTCGCGGCGGAACGTCCACATCCCGGCATATACGACGTCGGGATGTTGCGGATCCATCGCGACGTCGCTCGCCCCGGTCTTTTCATCGACGTAGAGCGTCTTGGCAAAGGTTTTGCCGCCGTCAAACGTGACGTACATGCCGCGGTCGCTCGAATCTTTGAACGGATCGCCGAATCCCGCGACGACGACGTGGTTGGGATCTTTCGGGTCGATCGCAATGCGCGCGATGCTCCAAACCCCCTCGAGGCCGACGCGGGTCCAGTGCTTGCCGCCGTCGGTCGTCTTGTAGAGGCCGTTGCCGTAGCTGACGTCGTTGCGCGGATTGGCTTCGCCCGTACCTGCCCAGACGACGTTTTGATTCTTGGGGTCGATCGCGACTGCACCAATCGCCGAAACGTCCTGTTGATCGAATACCGGCGACCAGGTAGCGCCGCCGTTCTCCGATTTCCACACGCCGCCGCCGGCGGTGCCCAGGTAGTAGAGCTTGTCGTTTTGGATCGTGCCGGCCACAGCGGCGATACGTCCGCCGGCAATTGCCGGTCCAACGACGCGCATTGAGAGGTCCCCGAACGAGGAGGCTGCTGCGAGTACGAGTGCCGCGATCATTGAATGGTCACCGCCTTGAGTTTGAGCGTGGAGAGCGCGTCGTTGAGCGCCGGCACCTGTTGCTTTACGAACGCGTCGTAGTTTGTGGTTGCATCGCGCAGCTCGCCTTCGACGCGACGCGTGTAGTCGCGCAGTGCCGGCGTGATCGCCGTTCCAGCGAAGTACATGATGGACTGCACGTCCTCGCGCACTTTGCCGGGCATTTGGATCGAGTCTTCGTCGTTCTGGTAGTTGGCCGTGAGCTGATTGAAGACGGCGGAACGCGCGCCCTCGATCGCTTCGAGTTTGCTCTGCGTCGCGGAATCGCCGGCCTTCTTGGCTGCCGCGATGCCCTCGTCAATCGATTTCTTCACCGTGTCGAGGTTGTTGAGCATCGTATCGACCTTGGAGAAAAGCGACTCGCCGAGGCGTCCGAATTCATAGGACTCGACGAGCTGCGCCTGCGTGTAGAGCGTGCGCGGATCCGCCTTGACGGTGAAACGCTGAGTGAACGTCTTGTTGCCGAGCGTGAGCTGGGCAACGTACTCACCCGGCGGAACCGTGGGACCGCCGTCGGGACCCTGGTACGCTTTCTTGGCCGCGCCCAGCCACTTCACCGGACCGTCGATCGTCCAATCCCACACGAAACGATTGATGCCAACCTTGTTCGGCACGTAGGGTTCTTGCTTCTTATCGACCTCATGCGTGCCTTTGTAGGTCCGGACGACGGCACCGGTGCGATCGATGATCTGGAGCGTCGGCGGCGTTTTCTGTTCCGCGTCGAGGTAGTAATTGATGATCGCACCGCTCGGCGGATTCGACGCCGCGTAGTTGGTGTAGGTTCCTTCATCATCGGACCGCGTGTTGTATTGATACGAAACGCGAATCGGGAACATGTAGACGCCGGCGGCGATCGCGCGCTGCAACTGCTGGATCGGCGTCATGTCGTCCATGATGTAGATCGAACGTCCGTGCGTCGCGATTACGAGATCGTCGAACTGCGGCTGCATGCGAATGTCGTGCACCGAGACGGTCGGCAGATCGTTCTTGAACGACTTCCACGACGCGCCACCGTCATAGGAGATCCAGAAGCCCTCTTCCGTTCCAAGATACACGAGGTTGGGGTTGAGAATATCCGCTCCTACCGAACGCGCCCACTCATTCGCCGGAAGCCCGCTCGTGATGAGATCCCAGTGTTTGCCGAAGTCGTGCGTGACGAACACGTACGGCTTACTATCGCCGGTGTAGTGCCCGTCGTTGATCGCGTATGCCGTACCGTCGCGCAGCGGCGAGGGAGAGATCGAGGCGAAGCGCCCGTATTCCGGCGCGTTCGGCGGCGTGACGTTGGCCCAGTGTTTTCCGCCGTCGAGCGTAAGCTGAATGAGCCCGTCGTCGGTACCGACCCAAATCTCGCCCTTGTGCAGCTTCGAACCCTCGATATCGAGGATCGTGTCGCTCTCTTCGGCGCCCGAGACGTCGTGCGTGATCGGGCCGCCCGACGGCGCCTGGTGATCCTTGACGTCGCGCGTGAGATCGGGGCTGATGATCTTCCAATGCAAACCGCGATCGGTCGTCTGGAACAGCACGTTGCCGCCGATCCAGCCGATGTGCCCGTCCCACGGCGCAAATGCAATCGGCGTTTCCCAATTCCAGCGCACCTTGGCCGTGCGCGTATCGAAGCTCTCGATGGCGGTCTGCAAGTAGGGCTCCACAAACCACCCGTCCTTGGTCACCTTGTTGATCACGGTGACGGAACCGTTTTCCGAGTCGGCCCAAATGTAGTTGGGATCGGCCGGATCGGGCACGGTCCACTCACCGTCGCCGCCCGTGACGCCGATCCACGCTTTGTTTTGGATACCCGAAGGATCTTGCGTGTTGTTTGGTGCGCACCAGCCGTTGTTGTCTTGCAGACCGCCGCACACCCAATATGGGTTTTCGTTGGAGAGGCCGACACGGTAGACTTGCCCGATAGGCAAGTTTGCCGAGAAGAACCAGTTGTCGCCGCCGTCGACAGTCAACGCGTAGCCGCCGTCTTCGCCGACGATGATGCGCGACGGGTCGTTGGGCGCAATCCAAATCGCGTGATAGTCGACGTGCACGCTGTCGGCAATCGCTTTGAACGTCTTACCGCCGTCAGTCGACTTCGAAAGCGCTTCCGACACGCCATAGACGATGTCGGGATTCTTCGGGTCGACCCCGATATGCGTAAAATAAAAGGGACGTTGATCGACGAGCGTATTCTTCGAGACCACCGTCCAGCGATCGCCCCCATCGTCGCTACGCCACAGAATGCCTTGCTTGGATTCGATCAACGCATAGACGCGATTTCCGTTGCTCGGCGCAACCGCGAGTCCGATACGTCCGATGGTATCCGTCGGAAGTCCGTTCCCCTCGAGCTTCTTCCACGTACGTCCGCCGTCGGTCGACTTGTAGAGCCCGTCTTGCGGACCGCCACTGGTAAACGTCCACGGACGGCGCTGGAATTGCCACATGCCCGCGTAAAGCACGTTTGGGTTTTGGGGATCCATCGCTAGATCCGAGGCACCGGCTTCCGGGCCGGTGTACAGCGTCTTGGTCCACGTCTTTCCGCCATCTTCGGTGACGTAGACACCACGCTCAGTACTATCGCTGAAGAGATCGCCCTGCGCCGCGACGACGACGTGATTGTGATCCCGCGGATCGACGACGATTCGCGAGATCTGTTTGGTCGCGCGAAGGCCCATGTTGGTCCACGTTCCACCCCCATCGGTGCTCTTGTAGACCCCATCGCCGTAACTGACGTCGTTGCGCGGGTTGTCCTCGCCGGTACCGGCCCAGACCGTATTGTTGTCGGTCGGATCGATCGTCACGGCGCCGATGGCTGCGACCGGCTCCTTGGCAAAGACCGGGTCCCAGGTTTGGCCATCATTGCTGCTCTTCCAGACGCCGCCGCCGCCGGTGCCGAGGTAATACAGCTTCGGATCGGTGGCAGAGCCGGCGACGGCCGCAACGCGCCCACCGGCCGTGGCCGGCCCGATTTCGCGCCAGCTCATATTTGCGAAGGGCGGCCCGGGGGTCGGCGTCGGCGACGGAGTGGGAGTCGGCTTCGCGGGTTTCGCCGGCGCCGGACTTGCCGACGGCGATGCCTGCACTGCCGGCGTCTGCGCAAGCGCACTCTGCGCCCCGCACATCACAATGGAACACGCCAACAGCGCGGCAAGACGAAGCTTCACGAACGGACCTCCAAAAACAACCGGAAGATCATCTCGGGTCCGCAGCCGCGCCGGAAAACTCCTGCGCGATGCGGATCAAAGTGGCATCAGAACGCAGGCACGCGCCTCGCTTTTGCGAGTGCGGTTAGTGTTTTTGTTTCTCGTTGAGCGCCTGGTAGTGTGGAACGTTCACATGCTCGGCGTACCACTGCGAGATCGCAATTCCGGCACATAAGAGAAGGAAGACGGCGACTGCGCCGATGCCCCACGCTCGCCGGGTCTGAGGCGTCATTCGGCTGTATCTCGACACTCCGGGGGATTACGGCGACGGCCGATGGAAACGCCTTCCTCCATGAGCCGATGCCGCGCCTCGCTCCTAGCGGGACTCTGCTTCATTTTAGGACTTGCCGTTCCGGCTGTCGCGAGCGCCGCAACCAGGCCGGTCCCGGCGACCCCTGCGAGCATCGCAGCGTACGCTGCCGTGCTGCAGCAATACAATCCCGACCTCCCGAACTGGCAAAGCAAGGACCTCGCGCGGCACTTGTTGCTAACCGCTGCGCGCTGGAAGGTCGACACCAATATGCTGGCGGCAATCGTCGCCGTCGAGTCGAGTTGGCACACGCACGCCGTCTCGTACGCCGGAGCGATTGGTCTGGGTCAACTCATGCCGGGGACGGCAGCGACGCTCGGCGTCAATCCCCACGATCCGGCCGAGAACTTGCAAGGCGCGGCGCGTTACCTGCGCGGCCTGCTCGAAAAATTCGGATCCAATCCTAACCGCTACGCGCTGGTCTTCGCCGCCTACAATGCAGGACCGCTGGCCGTACAACGCTACGGCGGCGTGCCGCCATATTACGAGACGCAGCATTACGTGCTCAAGGTACTACGCGCGTGGAACGTGTTGCGCAGCACCGTACACATTCCCAAGAGTGCATGGACTGCCGCTGCCGCCGCGCGCGCACACGCCCCCGACGTCGACTACTGGCTCAACGACGACGACCGTTAGCACCGGCGATGCAGAATAATTTCGACGGCGCCGGCGAGATCGCAGGCGCCGTCGATCTTTAGTGCCCCCGACCCGGCATTGCGTGCCGCCTCGACGTCGCTCTCTTTATCACCGACAATTACGATCTCCGACGGCTCCATTTGCCACACGCGCGCCGCATCGAAGATCAACTTCGGTTTCGGCTTGCGACAGTCGCAATCGACATCGGGTGCATGCGGGCAAATAAACCACCCGTCAAAGGGCCCAAGCAATTTCTCAACCCGCGCGTTAACCGCTTGCATCTGAGCTTCGCTGATCATGCCGCGCCCCACGCCGCTTTGATTCGTAAGAACCCCTATTTTCAAACCAGCGAGACGAAGCTCATCCAAGAGACCCTTTGCACCCGAAACGGGCTGGACGAGTTTCGGATCACCGTTATATGGAACATCGACGATAATCGTTCCATCACGATCGAAGAGCACGCCGCGCACACTCAGCAAATCAGGGCGTCGCGACGTACACCTCAGCGCCTTGTTCCAAGAACTCTTTGCTCTTCTCGGCCATGCCCGCTTCGGCGTACGCTCGCACTTCTTGCGTGATCTTCATCGAGCAGAAGTGCGGACCGCACATCGAGCAGAAGTGAGCGACCTTTGCGCCCGCCGCCGGCAGCGTCTCATCGTGAAATTCACGCGCCGTTTCCGGATCGAGCGCAAGTTCGAATTGATCTTCCCAGCGAAATTCGAAGCGCGCCTTCGAAAGCACGTCGTCCCAATGGTGCGCTCGCGGATGGCCCTTGGCTAGGTCAGCGGCGTGCGCGGCAATTTTATAGGCGATGACGCCGTCTTTGACGTCTTTCTTGTTCGGCAGACCCAGGTGCTCTTTCGGCGTCACGTAGCAAAGCATCGCCGTGCCGAACCAACCGATCATCGCCGCGCCGATGGCGCTGGTGATGTGATCGTAGCCCGGCGCAATGTCGGTCACGAGCGGTCCGAGCGTGTAGAACGGCGCTTCATGACAGATCGAGAGCTGCTTGTCCATGTTCTCTTTGATCAAGTGCATCGGCACGTGGCCCGGGCCCTCGATCATGACCTGAACGTCGTGCTTCCAGGCGATTTGGGTCAGCTCTCCAAGGGTTTCCAATTCGCCGAACTGCGCAGCGTCATTAGCATCGGCGGTACAACCGGGCCGCAGCCCGTCGCCGAGCGAGAACGCTACGTCGTACGCTTTCATGATCTCGCAGATCTCTTCGAAGTGCGTGTAAAGGAAATTCTCCTGGTGATGCGCGAGGCACCACTTGGCAAGAATCGATCCGCCGCGCGAGACGATCCCGGTAATACGATTGGCCGTGAGCGGCACGTAGCGCAGCAGCACGCCGGCGTGAATCGTGAAATAGTCGACGCCCTGTTCGGCTTGTTCGATCAACGTGTCGCGGTAGAGTTCCCAGGTCAGCTCCTCGGCTTTGCCGTTGACCTTCTCTAAGGCTTGATAGATCGGCACGGTGCCGATCGGCACCGGCGCGTTGCGCACGATCCACTCGCGCGTTTCGTGAATGTTCTTGCCCGTCGAGAGATCCATCACCGTATCGGCGCCCCAGCGCGTCGCCCACGTCATCTTCTCGACCTCTTCTTCGATCGTCGAGGTGACCGCCGAGTTTCCGATGTTTGCGTTGATCTTGACGTGGAAGCCGCGGCCGATGATCATCGGTTCGCTCTCGGGGTGATTGATATTCGAGGGAATGATCGCGCGGCCGCGCGCTACCTCGTCGCGCACGAACGACGGCTCGACGCCCTCGCGGATCGCAATGAACTCCATCTCCGGCGTAATCTCACCGCGGCGCGCGTAGTGCATCTGGGTAACGGTGGCACCAGGCTTCGCACGGCGAACGGCGCGCGCGTTTTCAAAGTGGAAAAGCGAGCTCGGCCGATCGAGAGCCATGGTGTCCCCGCGCGTCTCGATCCAACCCTCACGCAGCGGCGCAAGACCGACACGGACGTCGAGATTGACAGACGGATCGGTGTAGGGGCCGCTGGTATCGTAGACCGTGTGCGTGGTGCCGTCGGTGAGCCCAATTTCACGCACGGGCACGCGAATCGACGGATTACTGCCCTGGATGTAGCGCTTCATGATTCATCCTTCCTACTCCGGCATTATCCGGAGTGTCCAACGGTCGGCAGATGCCCTCTCAGCCCGCGGCGCGAGCTCCCGTGATTCCCGAAGGCTACGACACCTGCGATAGCCTTCCCCTGAGTTGGCCAATCTCGGCCAAGTAGGCCGAACGACTGAAGGGGGCAGAAGCAACCAATCGAACCGATGACTTCAGACAATCTAGCTTGCCCCAAGGAGCACCCGTTATGAAGGCCTTGTGCGCTTCGTTTCTCACCGTGCTTTTCGCCCTGCTTCCCGTCGTGGCTTCGCCGGCTGACACCGACAAGACACTTCAAAACGTCAAGGGCACGGTCACATACGGCGCCGACGCGACGCCAAAGACCCCGCTGGCCGTCAAAGCAAACGCGACTTTGAACAACAACGACTACGCGGCGACGGGTGCGAACTCGCTTGCGACGATTACGCTGCCGGACAGCTCGCAGATCGAGATGGCATCCAACAGCAGCGTACAGATGGTCAGCTTTAATACCACCGACATCGCGCACGCGAAGTTCGTAGTGGTCGGCAAGATGCGCTTCACCGTGAATCACCCGGCCGGGGCGAAGGCTGACTATACGTTTAGCACTGCGACCGGACAGATCGCCGTGCGCGGAACGGTCGGCGATATCGCGGCAAACCCGAGCGGTCTGCAAGTCAACGTGTATGCGTTGAGCAATCCGACGCTTCCGGTGCAAGTCACGCTGGTAAACGGTCAGGTCTTCTCGCTCGCAGCCGGGCAATCGCTGGTAGCAACCGCCGCTGCAGCGGGCGCGGTCACCGCATCGGTGACGGGCGTCACGCAAACGATGTTCACGCCGTTTAGCGAACTCGGTGCGCCGGTCAACGCCGGCTCGCTCGGGATCACGAGTACGGTGACCGGAGCGGCGACCGGCGCCGTCGGCGGCGCTGCCGGGGCGACCACCGCAATCGTCGGAGGCGGCATAGCCGCCGCGGCTGCCGCAACGACGATCTCGAACAACAACACCAAGCCGACGCCGTCTCCAACCCCGTTGCAACCGAGCCCGAGCCCGAGCACGACTTCGGTGCCGATCACGGTAAATCGCGTGCCCGGAGGACCGGGGCATCCCGGTGCGCGGCCAACGCCGGGAGCGAACTAACACACGCTTCTCCGGTATCTGATCCTCGGCGGCGCCCAACTTGCGGTGGGTGCCGCCGCTATTTTTGCCCGTTACGCGCTTAGCGCAGCACAACCGCTTGCCGTCGCCGCCGCGCGCCTGTGCATCGCAGCGGCCGTACTGCTAATCATCGCGCTCGTCGCGCGCGAGCGCGCAGGCACGCCGACCAAGGAACAGCGCATCGTGCTTCTCGCGGCGGGCGTCGTGCTCGCGCTGCACTTCGCAACCTGGATTGCATCGCTCGACTACACCACGGTCGCGATCTCGACGCTACTGGTTTCGACCTCGCCGTTGTTCACCACGCTCTACGACGCGATCGTGCGCCGCCGGCATTTTCCGCCGGCCGTTCCACTTGCATTTATCGCCGGTATCGCCGGACTCGTACTGATCACGCGTTCGACGCATTCGCCGGCGCCGCAAGCGGGCCACGCTATTTTGGGCGCGGCGCTCGCGCTGGGCGGGGCAGCGGCATTTGCCGCCTACCTGCTCTTCGTGCGCGAAGTGCGCGGCGACTTGAGCACGCGCGCGATCGTGACGACCACTTACACTGCCGCCGCGGCCGTGCTCGTCATTCTTGCGCTGCTCGCGCATCAACCGCCACCGCCGCTGCACGCCTACGGCGCCTGGGGCGGGATCCTCGCCATGGCGCTGATCTCGCAACTGCTCGGGCACACCGGAATGAATGCCGCGCTGCGTTGGTTCTCGCCGACGGCGGTCTCGTTCTCGACACTGCTCGAGCCGGTTTTCGCGGCCGCGCTGGCTCTCGTGCTGTTCGGCGAAGCGCTTTCGGGTCTGGCGATCGCCGGGGCCGTACTGCTACTTGGATCGATTGGCACCATCCTTTGGATCGCACCGGATTAGCAATCGGATCAGTCCAATAGCAAGGGATTCCCCGTAGGTGCGGAATCCCGCGATCATGAGAAACGATCCCGATCCGCAAGAGACGCAAGAATGGCTCGAGGCGATGCGCGGTGTCCTCACCGTCGAAGGGCCCGAGCGCGCGCGCGACTTGCTTTCGGATCTCGTCGACGAGGCCCGGCGCGGCGGTGCGTCCGTGTCGCTTGGTTTCGAAACGCCGTACATCAATACGATTCCGCACGAGAAACAGCCGGCGATGCCCGGCGATCGCGAATTGGAAGCGCGTCTGCGACACTACGTGCGCTGGAACGCCGCGGCGATGGTCTTGCGCGCGAACAAGGTGAGTTCCGAGCTGGGCGGACACGTCGCCACGTTTGCGTCGGCGGCGACACTCTATGACGTCGGTCAGAATCATTTCTTTCGCGCGCCCTCGGAGACTTTCGGCGGCGACCTCGTCTATTTTCAGGGACACAGTTCGCCCGGCATCTACGCGAGATCGTTTCT
>Ga0335074_10016755_pt1 | contig 10320 bp, 7 predicted proteins | sample Lox_Sample_23_FD_206715 | JGI IMG/M metagenome (GOLD analysis project Ga0335074, IMG submission 206715) | Soil microbial communities from Loxahatchee National Wildlife Refuge, Florida, United States - Lox_Sample_2.3 | ecosystem: Environmental > Terrestrial > Soil > Wetlands | place: USA: Florida...
CAAGACTTGACTGGCCGCCAGGGCCGTCAAGTTGCAGCCGCACGCCGCTGCCGCTGGGCTCGGCTGCCCGCAGATGCGTCTTGCCGAGCATCTCGACAACGCCCTCGACCCGGTCCTTGAGCCACCACGCGCCAAGAGGACCAAGGACAGTTCGAGCCTTCTCCGCCCGCACGCTCTCCGGCAGCAGACGGAAGGCAGTCGGGGAATTCCAGACGGGGCACTTCCACCCTTCGCAGAGCTTGTTGTTCCGGAGGCGTGTTATCGCATTCAGCGGCACGGCCCTGGTGCCCCAGACGGGGGAGTCCGGACACCGCACCACGAGTGTCACCTCGCCACCGGCTTCGTGCGCGAGAGCAGCCGTCTCCAGCGCCGATGAGCCAGCGCCAATGATGGCTATGCGCCGCCCACGGAAGCCGTCGAACAGGCGGTGATCAGACGTATGCGACAGAAGATCGGACGGCAGGGCCGCCAGCTCGGCCGGAATGTATCGGTACGGCAGGACGCCCGTGGCCACCACGACACTCCTGGCTCTAATCGGTTCTGCATCGGCGAATGTGACCTCGAAGCTGCCGTTCACGGCCCTGACTTCCGTCACCGTTACGTCGCTGACGTCGGGCACTAGCCGCTTGATGTACCAGTCGGAGTAGTCGAGGAACTGGTCTAGCGGCAGCGGAATACCGCGCCCGATCCCGTCGACGCGCTCCGAGCGGCTGTAACCCTCAAGGTCAAAGCCGGTCTGAGGGCACGACATGTCCGAGCCATATGGCTCGGACTTCAGGTACATGGCCGCGGGCATGTGAGCACGCCAGGTATCCATCGGGCGGCCTACGATCACATGATCGATGCCCCGCCCGCGAAGATGCGTCGAGATCGAAAGCCCAAAGGGGCCCGCACCGATAATGAGCACTTCGCTTGCCCGCATGTAACGGTCCCTCCTGTTGCAGATAAAACTGCACGCTCGCTCGGCACCAACCGGTGCTGTCAGTCAACGCCCAGCCGTGACCGGCTCAAGCTGCCAGGCCGCCTGCGACCGATCAGCCGCGTTCAACGGCAGTTCGCGGCCTGACCCGTACTTCCCCCACGCTGGCTTCTTGCTCACATTCATTGACCATGTCGGTGAAGATCGGTTCTACCGACCCCCACCAGCTCCGGGCGCAAACCGGATTCAGCGCATAACAAAGACGCCTATGGCAATCAGGTGGTTGACGGGCCGGCCTGGAAGATTTGCTGGCCAGCCGCCCAGTACGCCAATCCCACCCGGGCGCCTCGTGCTAGGCCCGTGGGCCCGTCACGCCGTGCCCAGCCGGAGGCTGACGGGTCCCGCACGCTTGCCTGATGTTGAACTGGCCGACTTGGGTATATAACGTCAACCGGTAGCCCGTCCGTCTGACAACTAACGTCCCGTATAGCCTCTCGCTAGCGCACTAGCGAAAGCAGCGGAATCCAGCGTGTCGACTTGTGCCGGCTACCAACCCCATGGCAGGTGATGAGGATGACGCAGATGCGGGACACGCTGGAGGCCGGTCAGTTGAGTGAGGCGACGACCGAGGCGCCACGCCCACCGCGCGGACTGCGGCTGGTTAGGTCTGGCCGACTGGCTCCTATCCGTATTGGGCGACTGCTGCGTAGCGCCGAGTCCGTTGCCTTTTCCGTGGTAGCAGCGCCCCTCGTGGCGCGCTTGCCTGCCAGCCTCGCCTACCGAATCGCCTGCTGGCGGGGAGACTGGTGCTTCCGATTTCGGGCCACGAAGCGTGCCGATGTCATGCGCAACCTGCGCGGCGCGCTCGGTGACGAGCTCGGTCCTGACGAGGCTAAGTGCCTTGCTCGGGAGTTCTTCCGGATGATCTCGTGTGAGCTCATCGACGTGATTCGGCTCCGGGGCGAGGCGCGATCGCTGGGCAAACTGGTCGAGATTCGCGGCAGCGAGCACTTGGACGCTGCGCTGGCTGAGGGCAAGGGGGCGATACTATGCACCGCCCACTTCGGTTCATACCGCTCCGCCTTTGCCCTGCTTAATGTGAACGGGTACCCAGTAACCCCCATCGGCCGCAGTTGGTGGAACTATGCCACTGATAAGTCGTCTGCTGAGCGGTGGCTCTGGGATTTCGTCTTCACCAGGCGCCTCCGGCGCCACCGGCACCGGCGTAGCATCGAGCCTTTGCCGGGCCGGATTCAGGTCGCTGCGCGTGCCGCGGTCGCGCTTCGCGCCAATGAGGTTGTGACAATCTCGAGCGACGCCCCGCCACTAGGCACTGACCGGGCTCGCGCTGTCGAAATGCCCTTCCTCGGACGACACGTACGACTACTGCCTGGGGTTGTGGGCCTCGCACAGCTGACGGGCGCCCAGGTCCTGATGATGTTCATGTACCGCTCGGCCGACTATCACCACCAGGTGCTGGAAATCTCGCCGCCTGTACCAATGGAAGGCGAGACGGCGACGGCGTTCGGGCGCTGCGTGGCCGCCATGGACGCCGCCGTGAAGAGAAGGCCCGCCGATTGGTGGTACTGGGCCGACACGGAAGACCTTTGCAGTCTGGGCCTGCTTCCAGCGGCTTCGCCGAACGCGACAGTCTCCGTCAGCCCCTAGCTGAGCTGGTTGTCTAGCCCAATGTTGCCGTAGCCATTCGCAGGCGTTGCCTCCAGCCGTCGGTCATCTACCCAGGTGAACCGGAGTTCCGACGTGTACCTGTTTCCTTCGTCATCAGCCAGCCATAGGTCGTCGTGCGCGGGCAGCATCTCGACGATGGTGATCGTCTTGTCCGGCAGCCGCTCGTCGGCGTTGGTCTGCCGGATCATCTTGGCCAGGATATTGACGTAGATCGGGCTGGTGAAGTCGACATAGACCGGCTTCATCTCCGCGCTTGACTTCACAAACACATACCGCGGTATCCCGAGTGCCGCAGCCCATACGCGCGTGCGCACGAACCTGGCCGCCTCGTCCTTCTCGGTCGCGAAGTCCAGGTCGGCGGGGTTGACTCGCCAGCTCTCCCGGGACAGGACAAGGTGGTCAATCGTGACTCGCGGCATGTGCGGCTGGTCGGCAAACAGCTGGAAGCGGTCAACGAGCATCGTCATGAGCATTTCCGCGAATAGATCGAGGAGTTCGAACTCCTCGCCGCCAGGAAGCCTCACCAGGACCGTACCGTCGGTCTCCACTACCTCGACATCGCGGCTGAGGACGAGCCCGGGACGGTCGGCGGCTGCGGTGTGGTGGTTGACCTCGACCAGGATGTCGCGGTCGCGGATCAGCGCTGGGTGCGTGCGCACCGTTAGCCTCGGCGGGTTCTCCTTGGGCAGCACCAAAAGCAAGCGAGGCTCGGGAAAGTCCTCATCCACGCAGGAGAGAAGGTCGGCCGCGTCGGGATGCTGGGTCACGAAGGAATTGCTGCCCATCGTGTTGATCGCCATGTGCGCCTCGCCCAGGACGAGCGTAAAGTCCCCGTCGTGCAGGGCATTGAGGTCTTTGGCTGACACCATTATGTCGGGGCAAAAGTACCGGGCCCCGGCCCAGCCGGGCCCTGGCGCCGCGAAAGCCTCGTCGGCTAGCGGCAGCAGATCATCGTAGTGGTAGCGCACCCTACGCGTTTCGGGTGGAACGGGGATGATCGCGGCCCACTTTTTCGTGAACTCCTGCTCGATCTGCGTCATCGCCGCTTCGATCGACCGGTACAACGCACGTAGCGACGCGAACCAGATCGTGGGAAGGTCGACCGGGTGGCCGTACTTGGCGACCGTCCTGGCGTATACGTCGCGCAGGGCTTCGCGTGCCTCTTCGCCGAGCCGCCAGCAGTACCAGCGTGCTGCCCGGCTGAGCAACCGCAGCGGGCGGGTGGCAGCGACCAGGTCATCACCGAGCGCAATGTCTATGTCGCGTGCGCTATCCAGGTATGCCAGGGTACGGCCGCCATAGGTGCGTCCTTCGTTACGGATCGGCGCAGCACCCGTGATGCGCGCGAACAGCTCGTCCATGGAGGTAAGGGCGACGGCGAGGGCGTCTGCGCTGGTGCTGTCCCGCACCTGGTCACGCGCTGCCTCCAGCGAGTCCAGCCACTCGAGTGCCTGGCCACGCGCCTTCTCCTCGCCCACGCCATCGAGGAAGCGGCGCAGGTCCCGCTCCGGCCACGGGCTGATGGGCAGTTCTAGCTTCCAGGAGATCCAGCGTCGTCGTTGCAGCACCTGCAGGATCTCCAGCACCACCGGCAGGTCTAGGCTTGCGCGGATTGCGATGTCATGAGTTCGCGTCGTTCCGTCACATGAACGGAGCACGGCCAGTTGCTCAGGAGAGAGCGTCACCCGGCGCCCGACGGGCTCTATCAGCGCATTGCCGTCGAGCTTGACGAATGACAGGCGGCGCGGCATAAGCCACAGGCGCATGCCGGGAATCTCCTCGATCACCTCGGCTAGCCGGTCGATCGTCCATGTCTCGAAGAAGACCTCGCTGCTGCGGATCATCCGGTCCCCGGGTACGAACCGCGTCTTCGCGCAGTCGCTCAGCCTGCCCCATCCGGAAGGCCCGAAGAAGCCGATCGTGTCGTTCTTAACGCAGTACCGCTGCCAGTAACTGGCGATCAACTGCTCCCCCCGCCGGGGAGTTTTGGACCTGTTCTCCTTCGCCGGATCCCACCGCAGGAAAGGCCGGATCGCGCGGTCCATCAGCGGGTGGTTCTGCCACGTCACCGCCTGCAGGAAGTCGTCACGCGAGGCAATCGACTGCAACTCGATGGACAGGCGGATGCTCGCCTCACGAAACTCCTCGCCGAAAGCTCGCCACGCCTCGGATCGCCGGTCGGCGCCCGCCAGCGCGTCAGCCTTACCCGCCAGCACCTCGTCAGCCAGCCGCAGCACACCACTGGCCGGAAACCCCGCACCCCGCACGAGAACCTGCCGCCACCAGCGCCAGTCGTCCGTGTCTTCTGTCTGCATATCGGTCACCCTCGGACCAGGTCGTCGCGATCAGACTCCACGAGTTCGAGCACCGCGTTGTAGTCGGCCTTCCCTCGTGAGCCGCGCGGTAGCTCGGCGACGGGCACGATCACGTCGGGAACCATGTAAGGAGGCAGGAACCTGGTGCAATGCCCAATGATCGCATTGACTTCCAGCCGTGCTCCCTCAGCGAAGCGCACCACTGCAGCCAGCACCTCGACTTCGCCTCGAAGGTGCTTGACGACAGCGGCTTCATCGATCTCGGCCCGCTGCTCGAGCACGTGCTCGACCTCTTCGGGCTGCACGCGGTACCCACGCACCTTGAGCAGCCGGTCCACCCGGCCTCGGAAGGTGAATCCGCGGGCGTCGTCTCCGGAGACGAGATCTCCGGTCGCGTAATACGCCCGCCCGGCGGGGCCGGTGGAAAATACCCGCGATGTCGCGGCCGGAAGCTTCCAGTATCCGGACATCAGCGTGTCCGCGGCGACAAGCAGCTCGCCTGCGGACCCGTTGGGAGTGACGGTACCGTCCTGCGGCACCAGTGACATCGTTGCGTACGGGCAGGGCCTTCCGATGGGGATCGGCCCGCCATCGTCCACGTCGAGTGCCGTCAGGTCGTGGAACGTGCAGACATTAGTCTCGGTCGGGCCGTACCAATTTGCGACCCGACACGACGCCGGCAGGTTCTGCCAGAGGACGCGGAGCGGCCCCACCGGTATCTCCTCACCGGCGAAGATGACCTGACGCAGGGCGCTGCCCGACAGGAGCGAAAGCGGCTCTGCTGCGCTGGCGCGCAGCAAAGCCGACGGCACCGAGTACCAGACGGTGACGCCCGTCGAAACGATAAAGCGGCAGAGGGCGCCAACGCGGCCGAACGTCGAGGCAGGTACGAGCGCCAGCCGGGCCGCGGCCATCGCGGCGCCGAAGAAGTCGAACACGCTGAGGTCGAACGATGCGGATGCATGCTGGGAAACAACATCGGTCTCATTGAGGCCCACCGCATCGACCGCCCACCGAACGAACGCCAGCGCACTCGCGTTCGTATGCGCCACGCCCTTCGGACGCCCCGTGGAGCCCGACGTGTAGAGGATGTAGGCGAGCGCCGAGGCTGGCACCTCTACCGGCGATTGCAATGGGTCGCGCTGCTGGAGCTCACCCAAGCTCACGCTCATCGGCTGGCGTTCGGGGGACCCGTCTTGATCGAGCCAGCCCCGACCGAGCCAGTGCAGCGCGGGAGCGTTGTCGCTCGAGCCGCTATGAACCGGAGAAGCATCGCCGAGCACCATCGCCTGCATGCTCCGCGAGCCGGAGATTACGGCGACCGGCTCGGCATCGGCGGCGATCACGTGCGCGCGCGCCGGCGGAGTCAGGTAGTCGACCGGGACGTAGGCGCCGCCGGCCAGCAGCGTCCCGAAAATGGCTATCGGGAGCGCGAGGTCCTTGGGCAGGGCGATCGCCACCCTGTCCCCTGGCTCGATCCCGTACTCCATGAGGGCGCCAGCAAGGCGCATGGAGCGATCGCACAGGTCGGCGTACGTCAGCTCGCCGGCTGAGGACCAGACGGCGGGCCGGTCAGGGTAGGTCTCGGCGGCCCGGAGAAGCAGTTGTGCCAGTGTCGACGTCATTGGAATATCCCGAGTTCGGCAGCGATGATTGTCCGCTGGATGTCGGACGTGCCCGAGTAGATCGTCGCGCCGACCGCGTTCAGCAGATCACCCGTACGCGAGCCGGAGACAAGCTCGGTAGCAAATCCTGTTGCTGCCAGGTCGCGGCTGGTCGCCAGCTCAGCCTCGCTGATCCAAAGCTTCGTCAGGCTGGCTTGTCCGGGCGTAAGCGTGCCTGCTGCCAGTTTCGTCACCGTGTCGCGGACGAGTAGCCGCCCGACGAGGTACCGGCTCGCGGCGTCGACGACCTGACGCACTACGTCCGGGTGGCTAGCACCAGTCTCCGCCCGCTGGTCGCGCGCCAGCGCTCCGTCGATCCCCTCGGTTAGCTGGCGACGCATTGCTCCGAGAGCCAGCACTGCGAGGAGGCTCCTCTCCCAGAGCATCGCGTGCCGAAAGACCAACGATCCGTGCCCGACGCGTCCCAGCATGGCCGAACGGGGAACCCTGACCGAGTCCAGGTTTACCGTGGACATCGAGCAGCTGGAAAGACCGATCAGTCGCTGTGGCGGTCCGACGGATAGGCCTGGCGTTTCCCGTGGTACCAGGAACGCGGTGATGCCGCGCCAGTTCAGTCGCCGGTCCTTGGTCGCGAATATCAGGAAGTAGTCAGCGAGCCACGCATTGGTGATGAAGTGCTTCGTCCCGTCGAGCACGTAGTCCTCGTCGACGGCGACGCAGCGCGTCCTGAGCGCCATAACGTCGGAGCCGGCCTCTGCCTCTGTTGACGCGAAGGCAGCGATCAGGCTCCCGTCCCGCATGAGGTCAAGAACCCGATGCTGCTCCTCGCTGCCGAACCGCGCGATGGCAGCCCCTGCCGCAAAGCTGTGGGCCCCGACGCTGAGGAGGAAGCCAGCATTGTGAGTTCCCTCGCCAAGCCCCTCGAGGGTGTCGAGGACGGTGTCGACATCGAGGCCCGCGCCGGGGATCGTGAGGCTGAACACCCCGAAATCGGCGAAGCGCTTCCAGGCTTCCCTGAACTCCGCGCCATCGTCATCGACGGAAGGGCTGGGCGCATGCTTCAGCGCCAGTTCCCTCGCCGCCACGTGGTCGGTGCCCGGCTGCGGCAACAGCGACGGCGCAGTGCGCCCAGCGGTCACCTTGCCTCCGCGGGCTGCGCTATGCGCTCGTTGAAGCCTTCGAGCGCGCTCAGGCTCCTCGACAGGCTGGCCTCGTCCACTGCCACGGGCTCTATATCGCCGGCCGCGAACCTGTGATAGGCCGCCAGGTCTAGCAGGCCGTTCCCGCTGATATTCACGAGGACCACCAGCGGAGCCTCCTGGCGAGGGTGCCGCGACACGATATCCATCATTCCGGCCACCGCGTGGGCCGATTCCGGAGCGGGCAGGATGCCCTCCGTCTCGCAGAAGAGCATGCCGGCCCGGAACGAGGTCTGCTGGTCGATGGCCATGGCCTCCAGGGAGCCATCCGCGTACATCGCACTGCACAGCGGCCCGGCGCTGTGGTGCCGCAGCCCGCCTGCGTATACCGGCGGCGGCACGTAAGTGCTGCCGAGCGAGTAGACCTTGGTGATCGGGGTTGTGCCGAGGGCGTCGCTCAGGTCGTAGCGATAGCGACCTCGGGTCAGCTTCGGACACGCAGTGGACTCGACCGCGACGAGCCGGATCGACCTTCCGCGGTCTTCTGCCGCGCCCACCATCGGCAGCGCCACCCCGCCGAAGTTCGATCCCGCGCCCATGCATGCGATGACGCAGTCGGGAAACTCGCCGAGCAGGTCCAGCTGGGCGACGGCCTCCCGACCGATGACGGTCTGGTGGAGCAACACCGAATTCTCGCCACTTCCGACCGCAAACCGCGATTCGCGGTCCTCGGCCGCGCACTCAAGAGCTTCCGCGTTGGCCACCGCCTGGGTACCGGTCGCCTCCGGATCCTCCTTGAGCACCCTCCGCCCAACGTCGGTCAGGTCGCTCGGACTCTCATGGACGACCGCGCCGAAGAGCCGCATCATGTCGCCGCGGATCGGCTTCTGGCGCAGGGTGGCTCTGACCATGAACACAGTGCAGCCGAGGTTCATGACCTGGCATGCGTAGGCGAGAGCGGTCCCCCACTGGCCCGCGGCCGTACCCGTGACGATGTGTTTCACGCCTGCGCGCGAGTAGTAATAGGCCTGCGCGAGAGCCGTGTTGAGCTTGTGGCTCCCGGTGAGGTTCGCGCCCTCGTACTTGTAGTAGATGCGAGCGTTGGCGCCGAGGCGTTCCTCCAGGCGCACCGCCCTGCGCAGGGGGGTTGGACGGTACTGCGCGTACAGGTCGAGGATCTCGTCAGGGATCGGGATGAACCTATCGGCCGTGTTGAGGGACTGCCGTGCCAGTGACAATGGTTGCTGGAGCTGCAGGCCGTGCCCCGCCGTGTCCTCCAATCCCGCCAATCGTGACCTCGACAAGGCAGTGGCGACGTACTGAGGCCGGTCGTGCAGGATGTTGAACCAATGGGTAGGGAGCAGCGGGTCTCGCGCCGTGCCAACCATGCGGCAAACCTCCAATGAGATGGGATCCAGATCTCACTGTTCAGGCGACAGCGAGATGCTCGACCAGGTCAATCAGGTCCGCCACGGTCACGAGCTCGATCGTCATCAGGTCCTCATCCATTAGCTCGACGTTGAGCTTGCCCTCAAGCTCGACGAGCAGCTGGGCGAAGCGCAACGAGTCCATCCCCAGGTCGGCGTAGAGTTCCTGCTGCTCCTCCACTGCCTCGACCTTTTGGCCAGGGATGACGGCCGTCAGGGCATCCAACACCAGGCTCTTGGCCTGGCTTCGGTCCAGCTCAGGGCCGATTACTGCGTTGCTGTTATCTACGGTCGCCATAACGGCACCTCCGCTTACGAGGAAATGTTGTCCCGCCAGGCGTGCCAGCGAGAAGTGCACCTGTTCCAACGTTGCACATGACACCTCGAGCGATGGTCCTGATACAAAAAGGCGCCAGTCTGCTGCCATCGAGGGTCAGGCGTCCTCGGCTTTCCCGTGTCTTGATTCACTTTTTAACCACCGGCTATTCAGCAGTTACTGTCCGTTCTCGCGACGCCAAGACGAGTGCCTAGCCGACTGAGCGGCGAACGCAGAGGTACGCGGCTGCCGATACCGCTAGTGGAAGCTGTTCTGGGCAGCGGCAAGCCCATGCGCGAGCAGTGCGTCGACTGCCTCAGCCGCTCTCCCGAGCAGCACGGGCAATTCGGCTCGTTCCTCGGCGCCGAAGTTGCGCAGCACATAATCGGCCGGATCCATCCGGCCAGGCGGGCGGCCAATCCCAATCCGGACGCGGTAGTACTCCCTCGTTCCCAGAGAAGAGGTGACCGAACGCAACCCGTTGTGGCCGTTGTCGCCGCCACCTAGCTTCATCCTGATGGTGCCGAACGGCAGATCCAGCTCATCGTGGATCACCACTATGCGCTCGGCCGGAATCTTGAGGAAACGACTCAACGCCGCCACCGGACCGCCCGAGACATTCATGAACGTCATGGGCTTGGCAACGGTGACGGGCTGCCCGGCCAGAACGCCGCTGAACGCCATCGAGCGGGATCGATCTCGCTTGAACTTGCCGCCGATCCCGGCCGCGATCTCGTCGCAGCACATGAAACCGACGTTGTGCCGGTTGCCGGCGTAGCCAGGCCCCGGATTGCCCAGACCGACTATCACCCAGCGGTCGTCGGCCATCGGTGCCGCCCAGAATGCCCGTCACGCCGGTGCCCGGCGGACGCGGTGGTGATAGTGATCAG
>Ga0335074_10016757_pt1 | contig 10320 bp, 11 predicted proteins | sample Lox_Sample_23_FD_206715 | JGI IMG/M metagenome (GOLD analysis project Ga0335074, IMG submission 206715) | Soil microbial communities from Loxahatchee National Wildlife Refuge, Florida, United States - Lox_Sample_2.3 | ecosystem: Environmental > Terrestrial > Soil > Wetlands | place: USA...
CGGCCGGGAACCCGGCGAACGGGATCGCCGACGGGGGCTCGCGGGACTCGGTGGCGTAGAGAAGGGCGAGGATCACGCCGGCCAGGACCGGCAGGTACCGGAAGAGGAGGCCGATCGAGGGATTGATGAACACGTAGTAGAACGCCGCCGCGTCGTACGCCCCGTGGAGGACGGCGATCACGACCAGATTGCCCCCCGTCGCGTGGTACGTCGCGGCAAAGGCGAGACCGAGCAGGAACAGCGACGGGAAGATCAGCGGCGCCGCGGCCCCGTACGTCGTTCCGTAGTAGAGGTGGAGACCGGCGAAGACGAGGCTCGACCCCACCGCCGGAGCGACCCAGCCGACGCGGCGGCCCTCCCAGAAGCCGTAGATCCAGCCGCGGAAGATCGTCTCCTCGAACGCGCCGATCACGAACGAGAAGCCGATCCAGAACCACGGATTCCCCGCCGCCGCGACGACCACCGGGTTCGGTCGGTTCAGGAGCTGGAGGGCCGACGGGTCGACCGCCTCGTAGACCAGCGCGAGCGCGAGGGTGATCGCGAGGGCGAGCGCCGAGAGCCCCCCGTACCACCGCAGCCCCTGGAACACGGCGGTCCCCATCCGGCGGGCCCACCCCCGGAGCGGGCCGGCCCCCACGAGGACCGCGAAGGCGAGCACCGGGATCCCGTAGACGACGAAGAGGTCGCCGGCCAGGTTGTCGTAGACGACGCCGGACGGGGGCCACGCCGAGGGGAGAACGTACTGGCTCAGGATCGCCACGACCGTGATCGCGACCCCGAGTGCGTACCGTTCCACGCTCGGGTCGGTCGGCCCGAGCGGAGGGGGGGCGGGTCCCGTCGCCACGGAGCGCGGACCGCGCGACCGTACTTATCCGTCCGCGCCGGCTCGCGCGCCCGATGGATTTCGCGGTGCTGGTCAAGGCCGTGCCGGGGCTGGACGAGCTCCGCTTCGACCCGGACTCGCGCACGGTACGGAGGGACGACGCCGAGCTGTTCCTGAACCCGTTCGACCAACGCGCCCTCCGGGTGGCCCTCGACCTCCGGAGGACCGGGGAGCGCGTGAGCGTGCTCTCCCTCGGACCCGCGGGGGCGGCCGAGCCCTTGCGGGACGCGGTCGCGCTCGGGGCGGACCGGGTCCAGCTCCTCTCCGACCCGGGGCTCGCGGGCTCGGACACGCTCGCGACCGCCCGGGCCCTCGCGGCGGGGCTTCGACGGGTCGGGCACGATGTCGTCCTGGGCGGGGCGTGGACGACCGACAGCGAGACCGGGCAGGTCGGTCCGGAGGTGGCGGCCCTGCTCGGGCGGCCGGTCCTCACGAGCGCCCGCGCGCTGACGCGGGACGAGGACGGTCCGGGGCTCACGGTGACCGTCGACACCGCCGACGGCTGGGCGCGGTATCGCACGCGCGCTCCGGTGGTGCTCACGGTGGGCGAGAAGATCGCCAAGCCGGCAAAGGTCGCGCCGGAGGAGCGTTCCCGAGTCCCTCGCTCCGCGGTCGAGCTCGTGTCGCTCTCGGCCCTCGGCCTCGCGCCGGGGTCCGTCGGTCTCGCCGGTTCCCCGACGGTCGTCCGCGCGGTGGTCGAGGACGCGCCGCGGCGCGTGCCCCAGATCGTCGCAGAAGGAACGCCCGAGGAGCGCGTCGGCCGGGCGATCGAGGCGCTTGCCCCGCTCCTCGCGCGCGTCGCGGCGGCCCCGGGACCGGTTCCGCCGCTCCCGCGCACCCGGGTCGCGGAGCGCGAGCTCCTCGTCCTCACGACCGGAGCGACCGGAGGTCTCGACCGCCGGGCCCTTCCGGTGCTGTCGGAGCTTCGCCGCTCGCTCCCCGGCCACTGGCCGTCGGCGGTCTGGGTCGGCGCACCGCCGTCCGACGACGACCGGGGGTGGCTCGCGAGCGCCGGCGTCGCGGCGGGCTACGAACTTCGCCCCGGCATCGCGCCGGCGGACAGCCGCGCGGTGGCCGCGGCGTTCGGCGCGGTGCTCGAGCTCCGTCCCGGAGCCGCGGCCGGCGTGTTCGTCGCCGACCCGTTCGGCCGCGAGGTCGCCGGGCAGCTCGCGGCGCCGCGCGGGCTCGGGCTCGTGGGGGACGCGGTCGCGGTGCGCGCGGTGGGCCATGACGAGCTGCGGTGGGCGAAGCCGTCGTTCGGGGGACGTACGCTCGCCGAGATCTCGAGCCGGACCCGGCCCGGGCTCGCGACCGTCCGGCCGGGATTCGGGGAGCACCGGCCCGCCCTTGCCGGCGACGTCCGTCCGAGCTGGACCGTCCTGGCCGCGCCGCCGGGGCCCGCCGCCCTCCTCCCCGAGGCGACGGGGACGGAGGTCCCCGTCGAGTCCGAGCCGCTCGAGGCGCGGGACGTCGTGGTCGCCGTCGGCATGGGGGTCGGAGGCCCGGAGGGGATCGCCGCGCTCGCGCCCCTGCTCGCGCGGTGGAACGCCGGGCTCGGAGCCACCCGCCGGGTCGTGGACGCGGGCTGGGTCCCCCGGCAATTCCAGGTCGGGCTCACGGGCCGGGCGCTCGCTCCGCGGCTCGGCGTGCTGCTCGGGGTCGGCGGCTCGACCAACCACCTCGTGGGCTGGCGACGTGCCCGCGCCCTGCTCGCGGTGAATCCCGACCCTTCCGCGGGGGTCTTCCGGGAGGTCGACGTCGGGATCGTCGGGACGATCGCCGAGATCGTGCCGTGGCTGACGGAGGCGGTCGCCCGGTGCCTCTAGCGCGGCTCGGCCGTGCGCATCGCCCGCTCCGCGGCCCCGAGACAGGCGAGCAGGTCCTCGAGCGACGCGCGGGCGCTCGCCGCGGACGGGGCGACGACGCGGACCACGAGGTCGTTGCCCTCGACCTCGGCGCGGACGTACGGGGGGTTATCCGCCGCGACCGCCGCGCGGAGGTGCTCGGCCTCCCGGGGTCCGGCGCACGCGCGCCGGACGACCGCGCTCACTTCGGCGACTTCTTCGCCTTCGACGGCGCGCGCGGGGATGGTGCTCCTCCGGTCGGCTGCGCTCCGGGACCGCGGCTCAGCGCTCCCGCGACGATCGGGGCCGTGCCCGTGCGGCGGGCGGTCTCGGCGGCCGCCCGGTCCTGGAGGTACGCGACGATCGACGGCCACACCCGGTCGTCGTCGCGCTGCTTGTTCTCGAAGTTGTGCTCGCCGACGAACCGCGCGAACGCCGCGCGGCTCGCGTCGTCCCAGGTCCCGGTGAACCGGCCGGTGTAGTAGCCGAGGACCGAGAGGTCGTGCTGGAGCCCCCGGGCGACCTCCCCCTTGATCGGGACGAGGGTCGCCGGGTCCTCGCGGCTCAGCATCGTGAGGTCGTAGAGCTTGAACAGCCGCCGGAGCTCCTCGATCGGGGAAAGGTGGTCGTCCACGCGCAGGTCGACCCAGCGGTCGCTGCCGCCGTAGCCCGCCCCCTTCCGCACGGCGTAGATCGCCGCGGCCTGCATCCCGCGCCGGTCCCCGCCCTCGCGCTGGCCCGCGGCGAGCGCGGCGAGCAGACGGTCGAGCAGGTCGCCCGGGGTCGTCTCGTACGCCCGCGCCATCGACCGCACGACCGCCGGCCCGAAGAGGATGTTCCCCTGGCAGGCGAAGCCGTCCCCGACCTCGTGGCCGGCCCAGTCCATGCACTTCGCTCCCGTGAACGCCGCCGCCCGGCCGCGCACGTCCACCACGCCGACCTGGCGCTCGTCGCGCCCGGGGTCCGCGTCCGTGAGCCGGCGCACGACCTCGCTCGCGGAGCCTCCGGCGCGCAGGAGCGCGAGCCCCTCGGGCCCGTAGGCCGGGTTCGCCGCCGCCTGGGTCGCGATCGCTCCCGTGCCGACCTCGGCCCACGGCACGACCGCGCCGACCGCGACGAACTTCGACTGGACCGCGACCCCCCAGCTGGCGGTGTCCGGGTCGTGGGCGACGATCGAGAACGTGCCGAACCGCGGGGGCGCCATGGCTCGGTCGGGAACGGCCGACGGCCGCTTAACGTGTGTCGGTCGGGCCGGCCGGCGCGTCGAGCTCGGCCAGGAGCCGGTCGATGCGGCGAGCGGCGTCGACCCGGTCGCCGCGCGCGAGCGCGCCCTCGGCCGCTCGCAGCGCGCCGAGCGCGCGCTCGACGTCCCGGCCCTGCGACCGGAGGAGCCCGAGGAGCCGGGCGGCGAGGAGGAGCCGGTTGGTGGTCCGGTCCTCCTCGGCGGACGGGACGGCGTCCTCCGGGCCCGTGGCGACGTAGCCCGTGAGGCCCCGCGGCCACTGGGTGACCTCGCCCTCACCCCGGCGCACCCGCCGCCGCCCCGCCGGGGGGGAGGGGTCGTCCGCCACGGAGCCGGCCTACGCCTCGCCCGCTTCCGCGGGCGGCGGTGCGGCGGGCGGGGGGGCCCGGCCCACGGGGCCCTTCGGTCGCGGCACGCGGGTCCGCACGGCGTCCCAGACCCGGTCGATCCGTTCGTAGAACGGAGCCCCGACGCCTTCGGTCGCGAGCAGCGCGCGCGCCTCCTCGACCGCCGGCCCGACGTCGTTCAGGTCGACGGAGTGCTCCGCGGCCCACGCGACGGTGCCGGCGGCGAGCGCGAGCTGGTCGTCCGCCTCGCGCCGGGCGCGCTTCGCCTCGCGCTCCGCCGGGGCGAGGGCGTGGTCCGGGTCCCAGTGCGGAGGCATCGGCGCCGGGATCGGCACCCGCAGGCGGCGGAACGGTTCGGGGAGGCTCGGCCACCGCGGTTCGGCGAAGCGGACCGAGAGGAGGTCGAGCGCGTTGAGCGCGCCGGGGAAGTCGCCCGCGTCGAACGCGCTCTCGGCCTTGTCGAACGGCGTCAGGAGCTCCGCGCTCGGCGCTCCCTTCCACGCGTCGAGCCGCAGCGCGACCCGCGACGGCGCGAGGCGCCGCAGGACCTTGCGGTCGAGCGGTTCGGCGAGCACGGGGGGCGGCGGAGGCGGGGGGGTCGATTCCGGAGGGCGGTTCGGAGCGCCGGGCATCGCGAGCGGTCCGCGGCGTTCAGAGGAACGCCTCGAACTCCTTCGTCACTTCGGGGTACTTGTCGTGCACGGCTTTGAGGATGTTGTGGACGTTCAACTTCTGGAGCTTGACGCCCTGGAGCGCGTCGATCAGCTTGTCGAACGTCTCGTCGGAGATCGTGCAGAGCTTCTCCTTGGCGAGCCAGTTCCGGTAGAGCTTCTCCTCGAGCCGCGCGCGCCAGCCCTTCTCGTACGCCTGGAGGAACGCCGCGGAGGCGTCGCCCGCGTGGACCGCGTTCGCGGCGACCTCGCCGCAGATCTTCCCGGCGATGCAGCCGTTCGCGATCCCCCCGCCGGTGAGCGGGTCGATCATCCGCGCCGCGTCGCCGACGAGCATGAGCCCGTCCGTGACCGTCTGCTTGAGGGGGGGCGAGATCGAGACCCCGCCGCCGACCATGTCGATCTTCTTGCCCTTCGCGTAGCCGGGGTGGTGGTCGATCCACGCGTCGAGGTACTTGCGCGCCTCGGCGGTCGTCTTCACCTGGCTGACCTGGACGCCGATCCCGACGTTCGCGACCCCCTCGTCCTTCGGGAAGACCCAGACGTAGCCGCCCGGGGCGACCTTGCCGAGGAAGAAGTCGCAGTAGCGGAGGTCGGAGTCCACGTTCGTCATGCGGTATTGAAGGCACGTGTCCATGTCGCGCAGCGCGAGGTTGGTCGGGATGCCGGCCCAGCGCCCGACCTGGCTCTCGAACCCGTCCGCGCCGACCGTCACGGCCGCGCGGATGTCGAACTTCTCGCCGAACTGCTTGACGCGGGCCCCGACGACGTGGCCGTTCTCCTTCAGGATGTCGACCGCGGCGGTCTTGAGGACGACGTCGACCCCGGCGTTCGCCGCGTCGATCGCGAGCTGCTTGTCGAAGCCGTCCCGCTCGACGACGTAGCCGACCTCGTTCCCGGCGCTTTTCTCGTTGATCTCGAAGACCTGTTCGCGGGGGGAGAAGATGCGCGCGCCCTCGACCTCGACGTTGATCCACTTCCCGGGCTTGATCCCGACCTCGGGCAGCCACTCCTTGCTCATCCCCTCGCCGCAGCGGACGGGGCTGCCGATCTCCTGCCGCTTCTCGATCATCAGCACCTTCGCGCCGTGCTTCGCCGCCCACTTCGCGGTCATGCTGCCGGCGGGGCCGGCGCCGATGACGAGCACGTCGGTCTTCTGGTCCGCGACCATCTCTTCCTCCCGCGACCGGGCTCAGCCGATCTCGATCGCCCCGACCGGGCACGCCCGGACGCAGATCTCGCACCGGGTGCAGACCTTCTCGTCGAACGTGATCCGGGTCTCGTCGAGGTAGATGCAGTTGAGGGGGCAGATCCCGACGCACGCCCCGCAGTAGATGCACAGCTGGCCGGACGCCTCGATGTGCAGGCTCTTCTTGTTCGGCACCGGGTCTCCTCCGTTCGCACCGGACCGTCCGTTCTTAAAAGCTATGCCGCAGGGGGGGTCCCCGCGGCCGACGGGACGGGGGCGCGCCGGGCCGCCGGCTGCTCCGCGAGCCAGCGCTCGGCGTCGATCGCGGCCATGCAGCCGGCGCCCGCCGCCGTGACGGCCTGGCGGTAGCGGTGGTCGTGGACGTCCCCGGCCGCGAAGACGCCGACCACGCTCGTCCGCGTGTGGTCGTGGACCTTCAGGTACCCCTGGGCGTCCAGCTCGAGTTGTCCGCGGAAGACCTCGGTCGCGGGGTCGTAGCCGATCGCGACGAACAGGCCCTGGACCTTGAGTTCGGAGACCGCGCCGCTCCGGGCGTGGCGCAGCCGCAGCCCCTCGACGCCGTTCGTCCCGAGCACCTCGTCGACCTCCGTGTCGAGGAGGAAGGAGATCTTCGGATGGGCGCGCGCGCGCTCCTGCATGATCGCGCTCGCCCGCAGCGCCCCGCGGCGGTGGACGATCGTCACGTGGGGGGAGAAGTTCGTGAGGAAGAGCGCCTCCTCCATCGCGGTGTCGCCGCCCCCGACCACGGCGAGCTCCTTGCCCTTGAAGAAGAACCCGTCGCACGTCGCGCACGCGGAGACGCCGCGCCCCTTGTGCGCGGTCTCGGACGGGAGCCCGAGCCATCGGGCGCTGGCGCCGGTGGCGACGATGACCGCGTCCGCCCGGAACGCGCCGCTCGCCCCGGTCTCGACGAGGAACGGCGCCCGCGAGAGGTCGACGCGCGTCACGTTGTCGTCCACGAACTCGGCGCCGAACCGCGCCGCCTGACGGCGCATCCGGTCGACGAGCTCGGGGCCCTGGATCGCTTCGGGGAACCCGGGGTAGTTCTCGACCTCGGTCGTGATCAGGAGCTGTCCGCCCGCCGGCACCCCGCTCACGACCACCGGGGCGAGCTCCGCCCGCGCGGCGTAGAGGGCGGCGGTGAGCCCGGCGGGCCCGCTGCCGACGATGAGGAGGCGGACCGCCCGAGACGCCTCGGACATCGGTCGCTACGAGGGTCGGTGAGGTTAAAGGGGCTCCCTCACGGGCGGCGGGTCGAGAGGCGGAGCCGGTCCGCTCCGTCGGCCCCGGCGTAGCCGGACTGGAAGTACACGAGCGGCAACCCCTCCGCGCCCTCCTCGACATGCACGACCTCGCCGAGCAGGAGGACGTGGTCGAACGCCGGGGTCCGGGCGACGACCCGGCACTCGACGGCGCCGAGCGCGCCGTCGAGCAGCGGCGACCCGTTCGGCCCCCGATGGATCGGCACGTCCCGGAACTTCTCGCGGGCGGGCAGCGTGCGGGCGAACCGCTCGCTCCACGCCCGCTGACCGGCGGAGAGAAAGCTCGCGCCAAAGTGCCCCCCCCGCTCGACCACCGGCAGGGTGTCCGCGTCGGTGGAGAGGCTGACGAGGAGCGCCGGCGGTCGCAACGAGACGGAAAGGAGCGCGTTCACCGTGAGCCCCGCGTCCTCGTCCCCGGCGTGGGCGGTCACGACGGCGACGCCGGTCGCCCACCGCGCCATCGCGGCGCGGTAGCGCTCCGGTGCGATGCCGTCGGGCGCTCTGGGGTCGCTCACTCGTCCCGCCAGGTGAAGAACCGGATCGCGAGCAGGAAGACGACGATCGAACCGACCAGGACGATGAGGAGGTCGGTGAGGGCCCGGGTCGTGTTCGAGAAGAGCATGACCTGGTTCATCCCGTCGATCACGTAGTAGAGCGGGAGGATGTGCGCGAAGCTCTGGAGCGCCGGCGGGAAGTCCGAGACCTGGAAGAACGTGCCCGAGAGGAACATCATCGGGAACGTGATGATGTTGCCGATGAGCGCCGCGCTCTCCGGGGTCCGCGCGACCGACCCCGCGAGCATCCCGAGCGAGACGAAGAAGAGCGGGCCGACGATCAGGAACGGGATCAGTCCCAGCGTGACGTTCACGTGCGCGCCGAAGAGGACGAGCCCGGCGCCGATCATGATCCCCGCGGTGACGATCGTGAGGCCCATGTACCACAGGAAGTGGGAGGTGAGCCACTCGGCGCGGGTGAGCGGCGTGAGCGAGAGCTGGCGGAAGATCCCCTCCTTCCGGTACGACGCCGCGACGTCGACCATCGAGAACATCGGACTCGTGAGGATCGAGAAACCGATCAGCCCCGGGATCAGGTAGTCGATGTAGCTGAACACCTGGCTCCCGACGTACTTCTGCTCGATCGTGACGATCTCGGAGCCGCCGGAGGCGTTCAGGTTGAAGTAGTTCGAGACGCCCTGCACCGCCCCGAGCACGGCTCCGCTGTCCGCGGCGTCCTCGGGGTCGGTGTAGACGGTCACCGCGACCGGGGTCCGTGCGGTGTAGTTGGCCTGGAAACCGTCCGGGATGACGAGACCGATCGGGTCGTCGTTCCGCCCGAGCAGCGACGCGAACTGGGTTTCGTTCCAGTTGACGAACTGGACCTTCACGACGCTCGTCTGGTTGAGGTCGTAGAGGAACTCCTGGCTCACCGCCGAGTTGTGGTCGAGGTTCAGCACCTGCACCGAGACCGGAGAGTTCCCGACCCCCGAGAAGATCAGCCCGAAGAGCGCGATCAGGATGATCGGGAAGATCAGCGAGAAGAACAGCGCGACCGGGTTGCGGAGGTACGACCGCACGACGACCTGGAAATCGGCCGCGATCCGGCGCGGCCTCATGCCGCCCCCTCCGACTTGAGCGTCCCCTCGTCCATCTGGCCGACCAGCCGCACGAAGACGTCCTCGAGCGTGTCCTGCGCGGTCGAGAAGCTCGCCCACGGGAGGCCGCTCGCTTCCACGGCGGCGAGGACGCGGAGGGCGTCGGCCTTCGACGAGAGCTCGACGTCGACGCGGCCGTCGGCCGCGGTGACCCGCAGGCCGAGCTTCGGCCGGAGGTAGTCGGCGAGCGCCGGGGCCGCCTGGAAGCGTAGGTGCTCGGGTCGGCCGTGGGTCGCGATGATCTCGGCGGGGGTGCCCGCCGCGATGATGCGGCCGTGGTGGATGATCGCCACCGAGTCGGCGAGCAGCTCCGCCTCCTCGAGGTAGTGGGTCGTCAGGAACACCGTCCGCCCCTCGGACTTGAGGGTCCGGATCACCTCCCAGATCGCCCGGCGCGCGGTCGGGTCGAGCCCCGTGGTCGGTTCGTCCAGGAAGCAGACCTCGGGGTTGTTGGTCAGGGCGAGCGCGAGTCCGAGCTTCTGCTTCTGGCCCCCGGAGAGGGTGTCGAACCGGCTCCCGGCCTTGTCGGCCAGCTGCACCCGCTCGAGGAGCCGGTCGGGGTCGGGCGCGGTCCCGAACAGCTCCCCGTAGTAGCGGACCGCCTCGCGGGGGGTGATCTTCTCGAAGAACCGGAAGTCCTGCGGGATGACGCCGATCCGCCGGTGGAGCTCGGTCGCGTCCGTCCACGGGTCGAGTCCGAGCGCCCGCACTTCGCCCGAGGTAGAGCGGCGCAGCCCTTCGAGGATCTCGGTCGTCGTCGTCTTGCCGGCCCCGTTCGGGCCGAGAAAGGAGAAGACCGTCCCGGCGCGGACGGAGAAGGAGACGTCGTTGACCGCCGCGAGCTCCCCGTAACGCTTGACGAGGTGACTCACCTCGATCGCGTCGACCATCGACCGCTCCTCGCGCGCGAGGTAATGAAGCCTCTGCCGGAGCGGGGCGCTCAGCCGGCGAGTGCGTTGATCGCGCGGGTCCCGAGGATCCGATCCCGAGGCGCGGTGCGCACGGCCGCGATCATCGCGCGCCCGATCCGGTCGGTCGACGTGAGGGAGTTCGGCGCGATCGCGCCCGCGAGCACGACGAACGGCCAGAGGATCGCGTAGAGCACGCGGTAGGAGGTCGTTCGCGAGCGGATCCCGTGGCGCGCGCGGATCACTCCGGGACGGAACATGTACGCCGCCCCGAACGGGAGGCGGAGGAGGGCGTTCTCCG
>Ga0335074_10016758_pt1 | contig 10320 bp, 8 predicted proteins | sample Lox_Sample_23_FD_206715 | JGI IMG/M metagenome (GOLD analysis project Ga0335074, IMG submission 206715) | Soil microbial communities from Loxahatchee National Wildlife Refuge, Florida, United States - Lox_Sample_2.3 | ecosystem: Environmental > Terrestrial > Soil > Wetlands | place: USA: Florida...
TCGACTCGTTCCAGACCATGGTCCGGCTATATAGCCCCGACATCATCCTGGGCAGCAAGCGGCACCCTCTCTCCGAGGTCGAGTACCCGCTCCTGCGCCGGATCTACTCATGGGGTTACCAGCAGGTCGTGCGGGCCGGCTTCCGCCTCAACATCAAGGACACCCAAACGGGTATCAAGCTGGTGCGCCGGGACGTGCTCGCCGCAGTGCTGCCGCGGATGCTCGAGAAGCGGTTCGCCTTCGACCTCGAGCTGTTCGTGATCGCCCGGCGGCTCGGTTACAAGCGCTTCCTGGAGGCGCCCATACGCCTGCGCCACCAGTTCACCAGCACCGTCTCGTGGAAATCGGTCTACCGCTCCCTCATCGACACCATGGCAATCTGGTACCGGCTGCGGGTGCTGCACTACTACGACGGGGACCAGGGGCCTGCCACCCCGGGCAGCGAGGGCCTGCGCATCGACCCGTTCATGCTGCGAGGAGGCGCCGGCGTGGGCGCTGGGAGCGCGGGCGTCACGACCCCGCTCCGCGGTGCGGCCGCCAGCGAGCCGAGCCCCTCCCACGCGGGCGCTGGGGGTCAGGGCAGTACCGAGAGCGCGGTGCCTGCGAGCGGTGACATTTGAGGGCACCCGAGGAGCGGCAACTCGCCAGGCAAAGTTAGCCGAGGACGTTGGCGGTCATTTATGGGCAACTTCTTCGTACAGGCTGGCGCTCCCGCAGGCACCGGCGCGAAACTCGCTTACTTTTCCTCCTAGGACCACGACTTCTCCAATAGGCCCCTCGTCGTCCAAACCCCATACCGTGTACTTGCCCTGGCGCAGCTCAGGGTAGAGGCCGGCGACCACGTCCCCCCCGCTCACCCTGCGCCGCCGCACCATCGTGTGGATATGGTGGCTCCGCGGCGCACCCGCAGGCGTGAGGTCGACCTCGCGCCCCAGGCACTGCTCGTCTGCATAGATGATCAGGGCGCCGACATCCCCACCTACGTCCAGGACAAGGGCGTCAGGAGGGCCGGAGCGGGGCGCGAAGCCGTCGAAGGGTTGCTCCGTCCAAGCTTCGCGCCCAACGTGCGCCTTCCTTCCGGTGTGCACGTCCGGCCCTGCGCTACTTGGTGCCCGGGTTGGCGACGGGGGTCGACGACGGGTTGTCGTAGCCGTCGTGCGGGTCGGCCAGGTAGGGAAAAGTCCCCCGGAAGTTGGTGCTCTCCGAGGGGGGCCCGTCGCTGACCGCCTTGACCACCGCGTCCACCTTGTACGAGGGGTCCACGAGCGGTATGGTCGCCCCGGCCAGCGCCTGCAGTTCGATTGTCACCACGTCGTCCTGAGGCCGGCGCCCGTTCGGGAAGCCGCCAACATCTCCGCCGAGGACCCCGAGGGCGCTGTAGCCCTTGCTGCCGACCGTCGTGGGCGGGACCGCAACATTGAGCCGCAGCATTTCTGCGATCGCCTTGCCGCCGACGTTGGTCGGGGCGCTCGGCAGTACGCTCGCCGGGATACCGGTGACAAAGATTGCCACTATGTCCGAGCGCGTTTTGCCCGCCGCCTGGTAGGCAGCCAGGTTGGGGAAGGCGCCCGGGTAGAGCACAGGGATCAACTTGGCCAGTTCGGGGTCCTCCACGGCGGCGGCGAACTGTTTGTCCGCCACAGGGGGCTGGCTGTTGAAGTAATCCTTCAGGCTGACGGGGACGACCACCTCGTTTACCAACGGCATACCGATCCGGGAGAGCTGCACGTACGGGCCGCTCCACCCGGCCGTGCCGTTGGCGTCCAGCCTCTTGACGGTCTGGCGGCTGGCTGTCGTCCAGAACCCGAGGACGGCTGCCGGGTCAGTCAGATTTGTGGGTTTGGAGCCGTTCGCAGTCAGCTTGCTGATCGGCACCTGCAACGCGATCGTGTGCACGTTCTTCGCAGCCAGGGAGTTGACGCCGGCGGCGGTAGCCAGTGGGATGAGGTGATGGCTGTTGAGCGGGCGCAGGCCTGCGAGGTCGAAAACCGAACCCAAGTCGACGAAGAACCCTTCGGCACGCTGGCCGGCGAAAACCGTCTCACCCGAGGGCAGTGCCCGGATGGCCGGCGCGACCAGTAACGGGTAGTTGGGCGTCGAGCGGGGGCCGATATTGCAGGGCGGGCAAGGCAGGTCGGCGCCAATGACTTTTGCGCCCCCATTTTTGTCAACCAGCGTAACGTGGTAGTACTGCTGGCGGTTCAAGTTGACGTAGCTCGTCGTGCCCGGCTTGGGCGGCTCGATCGTGCTCGTGTTGTAGAGGAACGTCGCGGGGTCCACAGTTGCCGTTCTGAACTGGAAATTGTAGGTCCATTCGGCAAGGCCGTCGCCGTCGTTGTCAATGTGCACCGAGTACAGCACATCGTCACCGAACTCGAAGAAGTTCGGGCCGGCGGCCGGATCCTGCAACGGAACGTAGTTGGCGAGGATGGTGACGGTACCGGGCTTGTCCGGGCTGACGAAGGCGTACAGGTCGGTGCTGTCGATCACCGGATCTTTGGATGTACCCGGTGCTTCACGGTGGGATGACATTGTTGTCTAAGTCTCCTTGGGTTATCGAGGCGTGGCAGAGTGCCGGTGGGCCTAGCCGAGGGCCTTCAGCAGGGCGCCGGCTACGGCCCTGTCCTGGAAGGTGACTTTCCTGGTCCCCGAGTAAAGGGTGATCGTGCCCGAGGGCTCGTCGACGACGTGCGCCATGACCTCGTCACCCCGGCTGCGCGAGGCGAGAGGCGTCGCATCTCCGGCGAGGTTGTTGTACCCTACGGGCGACGCGCCGGCACTTGACGCCGGGACCAACCCGAACGCGGACGGGCCCACCACGGCGACGGTACCGACAGCGGCCGCGCCCAAGGATGCGTCGCGCAAGAACTGGCGACGGGATATACCGCGCATCTGTAACTCCTTTGTTCAAAATGCAAGTTTCTTCTGAGGTCAAAACTTCCCAGGCAACGCTCCGTCGCCGCCCCGAGAGAGCGGCGGCACCGTGGTCTTCGTCACCGACCGCCAACGCGGATGACCCGCGCCGCTCTTGATTCCGGGGCGGCCGGATGTTAGCGTTCCCAACGTGTGGCAGCGGGCCGGACGGACAGGGGGGCAGGTGCCTCATCTCCGTCTGGCCGGGCGCTCCGCACGGGCGTGGGTGCTCCCGGTAAGCATTCGGGCACCCGGCCACCAGCCCACCAAGAGTGGCCGCTTCAGTGCCGCGCACCCGGGGTGAGCGGTGGTGCCGCTGCCCGACAGACGGGGAATCCTCCCTCCCCTCCTGCCGGGGACGGCAACCTGCCCTTCTCCCTCATCCCCTTCGGGGTGGGAAGGACTGGGCGCTCCCCCGCTAACTGGGGCCCGGTCTCCGCACACACCGTGGAGGCCGGGCCCCACGTCCCGCGGGTTTGTCCGCTCGCTCGCAGCGTCTCGGCCCGGGAGCCGGGCGCCCCGCCAGCCCGCACCGCCAACCGTTCGGCCAGAGCTTTTCAGGCCCTGCGCCGAATGTTAGCGTTCACACATTGAGGCCTCCCAAGGAGCTCGGTACACATGGACAACGGTCGAAGTGGCACCCGGATAACCCTCGCGCCATGGCGCACCAGCGGGGCGGTGGACCGCGGCATATTCGGCGGTTTCGTGGAGCACCTGGGCCGCTGCATATATGGCGGCATTTTTGATGAGGGTTCCTCCCTGAGCAACGACAACGGCTACCGGCTTGATGTCCTTTCCCTTCTCAAAGAACTACGTCTGAGCGTGCTGCGCTGGCCCGGCGGCAACTTCGTGAGCAATTACCACTGGACCGACGGCATCGGGCCCGCCGCTAACCGACCTAGCCGGGTCGAGCTGGCCTGGGGGGCGTTGGAGAGCAACCGCTTCGGGACCGACGAGTTCCTGGCCTTTTGCGCTGAACTGGGAGTGACACCCTATATCTGCTTGAACATGGGCACCGGTGACCTGGCCGAGGCCCTCGCCTGGGTCGAGTACTGCAACGCTACCGTCCACAGCTACTGGGCGGACCGCCGCCGCGCCAACGGGCACGAGGGCCCCTATGGTGTGCCTTACTGGGGGCTCGGCAACGAGATGTACGGCGACTGGCAGGTCGGGCAGTTGTCCGCGCAAGAGTACGTGAGCACGGCAGCCCGCTGGGCGAAGGCGATCCGCCGGCTAGACCCCAAGGCACGGCTGGTGAGTTGTGGGCTCAATGGGTGGAGCGACTGGGACCGAGCCGTCATTGACGGCCTGGTCGACCTCGTCGACCTCCATTCCTTGCACGTCTACACCGGGTCCAAGGACTACTGGGAAAACCTTGTCAGCCCCTACCAGGCCGAGCGCGGCATCGCGTGCGCGAGCGCGCTCCTGGGCCGAGCGGCCTACCTGCAAAGGGCTAAGCGTGCCCCCAAGGTCGCATTCGACGAATGGAACGTCTGGTACCGCACAGACGACGGCAGCCTGGAGGAGCGCTACTCCTTTACGGACGCGCTGGCCGTGGCCACATACTTGAACATATTCATCCGGCACAGTCACCAGGTGTCGATGGCCAACCTCGCTCAGATGGTCAACGCCATCGCGCCTATCGTCACCACCCCGCACGAGGCCGTTCCGCAACCTATTTACTACCCCTTTATGCTCCACTCTGTTTCGCACCTCGACCACGCCATCGACGTGAGCATTGAGGGTGAGCAGTTCGACGCTCCCGCCGAGCCGGCAGGCCGCTGGGGCCACCGCCTGAGCGACCTTGGCCCTTTCCCCTTTGTCGACGCGGCCGCCACCACCGACAGCGCCCGTGGCCGAATTACAGTCACGCTCGTCAACCGGCGCCCGGACCGGAGTGAGGACGTAGAGTTGCGCCTGACCGACTTGGCCTTCAGCGACGTCAACCGCGCCAGGGCTCTCACGGAGGAGACAGATCACTCCAAATGGCCAATGCCGGACGTCGCCGGGGTGCGCCTGGAGGACTGTGACGTACCGGCCAAAGGTAGCGTCGCCCATGTGCAGCTACCGCCCAAATCGTTCGCCGTGATCGAGGCGAGCATGGCGAGCGACTGATCAGATAGAGAGCGCACGCTTTGCACCGCCAGAGCGTGATCGGCTAAAGCTCCTACAAAGGGCTCCTGGAGCGGCCAGCGTCAAGCACTTACGGCGATGACTGTCTTGATACCCTCACGTCGCGCCGCCGAGGTGAAGGCTTCGGCCGCGTCCTCGAGGGGCCAGGTGTGGCTCGCCAGCGGTTCGAGGTCGACGACCTTGCGCTCGACCAACCTGATGGCGCGCGGGTAGGCATCCTTCATACGCCTCACGATCGCGATGGTAAGCCCCTTGCGCCGCGCCAGCGAAGCCGGGAAGCGCGTCATGTCGTCGTCAGGTATGCCTGCCAGCACCACCCGTCCACCCGGGCGCACGATGGTCATCGCCGCCACGATCGCCTCATCGTTGCCGGCCACTTCGAACACGACGTCCACCGTGTTCTCGCACGACCCCACGTCGCCCGGGCCAACCGCCACTTCGCAACCCAAAGCCGTCGCCGCGTGGCGCCGATGGACCAAGCGCTCAACGGCTATGACGCTCGAGCCCCCACCGGCGTGGGCGAGCTGGACCAGCATGAGCCCAATGGGGCCGCACCCGACGACACCGACCGGCGCGCCGAAGCGCACATGCCCGAGATCGAGGGCGTGAAGCGCCACGCCGAGTGGTTCGAGCAGCGCGATGGTGGAGTCGTCAAAACCGTCCGGTACCGGGTGAAGGAGCTTCGTCGGCCAGGCGATGTACTCGCGCAAGCCTCCATCAGTGCCGGAGTGCCCCGCAAAGCGCACCGTGGGGCAGAGGTTCTCGTTGCCCTCTCGGCAGCGGGCACATGCGCCGCAGGGTACGGCGGGGTCAACTGCGACGCGCCGGCCGTCGAGCGGGCCCCCCTCGACCACGCCGCCGAACTCGTGCCCCAACACCAGCGGCTGGTGCAAGACCGCGTCACCAATGTTGCCTTGCATGAACCAATGCAGGTCCGAACCGCATATCCCGACCGACAGCACACGCACCAAAGCTTCGCCGGTCTCAGGCTGCGGGGACGGCTCGTCCACCAGCTCGATATTTCCGGCACTTCTCAGGCGGAGCGCTTTCATGGTGGGCCCTGCCCATAGTAGGCGTTTGGCCCGTGCTTGCGCGAGAAGTGGCGGGCCACGACGTGGGCCGCGATAGGCGGCGCGTCGGGTGCAAGGGCGACCGAAAGCCAAGCCATCTTGGCCACTTCCTCAACCGTCTCGGCGATCTCGACTGCGTGCGCCGGAGATTTTCCCCAGCAAAAAGGACCATGGCCATCAACCAGGACCGCTGGGACCTCGTCAGTTGAACGGCCGTCGGTGAGCTCCAGGATGACCGTGCCGGTCGCTTTTTCGTACTCGCCTTCGACTTCTTCCCGTGTCAGTGGCCGGGTGACCATTACGGGCCCGGGGCACAGGTCGGCGTGGGTCGTCCCGAGCACCGGGACGGGACGATGAGCTTGTGCCCAGGCAGTTGCCCAAGTCGAATGGGTATGCACTATGCCCGCGATGCCCTCGATCCCGCGGTAAAGAGCCAGGTGGGTCGGTGTGTCGGTGGACGGGCGGTGCTTGCCCTCGACCAGCCTTCCTTCGCCGTCCACCACCACCATGTCGTCGGCACCCATTTGCTCGTACGGCACGCCGGACGGCTTGATGACCACCAACCCGCTGTAATTGTCCCGACCCGACACGTTGCCCCAGGTGAGGCGCACCAAACCGGCACTGGGCAGGCGGAGGTTGGCGGCCAGCACAGCGGCTTTTAGCTGGTCCAACATCAGTGGCCGTCCCGACGCTCAGTGGCCTCCTGCATTATCCCCAGCCGGCCGGTCCTGGGATCTTGCCGCGTTATCATGTGCCTCCTCTACGGCCCACAGGGACCGGCGGCTGCCCGCCAGGTATCATGTTCCCGGTCACACCATGGTCGCCGCTCAGCCCACACGAAGCCGCCACCGCTCGGGGCACGGCACCCGCCAGCGCAGGGTGTGGCTGTTCGGCCACATGATTTGGTCTCTTGCACGATGTGGCGCGCTCCACCTCTCAGATGTTAGCGTTCTCATTGGCCCGGCCGGCACCCCGGCTAGGCCCGAGGGGTGAGCCTGAGGTGACGCCCGTCGCATGGTGCGGCACAACTGGTGCCGGGGAGCTCGGCCCGTGGCCCGGGCCATGAGCGGACGCGGCCGGCCTTCGATCGCCGATGTCGCCAGCCTGGCAGGCGTGTCCCATCAAACGGTGTCACGCGTGCTCAACAAACACCCGAGCGTGCGAGACCTGACCCGGGCGCGGGTGCTCGGGGCCATCGACCAACTCGGGTACCGCCCCAACCCGGCGGCTCGGGCCCTGGCCAGCGGGCGGTCCAAAACCTTGGGCGTGGTTGCTCTCGATACCAGCCTGTACGGCCCCGTGTCCACCCTGCTCGGGATCCAACAGGCGGCCCAGCAATTGGGCTACTTCGTATCTGTCGTCATTGTCCACTCGATCGACCGCCAGTCCGTCCGCGACGCGGTACGCCGGTTGACGAGCCAGTCGGTTGAAGGCGTCGCCGTGATCGCCCCGTTCAGTTCGGCGCACGATGCACTCGCGTTCCTGCCGACCGGCACTCCCGTCGTCGCCGTGGAAGGCGACCCGGAGGGAGATGTGTCGGTAGTCACCGTGGACCAGGTGGCGGGGGCCAGGCTGGCAACTCAGCATCTCCTCGCATTGGGCAGGGGGACCGTGTTCCACGTGGCCGGACCGGCCGAGTGGCTGGAAGCGCGCGCCCGGACTGCGGGCTGGCGCCAGGCTCTCGTCGATGCCGGAGCCGAGGTCACACCGCCCATGACCGGGGACTGGTCGGCGAGCTCCGGCTACCATGCAGGCCAGCTTTTGGCTCAGGTGCCTGATGCGCACGCCATTTTTGTAGCCAACGACCACATGGCGCTCGGCGTCCTGCGGGCATTGCACGACCGCGGCCGGCGCATCCCCGACGATGTCGCCGTGGCCGGGTTCGATGACATACCGGAGTCCGGATATTTCATCCCACCCTTGACGACCGTCCGCCAGGATTTCCAACATGTCGGGGCCGCCGCCGTGCAGATCCTGGTCGACCAGCTGGCCGACGGCCACTGGCGCCATGAGCGTGTCGTCATCGAGCCCACCCTGGTCTGCCGGGCCTCCGCCCCATGACTTGGCGGCTCGAAGGTCAGGCCTGAGCCTCGGCGGCCCGCTTGAGCGTCTTGAGCCCGTGCAGCCAGTCGGCGTGCCCGCGGCCCAGGTTCTCGTGAAGGTTTCTCCAGATGGCGTAGACCCGGGCGTACGTGGCAGTCGCCTCGGGGCGCGGGCGGTAGCGCTGCGCGGTAGGCGGGCGCAGGGTGCGTGCGGCGGCAGCAATCTCTGCGAAACCCCCTCGCCCCGGCCCTGCCGCGACCGCGCCGAACAAGGCTGAGCCCCGCGCCGGCACCTGGCTCGAGCCCGGCACCCGGACAGGCAGGCCGGAAACGTCAGCCAGCAGCTGCATGAGCAAAGGGCTGCGCTCGGCGATCCCGCCACAGGCCACGATCTCGCCGAACGAGAACCCAGCTCGGCGGAAATTGCCGATAATCTCGTGGTTGCCGAAAGCGATCGACTCCAAGAGGCAACGGTAAATATCGGCGGCCGTGCTCTGCAAATTCAGGCCCGCGATCACCCCCGAGAGGTCGGCGTCCGCGAGCACGCTGCGGTTGCCGTTCCACCAGTCCAGCGCCACGAGCCCGGTCGCCGCGGGCGCCAAGGCAGCGGCAGCGGCTTCGAGAGCGGGAAGGGTCGTGCCCGCTTCGCCACCGAGCATCCTGGTGGCGAACCAGCCCAGCATGTCGCCAACCGCAGGCTGCCCCGCTTCGTAACCGAAAAGGCCGGGGACTATGCCGTCCTTGGCAACCCCGGTGATCCCTTCCAGCAGGATTTCAGCGTCCCGCACGACGAGGTCGCATATTGACGTGCCCACCACCATCACGAATTCGTCCGCGCCTTCGGCGCCCGCGCCAGGAAAAGAGACGAACGAGTCAACGTTGCCAACCGCCACTACCACGCTCTCGGGCAACCCCAGCCGTGCCGCAAGCTCCGGCCGCAGATGCCCGGCATTGGTACCCAGCGGGTAGAAGTCCTTCCCGAGTTTGTCCCAGGGTGCGCGAAAACCGGGGTAGGCAGCCTCAAAGAACTCGGCGCTCGGCACGCCGCCTTCTTCCGCCCACAGTGCCTTGTACGCAGCTGGGCAGGCCGAACGGCGCTCTGTCCCGGTAAGCTGCCAGACCACCCAGTCGACCACCTCGACAAAGCGGTCGGCAGCCTCGTAAACCTCTTTGTCCTCGAGCCAGATCTCGATAAGTTTGGGGAAGTACCACTCCGACGAGATCCGCCCACCGTAACGGGACAGCCACGCTTCCGACCTGGCGGCCGCCACCTCGTTGAGGCGGTCCGCCACCGGTTGTGCTGCGTGGTGCTTCCAGAGCTTGGCCCAGGCGTGGGGGCGGTTGCGCAACGCTGAACGGGTGAGTGGAGCGCCGTCGGCCGACGCGGGAAGTACGGTACAACTGGTGGCGTCGACACCAATGCCGATAACCGAAGAGGCGGCGCCCGGCGCGTCTTGCAGCACCCGGGCTATTCCTTTTTGCAGAGTGGCCAGGTAGTCATCGGGGTCGTGCAGTGCCCAGTCAAGCGGGAGGCGTACCTGGGCGCCGGGCAAGATCTCGTCTATTACGCCATGCTCGTAAGAGATCTCCGCGACAGACAGTTCGTCGCCCGACTCGAGGTCCAATAGCAGCGTGCGCGCCGAAGCGGTACCGAAGTCGATCCCGATGGCGCAAGGTGGCCGTTCCACTCCCGCGATGTTAGCGCTCTCACGACGAGGCGGCAACGGCGGGTAACCAGGGCTCCGCTTGTGAAAGGATGACCATTCGTGGGAAGTCCCTTCGGGAGCCCGATTGGAGGATCGTGTTATGAGCTCGTTGCACCCAGGTGAGGGATGGGACCGTCGGCGACGGGCCCTCGTGAGCAAGCCCGAGGTTGTGGAAGTGGTGACTGAGCCCGTCCCCGCCATCGGGCGCGACGAGGCGTTGGTCCAGTTGGCAGTTTCGGGCGTATGCGGCTCCGACAAAGCCGGCGTGCATGGTGAGCACGCATTTATGAAGCCTCCGTACTACCCGGGCCACGAGGTGGTCGGGGTCGTCGTGGGCCTGGGCGAGGATGCGGCGGGGCAGGTATCGGTCGGTGACCGCGTCACAGTCGAGCCCACGCTGGTCTGCGGGCAGTGCAAGCCGTGCCGCGGGGGGGCCGAGAACCTGTGCGAGAGGCT
>Ga0335074_10016759_pt1 | contig 10319 bp, 7 predicted proteins | sample Lox_Sample_23_FD_206715 | JGI IMG/M metagenome (GOLD analysis project Ga0335074, IMG submission 206715) | Soil microbial communities from Loxahatchee National Wildlife Refuge, Florida, United States - Lox_Sample_2.3 | ecosystem: Environmental > Terrestrial > Soil > Wetlands | place: USA: Florida...
GCCAGCAGCCTGATCGGTTTGGCTGTCATGATCGGGCTGGCGACGCTGGTCTTCGGCCTTTCCTTCCTTGTCTATGGGACGCTGCTGGCGGCCTTCCTGCTCGTACTGTTTCTCTTCGGGATCTCGCTTGGCATCTTCGGCAGCGCGCTGGTACTGCGCTTTGGGCCGGCGGCGGAGTGGTTCATCTGGCCGATTCCGGCGTTCATCTCGCCGCTGGCCTGCGTCTTCTATCCGCTCGCGGTGCTGCCGCACTGGATGCAGTGGCTGGCGCGGCTGATTCCGCCGAGCTACGTGTTTGAAGGGATGCGCGGCGTGCTGGAGCACCACGCCCACTCGCTTGGCCCACTCGCTTTCGGCAGCGCGCTCGCGCTGCTGTACCTGGTGCTGATGGCGCGCGCCTTCACCGGGGTCTACCGGCACGCGGTCCGCACCGGGCTGATCGCGCGCTACAGTGCGGAGACGGTGAGCTAGCTCCTCCCTATAATGAAAATGCGTGCCCGCCCGGCTCCCTGCGTCCGGAATCCGCCGCATTTCCAAAGGTGAGCCACTCTTGAAACCGGTAAAGAGAAACCGTTACGGCGCGAAGAAGACAAAGCGGAAGGTCCAGGCCAAAAGAAAGGCCATTCGGCGCGGACACGCACCGTCGCCCGCAAAACAGGCCGCGCCGCGGGGCGAGAAGCGCGGCCGTTCCCGCGCTGCCGATTCACGCGTCCCCGTAGAAAGTTTTGTGCCGAAGGCTCCAACGCCTGGACCGCGCATCCTGCCGCAGACGGCGACGGCAGTGTCCGGAACGATTGCGATTGTTGGCCGCCCCAATGTCGGCAAGTCCACGCTGTTCAACCGACTCACCGGCAGCCGACGCGCCATTGTGGGCGACGAGCCTGGCATCACGCGCGACCGCATCTACGGCGAAGTGGCCTGGAATGGCCGCACTGCGCGGCTGATCGACACCGGCGGCATCGTCCCTGACGATCCCAACCTCATCCCGTCGGAGATCTTCCGCCAGGCGCGGGTCGCGCTCGACCAGGCAGACGCCATCATTTTGCTCGTGGACGGCCGCACGGAGCTGGCTTCGCCCGACATCGACCTGGCGCGGCTGCTGCTGCGCACCGGCAAGCCACTCTTCCTCGCGGTAAACAAGATGGATACGGTCGCCATGGATGCCGCAGCGGAAAACTTCCGGCGGCTCGGCATTCGCAACCTTATGCCGGTCTCCGCCGAGCACGGCAACAACATCGGCGATCTACTCGATGAGATCTTCGCGGTGTTGCCGCAATCGAGTGACGCGGAACCGCAGGTTCCGGAAACTACCGCCAAGGAGCCGGCGCCAGAGAGATCGCGAGTCCACGGCGAGTTCGAGCAGCGCGAGACGGCCGTCGCCATCATCGGCCGGCCGAATGTCGGCAAATCCACGCTGCTGAATGCGCTTACGGGGACATCGCGCGCCATCGTCTCGCCCATTGCCGGAACCACGCGCGACGCCGTGGACGAGCAGATGGACTACAAGGGCCATCAACTCCGTCTGGTGGACACGGCCGGCATTCGACGCAAGGGCAAGACGAAACTGATGGCGGAGAAGCTGTCCGTGGTGATGGCGCGCCGCCATCTCGAACAGGCCGACGTTGCCCTGCTGATCCTTGACGCCACTGAAGGCGTGACCTCGTCCGACGCGACCATCGGCGGCTATGCCCATGAGAGCGGGCGTTCGGTGGTCATCATCGTCAACAAGTGGGATCTGGTGACTACGGGACGGACGGACGGAAAACCTGCGGCGGACACGGCGATCTTCGAGCGACAGCTTCGCTCCGTCCTGAAGTACCTCAGCTATGCGCCGGTGCTCTTCATCTCCGCCACCGAGGGCCGCAACATCGGGCGCGTCCTTGATGCGGTGGTGCGCGTGGCCGCCGAGCGGCGCAAGCGCGTCTCCACGGGGCAGATGAATCGCTTCCTCGAGCGCATCGATTTCCAGCGAGCGAGCGTCCCGATGGCGAAGCGCGTGCGCATTTACTACATGACCCAGGCCGCGGTGGCTCCGCCGACGTTCGTGCTGTTCACGGATCGCAACGTGAACCTGCATTTTTCCTTTGAGCGCTTCCTCGAGAACCAAATCCGTGCAGCCTTTGGGTTTGAAGGCTCGCCGATTTGGTTCAAAGTGAGGGCTCGCAATGCGCCTCCGGCTCGGCCCTGAAAACGTGGCAACGGATTGGGCTTTCACGTTATCGAATGGGTTATAGGACGTAACGCTTGAAACTCCAACGAGGAGGATGGATGTCCGGAAACCGGACCAAACCAGCTGAATCGAGACCAAAGCGCGATGTATTGAAGGGCCCGCAACGGGGCACCGGGAGGGTCACCCGAGCCGGGTGCATGCCTCCGAGGGCACTGCTCGATTACATCGACCATTTGGGAGGACGCCTCAAATGGTGCAACACCTTCTACGGAGGCGAAATGAGAGCGGGCTGAGAAGGCAGGAGGAAACGGTTCTTCCTGCCCAGGCAGGCGCTGCATGGCCCGCAGGCCGGCGGAACAACCGCCGGCGCGGCCCTGAAGCAAAATCGAGCGGGCTGTCCGGAAACGGGCAGCCCGTTTTGCTTGTGGCCGCCGGCATTCCCGGCCGGGCCTGGGAACCACATCCGCGCCGCATCCGTATTCCAATTCAGCAGAGTCACAAAAGACCACGGCGCAAATTCATGAAGCTTCCGCGCGATCTGCTGAATCCAATGCTTCAATTCCCCGAGGGTTGGTGGTTTGCAGGCAAAGGCGACGGTCCTCCGGCTCCGCGGTTCCTGTATCCTGAGTAGTTTCCTTCATCCGATTATCTTGATTCCGGGCCAAGGCCCACGTCTGAGGTTTCACCCTTGAAGACAGGAGCAGTCCTCCCGGTTGTTTCGCTCAGTGCGCTGCTGGTGGCCGCGGGCTGCGGCAAATCGCAGCCGAAACAGGCGGCCGCGGCCTTTCCCGCGATGCCGGTGCAGACGATCACGGTGCAGGCGCAGCCGGTCGCGCAGTCGGACGAATACGTGTCCACCATACGATCGCGCCGGTCGGCCACCATCAATCCGCAGGTGAGCGGAAACCTCACGCGGATTCTGGTGCATTCGGGCGAGCATGTCCGCACCGGGCAACCGCTGATGGAGATCGATCCAACGAAGCAGGAGGCGACCGTTGCCTCGCAGGCGGCGACGGCCCAGCAGAAGCTGGCGCTGTATGACTACGACAAAACGGAGTACAACCGCGAGCAGAAGCTCTATGCCGACGGCATTGTGAGCAAGGACGCGCTGGACCAGGCGGAGCAGGCCTACGCGAACTCGAAAGCCGACTACGAGTCTTCCGTCGCCACCCTGCGCACGCAGCAGCAGGAGCTGGGTTATTACCATGTGGCCGCGCCGTTCAGCGGCATCATCGGCGACATTCCGGTGCACATCGGCGATTACGTGAGCCCTACCACGATGCTGACTACCGATGACGCAAACGGGGATCTGGAAGCTTACATTTATATTCCCACCGAACGCGCGTCCGAGGTGCGGAGCGGGCTTCCCGTGCAGATCCTTGACGGCGCCGGCAATCCGATCGACACCACGGCCATCGATTTTGTGTCGCCGCAGGTGGACGATGCGCTGCAGGGAATCCTGGTGAAGGCTCCTGTGCATTCGCGACTGCTGCGCAACCTGCAGCTGGTGGAGGCGCGGGTGATCTGGGGCACGGCGCCGCATCCGGTGGTCCCGGTTCTGGCGGTTTCGCGGCTGGGCGGGCAGGCGTTTGTTTTCACGGTACAGAGCGCTGGCCCGAAGAAGTTTCTCGCGCATCAGCAGGCCATCACGCTGGGCACCACAGTGGGCAATGACTACGCCGTGCTCAACGGCCTCAACAACGGGGATCAGGTGATCGTGTCGGGCACGCAGTTCCTGGTGGACGGCGCGCCTGTCATTCCGTTGCCGGCAGCGCCGCCGGCGGCTGCTTCCGCGCGTACGGGATCGTAGCGCCGCTTTGGTTTAACACCACGGAAAGAGGAACAGCGAGGCTCGGTTTTGGTCGACTTCTTCATTCATCGCCCAGTTTTTGCCACCGTCTGCGCGCTGCTGATCATCCTGGCCGGCGCGGTGGTCATTCCGACGCTGCCCATATCGCTGTATCCGCAGCTGGCGCCGCCGCAGGTTACCGTCAGCAGCGATTACATCGGCGCGAACGCGCAGCAGGTCGAGTCGGCCGTGACCATTCCGCTCGAGGAAGCGATCAACGGCGTGCCGGGCATGCGCTACATCCAGTCCACCAGCGCCAATGACGGCTCCAGCGCCATTACGACGACGTTCAACACCGGGTATGACCTGGATATCGCGGCGGTCGATGTGCAGAACCGCGTGACCTCGGCCAGCGGCCAGCTCCCGGCGACCGTGAACCAGACCGGCATCACGGTCACCAAGGCGAACAGCAATTTCGTCTTCGGTGCGGGCATCTACGATCCCAGCGGCCAGTACAGCAATCTGTTCCTGAGCAACTATCTCGACGTGTATGTGAAGGACGCGATCCAGCGCGTGCCGGGGGTTGGCGGCGTGCAGATTTTCGGCGTCGGCGAGTATGCCATGCGCATCTGGCTGGACCCGGTGAAGCTGGCGGCCCGCGACCTGACCGCAACCGACGTCATCAGTGCGCTGGAGCAGCAGAACGTGGAGGTGCCGGCCGGGCAGCTGGGCGCGCCCCCCTCGAATCCGAAGCAGGTCTACCAGATCTCCGTGAACGTCGTCGGCCGCCTCACTACGCCGCAGGAATTCGACGACATCATCGTAAAAAACACGCCGAACGGCATTGTGCAAATCAAGGACGTCGGCCATGCCGAGCTGGGCTCCGACAACTACGCCAGCACGCTCACCTTCGACGGCATTCCCGCCGTCGGCTTCGGCGTGCAGCAGCTGAGCAACGCCAATGCGCTGCAGGTGGACCGCGACGCTAAGGCTGAGCTGGCCCGCCTCGCCAAATCCTTTCCGCCGGGGATCAGATACGCGGTGGCGTTCGACACAACGACCATTGTCGGCGCCTCGATCCACGAGGTCATCAAGACGCTGATTGAAGCCATCATCATCGTCATCGCCGTCATCTTCTTCTTCCTGCAGGACTGGCGGGCCACGCTGATTCCCGCGGTCACCATTCCCGTGGCTCTGGTGGGAACGTTTGCGTTCATCAGCATCTTCGGGTTCTCGATCAACTCGCTGACACTGTTCGGCATCACTTTGGCCACCGGCCTGGTGGTCGACGACGCGATCGTGGTGATCGAGAATGTCCAGCGCCATATTTCCGCGGGGGATCGCGAGCCGCACCATGCCACCTCGGCGGCAATGCGCGAGGTCACCGGCGCCGTTGTCGCCACGTCGCTCGTCCTCATTGCCGTCTTCGTTCCGGTCTCGTTCTTCCCCGGAACCACCGGCATTCTCTACCGGCAGTTCTCGCTCACCATCGCATTTTCTATCGCGATTTCGGCGTTCAACGCGCTGACGCTGTCGCCGGCGCTCTCAGCGCTGCTGCTCCGCCGCGAAGAAGGCAAGCACCCGCTGCTGCACATGGCGGAGCGCTCCGTGAAGGCTCTCGGTTCCGGCTATGCGCGCGCCATTCACGGCGTGCTTCGCATCCGCTGGATCATGCTCCTGCTGTTTTTCGCGGGTCTGGGAGCGGCCGGCTGGGAATACACGCACGTTCCCACCGCTTTTGTGCCGGAAGAAGACCAGGGATTCCTGATGATCCTGGTCCAGGCTCCGCAGGGAGCTTCGCTGACGTACACCACGCACATCGAATCGGAAGTAAGCGCGGTCCTGAATCAGGACAAGGACATCGCCGGATCCTTTGCCGTGGGCGGCTTCAGCTTCTCCGGCAATGCGCCCAACTACGGCATGATTTTCTGTGCGCTCGCGCTCTACAGCCAGCGCCGCAGCCCGCAGGATTCCGCCGCGGCTATTGTCAGCCGGCTGCGCCCGAAGTTCTTCATGATTCCCGGCGCGCTCATTATTCCCATGCAGCCGCCCGCTATCTCCGGCGTCGGCTCGTTCGGGGGCTTCCAGTTTGAGTTGGAGGATCGGGGCAGCAACACGCTGATCGATCTGGACCGCGTCGCACACATGATCGTGGCGCGCGGCAGCCAGAACAGGAACCTCACCGGCATGTTTACGAGCTTCACTTCGAACGATCCCGAGGTGCTGGTCAGCATCGACCGCGACAAGGCGCAGGCTCTCGGCGTTCCCTTCAACCAGATCTCCGACGCGCTCCAGGTTTATATGGGCTCCGAGTACGTCAACAATTTCGATTTCAACAATCGCAGCTATCGCGTTTACGTGCAGGCAGAGGAGCAATACCGCGAGAATGCCTCCGATCTGCGCCAGTACTACGTGCGCTCCGACAGCGGCCAGATGATTCCGCTGGGCAATCTGGTGACGATCGAGAACACCTCGGGTCCGCAGGTGATCAGCCACTACGATCTTTTCCGTTCGGCGGAAATCGACGGCTCGGCGGCGCCCGGCGTGAGCACCAGCGTGGCGCTGCACACCATGGAGGACATCGCCGACCACACCATGATGCACGGCATGGCTTATGAGTGGACCGGCCTGGCGCTTGAGGAGATCGAATCCGCGGGCAAGATCTTCATCATCTTTTCACTCGGCATCGTGGTCGTGTACCTCACGCTGGCGGCGCTGTATGAGAGCTTCGCGCTGCCCTTCATCATCCTGCTCGCGGTTCCCACCGCGGTTCTCGGAGCCCTTGTGGCCGTCTCCTGGCGGGGATTCGACGACAACGTCTACGTCCAGATCGGGCTGGTGATGCTGATCGGGCTGGCGGCTAAGAACTCGATTCTGATCGTCGAGTTCGCCGAGCAGCTGCGCGCGCAGGGGCGCTCTATCGTCAACGCGGCCGTGGAGGCCGCGGAGCTGCGGCTACGGCCCATCCTGATGACCTCGTTCGCCTTCATCCTCGGCGTGATCCCGCTGGCCGTCGCCTCGGGAGCGGGCAAGATCGGCCGTCAATCCGTCGGGACCACCATCATCGGGGGCATGTTCGTCTCCACGGTGCTCAACCTGTTCTTTATCCCTGTGCTCTACATCATGCTGCAGACGCTGCTGAGCAAGTTCCACCGCACGCCAGCGAAGCACGCCGTGCCCGCGGACTGACACGCACCGGCTCAGTCCGCCGGCTGCCAGCCCTGCGAGCGCAGGTACTCACGGTCTTCGCGGCTGAGATCCGCCCCGACCAGCAGATCCGGTCGGTTGCGCAGTGTTTTTCCCAGCGCCTGCTCCCGCCGCCAGCGCCGGATGCCGGCATGATCTCCCTGGGTCAGCACCTCGGGGACGCGCAGGCCGCGAAATTCCGCCGGCCGCGTGTAGTGGGGATAATCCAGCAATCCGCCGGCCCCGTGCGTGGCGCGGGGTGGGCCGTCGCGGTCCGGGCTGGCTCCGGCGTCCGGCGGCCCGAAGCTCTCGAACTCGCTCGACGCCTCGTTGCCCAGCACCCCGGGCAAAAGCCGAGCCACGCAGTCCACCACGACGGCGGCCGCCAGTTCCCCGCCGGAGAGCACATAGTCGCCAATGGAAAGCTCGCCATCGCACAGCGCGTCGCTCACTCGCTCATCCACACCTTCGTAGCGGCCGCAGAGGAGCGCCAGCCGGTCGGCTTCGGCCAGCTTCCGCGCCATTGCCTGCGTCAACCGCTTGCCCTGGGCGGAGAGCAGGATCACCAGCTCGCGGCTGCGGCTCCCTTTTGCCGGAATTCCCAGCGACTCCACCGCTTCGGCCAGCGGTTCGGGCTTCAGGACCATGCCCTCGCCGCCGCCAAAAGGGCGGTCGTCGACGGTGCGGTGCCGGTCGTGGGCGAAACTGCGCAGGTCGTGGACTGTCAACCCCACCCGGCCGGCGGCCAGGGCGCGTCCCACCACCCCCTGGCGGAAGATTCCGGCGAAAAACTCCGGAAAGATCGTGATGATGTCCATCTGCATGGCCACGGGTTCCGGCGGCGGCTGAGACTGTCGCCCAGCCGCGCGCTGCATCCTATTTTGGCACGGTCATTCCATGCCTCAACCCCGCGCGGCATCCATTGGCAACGGGCCGCGTCCTGTTGCTATAATCCGCGCGGCGGAGTTTTGCCGGAAATCTGGCATACTCGTAAAGCGGTACACATACTGACTCGGAGCCCGGAGGGCATATCGATGCAGGATACCTGGAAGTTTTATGCAAGCGCGGATGGTGAGTTCGAAAACGAAGCCGACGACATGGATGATCTACAGGAAGGCTTCGGCGAAGACGAGGAGGAAGAGGAGGTTTCGATGACCGTCTCTTCTGACGACGACGACATGGCGATGGGAGATGACGAGGAGAGCGGCCCGGTGGTGGAAGCGCCTCCGCCACCCAAACCCGTGAAGAAGCCAGCCGCCAAAAAAGCAGCGAGCAAGCCTCCGGCAAAGAAAGCTGCCAAAAAGGCTCCCGCGAAGAAAGCGGCGAAGAAGGCTGCGAAGAAGGCTGCCAAAAAAGCGGCGAAGAAGGCTGCGAAGAAGGCTGCCAAAAAAGCCGCGAAGAAAGCGCCAGCGAAAAAAGCGGCCAAAAAGACGCCCGCAAAGAAGGCGGCGAAGAAAGCCGCAAAAAGGGCGCCCGCGAAGAAAGCTGCCAAAAAGGGCGGCAAGAAGGCCGCGAAGAAGCGCCGCCGCTAGAAAAATATAGGGGCCGCGTGCCTGAAGTTCCCGGGCTGCGGCCTTTTCGTGTCTGGAATCCGCGCTTCCTCACCCGACCTTCCCGCGAGGAAAGGCCGTTTCCTGCATGAGCACGAACGTTTTCGACATGATCCGGCGGGGCCAGAGCGCCGAGCTGGCCGCGGCAGTGGAAGAACACCCCGAGCTGGCCGGGGCGCACGACGTGCAGGGCGTCTCCGCGCTGCTGTGGACCGTGTACACGCGTCAGCCGGAGATGCGGGATCTTCTGCGCGCGCGTGTTCCCGAGCTCGACCTGTTTGAGGCCGGCGCGGTGGGAGATCTGCCCGGCCTGCGCGGGCGGCTCGACGCCGATCGCGCCTCGGTGAACAGCTTCTCCGGCGACGGCTGGACGGCGCTGCATCTGGCCGCCGCGTTTGGCGGGGCGGAGGCGGTTCGCGTTTTGCTGGAGCGCGGCGCGGACGTTCACGCCGTCTCGCGGAATCCGCAGCAGAACCAGCCGCTGCACGCGGCTCTGGCTTTATCAGGCGATCTCGAAACCGTTCGGCTGCTCCTCGATGCGGGAGCCGAGGTCAATGCTGCGCAGGCGGGCGGGTTCGCACCGCTGCACTCCGCCGCATCCGCCGGAAGGCGTGAGGCCGCGGAACTGCTGGTCGCGCGGGGGGCGAATCCAGCGCAGACGGACCATCAGGGTCATCCGGCTGCTCATTACGCTCGGCAGCGCGGCCACGCGGAGCTGGCCGACTGGCTGGATTCAGCGAAAGATCAGTGATCCGCGATCCGTGGATCAGACGGCGAAGCTGCGGCGAAACCAGGTCACAGGGGGTACCCCCCCTGGGGGGGTGCATTTCGCAAGTTGTTGATTCGCCGAGGTCGAACGGACGTTACCGATTTGACATCCGGGTTGTCTTCCTCGACAACGGCAGCCAGTGGCCGGCAACCTGGAGGGGCAGCGGCCGCTGAGCGAGCGCGGCGGAGCGGGGTGCGAAAGAGCGCGTGGGCGAGAACTGGTCTGATTCATGGGTCCGCAACTTCGGCGCACATCCTGCGCCCCGCTTCGAGGGCGGGTCGCACACCAGCCGTGGCTTTTGAGGGGCAGCCAGGAGACCCGTTCGATCCGCCTGGGCGAGCCCCATCGAAGCCAAAAGGAAAGAGCCCTGTTGGCAGGGCTCTTCGCATGTTCAGGATAGGATTTTGGGGATTGCGAAGGCAAGGGAAATCGGCGGGACGGAGGGTACGAAGGTAAGGGTGAGTTGCGGCGGCTATGATGCGCTCTCTGGCAGCGGCGGCCGGTTTGCGGAACTGAAGGCCGCTTATCGGGATCTTTCTTCGAAAGTCCAGATAAGTGGCGTGGACTCACTCGATTACATCAATTGACATCAAACTTTGAGCTTTGAATATTCCGGAGGGCCGGTCGTCGCCCCTACAACCGGCAGACAGGAAGCAGGCTGGCGGCGCCGCCCCAGCGGCGCGACGGTAAAAGCCACGGGCCTCAGCCCGTGGAAAAGACATCGCTAAAAGAAATGGGCCTTCAGGCCCGGGCCGTCCACCCGCGAAACTTCCTGGATGCCGGTCACCCCTGCAGTAACTTCGATTTCCCTGATTCGCCCTTGATCCGTGCTCAGGTTGACTTGAGGATCAAAGA
>Ga0335074_10016760_pt1 | contig 10319 bp, 3 predicted proteins | sample Lox_Sample_23_FD_206715 | JGI IMG/M metagenome (GOLD analysis project Ga0335074, IMG submission 206715) | Soil microbial communities from Loxahatchee National Wildlife Refuge, Florida, United States - Lox_Sample_2.3 | ecosystem: Environmental > Terrestrial > Soil > Wetlands | place: USA: Florida...
CGCGGCCGCTACTACGAGCTACCCGGCGGTTGCCATGGATTCCGCAGGGTTCATCTATATTACCGGATTCACTCAATCTGCGAGTAGTTTCACCTGGACCCCCAGGATTCTTACGGCTGCGCAGGGTGGCGGGGGTTCCACTGTATTCGTCGTCAAAATGAGTCCCAGTGGCGATACTTTGATGTATTCCGTGGCGTTTGGCGGCACGCTGACTGACATAGGAGGCGCCATTGCCGCTGATAAGTCCGGGAACGCATATGTGACCGGATCCACGACGTCTATCAATTTCCCAATTACCGCGGGTGTGCCCCAAAAAGCTCTCAACGGCGGTACGAACGCTTTCGTGACGAAAGTGAACGCAGCCGGCACGGCACTGGTATATTCCACGTATTTGGGCGGAAGCGGCTCCTTCTGGGGACGCGGCATCGCCGTCGATAATGCCGCGAATGCCTACGTCACCGGCACGGCAAATTATCAATGCCCTCCCTCCGGCTGCGTTCCTTTTCCCCTCTCCAGTCCTCTTTCAAGCTCTCCAGCGGCGGGGTTTTTGACGGAAATCAATGCGGCCGGCTCGGCCTTTGTGTACTCAACGTATCTTTCCCCTGGCATCGGATACGGCGTAGCTGTAGATAGCAGTGGGGCGGCGTACGTTACGGGCTCGACGGGGACGGCGACGGTGGCCACTCCGGCGCAGGGTTACGTGCTGAAAGTGGACGCCGGAGGGTCTGGCTATGGCTATGGAGCGATCTTGTTGGGGCATTCCGGCGCCGGCATGCAAACCATCGGTTTTGGGATTGCCGTGGACCCCGAGGACAACGCTTATGTGGCTGGAATGACAAACGATGCGAGCTTTCCGCAAATTTCCAGCGGCGCTGGACAAACCACTTTCGGCGGCGGCGTGACGGATGGCTTCGCCATCAAGCTGAACTCCGCCGGCGGGCTGGTCTACGGCACATATATCGGCGGACTGGGAAGCAATATTTTGCCGGAACGTGGATCGGGCATCGGGGTTGATGCGGAGGGGAACGCCTACGTTTCCGGTACCACGGAATGCATTGCTTTCCCAAGTGTGAATACCGTTGCAGGGGCGCGTAATGGCGGGCCATCGGTTTTAATGAAGGGTATCATCAGCGGTTCCAACTCCGACTGGTCGCCCAGCACCCTATCCGGAAATTTCGATCAGGTGACTGCCTTGGCATTCGATTCGAGCGGCGATCTCTACGCCGGAGCGAGCGCCTACAATGCGGCTGGAGGCGGAGTTTTTAAGCTCCCGAATGGCAGCAGCACCTGGATTTCCGCGAACGCCGGTATAACAACGACTACCATCGATTCCATCGCGGTGGATCCGAATACGCCCTCAACCGTTTATGCGGCGGGAAGCGGAAATCTCTATCAAACCACCAACGGCGGCACGAGTTGGACGAAACTGGGCCAAACGATCGGCACTCCAGCCGTGATCGCTGTCGGCAAAAGCAGTCCATCGACGGTATACGTGGGATGGGGCACGAGCTTAATCTACAGCACCAACGCAGGCTCTTCGTGGAATAGCCCGGCTACGCCTCCCGCCGGCACGATTTACTCCCTGGCAGTGGATCCAAACAGTCCAGCGGCAGCTTATGTGGGCACTTACAACGGTGTTTATCAGACTATCAATGGCGGGATAGCCTGGACTCTCGTCGACACCGGCATAGACACCAACCCGCCAGGCGCTGCCGCGGCAACCGGCTTGGCCGTCTATAGCGTCAGTAATCCGAGCGTGATCTATGCCGCCACGCCGAATGGCCTGTACTACACGTCGAACGCCAGCAGCACCGGTTGGACCCTGGCGAATCTCCCCACCCAAATCGGGACGCCATCGTTGGTCGCGGTGGATCGCGCAGACAACGTCTATCTGTCGTTTCTTGGCGCGGGCATTTCCACGGCGAGCAGCGGAGGTCTTGCGGAGAGCGATTGGAGTCCTCTGACCTACAACGGTCTCACCCAAAACCAGATCACCGCCCTGGCAACGGGGCCCACCACTTCCGGGACTGCTTATGCCGGTATTGTGGCTGCCACGGAAGCATTCATGACGGAAATCAGCCCTGGCGGAAACTTTGTGTCTTCCACTTGTATTGGCGGGTCAGACAATAACCTGGGTCAGAGTATAGCCGTCTCGCCAACCGGCGGAGTGGTGGTATCCGGTCTCACTGTGGCTACAAATTTCCCGGTCACTCCCGGCGCGGTTCAGCCCTACAATGCCGGTCTTTATGATGCGTTCGTCATGGGAATCGATCTCCCGGCTGGAATCGCCAGTCCGGGGCCGGGAATCGAGCTGCCGGGAACCTCGGCCGCCTTTTCCTGGAATTCGGTCAGCGGCGCTTCCGGCTATCAGCTATTTGTCGGCACTTCCCCGGGTGGCTCGAATATCTTCAATGGCACCGTTTCGGGCACCTCCCAAACCATCGATTTCATCCCCTGTACCGGCACCGCTTCCACCATATACGTCCAGTTGGCCACGGTCGTCAATGGCGTCACCCAGGCAACCACCGATTATTCTTATACGTGCCGCAACGCCATCGGCGATTTCAACGGCTCCGGCTTCCAGGATCTCCTGTGGCAAAATAACTCCTCCCGCGAAGTCAACCTCAACTACTTTGGCAGCGCGACGCCCGTAGCCCAGGGCTGGAACTATCTCAATGCGGCTGGCTCCCCCGGTTGGCATGTGGTCGGCGCGGCTGACTTTGACGGCAACGGCACTCCCGATCTGGTCTGGCAAAACGATACCACCCGCCAGGTCACCGTCAATTATTACGGCGGCGCGGGCGGCGCGGTGTATCAGGGTTGGGCCTATTTGAATGAAGCCGGCGTACCCGGCTGGTCCGTGGTCGCAGTGGCCGACATGAACGGCGATGGAACCCCCGATCTGATCTGGCAGAATGACTCCACTAAACAGGTCACCGTCAACTACTATGGCGGCCCGGGCGGCGCCGTTTACCAGGGCTGGAACTATTTGAACGAGGCCGGTGCGCCGGGATGGACCGTGGTCGCCGCCGCCGATTTCGACCAGAATGGCACTCCCGATCTGGTCTGGCAGAATCTCACCACCCAGCAAGTGACCGTGAACTATTACGGCGGCGCGGGCGGCGCGGTGTATCAGGGCTGGGCTTACTTGAATGCTACTGGCGTCCCCGGCTGGACGGTGGTTGGCGCGCAGGATTTCAATGCCGATGGAGTGCCCGATCTCGTGTGGGAAAACAATACCACCAACCAGGTCACAGTCAATTTCTACGGTGGGGTGGGCGGTGCTACCTATGAAGGATGGAATTGGATCAACAGCACCGGCTATACCGGCTGGCAGGTGAAAGCGGTGGCCGATTTCTCCGGCAACGGCGAGCCCGATCTGGTGTGGCTGAATACCGCCACGCGCCAGGTGACCGTGAACTATTACGGTTATGGAGGCGCAGTGTACCAGAGTGCCGCCACGCTGAACACGGGCGTCGCGGGTTGGCACGTGGTGGGCAGCGGAGATTTCGACGGCAACGGCGTGCCGGACCTGGTCTGGCAGAACGACGCCACCCGGCAAGTGACGGTGAACTACTATGGCGGCGCGGGCGGAACGGTGTACACGGGATGGAATTACCTGAACAGCACCGGCGTGCCCGGCTGGACGGTGGTTGCGGTGGCGGATATGAACGGCGATGGTGTGCCGGACCTGATTTGGCAGAACGACACCACCAAGCAGGTGACCGTGAACTACTACGGTGGCGCGGGCGGCGCTGTGTACCAGGGATGGAATTATTTGAACAGCACCGGAGTACCCGGCTGGAGCGTAGTGGGGGCGGCGGATTTCGACGGCAATGGAGTACCGGACCTGGTTTGGCAGAACCTGTCCACCGGCCAGGTAACCGTGAATTACTACGGCGGCGCCGGAGGAGCGACGTACATCGGGTGGAATTGGCTGAACACTACCGGAATGCCGGGCTGGAACGTAGTAGGCGCGAGCGATTTCGATGGTAATGGAGTACCGGACCTAGTGTGGGAGAACCCGGCTACGGGACAAGCTCAAGTGGCCTACTACGGCGGGCCCGGAGGAGCGGTATACAAGGGCTGGAACTGGTTGAACAGCACGGGAAACCCCGGCTGGACGGTAATCGTGCCGCGATCCCGCTAAATTAAAGCGAACATTCGGAATTACCGATAAAGGGGCATGAACTCGAGTGCGGGTCCCCTCGTGGTTCTTTTGGGCAGCTTTACCGGCTTGCTCTCTGCGGGAAATAACTTTTATACCAGACCGCCCGTTGCATTTGAGCGCGGAACTGATGGGCAACCGTTGATCGTGCATCTTGCCGGGCGCACTCTGGTGCTCGGCGACGGCGGCGCCGTCTACGAGTATCCAGCACCTGCCAGTACTTTGCCGCCGAAGCCTTTATTGAGGTTCGCCGGCGCGCGTGCCCATCTCCGGCCGGAAGCGGACGGGCCGCCGGTCGGAATTGCCAATTACTTTTTGGGATCGTCGCCGGCACAATGGCGCACCAATGTGCCTCTGTTCCAAAGGATCTCGTATCCTGAACTCTATCCCGGCATTGAGCTGGTCTACTACGGATCCTCCGACCAGTTGGAATATGACTTAGTGGTCTCGCCTCGAGCATCCTGGCGTCCCATCCGCCTTTCATTCCCGAGCGCGGATGCCATCGAGATCGATAACCGTGGTGATCTGAAGTTTCCCAGCCGATGGGGTTGGCTAACGCACCGCCGGCCAAATATCTACCAGATTTCCGGGACAAGCCGCTGGCCGGTCGCAGGGCACTATGTCTTGAAGAGCAAGCATGAGGTAGGGTTCGAGATCGGCGCCTATGATCCGCACCTTCCGCTGATCATCGATCCCACCCTGTCGTTTGCCAGTTACCTGGGCGGGGATGGCGATGACTACGGCCATGCCGTGGCAGTGGATAGTTCCGGCTGCGCTTACGTTGTGGGAGAAACTGGCTCGGTCGGCTTTCCCACGTTCAATCCACAACAGGCCGCCATAGCCGGCACTACCGATGTATTCATCACCAAATGGAATGCGAGCGGAACCGGACTGGTTTACTCCACCTATATCGGCGGCAGCAACCGCGATGTGGCGCTGGGCGTGGCCGTGGATACGGCGGGCAATGCTTACGTGACCGGATTTACGTATTCCGCTGATTTCCCCATCACGCCGGGAGCCCTGCGATCCAGCTTTGTGGGCGACAGCAAAGCCTTCGTGCTCAAATTGAGCCCTGGCGGCAATGCGCTGCTTTACTCGACTTTTTTGGGCGGTAGCGGGGACGATTACGCAAATGCCATCGCGGTGGACTCGTCCGGCGAAGCCCACATCGCGGGTTACACCTCCTCCATCGACTTTCCCGCCACCGCCGGCGCATTTCAAACCTCCTATGGCGGCGGTTCTTACGACGGGTTTCTGGCCAAACTGAACGCCGGTGGGTCCGCATTGGTTTTTGCGACTTACTTAGGAGGCTTACAGAATGACACGGCGGCAAGCGTGGCGTTGGATCCGTCAGGCAATATCTATGTCACCGGTCAGACGCAATCCGGCAATTTTCCAACCTATAATCCGTTTCAGCCCACTAACAGCGAGAGCGATGCCTTCGTCGTAAAACTAAGTGCCTCCGGCCGGGTTGTGTACTCCACCTATCTAGGCGGGACGGGACTCACGAATGGCACCGGTATCGCCGCGGATGCAGCCGGAAACGCCTATGTGACCGGCTTTACCGACGCATTCGATTTCCCGGTCACTTCCGGCGCCTATCAGACAACGAACAACGGATCCTACGATGCCTTTCTGGCCGTACTGAACTCGTACGGCAGCGGTATATTGAGCGCCACCTATTTGGGCGGCTCCGGCTCGGATATCGGTTATGCCATCGCGCTTGATGCATCGGGCAATATCTATGTGGTCGGTTCCACCAATTCCATCGATTTTCCGGTTCTGCAGGCCATCCAGTCCGGATACCAGGGCGATGGCGATGCCTTTGCAGCCGCATTCAACAACCAGTTGACCAGCCGGCTATATGCCACCTATTTCGGTGGTGCTGAAGCCGATGTCGCGGCCAGCGTGGCTGTGGACTCCGCGGGCGACGCGTACTTTACAGGCTGGACGAGCAGCGGAGCATCATCCTCCGGGATTCCTGTCACGCCCGGAGCCTTCCAGCCCATGGGACAGGGCGGTGTAGATGCTTTCTTGGCTAAGCTTGCTCCCAGTGGCAGCGGGTTGAGCTGCGAAAGCTCCGTCCCGCAACTGCTGTCGATTCAAGCCGGCAGCAGTTCTCAACTGCTGGGCGATTACCTGTTGAGCTGCAGTGGCGGAACGGCCGGCACCTCGGTGACGGCCAACCTACAGATCATCTTGAACACGCCCATCGCCAATACCAGCCAAGCCCAGATATTCGTGGGATCGAATTCTTTGCCGGTCTGGGGGACATTGAACTGGAATGGTTCCATCACGTTTCAGAATGTCTCTTTCAGCGCGCCGGGGCCGTCGGCCTCCATCACTCTGCGGATCACGAATGTGTGGTCCAACGCGGCGTCGCTGGCGGTAGGAGGCCCGGTAACCATGACAGTCTCGGTTCCGAGTTCCAGCCCCGCCATCTCTGTGAGCCCGGCGCAACAAACCGTTGCTATGGCCGCGAATCTGCCCACGCCCCAGCTTCAACAGATTGTGCTCTCCCAGACTCCCCCCTTGCAAGGCTGCCAGGCGCCGCAGGCGGTTAGCGGGTTTTTGGTCAGCAATTCTCAGGCAGTGGTTTGGTTTGAGGTGGCCAACGCTTCGGCAGGAGCGGTGGCTCGCGTGGACTGGATTTCTCCATCGAACATTACTTATCAAAGCCATTCCTATACCTCCCCTGGTAGCGGCAACCAGTGCCTCTCGGATTCCATGCTGATCTCGGGATCCCCGCAGCCCATGGCCGGGGCTTGGAGTGTGAATGTTTATTGGAATAACACCTCGCTTGCCTCGGTGCCTTTCGTCATATCCGCGACCGGCGTGGAGCAACTGGTCTGGCAGAACACGAGCACCCGCCAGGTGACTGCCCATTATTACTCCTCTTTGCCGGCCGATATTGGCTGGAATTGGCTGAATCCGGCCGGCGTTCCAGGCTGGACCGTCGTGGGAATCGCCGACATGAACGCCGATGGCGTGCCCGACCTGATCTGGCAAAATAATGCGACACGCCAAGTTACGGTCAATTATTATGGCGGTCCGGGCGGAACGACCTATCAAGGCTGGGCTTACATGAATGCCGCCGGGGTTCCAGGCTGGACCGTCGTGGGAGTGGCGGATATGAATGGAGACGGCGTGCCGGATTTGATCTGGCAAAACGACACAACCAAACAAATCACCGTGAATTATTACGGGGGCGTGGGCGGCGCCGAATACCAGGGATGGGCTTGGCTCAATAGTACCGGAAATCCAGGTTGGTCGGTGGTAGGCGTGGCGGATTTCGACGGAAATGGAACCCCCGACCTGGTATGGCAGAATCTTTCTACGCGGCAGGTCACGGTCAACTACTACGGAGGCCCGGGCGGCGCTATTTACCAGGGTTGGGCATATCTAAATGCGGCGGGGGTCCCTGGCTGGACTGTTGTGGGAGCCACCGACATCACCGGGAATGGCGTGCCGGATCTGATTTGGGAGAATGACGCCACGGCACAGGTCACGGTCAACTATTATGGTGGGGCTGGCGGCGCGGTCTACTTGGGCTGGAATTGGCTCGCCAGCGCCGGCTTTCCCGGCTGGCATGTGATCGTACCGTGGTGCCGATAACTCACGCGGTCCCATCCACTCGAAAGTGCCGGATCCGATCGACCACTTCGGCTTGATCCGATGGCGAAAGGTCATTGTAGAACGGCAGGCGTACCAGGCAATCGCTGACCCTCTCGGTCACGGGGCACTGACCAGCCCGGCCCTCAAATCGCCGGCCCATCTCGGAAAGATGCAGCGGCACGTAATGAAAGACGCTCAAGATCCCGCTCTTCTTGAGATGTTCGATGAGCGCCTGCCGCGCCTCCAGCGAGGGCATGATCAGGTAGAACATGTGAAACGGCTGCTCACAGTGCGGCGGCACCTGCGGCAACTGGACTCCCTGCACGCAAGCCCACTCCTGCAGTTGCGTGTGGTAATCGGTCCATATGCGTTTGCGGATGGCCGTGATCTCTTCGCGTTTTTCGAGCTGCGCGCACAGAAACGCCGCCAGGATATCCGACGGCAGGTAACTCGATCCGATATCGACCCAAGTATACTTGTCTACCTGGCCTCGATAGAAACGGCTCCGGTTCGTCCCTTTCTCCCGCAACACTTCGGCTCGCTCCACATATGCCGGATCGTTGATCACCACCGCACCGCCTTCGCCGCAAACGATATTCTTCGTTTCATGAAAGCTTTGCGTTGCCATACAACCGAACGTGCCGAGATACCGTCCTTTATACCGGGCGAAGAGACCGTGCGCATTGTCCTCCACTACCGGCACGTTTGCACGCCGGGCAATTTCGGTGATGCGATCCATCTCGCAACCGACGCCCGCATAATGCACCGGCAGAATCGCGCGCGTCCGGGGGGTGATCATTTCCTCCAACTGCGATTCATCCAGATTCAGCGTGTCCGGCCGTATGTCGATGAACACCGGTTTGGCGCCGCGCAGCACAAAAGCGTTCACCGTCGAAACGAACGTGAAGGACGGCGCAATCACTTCGTCCCCGGGCTCAATATCCAGCAACAGCGCCGCCATCTCCAGTGCATGCGTGCAGGACGTGGTCAATAGGACTCGCGGCGCTCCCAGAATGTCCTCCAGCATCTCGTGGCAGCGACGGGTATAAGCCCCATCGCCCGCACTATGCCCCCGGGTGATGGCGTCGGCGATGTAACGCAGTTCGTTGCCAGTCAGCCCCGGCTTGTTGAAGGGAATGCGGTACGGCACCGGCGAAGCACTCATCGCTTTCGAAAGACAAACAGCTTTTGAGTCCCATAATCGCCCCATGCGGGCAACTGGGACAGCCACCGATTCCATTCCATATTCGGATCCGCCGCGTCAATACGGTTTCCGAGCGCCTGGCTTAGCAGCGGCTTCAGCACTCGGGTACCAACATAGTAAGTGCTGGCGAAGTTCACGATCTCGAGCAGTTCCAGGGTGTCGGACATGCGTTCCACCACCTGGCGCTCGTCTAAGTAGCAGTTAAATGGCGGCATCGGAATATCCGCCAATCCCCACTCCCGGCGGAATTGATTCAAGCGCTGCCATCCCTGTACCGTGGCTTCCGACAGCAGAAGCATTCCGCCGGTCCTCAGCACCCGGGCGCATTCCCGCAGCCCGCATAATTGCCGGGACCAGTCTCCCAGATTGATGATGACCCGAATCACCACCACTTTGTCATAACTGTCTGAAGGCTCCGCGAGCGCTGTGACATCCCCCTGGGCAAACTCGATCTCCGCCTCCAGCCGGCCTGTTAGGGATGCCAGGCGTGCGCGCGCCTGGTCTATCATTTCGGGTATGTAGTCCACGCCGCGGAGGCGCATCTTTCGCTGGGCGGCGAATTGCACGGTCGAAAAACCATTGGCGCAACCTACATCCAGCACCTGGTCACCGTCCTTCAGGCGGCTGGAGATTTCGCGGATCTCCAGCTCGATGACCCGCCGGTCGGACCATGATGCGGCAGGCGCCTGTCCATGCTCCATGGCCTGTTGCGTCCAATACTCGCGAATCTGTTCAACACTGAACCTATCTGGCATTTAGCTTTCTACCGGTTACGTTCGACGGGACATCGTAACAGAGCGCCACACGCGCCGTCCACTCAATCGCCCTCGGTGCGGGTGCGAATCGCATAACTGGGCTTTTCCATGCTGCGCGAGTGCATCCGTGCGATATATTCGCCCAGTATACCCAGCGCGAATAACTGCGCTCCCGAAAAGATAGCGATGATGGAAGCCAGAAATGGGAATCCCGGCATGCCGGTTCCTTGTATCAGATAGCGTGCGACGACATACACTAATACCAATCCACCGAACATCGTCAGGGCGAATCCCAGGATACTGGCCACCTGCAGCGGAATGGTGCTAAAGCCGGTCATCATATTCATCGCATGCACGATGAGCTTTCTGACGGTATAATTCGACGCGCCCACCGTGCGCGGCCGATTCAACACCGGTACGGCAGCAAATCTTTCCGTGCCCCAGGTCAGCAGAACGTCGATAGAAACGTACGGCCCCGTGTACTTCTCAAAGGCCGATCGCAAATGCGTCCGGAACACGCGAAATGCGCTTACGTTGCTCGCCGTGTTGGCTCCCATGGTGCTCTGCAAAGCCAGCT
>Ga0335074_10016761_pt1 | contig 10318 bp, 6 predicted proteins | sample Lox_Sample_23_FD_206715 | JGI IMG/M metagenome (GOLD analysis project Ga0335074, IMG submission 206715) | Soil microbial communities from Loxahatchee National Wildlife Refuge, Florida, United States - Lox_Sample_2.3 | ecosystem: Environmental > Terrestrial > Soil > Wetlands | place: USA: Florida...
GCATGCGAGATGAGCGCCACGGTGCCCACCCCGAGCATCTGCGTCACGGCGAACACGATGAACGTCATGTTGGCGGCCGCACCGACGCCGGCGAGCGCGGCGTCGCCCAGGTGCGCGACGAAATACAGATCGATCAGCAGATACAGCGTCTGAAACAGCATTCCGGCGGCGATGGGCAGCGCCATTTGCAGGATGTGCTTACCGATGGAATGCGCCGTCAGGTCCTTCACGCGACCGCACTTATACCACACCGCCCCGGCTTGCTTGGCGGTATGCACATGCTACGCTTCGGCTCATGGCGAGCACCAACCCGCAGATCAAGCGCTACCCCGATGCCGAAGCGCTGGTGGCCGAGCTCGCGCTCGACATCGCCGCGAGCCTCGGGCGGGCCATCGCGCAGCGCGGCATGGCGAGCCTGGTGGTGTCGGGCGGCAGGTCGCCGATCAAGCTGTTCGAGCGGCTGCGCCGTCAATCCCTGGAGTGGAGCCGGGTGTGCGTTGCGCTCGCCGATGAGCGCTGGGTCGAGCCCACCGATGCCGGCAGCAACGAGAAGCTGGTGCGCGACTTCCTGCTGCGCGATGCGGCGGCGTCCGCCCGCTTCGCGGGCCTGAAGAATGCGGCGCCCTCGCCGGACCTCGGGGCGGTGTCGGCCTGGGAGACCTTCGCGCGCGTGCCGCGGCCATTCGACACGACCGTGCTCGGCATGGGCGATGACGGGCACACCGCGTCCCTGTTCCCCCATTCGCCCAATCTGAAGAGCGCGCTCGATCCGGCGGCCGCGCCCGGCTGCGTGGGTATGTGGGCGCCCTCGGCTCCGCAGGCTCGCCTGAGCTTGAATCTGTCCGCCCTGCTCGACTCGCGGCGGGTGATCGTTTTCATCATGGGCGACGGCAAATGGCGCACCTTCAGCGCGGCGAACGAGCCCGGGCCGATCGAGGAGATGCCGGTGCGCGCGGTGCTGCGCCAGCAGCGCACGCCGGTCGAGGTGGCCTGGGCGCCATGAGGGAGCCCGTCGGCGAGCGCACCGCGCTCGACAAGGAAGCCATCAAGAGCGCCTTCCTCGACGACCTGTTCTACATGCAGGGCAAGTTCGCCGCGCTCGCGACCCGCAACGACTACTACATGGCGCTCGCCTACGCGGTGCGCGACCGCATGCTGCAGCGCTGGATCAGCACCGCCGCCACCTACACCCAGAAGGCCTCGCGCACCGTGGCGTACCTGTCCGCCGAGTTCCTGACCGGGCCGCACCTGGGCAACAACCTGCTGAACCTCGGCATCCTCGATACCGTCAAGCAAGGCATGGGGGAGCTCGGGCTGAGCTTCGAGGATCTGCTGCAGCAGGAGGAGGAGCCGGGACTCGGGAGCGGCGGCCTGGGGCGGCTGGCGGCGTGCTTCATCGACTCGCTCGCGACCCTGGAGATTCCCTCCCTCGGCTACGGCATCCGCTACGAGTTCGGCATCTTCCATCAGGAGATCATCGACGGCTGGCAGATCGAGAAGACCGACAAGTGGCTGCGCTTCGGCAATCCCTGGGAGCTGGTGCGCCCCGAATGGGCGGTGAGCGTGAAGCTCGGCGGCGGCACCGAGCAGTACATCGACGAGCACGAGCGTGCGCGCGTGCGCTGGGTTCCCGACAAGATCGTCAACGGGGTGCCGTATGACACGCTCATCCTCGGATATCGCACCAACACCGCCAACACCCTGCGGCTGTGGAGCGCCGAGGCGCCCGAGTCGTTCGACTTCGCGGCCTTCAACAGCGGCGACTACTACGGGGCGGTGAATCAGAAGATCACCTCCGAGAACCTCAGCAAGGTGCTGTATCCGAACGACGAGCAGCTGCGCGGCAAGCAGCTGCGGCTCGAGCAGCAGTACTTCTTCGTATCCTGCTCGATCCAGGACATGTTCCGCATCGTGCGCACCCAGCAGGTGCCGCTCGCGAGCTTTCACGAGAAATTCGCCATCCAGCTGAACGACACCCATCCGGCCATCGCCATCGCAGAGCTCATGCGCCAGCTCATCGACGAGCATGCGATGCCGTGGGCGGAGGCCTGGAGGGTCACCGGCAAGACGTTCGCCTACACCAACCACACCCTGCTGCCGGAGGCTCTCGAGCGCTGGCCGCTCGATGTGTTCGGTCGCGTGCTGCCGCGTCATCTGCAGATCATCTACGACATCAACGCCCAGTTCCTCGAGGAGGTGCGCATGCGCTTCCTGGGAGACGAGGAGCGCATCCGGCGCATGTCCATCATCGACGAGAGCGACCAGCGCTACGTGCGCATGGCGCACCTCGCGTGCGTGGGCAGTCACGCCATCAACGGCGTGGCGGCGCTGCATACCGAGCTTCTGAAGCGCGACGTGCTCAGGGATTTCTACGAGCTCTGGCCGGGAAAATTCAGCAACAAGACCAACGGCGTCACGCCGCGGCGCTGGATGGTGCTCTCCAATCCGCGTCTCGCCGCTCTCATCACCGAGCACATCGGGGACGGATGGATCAAGGATCTCGGGCAGCTGAGGCTCCTCGAGCCGCTCGCGCAGGATGCGGCGTTCCGCGCGCGCTGGCGCGAGATCAAGCTGCAGAACAAGCGCGCGCTCGCGGCGCTCGCGCTCGAGCGCAGCGGTGTCGTGATCGACCCGGGCACGATGTTCGACGTGCTGGTCAAGCGGATTCACGAATACAAGCGCCAGCATCTCAAGGTGCTGCACATCGTCTCGCTCTATCTGTCGCTCAAATCGAATCCGCGCCTGGCCGTGGTGCCGCGCACGTTCATCTTCGGCGGCAAGGCGGCGCCCGGCTACCACCTGGCGAAGCTCATGATCAAGCTGATCACGTCCGTGGGCGACGTGATCAATCGCGATCCGGACGTGTGCGAGCGCCTCAGAGTGGTGTTCCTGCCGAACTTCAACGTGACCAACGGGCAGCGCGTGTACCCGGCCGCGGACCTGTCCGAGCAGATCTCGACCGCGGGCAAGGAGGCATCGGGCACCGGCAACATGAAGTTCTGCATGAACGGGGCGATCACCATCGGGACGCTCGACGGAGCGAACATCGAGCTGCGCGAGGAGATCGGCGCCGACAATTTCTTCCTGTTCGGCCTGTCGGCCGACCAGGTGCTGGCGCTCAAGTCCTCGGGCTACCGGCCGATGGACTACTATGCGGCCGACCCGCGCCTGCGCGAGGTGATCGATTTGATCCGCAGCGGCTTCTTCACGCGCGGCGACACCGAGCTGCTCAAGCCTCTGCTGGACAATCTGATGCACTCCGATCCGTACATGCTGTTCGCGGACTTCGCCTCCTACGTCGACTGCCAGGACAAGGCATCCGCTCTGTACCTCGACATGGAGGGCTGGACCCGCATGGCCATACTCAATACGGCACGCAGCGGCAAGTTCTCCTCCGATCGGACCATCCGCGAGTACTGCCGGGACATCTGGCGCACGCAGGCCGTGCCCATCCAGCTGCTCACGCACGATCAGGCGCTCGCGCACGAGCGCGTCCATCATCCCGAATCGATCGACGGTCAGGGCTTCAGAGGGCGTCCAGCAGGAAGCGCATAGTGCGGCGCAAGGGCTCGGCGGCCCCCCACAGCAGCTGATCGCCCACGGTGAAAGCGCAAAGATACTCCCCGCCCATCGCGAGCTTGCGCAGACGCCCGACCGGTATGGTCATGGTGCCGCTCACCGCCGCGGGAGAGAGCGCCTTGATGGACGCTTCGCGCTCGTTGGGGATCACCTTCACCCAATCATTGCCGCCCGCGATGAGCCGCTCGATCTCCGCGAGCGGCTCATCGCGCCTGAGCTTCAGGGTGAGCGCCTGCGAATGGCAGCGCATGGCGCCCACCCGCACGCAGATGCCCTCCACGGGCACCGGGCTCGCCTCGGTACCCATGATCTTGTTCGATTCCGCGCCCGCCTTCCATTCTTCGCGGCTCTGCCCGTCTCCCAGGTCCTTGTCGATCCAGGGAATCAAGCTGGCGGCGAGCGGCGCGCCGAACTGGGCGATGGGAAACTGCGGGTGGCGCATGGCCGCGGATACCGCCCGATCGATGTCGAGTATGGCCGATGCGGGGTCGGCGAGCAGCGCCGCCGCCGATCGGTGCAGCGCGCCCATCTGATCGAGCATCTCGCGCATGTTCTGAGCGCCCGCCCCGGAGGCCGATTGATAGGTCATGGCCGTGATCCACTCGACCAGCCCGGCACGCATGAGGCCGCACACGCCCATGAGCATGAGCGAGACGGTGCAGTTGCCGCCGATGAAATCCTTGACGCCGCGCTCGCGCGCGGCGCGCATCAGCGGCAAGTTCACCGGATCGAGCACGATGACCGAGGAGTCCGCCATGCGCAGGCTCGAGGCCGCGTCGATCCAGTACCCCTGCCAGCCCGCCTCCCGCAGCCGCGGGTGCACCGCCTGGGTGTAGTCCCCGCCCTGTGCGCTGATCAGCATGGGCAGGCGCGCGAGCGCCGCCAGATCATGCGCATCCTGCACCGGCCGGCCCTTGCGGCCGATGTCGGGCGAGACGCCGCCCGCCTGCGAGGTGCTGAAGAACACGGGCTCGATCAGATCGAAGTCGCCCTCGGCGCGCATGCGCTCGAGGAGCACGGAACCGACCATGCCGCGCCAACCGATGATGCCCGCTTCGATCATGGCTCGATGAGGTGCTCCACTGCCGGGGGGCGCAGATTATAGTGGCAGGCCATGGCATAGCCATAGGCGCCGCAGTTCGCGAGCAGCAGCACATCGCCCTCCTCGGTCGGCGGCAACCAGCGGTCGCTTCCGAGCTGATCGGCGGTCTCGCAAATCGGGCCGACCACCGTGACCTTCTCGGTGAGCGGCTCATCGAGCCGCGTGAGATTGCGGATGTCGTGATGCGCGCCATACAGGGCGGGGCGGATGAGCGAGTTCATCCCGGTGGCGATGCCGACGTAGCGCGTCTCGCCCTTGCCCTTGAGCTGGGTGACCACGGCCACCAGGACACCCGCCCGGGCGACCAGGAACCGACCCGGCTCCATCCAGAATTCGAGCTGCGGGAACTGCCGCCCGAGCCGCGCCACTCCGGCATCGAGGGCATCGAGGTCGATCCCGCTCTGGCCCAGCTGCTCCGGAACGCCGATCCCCCCGCCGAGGTCGACCACGGCGACGTCCGGGAAATGCGCCGCGAGCCGCGCGAGCAAGGTGCCGGTCTCGGTCCAGTTGTCCACCTCCAGAATGCCGCTGCCGGTGTGCGCATGCAGCCCCAGAACGCGCGTTCCCTGGGCACGCGCCAGCGCCGCGAGCTCTTCGGCCTCGGCGAGCGGGACGCCGAACTTCGAGTGCTCACCCGCGGTGCGCACGTGATGGTGATGCCCGCGTCCGACTCCCGGATCGATGCGCACGAAGATATCCCGGCCCCGAAATACCTCCGGCCAGGCCCTGAGCGGATAGAGGTTGTCGAGGGTCACGCGCACGCCGCGCTCGAAGCCGAACTCGTATTCCGAGCGGGGGGCAAAGTTGGGGGTGAACAGCACGCGAGCGGGCGCGAGACCGGGAACCTGCGCGAAAGCATGCTCGAGCTCGCCGCGCGAGACGCATTCGAGCGACAGCCCGGCCGCATACACGCGGCGCAGGATCGCAGGGTGCCAGTTGGCCTTCATCGCATAGGCCCAGCGCGCCACGGACTTGACGGCATGCACGGCGGCAACGGCCTCATCGATGCTCGCGAGATCGTAAACGAAAGCCGCGGATTCGCGCCGTGCGATGTCGAGAAGCCGTGCGCGCTTCGCGCCGCCCTGCCACCACGCGGCCGGCGGCGGCGTGCTCCGGCGGGGCGCGAACAGCTGCTGCCAGGTCGGTCCCAGCACCCGGTCCGAGCCGATGCTCTGGATGAGCCGCTGGTGCAGCTGCTGCACCAGCCGATCGCCCTGCGATTCGTCGATCACGAAGGTGAAATTCAAATCGTTGGCGGCCTGGCTCACCAGGTAAACCTTGTGATCCTGGAACAATTCGAAGGCGGAGCCGAGCTCGTGCAGGATGCCGCGGATGTTGCGTCCGAGCAGGCTCAGCGACGCGCAAGGTCCGAGGATCTCCACCCGGCATAGCGCGCCGAGCGCCGCCGCGAGCCGCTGCAGGGCCGCAGGGTCGAGCGTGTTGGCCGTGGGATCCAGGGAAACGGTGACGTTGGTCTCCGAGGTGGAGATGAGGTCGACCGACAGGCCTTGATCCTTGAAGACCTGAAAGGCGTCGGCGAGAAAGCCCACCTGGTGCCACATGCCCGGACTGTCCATGGACACCAGGGTGATGCCCTTCCTGATGGCGATCGCCTTCACCTGCGCCGCCGTGTCGGCGACATCGGCACCGATCACCGTGCCCTCGAGGCCCGGCGCCTGGGTCGCATATACATGCAGCGGGATCCGGTACTGGCGCACCGGCAGCACGCAGCGCGGATGCAGCACCTTGGCGCCGTTGCTGGCGATCTCCTGGGCTTCGTCGTAGTGCAGCGCCCGCAGCAGCCGCGCCGTCGGTATGGCGCGCGGGTTGGCGCTGAACATGCCGGGCACGTCCGTCCAGATCTCCAGCCGCGCCGCCGCCAGCTTGGCCGCGAAGTACGAGCCCGAGGTATCGGAGCCGCCGCGCCCGAGCAGCACCGTGTCTCCGGCGGGATTCGAGGCGATGAACCCCTGGGTGATGATGACCTGATCGAACGCGCGCCAGGCGTTCTGCAACGCGAGATCCGGCGCGAAATCGCAGGTCGCCGACAAGAAGCTCGCCTTCACGTTCGCCCCCGGGCGCTGCTCGGCACGCAGCGCCTCGCGCGCATCGACCCAGCGCGTGCGGATTCCCCGAGCGTCGAGGAAGGCCGCCCCGAGGGCGGTGGCGAGCAGCTCTCCCGCGGCCAACACCCGGGCGCGCAAGCGCTCATCGGCCACGCGCATGTGCGCCGCGACAGCGGCGCTTTGCTTCAGCTCGGAGAGAAAGCGCTCGAAGATCTCGCCCGGCACGACGCCGAGCTCGCGCGCCAGCTCGCGGTGCTGCGCCTCGATGCGCCCGAGGACCGCGGTGTGATCCCCGCAGAGCGCGGCCGCGAGGAGCGACTCGAGACGATCGGTGATGCCGGAGAGCGCGGAGTGGACCACCACCGGCCGCAGCCCCTCGTCCATCCGCTCGCGCAGCACCTGCGCGATGTTGTGCCAGTTGGCGGCGCAGGACACGCTGGTGCCGCCGAACTTGAGCACGACCCAGCGGGCGTCACGGTCAAGCACGGACGACGACGCGCGAGGAGAGCGATGAACCCATACGCGCGCGCAAGGAAATCAATCGTCTTCGAAAATATCGCGCAGCTCTTTCTCCAACTGCCGCTCGGCCAGGACGTCTTCCACGCGGCTCCAGGCGGCCTTGCCTCGCTTGCCCGCGGCGGGCACCGCCGCCTTGGGCCGCCGTTCCGTGCGCTCCAGCAAGGGGTCATAGTCATGAGATTCCTCAGCTTCACCGAGAAACTCATCGTCGATGTCGAAATGTTCGTCTTCGCGTTCACTCATTTGTCGAGAAAAGCCCTTGAAATCAATAGGATCGAACCGCCTGCCCCGTAAAAATGCGCACTATAGCGGATTTTGCAACGCATTCAACTATTCCGCTCGACCGCAGGCCCAAGGTTGCTTTCGGGGCGCAACGAGCCAATTTCAAGACGGTGCCGCCACCGAGCCCCGCCGGGGGGCTTCAAGTGCCGGTACGGGCGCTCTCGGATGGAGGCGCCAGGGCCCCCATGGCGATCGCGCGGTTCACCGCCGACAGTACGGCGAGGAGCGACGCGGTGATGATGTTGGAATGCATGCCTGCGCCGAACAGGGTGCGGCGCGAGCGTGTCGTGATCTCGATGTAAGCCACCGCCACCGCGCCGCTCCCGTGGCCGCGCGAGTGCTCCTCGTAGGAGAGCACATCGAACGGCAGACCGATGGAGGCGACCATGGCGTCGATGGGACCTGAGCCCTGCCCGATCCAGGTCTGAGGCCGGCCGTCGCGCTCGATTTGCAGTGAGAGCTTCTCGCTATCGGCGCCGTCCGTGGACGCCGCCAGCTGGTGGGAGCGGTACACGAAGGGCGCTCGCGGCGCCAGATATTCCCGACTGAACAGATCCCATAATTCCTTAGAAGTCAATTCCTTGCCAGTAATATCCGCGGCTGCTTGTACGATCTGGCTGAACTCGATCTGCAGGCGTCGCGGCATCACCAGCTGATAGTCGCGCTCGAGCAGGTAGGCGACGCCGCCCTTGCCCGACTGGCTGTTGACGCGAATGATCGAGTCGTAGGAGCGGCCGAGATCCGAGGGATCGACCGGCAAATACGGCACGTCCCAGATATCGCCGTCGGCGCGCGCCGCCAGCCCTTTCTTGATGGCGTCTTGATGTGATCCCGAGAAGGCGGTGAACACCAGATCCCCCACATACGGATGGCGTGGGTGAATGGGCAGCTGATTGCAGCTCTCGGCACATCGCGCCGCCTCATTTATATTGGCAAAATCCAATTTGGGATCAATCCCTTGCGTATACATATTAAGAGCAATTGTCACGATATCGACGTTGCCCGTGCGTTCGCCATTGCCAAACAAGGTGCCTTCGACGCGCTGCGCGCCCCCCATCATCGCAAGCTCCGCCGCGGCCACGGCGGTGCCGCGGTCGTTATGCGGGTGCACGCTCAAGATGATGCAATCGCGCTTGTCGATGTGGCGTGCGAACCATTCGATCTGGTCGGCATACACGTTCGGCGTCGCCATCTCCACCGTGGCCGGCAAGTTCAGAATGGATCGGCGCTGCGGCGTCGGCTCCCAGACCCCATTCACGGCGTCGCAGATCTCGACCGCAAAATCGAGCTCCGTGCCGGTGAAGCTCTCGGGGCTGTACTCGAACACCCACTCGGTGCCCCGCTCGCGCTCGGCGTGCTCACGCACCCAGGTGGCGCCGCGCACGGCGATGTCGACGATGCCCGCGCGGTCGGTGCGAAACACCACGCGGCGCTGCGCGACCGAGGTCGAATTGTAGACATGCACGATGGCCCGGCGCGCGCCCTTGAGCGCTTCATAAGTGCGCGCGATGAGCTCCGGGCGCGCCTGCGTCAGCACCTGGATGGTGACGTCGTCCGGGATCAGGCTCTTCTCGATGATCTCGCGCACGAAGTCGAAATCGGTCTGCGAGGCCGCAGGAAAGCCGACCTCGATCTCCTTGAAGCCGATGCGGATCAGCATGTCGAACATGCGGCGCTTGCGCGCGGCATCCATGGGTTCGATCAGTGCCTGGTTGCCATCGCGCAGGTCGACGCTGCACCAGGTGGGCGGCGCGGTGATGACGGCGTTGGGCCAGACTCGATCCTCGAGATCGATGGGAGCGAAGGGGCGATATTTGGTGGATGGATTGCGCAACATATGTTCTCTGTCCGGTCGATGGATGCTGCCTCCCGTGCACGACCAGATCGGGGTCTGCATCGAGGGGGGGGTTTCGGTCTTGTGGGCGCCGACCGATGGCGCGTTCAGTGAGTAGCGCCTAGCGGCGCAGCAGCAGCGCAAGCAGTCCCAGGGACGCAAGGCCGCGTCCGAGATCGCCGAGCTTCGAGGCTGCCGGGAACATATGAGCTGAAATCTAGCATCTTGCGGGCTGACGCGGCAAGCTGCATTCGCCGTAATATCGGCACACGCGTCAATGTCGGGCAAGCAAACCGAGGCATCCATGTCGCAAGCCCCCACGCCGCCTCCCTTCGTGCCTGGCGAGGCCTCATCGGCGGCAGCGCCCGGCGCTCCCAACCAGACGCCGCCGCTCGCCGAGTACAACCTGTTCACGACTGACGAAGCGTTGCGCACGGCGGTCGAGCGCGAGGGCGCCGCGGCGCATGTCGCGCAGCTCACCCATGACGGGGCGGCCATCGGATGCTCGGCCAACTTCGAGCACGGGCGTGTCGCGAACCGCTACCCTCCGGTGCTGCAGAGCTTCAACGTGCGCGGCGAGCGCATCGACGCGATCGAGTTTCATCCGTCCTGGCATGCGCTCATGGAGGGTATCGCCGCGCGCGGCTATCACAGCGCACCGTGGATGCGCGAGGCCGGCCACAGCGTCCCCGGCGCGCACGTGGCGCGCGCCGCCGGCTATCTCATGCAGGCGCAGGTGGAATGCGGCACCCTTTGTCCGACCACCATGACCTACGGCGCGATCGCGGCGATGCGCCGCGACCCGGGTCTGGCGCGCGACTGGGTGCCGCGCCTGCTCACGCGCAGGTACGACCCGCGCGACCTGCCCATCGAGCGCAAGCTGGGCGGACTCATCGGCATGGGCATGACCGAGAAGCAGGGCGGCTCGGACGTGAG
>Ga0335074_10016762_pt1 | contig 10318 bp, 13 predicted proteins | sample Lox_Sample_23_FD_206715 | JGI IMG/M metagenome (GOLD analysis project Ga0335074, IMG submission 206715) | Soil microbial communities from Loxahatchee National Wildlife Refuge, Florida, United States - Lox_Sample_2.3 | ecosystem: Environmental > Terrestrial > Soil > Wetlands | place: USA...
GCTGACCCAGGTAGCCGGGCAGCTGGCCGCGGAGCTGACCATCACCCGGCAGACGCCGCTCAGCGTCCGCGGGCGGCTAGATGGGCTGGGCGTGGAGGCGGCGGCTGAGGCGGCGGCGCCGCACCGGCTGACCACGCTGCGGATGTACCCGCTCGGCGAACGGGTCAGCGACCCGCGGGCCGCGGCGCCGCCCAGCCACCCGTCCGGCGACGTCCCGGCGGCGGCCGCCGCGGTGGCCGCGGAATCAGTGGCCGAGCTCGGCCTGCCCGGGCTGGTGCTGGCCGGGGCTTGGCTGGCCGGGCCGGGCGGCCAGCAGCCGTGGACGATCGCGCAGGGCCGGGCCGACGTGGACCGCGGCGAGGCCCTGCACGGCAGCCACCGGTTCCCGGTCTACTCGGTGACCAAGCTGATCACGGCCACCGCGGTGCTCCGGCTGGCCGCCGAGGGCCGGCTCAGCCTGGACGACCCGGCCAGCCGGCACCTGCGCACGATCCGGCTGGCCGACGCCACGGTGACCGTCCGTGAGCTGCTCAGCCACACCGGCGGGGTGGCCAGCCCGGACGAGCTGTTCGCTGCCACCGTCCCGGCCCTGGCCGAGGTCACCGGCCCGGTGCTGGCCTGCCCCGGTCCCCGCGGCACGTTCCGGTACAGCAACGGTGGATACGCCGCGCTCGGCCAGCTGATCAGCGATATTGCCGAACGCCAGTACCCGGAGGCGGCCGCCGCGCTGGTGCTCCGGCCGCTCGGCATGACCAGCTCGTCGTTCCCGGGGCGCTGGCCCGGCCGGGACGCCGTCACTGGTTACCAGCTGGCCGGTGACGGCTGGTTCGAGCCGGTGGATCCCCGGGTCTGCGTCATCCCGGCGGCGGGCGGGCTGTGGTCCACCGCGGCCGACCTGGTCCGGTTCGGCCAGGGCTGGGCCGGCCTGCTGCCTGGCGAGCTGGCCCGCGAGGCGCTCCGGCCACAGGCGGATCGCGACCCGGACGGGGCGCAGATGGGCCTGGGCTGGCTGCTGCATCAACCCAAAGACCTGTGCGGCCACGCCGGGGGCGGGCCCGGCGCGGCCAGTTCGCTGCTCGGCCGGCTCAGTGACGGGCGGATCAGCGTGGCGCTGGCCAACCGGCTGGTGCCGATCGAGCCGGTCAACGCCAGGCTGGTCCGCCCGGTCGGCTGAGCCGCAGCTCACGACATGACCGGGGAGGACGCGTCGTCCGGCTAACTCGGCTCCAGGCAGAACTCGTTGCCTTCCGGGTCGGCCAGGGTCACCCACCCCGCGCCGGGCGGCTGGCCGTTGGTCACCCGCGCGCCCAGGCCCACCAGCCGGGCCAGCTCGGCCTGCTGGCCGTGGCCCGGCGGGTCCAGGTCCAGGTGGACCCGGTTCTTGACCTGCTTCTGCTCCGGGACCGTGGTGAAGTACAGCCGCGGCGTGCCCGCCACCGCGGGCAGCACCACGTACTCGACGTGCCCCGGCGTGTCATCCCGCTGCTCCGCGGTCCCGCCGGTCACCGCCGCCCAGAACAGGGCCTGCGCGCGGGCGTCGGTGCAGTCGAAGGTGATGTTGTGAATGGTCGCGTTCATCTGTGCCCAGCTTTCGCTGTGGGCGCCCGCGCCGGGGAAGTCAGGACCAGGCGAGAGGCGCGGAATAAGTACCTGACATGGACCGCACCTCCCTTCGCCCGCTCGGCGCTGCGACTTCTCCCCGACTATATCGGCGGAGCCGCACGGGGCCACGGAATATTAGGGCCATGGACCCCGACACCACCTACCTCGTGGCTCTCGGGCCGGACCCGGCTCGCGCCCTGCTCCGGGCCGGCCTGTGGGAGCATGCCCTGGCCGCCGTGCCGGCCGGCGGGCTGGCCTGGCGGGCACAGATCCTGGCCGACCGGTTCTGGTGGCAGCTGGCTGACCCGGCCGGCGCCGAGGCGGCGGTGGCCGCGCTGGCCGCGGCCGACCCGGTGCTGGCCCGGCTCTGCGCCGCCCAGCTCGCCTACACCCGGGTCGTGTTCCGGGCTGACCCGCGGCCCGCTGACCCGGACCTGGCCCGGGACGGGTTCGCCGCGGCATCCGGCGACGCGCGCCTGGCTGGCTGGGGAACGTTCTGGCTCGGTGTGCTGGCCGACCACGTGGACCACTCCCCCGCTGCGGCCGTGCCCCGCTACACCGAAGCCCTGGACTGGGCCCGGGAACGGGGCGACCTCATGCTGGAGTCCTACGCGATGCGGCACCTGGGTGACCACGCACTGGAGGCCGGCGACGCCGGGGGCCTTGATCTGCTCCGCCGGTCCTACCAGCTGCGCGCCGCCCTGGGCGCCCGGCCGCACACCGCGGCGGCCGCCGCCACCCTGGCGGCCGCCCTGCCGGCCGGAACCGAATCCGGGCAACTCCGCGAGGCGGCCAGGATCACCGCGAGCGAACTCCGGCTCACCTGGCTGCTCGGCTCGCTATGAGACCGCGCGCCGGCCGGCCGGCCCGGACCGGGCACTGGCGTTCGGAAGGAAAGATCAGCGTGCCGGGAGCACAAGCCCGGCCGGGTGCGCGGCGCTAACCGGCGGGAGCCCCGGCCCGCCTCGGCCTCGTACTGGGCGGCGATGCCGGCCGGGATCCGCCCGCGCTCGCTGAGCTGTATGCCCTGGGCCTGGGCCCAGGCCCGGATATCCCGGCTGCGCCGCCGGCTGGCGGCGGTGCGCACCGGCCTACGGCCCTGGCCGCTGGCCCGGCGGGCGTGACCGACGAACGGCGCGAGCTGTTTGCGGAGCTTCGCGGCGTTCTTCTCACTCAGGTCGATCTCGTATTCCGAACCACCCACGCCGAACCGCACGGTCTCATCCGCCGGCCCGCCATCAAGATCGTCTTCTAGCGCGACGATTGTCCTCCGTGCCATCCCTACCCCCGGTCCCTGCGCCGAACTGCCTGTGCCTGGTCAGGTCACCCTGCCATAACATCACAAATGATCTATCTCCCGGCCAGCCGGTGCGGCCGGTGTGACTGGGTGATATCCAGCCAGGACCGGAGCCAATCCCGTGACGTGTATGGCAAGTTCCGCCTCCCCCATCCGATGACCGGACATAGGCAAATCATTCCCGCTCTCGGCGCTTTCGCCCGGATGGCCCGGCTCGAACCTGGGATCGGCCGATCGACCTGGACCAGCCCGGGGCGTGACAATGCCAGCGTGTGGACGCCGGGCACAGACGATGCGGGACTACTGGCTGAGCTGGCCGGGTTCGGCCCGTTCTTCGCCGTGCAGACGCACTGGGCCGGCCCGGCGCCGCCCGCCCCCTGGCAGCCGCTGGACACCCTGCTCGGCTCGGCCACCGCGCTGACCGCACGGATCAGCACCGTCCGGGACGGCCTGGCCGCCGCCGCGGGCTGCCCGGCCGCCGAGATCGAGCCGCGTGTCGCGGCCTCCGTGGCCCAGCTTGGCATCGCCGCCCGGCTCATCTCCCCCGTCTTCGGGTCAGCCGTGCTCGGCGTCCCGCTCCGCATCGACGCCGGGCAGGCCCGCTGGCTCCCGGCCACCGGCGGGCCGTTCCCGCTGTCGCTGGCCCTTTCTGGCGATACTGCCCGGCCGGGCCGCCCGCCGGCCGGCCTGGCCGAGGCCGCCGAGGCGCTGACTGAGCTGCTGGCCGGGCCGGTTGCCGCGCTGGTTCATATGACGGCGCCGATGGTGTCCCGGCGGGTCCTGTGGGGAAACGTCGGCTCGGCCATCAACGGCGCGGCCACCATGATCAGCACCACCCGGCCGCCCCTGCGCCCGGCGGCCATCCAGCTCAGCGCGGCGGCGCTGCGCCTCCCCGAGCTGGCGGGCAGCTACCGCGGCCAGCCCACCACCAGCTTCCGGCGCAGGAGCTGCTGCCTCATCTACCGGATAGCCGGGAACCCGCAGTATTGCGGCGATTGCATCCTGAACGCCCGTTAACGCCCGGCTGCTGGGCGCGGAGTAACCCCGCGCGGGGCCGGCGGGCAGGCAGGCAGCGGCTGATCACGGTCAGCGTTTTGCCGCTTCGATACATTCACCAGCCAAAATGGCCAGGTCGCCACCACCTACGAGGGGGGAACCTGGTGACGCTCTTCCTGCTGCGCAGGGTGCTGCAGTCGATCGTCGTACTGCTGCTGGTGACGGTGATCACGTTTGCCTTGCTCCGGGCGATCCCGGGGAACCCGGCGATCGCCGTGCTCGGCCCGAACTCGTTCCGCAACCCGGCCGCGCTCCGCCAGTTCGACCGGCTGTACGGGTTTGACCTGCCGTGGTATAGCCAGTACTGGCTATGGCTGCGCCACCTGCTGACCGGGAACCTCGGCTTCTCCTGGCGAGACAACCAGAGCGTGGCCTCGCTGCTGGTCAGCTATCTGCCCAAGACGATCGTCCTGGTCGGCATCTCCACCGTCCTGGCCCTGCTGATCGCCGTGCCGGTCGGCATGATCCAGGCGGTGCGCCGGAACAAGTTCGTAGATCACTTCTTCAACGGGTTCTCCACCGTGTTCTACGCCATGCCCGACTTCCTGATCGGGATCCTGCTCATCATGGCCTTCGCGATCCAGATCCCGATCTTCCCGCCGGAAGGCCCGCAGGGGGAAAGCGTCGGCGTGCTGGTCACCAACTTCAACGCGCTGATCCTGCCCATCACCGCACTGACACTGGTAACGCTGGCGCTGTTCAGCCGCTACATGCGCTCGGCCGTGCTGGACAATCTCACCGAGGACTACGTCCGGACGGCCAAGGCCAAGGGGGCCAGTGAACGGCGGGTGCTGATCCGGCACGTGCTGCGCAACTCGCTGATCCCGATCGCCACACTGCTCGGGCTCAGCCTGCCTGGAATCTTCGGCGGCGCCCTGATCACCGAGGCGGTGTTCAACTACCCAGGTATTGGCTTCCTGTTCGAGCAGTCCGCGCAAAGCTCGGACTACCCGACCCTGCTCGGGATTACCGTCGTGGTGGCCGCGGCCACCGTGGTCGGGTCACTGTTCGCCGACATCCTGTACGCGGTGCTCGACCCACGGGTCAGGTACGTGGATCACTGACCGGCAGGCTTCCCGGCCGGTCAGCCCATGATCTGCGGAGCCGTCCAGCCCACGCCGTGCGTCTAAGCGAGATGAGGCTCGCGATCCTGGCGCTCGCCGCGCTGCTGGCCGTCGCCGGCTGCTCGGCGCAGCACGCCAATCCGCGCCCGCAGCCGCACCCGCAGCCGAGACTCAGCTACGGAGCCTGCAGCCTGCTCAAGGGAAGCAGCCGGGCCGCCCACGAGATCCAACGGTGCGTGGCCCGGCAGTGAGCGTGTGCGCACCAGGGCATCGTCTGCCGTCGCGGGCCGCCTTATAGTCATTTCATGACCGACCCGGAGCAGTCGCCCGCTCCGCTGAGCCCAGCCGGGACGGCCCGCGCGGGGGACGCAGACCGGGAGGCCATCGCCGAGAGACTGCGGGTGGCGGCCGGCGAAGGCCGCATCGACTTCGAGGAACTGGACGACCGGCTCGGCCAGGCCTACCGGGCCAAGACCTACGATCAGCTCCGCGCCCTGGTGGCTGATCTGCCTGCTCAGCCCGCTGCGATAGTGCCCCAGGACACCCTCGCTGAGCCCGGCACACTCGTCATCAAGACCAGGGCACCCAACATCAAGCAGTCCGGCCAGTGGACGGTGCCGCACCGGATCACCGCGGAAACCACGTCCGGCATCATCACCATCGACTTCACCCAGGCGACGTGCCCGCACCGTGAGGTCATGGTCGAGGCGGTGACCCGGAGTGGGTGGGTCCGGCTGATCCTCCCGGAGGGCTGGGCCGCCCGGGTCGGGCCGGCCAGCACGAACACCTCACACATCAGCAACAAGGCGGCCGAGACCGCCGACCCGGGCGCACCGACCGTCATCGTGACCGGGCACCCGGCCACCGGCTATGTCCGGATCAGGCAGCGCCACCGCAAACGACATTGACCAGCGCGCCGCCGAAAGGTACCGGATGGCCAGGATTAGCTACGACGATCAGACCGCGGCGGCGTACAAGGCGGTCCGCCAGGTCCCGCGAGACGGGCTCGGGGCGTGGCGCGAGGCAGTCCGGCGGCATCTGCGGCCATCGCCGGGGATGACCGTGGCGGACATCGGGGCCGGGACTGGCGCGTTCGCCGCCGCGTTCAGCGACTGGTTCGACCTCGCTATCCTCGCGGTCGAGCCGTCGGCGGCCATGCGGGCCCAGATCCCGTACCACCCGGGCATCCGGGTACTCGACGGGGATGCCAGCGCCCTCCCGCTGCCGGACCACTCGGCGGACGGCGCGTGGCTGTCGCTGATCATCCACCACATTCCCGACCTCGAAGCCGCCGCGGGCGAGATCCGCCGCGTCCTGCGCCCGGGCGCCCCCGTGCTGATCCGCCAGGGATTCCCGGACCAGGGCGACCCGGCGCACACCATTCCCTGGGAGTTTTTTCCCGAGACCGCGCGGGTGGTCAGTACGTTTCCCACCGCGGGGCAGGTCGGCCAGGCCTTCGCCACCGCAGGATTCCGCCGCGACGCGCTCGAGCGGGTCCCCGAGACACTGATCAGCCTGGCCAGCTTCCTCGACCAGGCGGACAGCTTCCGCCGCTCCGACACCATCATGCGCGGACTCACCGACGAGGAGTTCCGGCGCGGCAAGGAACAGCTCCGCCAGGCCGTGCAGCAGGCCGGGCCGACAGCCAGCACGGAGCCCAGAATCAACTGGCTCGACCTTCTGGTGCTGCGCTGACCAGCGGCGCCCGCGACGAATCCCAGCCGGTGCCGGACGCTACGACCCCGGCGCCGGTCCCGCCTGTGCTCGGTCCGGGCGAGCCGGTGCTCTGCCGGAAGCTTCGCCGTGGTGCGGTGATGACGGCGATACCGATGCGGGTAGTCGCCGATTCTCCCGGCCGCACCGTGCTGTACCTGGCGCCCAACACGGCGTTCCGGGGCGCGCGGACCCCCGCCGGGGCCAAGGTCCGGGACTTGTCGAGCTGGGTGTCCATGGACCTGGTCTGGGCCGGTGGCAGCCTGATCCGGCTGATCGAGCCCGGGGCCTGGCACTGCGTCGACGTCGAGTTCGGCGCCGCTGGCGAGTTCCTTGGGTGGTACGTCAACTTTCAGGAGCCGTTCCGGCGGGCCGGATCCGGTTTTGACACCGTCCGTTTTGACACCGTCCGCTTTGACACCGTGGATCTCGTCCTGGATCTCGTCGTCGCGCCTGACCGCAGCTGGCGGCTGAAAGACGAGGACGACTTCCAGCGGGCAATATCCGATGGTCACCTAACGGCCGAAACCGGGAACATCGTGCGGGCCGAGGCCGAACGGATGATTGGCGTACTGGCGGCGGACGGATCCCCATTCTGCGAATCCGGATGGCTCGGATGGCGGCCGCCCGCGGACTGGGCAATACCGCCGCTCCCGGCAGACTGGGCGGCCTAGCAGCGCAGCCTGGCCTGCTCCAGTTCGGTGATCTGACGGTCGCGGCTGACGCCGAGCTTCATGTTCTCGATCTTGTCGTGCAGCTTGAGGATCGCGTCCAGCAGCATCTCCGGCCGCGGCGGGCAGCCCGGCAGGTAGATGTCCACCGGCACCACGTGATCGACGCCCTGGACGATCGCGTAGTTGTTGAACATGCCGCCACTGGACGCGCACACCCCCATCGAGATGACCCACTTCGGGTCGGCCATTTGGTCGTAGACCTGGCGCATCACCGGCGCCATCTTCTGGCTGAGCCGGCCGGCCACGATCATCAGGTCGGCCTGGCGGGGCGAGTTGGACACCCGCTCCATGCCGAACCGGCCCAGGTCATGCCGCGACCCACCCGCCTGTACCACCTCCATCGCGCAGCAGGCCAGCCCGAAGAACGCCGGCCACACCGACCGGGCCCGCGCGTATCCCGCGGCCTTTTCGACCGTTGTGAGCAGGAATCCACTCGGCAGCTTTTCTTCCCAGCCCATTTCTTCATCCAGCCTGTGACAGGAATGGCCATTGACCCTCCCGTCCCAAGCTGCCCGAGGCCCGCCTGAATGATCAATGGCGAACTGTGCAACGATCGGTGCCGTCAGCGCACCGATCGGAGCTGCGATGGACATGCAGCAGGTGGAGGCGTTCCTGGCGGTCGCCGACGAGCTGCACTTCGGCCGCGCGGCCGAGCAGCTCGTGCTGTCCCGGCCACGGGTCAGCCGGCTTATCGCGTCGCTGGAACGCGAGGTCGGCGGCACCCTGTTCGACCGGACCAGCCGCCGGGTGCGCCTGACGCCACTGGGCGCCCGGTTTCTCGGCCAGCTGCGTCCGGGTTACGCCCAGATGCGGGCCGCGCTGGCCGACGCCTGCGCCGCGGCCACCCGGGCATCGGGAACACTGCGTGTCGGGTTCACGGTCACCACTGGCGGGGAGGCGGTGACCCGGCTGGTGACCGCATTCCAGGCCGCGTATCCCGACTGCCAGGTCATCCTGCGCGAAGTCGGCATCGGCGACCCGTACCGGCCGCTGCGCCGGAACGAGATTGACGTGCTCGTTAACTGGCTGGCCGTCGACGAGCCGGACCTCACCACCGGCCCGGTCATCGACCGCTGCGAACGGGCATTGGCCGTCGCCCGCGACCATCCGCTGGCCAGCACGCCGCCGGCCTCAGCCGAAGACCTCGCCGACTTCGAGATGGCGCGGGTCCCGTCGCCCCTGCCCAAGGCCCTCTACGACGCTCTGCTCCCGCCGCGGACACCCTCGGGCAGGCCAACTCGCCGTACCCATGTTGTCGAGGGTTTGCACCAGACCCTGGCGCTGGTCGCCAGCGGCCAGATCGTCCATCCCACAGTAGCCAGCCTGCCGCTGGCGCAGCGGGCCGACATCGTGCTCATCCCGGTCACCGGTCTGCCGCCGCTCCGGCTCGGGCTGATCTGGTGCACCGCCCACGAAAACGCCCGCATCCGCGCCCTCGCCCAGACCGCGGCCACCCCGCCAGCCAGCCCAGGCCATGAGCCGTGACGTCAGCCAGCTAGCAGCAAAGTTCCCGGAGACGTTCAGCGATGATCTCCGCAGAAGAAGCACCCGCCACTGCGCCCTCGTGCATCAGCGCCGTGACGGATGCGGCGAGGGCTGCCCGAAGCGGTCCGGGCTCTAGTGCGCGGACGAGTGTTCCCTCGAATTGAGGAGCGAGAGCGCGTGATCACGAACGGCACCCAGGTAATGCTCGGCCTGCCAAAGACGCCCACGCTCGATACACGCACGGGTGTGCAGCGCATAGATGGCACCCCAGCCGAAAATGTCACCCGCGACTACTGGCGTAGCAATGAACAGACTTCCCGGCGACACCTCAGCCTCGGACTCATCCGCAGCCACCTCGCCATAGACAAGCCGCAATTTCGGGCCGTAGGGACGGAACTGGGCCGCAGGTGTCATCGAAAGGTCCAGCTGAAGCGCGCCCGGCAGCAGGAAGACGCGGTAAGTAGTCGGGCTACGCTCAAGATCAGCGAGAGTTACCGCGCCGAGTTCACCGGCGAGCGTGACCGTCCAATCATCGAGAATCTCGATGACCGGGACACGATCGGTGATGCCGATTCTCACCGCCCTCTTCACGATGGGTAGGCCCCGGCGCTTGAGCGACTCGGCCGGGCTTCCGGCTAATATTGCTCAATCTGTTAGTCAGGCAGCCCGTTCGCCAGGAGCCTTGGGCGACTTGCGATCTCTCAGCGCGCGACGCAGCCACCTCGCTCCCCCGGTTGGGACGATCAAGAAGAGCAGGGTGAACACCGTGACCCCTGCGAAATCGGCCCATTGATGTTGGTATGCATACCGAGCGGCGAATGCGATCAAGAGCAGCAGACACAGGGCAAAGATCAGGTAACCGACCCACTGCCCGGCAGTCTTCCGCCGCTGTGCCTCGGGTGAGTCCGGCGGCGGTTCAAACGGCCCTGCATCGTTCATGACGCGCAGCATACGGCCCCCGAATGGGGAGGACGAGTCGAGTCTGGCCCGTCCTCCCGATAGCTGCCGGATCTTGCCGTGGAAGACCAGTGTCAAGGATCTGCCCGAAGGGACGCATCTTGGCGCCCTTGACAGCCCTGTCGCGCACCTCCTCGCCAGCGGCGCTACGGTCCGCACCTCCGTCGCTCCCCTTTGGCCCTGTTGACTTGGAAGCACGTCGGCGACGTTCTGAACTGGAGACGCGAGCACAGCCTTGCCCTTCTCTGCAGAACCAAGCGACGGACGCCCCAGGTCAGAGGTCTAAGCGGCGGGCGAGCCGGCCTGTAGGCCGGGTTCTGTGCACCCGCGCGAACGCGGGCCGGCGGCCATCCATCTGGGACTGCCATTGCTGGCAGCCTCGTGCGGTCTACCCGCGAGCATCGGGCGGG
>Ga0335074_10016763_pt1 | contig 10318 bp, 7 predicted proteins | sample Lox_Sample_23_FD_206715 | JGI IMG/M metagenome (GOLD analysis project Ga0335074, IMG submission 206715) | Soil microbial communities from Loxahatchee National Wildlife Refuge, Florida, United States - Lox_Sample_2.3 | ecosystem: Environmental > Terrestrial > Soil > Wetlands | place: USA: Florida...
CGGGTCGCTGAGCCGGCCGGCCAGGTCGTGGGCAACCTGCCCACCGATCACGGTCGCCACTACCGAAAGCTCGGGGCTCAGCACCACCAGGTCGGCGTCGGCACCCGGGCCGAGATAGCCCTTGCGGACCTCGCCGAGCGCCCTGGCCGGTTGGAGCGAGGCCGCCCGGAGCGCCCCGAGCAGCGGGACGCCGGCAGTCTCGACGGCAAGGGCGACGGCTCTGTCCATGGTCAGCACGCTCCCGGCAACCGTGGCCTCGTCCCCTGCAAGCACGGCCCTCCCGTTGCTCACGACGACCTCCTGCGGCCCAAGCCGGTGCCGGCCGGGTGCGGTCCCCGTCGCCCCGATGGCGTCGGTCATCAGCAAGAGGCGGTCGGGCGCCAACGTTGCCACAAGCGAGATGAGGGCAGGGTGCACGTGGACCCCGTCGGCGATCACCTCGAGGAACACTCTCGGGTCGGCCAGCGCCGCGGTCACCGGCCCGGGGTGGCGCTGGTGGATCGGAGCCATCGCGTTGAAAAGGTGCGTCGCCTGGCGGGCGCCTGCTTCGAAAGCTGCCTTCGCCGTTTCGTAATCGGCGTCAGTGTGCCCGATGGCGACGACGACGCCAGCCGAGCGAGCGGCGTCGATGAGCTGCATCGCGCCCTCGAGTTCGGGCGCGACAGTGACGACACGCAGGGTCCCACGCGACAGCTCCAGCAGCTGCTCGAACTCGCCGAGCGACGGCGGCCGCAGCGCCCCGAGGAATTGAGCCCCCGCCCTCGAACGCGATATCCATGGCCCCTCGAGGTTGGAGCCGAGAACCCCAACCCCGGGGAGCCGGGTTACCGCCGCCACTCCTTCGACAGCCGTCCGCAAAGCCTCCGGGCTGTCCGAGACAGTCGTGGCCACCATCGCCGTAGTGCCGTGAGAGGCATGGAAGCGCGCCATCCCCTTCACCGAGCGCTCAACTTCTTCCGTGCTGGCGCAATTTACCTCGAACCCGCCGCCGCCATGGACGTGCACATCGATAAAGCCCGGTGCCACGAGCGCATCCCCGAGCTCGATTATTGGCAGGCCCCTTGTTGCATCGCCCGATGGGCGCCCTCGACCAACCTGGCTCACCCGGTCACCGCTCACGACCACGTAAGCCTCTTCCAACATCTCGGTCGGAGTGGCAATGTGTGCTGCCGTAAAGACGAAGCCCTTCGCACCGGACGAGTTGGCCGCGCCGGCTGAGCTGGCCGAGCGGTCGGTCATGTGATGGTCACCTTTGTGAGCCCGGTCGGCGCGTCGGGGTCGAGGCCGAGGTGGCGTGCCATCTCGAGCGCTATCTGCTGCCCACGGACAATTGCCAGCACCGGCGCAAGGATCTCGGGCGCAGCCGCGCTCCAGGGAAGCGAGCTACCCTCCACCGGCCCGGCAAGACGGGCATCGGCACCCCGCGCCCTCAGTTCGGCGACGACATCCAGGACATCCTGCGCAGCGGGCCCGGGATGGGCAAAGGCCACGACCGGGGGCCGGCGCGAGGCGCCCGACGCTATCGCGATCGGGCCGTGGCGCAGGTCGGCAGCCGAGAATGCGGCACCCAAGCGTGCCGTCGTCTCTTCGATCTTCAAGGCAACCTCCTGGGCGGCACCATACAGGATGCCCCTCGCCACGGTCACCAACTGGTCTGCGCCCGAAAGCCACTCCGCCAGCTCGGCGGCGGGACCTTCGTCGGCGAGCACCTCGGCGACCTGGTCGGGGAGCTGCCCGGCTGCCTGGTCGCTCAGGCCGGCGTCACCGAGAGCCTGAGCAATAACAGCGAAAGCAACAACCTGTGCAGTCACTGTCTTTGTGGCGGGCACAGCTCTCTCCTCGCCCGCAGCCAGGTCCACGACGAGCTCGGCCGCTCCCGCGAGCGGGCTCGCCGGGTCGTTTGTGACCGCTACGGTCTTTGCTCCCCGCGAGCGTGCCCGCTCGACGACTTCTACGATCTCGGGGGTCCGGCCGGACTGGCTCGCCGCCACGACCAGGTACCCGGTGAAATCGGTCGGCACCCCATAGAGCGTGGTGATGCTCGGCGAGGTGAGCGAGACCGGCCGCTTGCTTGCCATCTCCAGCAAATATGCACCGCAGGTGGCAGCGTGGTCGGAAGAGCCGCGGGCGACGAGGACAGTCCCGGCGAGGTCGCGAGGGTGGATTGAGCGGACCGAGGCGGCTATCTCTTGCCTGCGCGCCAGCAGAGCCGAGAGGCGTGCCGGTTGCTCGGCCATTTCTGCGCTCATCACCTCGCCAAGACGATGTGCCGTCATCCCTTCACCGCCCCCGCCGTCAGCCCGCTAACTATCCGTCTTTGGACAAGAAGGAAAAAAATGACCACCGGTAACGACATGATCGTGCAACCTGCCATCAGGCCGCCGTAATCAGTGCCGGTGTTGGTCGTGAAGCTGAAGAGCCAAACGGGCAGAGTCTGATGGTAGTTCTGCTGCATGATGACGTCGGCGACAAGGAAGTCGTTCCACGCCGTTATGAAGGCAAAAATGCCTGCCGAAATGATCCCGGGCAGCAGCAGCGGCAAGAGGATGCGCCTAAAAGCCCCGAAACGGCTCGCCCCGTCCACCATGGCTGCCTCCTCGAGCTCGTAGGGCACCGCCCCCACGAACCCCTTGAGCGCCCAGATGGTGAACGGCAGCGTGGAAGCCGAATAGGCGAGGATGAGCCCGAGGTAATTGTCGGTCAAGTGGAGGTTGTTGAGCAACAGGAAGAGCGGGATGATAAGGGCCGTCCCGGGCACCATCTGGATCACAAGGATCATCACAAGAAATGCCGTGGTCCCCACAAGGCGGAAGCGGCTGATAGCTGCCGCCGCCAGGAAACCGAAAATCAAAGTCACGAGCGTCGCGACCGAGACGACGACCAAGCTGTTGCGGGCGTCGTCCCAGAAGTAGGCCTGGCCGACCCCGGCCGTGTGGTTCACGGCGTCCACAAAATCGTGCAGGGTGAAGTTGACCGGGAAAAAATTGGGTTTGAGAGAGGTGATGTCGCCGTTCGGTTCGAAGGACGACTGCACCATCCAGTAGACGGGGAAGACGATGATCATCCCGAACACGACCGCGACGGCGCGCCAGACCCAGGTCATCGTGCGGTAACGCACCGTACGCGCCCCGGCCATACTTACGGGAGCGGTCATGCCCGCAACTCCGCCCTGACTTGGCCCGTACGCACCATGATCCGGATGTAATAGCCCGTCACGGCCACCAGGAGCAGGATCATCAGGACGGCGACCGCTGCCCCCAAGCCATAGTCGTTACTGGAAAACGCCTCTATGTACTGCCACACACCGAGGGGTATGACGTTGAGCAACTGCGCATTGCCTTGCGTCAGGTACCAGACCTGGTTGAACACGTTGGCGTCCCAAATGATCGAGAGCACGGTGAGGAGCACGAAGATCGGCCGCACCATGGGCAACGTCACACGGAGGAAGGTCGTCGCCGGCGACGCCCCGTCGACGGCCGCCGCCTCGTACAGCTCTCGGGGCACCAGGCTGAAGGCCGAGTACATCATGAGAGCAACAAAGGGGATAGCGCCCCAAACGATGTTGGCGACGATGATGCTGTAGGCGGGGAAGGTGCCGCTGAACCAGTTGTGGTTGTCGAAATTGCCGCCGAGCGTTGTGAGGATGTAGTTGACGACCCCGTACTCGGTCTGGAAAAGCCAGGTCCACACTATTGAAGCGGCGGAAGTGGGCATGGCCCAGGCGAAGAGCATGCAGATCGTCACGGCAGTCCGAAAAAACTTGCCGATGCGCCCGAGCAAGAGCGCCACACCGGTGCCGATGCCCATCGTGAGGCCGACGCAGGCAATGACAAAGAGAAAAGTCTGGAAGACGGAAGTCCCAAGGTCAGTGCTTGTGAAAAGGGACCGGTAGTTTGCCAGGCCGTCCCAGACGACCTTGTGGCTGATGAGCTGGAACGGCCCCAGTTCCTGGAAAGAAGTGGCAACGAGCCTCCCGAGCGGGTAAAAGACCATCAGCCCGAGAAGGCCGAGCGCCGGGAGCACCAAAACAATAGGCAAAAGCTGGCGCCGAATTGAACGACGCCAGCTCGGGCCGCTGGCCTGCCGCCCGTAGGACGGTGCTTGCACGTTCGCTCGCCCCGTCCTTACGGGAGCCAAATCTGGCATGGTCGGCACAGCCATTTTCGATTACTCCGGTTGGTCGGTCCGGGCGGTTAGCCCGGTTTGGTCGGTCCGGTCGGTCCTAAGGGTAGCCCGTCGGACCTGACGCTGACGCTCTCCTATTGGCCGTTGAGCAGGTTGTCGAGCTTCACGTCGTAAACCTTTGCAATCGTCGTGACGGGCTCCTTGCCCTCCGAGATCTGGGCGAAGAGGTCCTGCATGACGTTGTCGGCTTCGACCGTCGCCCAACCGGGCACCGGCGGGGTGAACTCGCTGACGCCCGCTGCCTTGAAGAAGGTGCCGACGTTGGGAGTGAGCTTGACCTGGCTGACCAGGTTGCTGGCGTTCGGGATGAACCCTATGTTCGAAGCCTGGAGCAGTTGGTTGGTCGTCCCTGTGTAAAGCTTGACCCATGCGAGCGCCTGCGCCTGGTTCGGGCTGTTCTTGGCGATCCCGAGGTCGGAGCCACCGAGGAACACCGGCGCTTGCGACCCGGCCGTCACGCCCGGGAGGATGAACGTACCGATGTTGCCTGCCATGGCCTTATTGTCGGCGACGATCCCGCTCAGGCACCAGCTTCCGTCGATGAACATTGCGGCCTTGCCGCTCGCGAAGATCTGCTCGTCCGAAGGGTTGGCCTCGGTGACCGTCTTGGAAGCCGGCGTCGACATGAAGTTCTGGAAGGCCTGGAACTCTTGCAGGCCGAGGATCGACTTAGGGGCTTCGAGGTCGCCGTACCACTTGCCACCCTTTTGTACAGCGATCTGGCCACCCTCTGCCCAAACGAACGGCATGGCGGCGTACCACTCCTCGCCCGGCAGGTAGAAGGCCGAGAAGTCCGCCCTCTTGGAGAAGAGGTTCTTCAGCACGGCGCCGTCGCCCAACAGCTGGGACAACGAAGTTGGCGGGCTGGTGATCCCCGCCGCTTTGAACATCGCCTTGTTGTACATCACGACACGGTCACCGGCCAGCTCGGGGATTGCGTAGAGGCCGCCGTCGTACTCGGCCGGGCCCTCGAGGCCGCTCAGCCAGTTGGCGCTGTTTTGGAACTGGCTCTTGTCGGAGGCCAGGTTGGCGAGGCCCCCGGACGCTGCGAACTCGGCTACGTCGGTGTTGCCGAGCTCCATCACGTCAGGAGGGGTGCTGCCGGCCAGAGCCGAGATGATCTTGGCGCTGATGCCGCCCCACTGCTGGATCTCGATGTTGACCGTCCAGCCCGGGTACTCCTTCTCGAACGCGGCGTTGACGGCGCCGTAGACCGCCGGGGTGGAGTCGCCTGTCATCAGCCAGACGGTGAGGGTATTGCCCGACGCAGAGGCTGTCGTCGCGGGCAGGATCCCGCCGCCCGCCGATGCCGCGAGGGCGAGGGCGATGGCGGTGGGAGCGATGAGGCGTTTTTTCACAATGCGCTCCTTCTGCTTAGTGCTTAGTGCGTGGGTCTGCTCAGTGAGGGCGGCCCGTTTGCGGCCGTCAGCCGTTGTGGTCTAGACCAATGTGGTCTAGACCAAAGTATTGCGCAACCCGAGACGGTTGTCCAGTCGGGCCCTAACATCTCTCTGGCAAGCTGATTAGCAAGGCCGGCCCGGACGCCGGCGAGGAGGCAAGGCAAGCATGCGGACGGCCACGGCTAGTCGAGCGCCGGCAACAACCGGCTATGACCAGCAGCCAGGCGACGAGGTCGGAAGGCGGCGGCCCAAGTACTACATCGTGAAGGGCCACCTGGCCGAGATGCTCGCACGCCTCTCGCCTGGTGAGACGCTGCCGCCCGAACGGGCCCTCGCCGAGACCTTCTCCACAAGCCGCACGACGGTCCGCCAGGCTCTGCGCGAGTTGACGATCGAGGGCCGGCTACTGCGGATGCACGGCCGGGGCACGTTCGCAGCCCTCCCCAAGATCGCCCAGCCCCTCCTGCTCACGAGCTACACCGAGGACATGCGCCGGCGAGGCTTGGCCTCGCGCTCGCGCCTATTGTCGGTCGGCCAGGTGCGAGCCGACGACGAGCTTGCGTGGCGGCTCGACCTGCGGCCCGGCGCCCGTGTCGTCCGGGTCGAGCGGCTGAGGATGGCTAGCGAGGAGCCGATGGCGATCGAGACGACTCACCTCGACGCCGCCCGCTTCCCCGGCCTCGCCCGCCGGCTCGGCGACTCCGTGTCCCTTTACGCTCTCCTGGCGGACAATTACGGGGTGCGCCTCGCCGAAGCCGAAGAGACGATCGAAACCGTGCCCGCGCCTCCGCGAGAAGCAGAGCTCCTCGAGACCAAGGTCGGCTACCCGATGCTCCTCCTCTACCGGCACAGCAGGGATACCGCGGGGCGGCCCGTCGAGTTCGTGCTGTCGTACTACCGGGGCGACCGCTACAAGTTCGTGGCTCAACTGCACCCTCCGATGGAGGTCCTGGCTGCCGCAGAGCCGTGATCGTTTAGGCCTAGCCGGCGCCTTAGGGCGGGCACATTTTGAGGTAGCTTGGAAATGTGAGGTACCGAAGGCTCGGCAAGACGGGCCTCCAGGTCTCGGAAATCGGCTTCGGGACCTGGATGATCGCCAACAACCGCAACCTTTGGACGGGCGCCGACCTCGACGAGAGCCTTCTGAGCTTGCACAAGTTCGCCGAGCTCGGTGGTAATTACGTCGATACCGCTTGGCTCTATGGGTACGACCCGGCCTTCCCCGACCGTCACCCGTCTGAAGAGCTGGTCGGTAAGTTCCTCCGCGAGCATGGCCGGGAGGGCATAGTCGTAGGGACCAAGATCCCGGCAAAAAACCGAGTTATGCCGGCGCGCCGCGGCACGCCCATCGAGGACGTATTCCCCGACGACCACATCACCGGGTGCGTGGAGGACTCGCTCCGCAGCCTCGGGGTCGATGTTATCGACCTTGTGCAGTTCCATGTCTGGCAGGACGAGTTCACCTTGCAGGACGGTTGGAAACAGACGATCACGAAGCTCACCGAAGAGGGCAAGGTCAAGTACTGGGGCATCTCCGCCAACGACTACCAGCCCACAAACTGCGTGCAGGCGCTGGCAACCGGCCTCATATCCACAGTCCAGTTCATATTCAACATTTTCCATCAGCGGCCCACCGAGAAGCTCCTCCCCTTCGCCGCTCAACATGACATCGGCCTAATTGCCCGTGTCGTGTTCGACGAAGGAGGCCTGACCGGCAACGTCACCGCCCAAACCGTGTCGGCAGACGGTGATTTCAGGCCGATGTACTTCAGCGGCGACCGTTTGGCCCAGTTGGACGAGCACGTCCGGGGCCTAACGTCCCTGCTGGGAGAAGAAGCCAGGTCGCTCCCCGAGCTTGCCTTGCGTTTCCCGCTCAGTTTCGACGAGGTCTCAACCGCAATACCGGGGATGAGGAAGGTGCGCCACGTCGTGTCCAACGTCGCCGTTTCGGACGGCCGGGCGCTGAGCCAAGAGTTGATGGCCCACCTCGAGGCACATGCCTGGGAGCGAAATTTCTACCCCAACCCCGATCCTGCCCTCGCAGACACCAACTTCATGGAGACCTAGGTCCCGCCCGGCAGCCGCATGGCCAAAACTCACGGTTCCCGCCATCGTGGCGACGTCGTTTTGGGCGGGAACAAGGACACCTCGCACAGGACCATCCGAGGCTGACCGGACTCGAGCCCTTGGCGGATCGCCCTCTCCAGCTCCGGTCCGACCGACGTGACCTTAGACGCCCGGATGCCAAATGCCTCGGCCAACTTGAGGAAATCGGGCCTCACCAGGTCTGCGCCCGGCACAGGGCCCGCCGCCGGGGCATTCCCGTAACGGAGCATCCCGTAACCCCCGTCGTCCACGAGCAAGATCGTGATCGGAAGGTCTTCCTGAACTATCGTGGCGAGCTCGCCCACGGCGAACATAAAACCACCGTCACCGCAAACGGTCAGTACGGGCTTGTCGCTCCCGAAAGCGGCACCGATCGATGCGGGCAAGGCGTAGCCGAGAGTGCCCCAGCCCACCGGGTACTGGACCGTGCGCGGCCCGGGCGCCCTGTAATAGTTGCCGAGCCAATAGGCGGGGATCGTCATGTCGTTGACTATGACAGCCTTCCCTCCAGCCGCCGCGGCCGAGCACCTTAGGAACGCCACGGCTTGGCTCGTCCGGGGGTCGGCGGCAAGCCTCGCCCAAACGCGGCTCTGCAATTCGGCGAGCTGGTCAGCCGGCCCCACGCTGCGCGGCTTTGCTGTCTCGAGGAGGTACCGCAATGCGACCTTGGCGTCCGCTATCACGGGGACCACGCCTTGGTAACCGGCCTCGGTGCGCTCGCGATCGACATTGATATCGAAGATCTTCGGCGGCAGCCTCAGGGTGGCATTTTTGGTCATCATGCCGTCGAGGTCGGTCCCGATCGCCAATAGCAGGCCGGCGCCGGCCAACATCTCCTCTACCTCCGGCTCGTGCGGCGGGAGCACCATGTCGCACTCGTGGTCCGGGCCGAGGATGCCTCGGGCGCTGAACGATGTAACGACGGGAGCCCTCAAGACGCAAGCGAGCTCGGCAAGTTCGGCGTCCGCACCCGAAGCCACGACGCCGCCGCCGGCCCAGATGACAACAGAGGCAGCGGATGCAATGGCGCGCGCCACATCGTCGAGCGACCCGCCCGCCCCTGGCCCGTACGCGCCAGCGCGCCCGACGACAGCGCCCTCGCCGCCAGCCGCCCCATCAGCGCCTCCGAGGCCTGGCAGCGTTGCCGGTGACGAAACTTGGCCCAAGGGGGCGCGGAGCACGTCGGCAGGGATGTCCAGGTAAACGGGCCCTCGCGGGAACGCCAACGCCGTGGCGACCGCTGCGCGCACCTGGCTTACCACCTCACTTGGCGAACGGGGCGTGAAGGTGGCCTTGGCGAGCGGGGCGAAAATGGCAGCTTGGTCACGAGATTGGTGCAAGGTCTTCTGCAGCCCGGCCTCGACCAGCGCGAGCGGCACCTCGCTTGCGACGAGGACAACCGGTGAGCCGCTCATCGCCGCCTCGCCGAAGGCGGCAACTGTGTTGGCGGCACCAGGGCCGGTCGTGACGACGGCTGCCCCGAGCTGCCCAGATGCGCGAGCCCAGCCGTCCGCCGCGTAAACGGCCGTCTGCTCGTGCCGCACGTTTACCACCCGCGCCGACGGTGCCTCGGCCCGCCAAAAAGCCATGTTGTGGACGCCGGGGAGCCCGAAAACCCTTCGCGCACCGCCGTCGCCGAGGGCTTGCAGGGCCCAACCCGCTACGGTCGTCGCAACCAATGGGTACCTCCGCTAAACCTCGTCGCACAATGAACTTGCTACAAAAAGGCTAGCAAACATGGGCAGAACCCGGTAATCCCCTGCTCCTCACGGGCGCGCCGCATAGTAGTATCCTCCCCTAGCTGTTCGTCACACCGCGAGAGCCCTTTCAAAGAGGTCGAGAGGTCCAAAGGAGCCGTCATGACACAGGTGGTCCTGACCGGAGGTACCGGGAAGCTTGGCCGAGCTTGCCTTTCGGAGTTGCTGGAGCACGGCTATGCCGTTACCAACGTGGACCTGGTCCGCCCCCAGGACGACCCGTGCCCGTTCGCCCGGGCGGACCTCACGGACATGGGCCAGACGATGGAGGTGCTACACCAGGTGGACGACCGCCATCGCGGCGTCGACGCCGTCGTGCACCTCGCCGCCGTGCCTGCTCCCGGATGGGCCCCGGGCGCCGAGCTGTTCCGCAACAACACGGTTAGCACCTACAACGTGTTTGCCGCGGCCCGCCACCTCGGCATCCGCAACATTGTGTCTGCGTCGAGCGAGACCGTCCTCGGGCTCCCGTTCAATGTGCCGCCTCCGTACGCCCCCGTGGACGAGGAGTACCCGCCCCGCCCTCAGACCTCTTACGCGCTCTCCAAGACGGTGGGCGAGGAGATGGCGCGGCATTTTTGCCGTTGGGAGCCCGAAATGAAGATAATCAGCCTCCGGTTTTCCAACGTTATGAACGTCAAGGATTACGAGGTGTTCCCGTCCTTCGAGGAAGACCCGGCGCGCCGTAAGTGGAACCTGTGGTCGTACATCGATGCGCGAGATGCCGCTCAAGCCGTCCGCAAGTCTGTCGAAGCGCCGCTCAAAGGGGCGGAGGTCTTCATCATCGCCAGCCCCGACACCGTTATGACGACACCCATCACCGAGCTCATGGCAAAGTACTACCCCGATGTACCGTGGCGAGCGGAGGTA
>Ga0335074_10016764_pt1 | contig 10318 bp, 8 predicted proteins | sample Lox_Sample_23_FD_206715 | JGI IMG/M metagenome (GOLD analysis project Ga0335074, IMG submission 206715) | Soil microbial communities from Loxahatchee National Wildlife Refuge, Florida, United States - Lox_Sample_2.3 | ecosystem: Environmental > Terrestrial > Soil > Wetlands | place: USA: Florida...
ACAAACTCGGGCTGCATGACATCGCGCGCGACACGCCCACCTCGGCGCTGAGCATCGGCCGCCGCCAGCTCGTCGAGATCGCCCGCATGCTGACCCGCGATGCCCGCGTCTTGATTCTCGACGAGCCGACGGCAACGCTGTCGGACGTGGAAATCGAGCGCATCTTCGCGGCGCTGCGCGCGCTCAAGGCCGAAGGCAAATCGATCATCTACATCACCCACCGGCTCGGCGAAGTGTTTGAGATTTGCGACAGCGTTTCGGTGCTGCGCAACGGCGATCTCGTCGGCAGCCGCCGCACCGACGAGATCGATCGCGGCGCGCTGATGCAGATGATGCTCGGCCGCAGTCTCGGCGAAATGTATCCGGCATGGGACAGCAAGCCAGCCGGGGCAATGCTGACGGTGAAGAATCTCCAGGTGCCGCCGCTGGTCCGGGGTTTCGATCTTTCCGCCGAACGCGGCACGGTGACGTGCATCGCCGGGCAGGTTGGCTCCGGCGCCATCACCGTGTTGCGCGCACTCGCCGGGCTCATGCCGGGCGCCAGCGGCGATGTCAGCGTTCTCGGCAAGCCGATGCGGCCTCGCTCGGTGGCGCAGGCGCAAGCCGCCAACGTCAAGTTCATTTCCGAAGACCGCGCCGGCGAGGGAATCTTTTTGCGGCTGAATGCCGGGCAGAACCTGATCGCCACCAAGCTCAAGGAGCACACCGCGTTTGGAGTGCTGGCGCGGCGCGCCTTGCGCGCTACTGCGGCCAAGCTCGCGGCCGCGGTCGGCGTCGACCGCAAGCGGCTGCGCTCGCCGGCAGATGAATTGAGTGGCGGCAACCAGCAGAAACTTGCGTTCGGCCGCTGGATCGGCGGCGACCGACCCGGCGTGCTGTTGATGAATGAGCCGACCCGCGGCGTCGACGTCGGCGCGCGCGCGGAAATCTATCGGCTGATCCGGCAATTCTGCGACCGCGGCTATTGCGTGGTGATGGCGTCCTCCGACATCGAGGAAGTCCTCGGCATGGCGGACGTCGTAGTCAGCATGTATCGCGGCCGTCGGGTGGCAACATACCGGCGCGGCGAAGCCGACATGCAGCGGGTGCTCGCCGACATCACCCATCCGGCTGCGGCATGACCGCGCTTGCTCTTCCTGCCGTGTTGCGCCGCGGCCTGCCGCGCGTTCGCCACGTCACGCTGGCCTTCCGCCTTGCCGCCGCTGCGGCGATCGCAATCTATGCGCTGACGACGCCCGGCTTCCTCTCGCCACTGAGTATCAACGCGCTGCTGACGGCGATCTCGTTTGTCGGCTGCGTGGCCGTCGGCATGACCTTCATCACGCTCACCGGCAACATCATGTCGCTGGCGCTCGGCGCCACCGTGTCGGCATCGGCGCTGATGTTTCTTGCCTGCCTGTCGTTTGGCGTGCTGCCGGCGGTGTTGGCGACGCTGGTGTTCGGAATCGCCATTACCGGCGCGCAAGGTTTCCTGGTCGGATATTTCCGCGCCAACCCGATTCTGGTCAGCGTCGCGGCGCTGTCGCTGCTGCTCGGCGCCGCCGCGTTTGCGACCGGCGGCCACCGCATCTATCCGGGCGGCGCCGGTCTGGAAATCTTCAAGGGCCGTTTTGCCGGCATTCCGATCGACGCCTGGTGTTTCTTCGCCACCGTGGCTACCGGACAATTCATCCTGTCATGGACGCGGATCGGCCGGACCATGACCATGGTCGGCAGCAACATGCGCGCCGCCGCCGCCGCCGGCATCGCGACGACGTCCGCGGTCACGATCGCCTATGTCATCGCCGGCGCCTGTGCGGCGATTTCCGGCGTCTTGCTGGCGGCGCGCTACGGCTCCGGCGATATGGAAGTCGGCGCCGGCTACGACTACACCGCCATCGCCGCGGTGCTGGTCGGCGGCACCGGCATTGCCGGCGGCTCCGGCTCGACGGTGCGCACGCTGGCCGGCATCGTCGTCATCGGCGTTATCCAAGTGGTGCTGCTGCTGCGGGGCTTCAGCGAGCAACTACAATACCTGATCACCGGGCTGCTGGTTCTTTGCGTGGTCATGCTGCACACGCTGGGAGAGCGGCGATGATCGCGCGGAACGTCGCCCAGCGCGTGTTCGCGCCCTCGGTGCGGCCGTTCACCATCATGGTCGGCACCATCGTCGTGCTGGGACTGCTGGACCGCGGCACCGGCTATTTCTTTAGCGTCGGCACGATCTTCAGCGTCATGCAATTGTTTGCCACGCTCGGGCTGGTGGCGCTTGGCCTCGGACTGTCGATGCTGATCCGCGAATTCGACTTGTCGGTATCGGGAATGGTGGGTCTCGCTGGCTGCATCGCGGTGATGACCGGCGGCACTCATCCCTGGCTCGGCGCATTGCTCGGCGTTGGCGCCGGTCTCTTTGGCGGCTTGCTCCAAGGCCTCATCATGACACGGCTCAGTCTCAGCTCAGTTGGAGTCACGTTGGGCGGACTGCTGACGCTGCAAGGGCTCACCTACGTGCTGACCGATAATCAGACCATCAGCTATCCGAACATGGCGGTGGCACTCGGACTCAACGCGCCGCTGGCCGGGCTGTTCTCGGCGCGCAGCGCGGCCGCTTTGGCGGTGTTCGCCGTCGCCGCGCTGGCGATGCACTACACCCGCCTCGGCCGCGACGTGATCGCGACCGGCAGCGATCGGCGCGCCAGCCGCATCGCCGGACTCAATACCGATCGCGTTGTCATCGGCGTGTTCGCGGCATCGGGCGCGTCGTCGGCGCTGGCCGGCGTGCTGCTGAGCTACAGCCTCGGCGCCGCCTCGCCGGTGGCGCTGTCGGACGTGCTCGGACCCGCGGCGGCCGCCGCCATCGTTGGCGGCGTCTCCGTGGTCGGCGGCCGTGGCAGCCCGATGGGCATCGCCGCCGGTGTGCTGACGCTGTGCATCCTCAGTTCGGGCCTGAGCGCGATCGGCGTTGCGCCCTATGTCCACGATCTGGTCACCGGCGCGATTCTCCTCGTCATCGCCGTTCTCGATGCCCCGGATCTGGCGCGGCGCATCACCACGTGGCGGCTCGACCGAGCCGAGCGCCGGCAGCGCAACGCTCTCGCGGGGACGTCATCATGAGTGGAACGCCGCTCCCGCCGCCGTCGTCGTACCGGTTCGTGCCGCTGCCGGACCGGGCGCCGCTAAAATTTCCCGACGCCGCCCGCGTGGCGCTGATCTTCACCATCAACATCGAATACTGGGAGCCGTCGCGGCCCGGCCAGAAGGAACCGCTGTTTGCCGGCGGGCCGGCGACCATTCCGCACGCGCTGCCCGGCGACGTGCTCGACACCGCCAACTGGACCTGGCGCGAATACGGCCAGCGCGTCGGCATCTGGCGGCTGATGGATGCGTTCGACGCCGCCGGCATCGCGCCGTCCTGCACCTGCAACGGCGTGATCATGGTGGAGCGCCGCCGCATCGTCGACGCGGTCAAGGAGCGCGGCTGGGAGCTGGTGCCGCACAACTGGGCGCAGAACGATCTTCTGACCTACTACGCCTATGAGCCGGACAAGGAGCGCGCCGTCATCCGCCGCACGCTCGATCTGTACGAACAAACCGTCGACAAGCCGGCCAAGGCGTGGCTGTCGTCCGCGATCCGCGGCACGCCGCATACGCCGGCCTTCCTGAAAGAGTTTGGTCTGGTCGCCTATTGCGACTATCTCAACGACGATCAGCCTTATCTCATCGACACCATCAACGGCCCGATCGTTTGCGTGCCCTACTCGAACGACGTCAACGACTTCAATATGTTTGCCCGCGGCGGACTCTCCACCCGAGACGGCGTCGACATGCTCAAACTGTGCTTCGAGCAACTTTACGCCGAAGGCGCAAACAGCGGCCGGATCATGAATGTCGGCCTGCATCCGCACGTCATCGGCCAGCCGCACCGCATCGCGGCGCTGCGTGAGTTCTTCGATTACGTCAAGGCCAAGCCGGGCGTATGGATGCCGACCCGCGAAGAGATTGCCACCTGGTATCTCACCGAAGCGCCGCGCCACATCGCGCAACGTTAAACGCTATCCGTCATTGCGAGCGCAGCGAAGCAATCCAAAAGGCCTACAAGGCGTCAGCCTGCTGTGGATTGCTTCGTCGCTTTGCTCCTCGCAATGACAGCGTATGGCGCTGTCAGAACTCTTCCATCAGCCGGCCAAGACCCGGAATTTTTTCCATGATCTTGTTCTGCCGCAGCGCATGCCAATAGGTCGCGGTATTGATGGCGATCACCGGCTTGCCGAGCCACAGTTCGGCGGCCGCGGCGAGCCGCACCATGCTCAAATTGGTGCCGACCTGAAGGATAGCGTCGACATCGCGCCCGTCGCCGTTGAGTTCGATAAGCCTGTCGCGCAGCGTGTCCGGCGTGACCTCGGCGATCGCGGTCCAGCTCCTGCACTCCAGATAAATGTCGCGAACCACCTCGAAGCCGGAATCCGTGAAATAGCGGCGAACCTGCTCGTTGGCGACCGGATAGTACGGCGACAGAAACGCGATCCGCTTCACGCCGCCATAGGCCTTGAAGGCCGCGGTGCAGGAATGCGAACCGATGGAAATACCGACGCCGGCCTCGGTCTCGACCTTTTTCTGGAATGCATCGGCGCCGGCGGCACCGCCGTAGAAGGTCACCGCCGACATTCCCATCACCAGATAATCGGGCTCGCAGGTCATGACGTTGCGGACGGCATCAAGCACGTTTTCGCCGATCAACTGCGTGCCGGCCATGAAGGTGTCGTTGCTGACCGCCTTGGCGTTCGGCGTGAAAATGCCGCGATAATGATTGGTGACGCCGACCGGCCGCATCATCTCGAAATCCGGCTGCACGATCGTATTGGTGGAAGGGCCGATGACGCCGAACTTGCGCCGCCAGCCGAGAACGTCTCGTCCCATGGTCAGATTGCCTTCAACGCTTCGGAAAAGTGCTCGCAATGTGCGAGCCGGCGTCCAGGGCGTCAAGTTCGGCGGCCGCCCAGCCATGCCCGGAAACGCCTGCCAACGTCGACCGAATATGTTATCGACGCATGCAACCGGTTCCTGGAAGGTATTAGTCCGGCATGGCGCATGAGTACGACCGCGTTATCGTCGTCGGTGCGGGGCCCGTCGGGCTCACTGCGGCGCTGGGGCTGGCGCGACGCAACATTCCGGTGACCCTGCTCGCCGCCGAGAGCGCCCCGGTACAAGAATTGCGCGGCTCGACCTTTCACCCGCCGACACTCGATCTGCTCGACGAATTCGGCATCGTGCCGCGCATGATCGCGCAGGGCCTCAAGGCGCCGACCTGGCAATTCCGCGATCGCGAAACCGGTCCGGTGGCGACATTTGATCTCTCGCTGCTTGCGGGCGATACCAATCACCCTTATCGCGTGCAGTGCGAACAATGGAAGCTGATGCGGCTTCTGGAAGAGGAGCTGCGCCAAATTCCCGGCCATGACATCCGCTACGGCCATGAAGTCGAGTCGGTGCGCCAGGACGCGGATACGATCACCGTCGTCGCCAATACCGACGGCGGCGAAGTGTCCGTCGCCGGCCGGTATCTGATCGCCGCCGACGGCGCCCACAGCGCGGTGCGCCGCTCGCTCGGCGTCGAGTTCGACGGCTTCACCTATCCGGAACTGTTCCTGATCGCCTCGACGGATTTCCCGTTCGAAAACACGCTCACCGATATCGCCTACGTCAATTACATCGCCGACCCTTACGAATGGCTGGTGCTGCTGCGCGTGCCGGAGCTGTGGCGCGTGCTGGTGCCGGCGCCGGAAAATTCCGATCGCGCCGCGCTGTTGTCGGACGACTCTCTGCAAGGCGTGCTGCAACGGGTGGTGCCGCGCGCCGAGCCTTACGCCATCGCGCATCGCTCGCTCTACCACGTGCACCAGAAGGTGGCGAACAACTTCCGCCAGGGGCGCGCTCTGCTGGCCGGTGACGCCGCCCACATCAATAATCCGCTGGGCGGCATGGGCATGAACGGCGGCATGCAGGACGCCTTCAACTTGGTCGAAAAACTCGCCGACATCTGGAACGGCGGTGACGAACGCCAACTCGACCGCTACGACCGCCAGCGCCGCACCGTCGCGGTCGAGGCGGTGCAGCAGCAAACGCACCGCAACCAGCAGGTCATCCGCGAACGCGATCCGGCGACACGGCGCAACGCGCTCGACGAGATGCGCCGCACTGCCGCCGACAAGGCGGCAGCGCGGGCGTACATGTTGAAATCATCGATGATCGCCAGCCTGCGCCACGCGGCCGAGATCCAATGACCGGAGGCAGAAGGGATCCGCTCAATCGTCCGCCTTGTAGCGCGCTTCGCGGTCCCAGTAATCGGGAAAGCCGACAACCTTCTGCAATTCACCAAATGAAATGCTCGGCGGCAGGTTCTGGCCGGCGTCGGGCTGCCGCAGCGCGGCCAGCGTGGACTGCATTGCCGCAATCGCCGCCGTCATCAGCGCGACCGGATAAAGCGCGAGCTTGTAGCCGGCGTCCTGCAATCCCTTGGGCGGCAGGATCGGCGTCTTGCCGCCGGGCACCATGTTAGCCATGCACGGCTTGGTCATCGCCTTGCAAAACCGGCGCATCTCATCCTCGGTCTCGGGGGCTTCGAGAAAGATGATGTCGGCGCCTTCCGCCTCGAAATCGCGGCAGCGGTCGAGCGCCGCGTCGAAGCCGTGCACGGCGCGGGCATCGGTCCGTGCCAGAATCAGAGTGTCGGCGTCGCGCCTGGCATCGACCGCGGCGCGGATTTTCATTCGCGCCTCGTTGCGCGCGATCACCTGCTTGCCGCGGGTGTGTCCGCATTTCTTCGGACTGACCTGATCCTCGATCATCACCGCGGCGGCGCCGGCGCGGGCGTATTCAACCACGGTCCGCTGCACGTTCAGCGCGTTGCCGTAGCCGGTATCGCCGTCGCCGATCAGCGGGACATTGCCGGCGCCGGAGACGCAATTGCGCACGCTGTCGAGCATTTCGACAAACGAGATCAAGCCGGTATCGGGCAGGCCGAGCCGCGCCGCGGAAACGGCAAAACCGCTCATGAATGTCACCTTGAACCCGGCGTTGGCCACGAGTTTCGCCGACAGCGCGTCGAAGCAGCCCGGCATGACCGCGATATCCGGGGCCGCGAGAATCTCACGCAAACGTTGAGCCGGCGTCATTGTTTCCCTCTCTTCGAAATCGCGGCGATAAACGGCGGTTTTTCCAGGCGGCCGTCCGGGTCCCCGGGATAGTGTCGTCAAACGAACTATCTCGCAACTCCGGTCGCGTGGCCGTCGCGGCAAGCGCCGCGGCGTTCCGCTGGCAAGTCGAGTTGACGAGTACGCACCTCCCTCTGGCGAGATACCGAGGCCCGGCTTCGCGCTCCGTCGCGGTGCAGGCAATGCGTACAATATGGTTAATTTATTTTTAGCCTTTACGGCCGATCCTTTCGGGCGATTCGAGTTGTGCGCAAAGGGCGGCACGATCATGAGATACGCTTTAGTCTGCGGTGCCGGGGGTTTTATCGGGAACTACATCGTCAAGCGCCTCAAGCACGAGGGTTTCTGGGTCCGCGGCGTCGACATCAAGCATCATGAATTCGATACCAGCGCCGCCGATGAATTCATCATTGCCGACCTGCGTGACGCAAACGTGTGTCGCGAAATCGTCGATCAACGGTTCGATGAGACTTATCAGCTCGCTGCCGATATGGGTGGCGCCGGCTACATCTTTACCGGAGAGAACGACGCCGCCGTCATGCACAACTCGGCGAGCATCAATCTGAACATGCTCGAGGCCTTGAGCAAGCGCGGCTGCCGGCGCGTTTTCTACTCATCGTCCGCCTGCATCTATCCCGAGTTCAATCAACTCGACCCCAAGGCTCCGGTCACCAAGGAGAGCAGCGCCTATCCGGCGAAGCCCGACAGCGAATATGGCTGGGAAAAATTGTTCAGCGAGCGGCTCTATCTGGCCTATGCCCGCAACTGCGGCATCCACCCCCGCATAGCGCGGTACCACAACATCTTCGGTCCGCTCGGGACCTGGACCGGCGGCAAAGAGAAAGCCCCGGCCGCGATATGCCGCAAGGTCGCCGAGGCCCGCGGCGGCGACGAGATCGAAGTGTGGGGCGACGGCGAGCAGACCCGTTCGTTTCTTTACATCGACGAGTGCGTCGAAGGGACGATGCGGCTGACCCGCTCGGATCTTACCGGGCCATTCAACATCGGCTCGGAGGAAATGGTCAGCATCAATCAGCTGGCGGCGATGGCGATGGACATTGCCGGAAAGCGGCTTGCCGTCAAACATATCCCGGGGCCTATAGGAGTTCGAGGCAGAAGCTCGGACAATGATTTGATCAGACGATCGCTGAATTGGGCGCCGTCGAGATCGCTGCGCGCCGGACTTGAAAAGACCTATGAGTGGATAGAAGCACAAGTGCAGCGGGCGCGCACACCCCGCACAAGCGCGGCCTGAAATCCGTGCGGCTCCCGCCGTACTCCAGCGTAGAGCGGCGCCATCGGGGTCGCCGGCTGAACAGGCGGTCGCCAAGCCATCTGCGGGAAACGTGAGTTTGCATACCTGCCCTTGCGGGCATGAAATCCACGCGATCGCCCGGAGCGCGACACAGATGGAAATCGACATCTCGATCGTTACCGACGCCACTGCCGCCACGACTGGCGTCATCTATTCCACGAAGAATAGATGCCAGTTTTCCGCCCAGACCGCCCCGGCGGCACTTTCGGAAGCCGACAGCGACGGATTTTGGCTTGACGGCAGCAATACGACGGAAGGGCGCGAATTTCCCTTTTCAATCGCCGATCGCCTGCCAGCCTTGCGCGAGATTCACCGCGGTATCGATGGCGGCCCCGATCGCGCCATCATCTACGGCCTGAGCTATCTTTTGGCGCGCGGCTACAAATACCTTGCGCTTGTTGAAAACGATGTCCTGCTTGCACCCGACTGGCTGCCGACCGCGATTGCCGCAATGCAGCGGGCGGCCGCGGACGGGCTGCGGGTCGGCGCCGCGACCGTGCGAACCTATGACCGGAGAATCCTGTTCGTGCGGCCAGGCTACGCCGTGATGTTCAATATCGGCGCCGGCATGCTCGTGCTGACGCGGGAGGCCGCGGAGGCGGTGTTGGCGACCTACCGCACGACATCAGGCAAAGAGCTGATGCGCGTATGCAGGACGATGACGCAAGGCGAGATCAGCCAGATTTGCGAGCCGTGTTTGCGGGAGGATTACGTTTACAGTGCCGACTGGTTCTTCGATCTGGCTTTGATGCAGTTGGGCTTGGCGTCGGTCGGATCGTTGCCGGCGCTGGCGCGCAACATCGATAGCGACCAGGCAGTGACGCTGGGGATTCGGCCGGTGTCGGATGCGCAGCCGGCCGCCGGCCTCGATCCGAGCTTATTTCGAATTTATCACCGCAATCTGTACTGCGCGGCGCATACGGCAGATTCAATTGGGTATTCTTTCGATCCCCACCTCGACCGCTTTATCGTATTCCCACATCAGTTCCCCGCGCAGGGATACTCAGGGCAATGGCAAGCCAAATGGTGCCAGTGCTTCGGTCCATTCGAACTTCAGCCGACCGACGCCGGAGATACGTTGCGCTTTGAGCTTATGAACGGCGACTGTGACATGGTCTTTCGTTCGTCTGGAGAGAACAAACATTGTCGCATCATCGCCAGGGGGGTGCTGAACGATTTCGTGCACCCGGGCAGCGGAACATTTACAACACACGTGCCCGGCTCGCGCGGAGGGACGCTGCCCCTTGAGATCCAGCCTGAATCGGGGGTGACCCTGACCGCAGTCGTGTTCACCGAACCGCAGCCCTGGTTTCATCTGGCTGATTGGCGAGGCCGGATGGAAAAGCTGGGCATCATCAAGCAACCGCCAATCGAAACTGTGGCGCCATCCATTGTTGGCGGTCTCGAAATGCCGTCGCCGCATTCGATTGGTCTGGGGCAATGAAAAAAGTCATTGTCACGACGACCATCAATGCGCCGACCAAGGCGATCCGGCTGTTCGATGCCATGACCGACTGGGAGCTGCTGGTCGTCGGCGATCTCAAGACGCCGCCCGACTATCGGCTCGACCGCGGAACCTATGTCGATCCCAAGAGCCAGGCCAAATACGATCAGGCGCTCTCCGATGCCATCGGCTGGAATTGCATCCAGCGGCGCAACATCGGTCTTCTCATGGCTTACGATATGGGCGCGGAGATCGTTGCTTCCATAGATGACGATAACGTGCCGCTGCCCGGATGGGGCGAGCACTTGCTGATCGGCCGCGAGATCGAGGCGAATTATTACGAAACGGCACTGCCGGTCTTCGATCGTG
>Ga0335074_10016767_pt1 | contig 10316 bp, 5 predicted proteins | sample Lox_Sample_23_FD_206715 | JGI IMG/M metagenome (GOLD analysis project Ga0335074, IMG submission 206715) | Soil microbial communities from Loxahatchee National Wildlife Refuge, Florida, United States - Lox_Sample_2.3 | ecosystem: Environmental > Terrestrial > Soil > Wetlands | place: USA: Florida...
CGATCCGCGATCTCTCGTGCCCGAACGCCAAGGAAAAATGAAGCGCAATCGGGAAGCAAATACGCGCCAACCTGCAGCAGCCCTGTACCCGGAAAAGAGTTGCCAAACGCAGTCGTAGGGCCTATGACGTGCGCGGATGGCCGGCGAGGATTCCACAGACCGTCGATCCGATAGCGTTCGCCGAAAGCAGAACACAACGGAAACGCCGCTATCGGCGAACATGGCCGACCACGATGATCCTCCTGGAGCAGTAACGATCTCACGATTCGGGTTGCCGGGGGCATTGTCATCGGAAAAGTCCTGCGCGAACGTGAACAACGCCTTTACGTAGGGGCGCAGGACGGGGCAAGGAGGATACTCGCGATATCGTGCGCGCGCCATTGCTCCTCTGTTTTATAGCAGGTTTGTTAGTTTCCATTTTTCCTATTGTTAAGCTTCCGGTTCCGGCAGCACATCGTGCTCGCCGGCCATCCACACGTACAGCGTAGGAAGCAGGAAGATGCTCATGACCAAATCGGAAATGAGACCGCCTACAATCACGATGGCAAACGGCCGCTGCGAGTCCGAACCGATGTCATGTGACAACGCGGCCGGCAACAATCCTAGCGTCGCCACAAGCATCGTCATCATGATTGGGCGCAGCCTCAATACGGCTCCTTCCACCGCTGAATCCAGCACTGTGTGACCGCGGGCCCGAAGCTGGTTGATGTACTCCAGCATAATCACTCCGGTTTGCACCGAAACACCGAACAACGCAAGGAAGCCAACACCCGAGGAAACGCTGAAATTAGTGTGCGTGACGAGGAGAGCGAGCAATCCGCCAACACGCGCCAGTCCCACATTAATGAGAATCAGCAATGCCCATTTGAACGAACGAAACATGCTGTAGAGAATGATGAAGATGAGAAGGATCGTGATAGGTACAATGATGAGCAACCGGGCCTCCGCTCTCTTTTCGCTCTCGTACTCGCCCTCCCAATCGATGTGATAGCCGCGCGGGAGCTTCACCTGAGCGGTTACTTTCTTGATCGCTTCCTCGACAGCGCCACCGAGGTCGCGGTCGCGGACACTGTACTTGATAGCGACGTAGCGCTGGTTCCCTTCGCGATAAATCTCCGATCCGCCGTCCTGTTCTTGGACTTTGCAAAGTTGCGCCAGCGAGACCCGCTCACCAGTCGGCGCTAAGAGGCGGATGTTCTCGATCGCCTGCTTGGTGTCGCGGTACTTCGGAAGGTAGCGCAGCACCAGGTCGTAGCGCGCTTCGCCCTGCAAAACCTGCGTAAGAGCGTTGCCACCGGCGGCGGTCTGAATCGCGTCCTCAACGTCGGCGACATTGATCTGATAGCGCGCGGCTTGCTGCCGATCCACGACAAAGTTGTCGTTCGGCTGTTCTAAAACATGGAAGACGCCCAGGTCCTTAATTCCGTTTACCTTGCTCATCACCTGAACAACCTCGTCGGCCTTTTGTTCGAGCAGATGCAGGTCGTCGCCGTAAATCTTCGTGGCCAATTGCCCTTTGACCCCGCTGACGGCTTCCTCCATGTTGTCCTCGATCGGCTGTGAGAATCCCCAAATCACGCCCGGAATTTTGGAAAGCTCGCGGTTCATGGCTGCGATGAGCTCATCTTTGTTTTGGTGAAATGCCGGACGCCACTGTTCCTTCGGTTTCAGATCGACGAAATACTCGGTATTGAAAAAACTGGTGGTGTCGGTGCCGTCGTCCGGACGTCCGGTTTGACTGGTGCACTGAGTCACTTCAGGCCACGAACAGAGCAAAAGGCGCGCCTGGTTCGACAACCGAATGCCTTCGGTGGGACCGGTGCTCGGTGCGAGGGTTCCACGTACCCAGAGCGCGCCTTCATCCAAATGCGGGAGGAATTCTGACCCGATGACTCCGCCGAGCCACAGATAGAGCGCCACTGCCAGGCTTGCGACTCCAGCGGCAACGGTCAACCAGCGCAGGCGGATCGCCCATCGAAGTGCTTTGCGATATCCCGCTGTGAGCCACACCATTACTGGGTTGTGCCATTCTCGTGTCCCCTTCGGAAAGAAGAGGCTCGCGAGTGCCGGAGCTACGATCATTGAAAAGATAACAGCGCCCAATAGTGCAAAAGCCACGGTCCAGGCCATGGGTTTGAACAAGCGGCCTTCTACGCGCTGGAGCGTGAAAATCGGCAGGTAGGCAGTAATGATGATGGCGATCGCATAGAACACCGGGCGCTGGACCTCGTGCGCGGCGTCGAAGATCTTCTGTCTGGGCGACCTGGTATCGTCGTCGCGCCGGCCCAGGTGGCGCACGATGTTCTCCACCATCACAACCGCGCCATCCACCACCATTCCGAAGTCGAGCGCGCCGAGAGAGAGCAGGTTCGCGGGGATGCCCTTGAGGTTCAAACAGGTCGCGGCGAACAGCAGCGAAAACGGAATAGTGAGGGCGACGATGATGGCTCCGCGAATATTTCCGAGAAACAGAAACAGGATGATCACGACCAAAATGATGCCTTCGGTGAGGTTGTGCAGCACCGTATGCGTCGTAAAGTGCAACAGATCACTGCGGTCGATGAACGGCACAAGCTTTACACCCGGAGGCAGGATGTGATCGTTCAATTCCTCAACTTTCTTGTGGATTCCATCGAGCGCGATCTGCGCTTCTGATCCTTTCCGCAGCAGGACGATTCCGGAAACGACGTCCGGATTATCGATCACCGTGCCATCCTCGCGCCGGATACAACGGGCGAACTGGCCGAGCCGGATCTTGGGTCCCTGCGCGACCACCGCGATGTCCCGAATGTGCAGCGGGGTCCCGTTCTTGGTATAGAGAACGGTATTTTCGATGTCATGCACATTCCGGACCAGCCCCACTTCGCGAATGTTGATCTGTTGCAGACCAGCTTCGATGAAGCTGCCGCCAGCGTTGGCATTGTTGTTCGTGAGCTGTTGCTCCACCTGGGCGAGGCTCAGCCCATAGGAGATGAGCTTGTCGGGGTCCACGCGAACCTGATATTCGCGCGTCGGTCCGCCGAAGCTGGCCACGTCGACCACGTTCGGAACCGACTTTAAGTTTTTCTCCACCACCCAGTCCTCGAGCGACTTCAGCTCCATCACGTCGTAGGCTGGATTCGTGCTGTGCAGGGTGAAGAAGTAAATCTGGCCCACGGGGCTCCAATCCGTCCCCATCTGCGGCGATACTCCCGGCGGCAGAGTCACCTGCGAGAGCCGCTCGAGAACCCTTTCACGGTTCCAGGCATTATCGGTGCCATCGTCGAAAATCAGCTTCAGATCGGACAATCCGAAGAGCGAGAAAGAACGAAGGTGCACTACGCCGGGAACACCGTTCATCACGATTTCGAGTGGAATCGTGACCTGCTGCTCGATTTGCTCGGCGGAGATTCCCGGCCACTGCGTAATGATCTCGACGTAATTATCCGCCACGTCGGGATAGGCTTCCACCGGCAGTTGATGGAACGAAACTGCGCCCCAGGCAAAGAGCAGGAGCGCGCCAGCCAGCACCAGAAGCCGGTTCTGGAGCGCGAAATCTACCAGCTTGCGTATCATCTACTGCTCCACGGTGTCCTGGAAGACCAGGGCATTGGTGACAACCTGATCGCCGGGCTGAATTCCGCTCACGACCTCCTGCATGTTTCCAGGCAGCATGCTTCCCGTAACGACTGCTTCTCGCCGGAAATGCCCGTTTGAAATGGGCGAGTAGACCCATTCGCGGTCGTGCAGGTGGAGAATCGCGGTCGCGGGCACCATCGCGCGTTTTTCCATCGTCTGTCCGTGGAAGGTGGCGGTGACGAACATTCCAATGCGCATCAGACCGGGATTCTCCACTTGGAGGCGAACCTTTTCGGTGCGAATGTTCGGATCGACGATGGGCAGAATGTTGGAGATCCTTGCCTTTAAGACCCGATCGGGATAAGCGACCAGATGGATGTCCGCGTATTCGCCAATGTGCACTTGCGACATATTGTTTTCCCACACGTCGCAGATGATCCAGACGTGCGACAAATCGGAAATTGTGAAAGGATTGGGCGGCGTGAGCGCCTGCACACCGGACTGATCAGTGATCTCCTGGTCCGTAATGGTTCCCGAAACTGGAGCAAATACTTGGACAATGCCGGTGGGATGATCCGGATCGGCTCCGAGCAGCGTCAGTTGCTCTTTGGCCGTCTCGAGAACGACTACATTGTCGTCCTCGGCATTCTGGGCGATTTCCTGAGCGCTTTTCGGAATCACCCCGTGCTCCAATAGCAGATTGGCGCGCTCCAGTTGGATTTTCGTCAATTGTTCGTTCTTGACGGCTTGGCGGTAAGCGGAAAATGCGTTCGCCATGTCGGCGCTTCGCACTTTGAACAGAAGCTGTCCTTTTTTCACTTCATCGCCCAGCCGCGCGTCGATTTCGACGATTCGTCCGGTGGCGAGCGACGGCACCGGGACCTGCCGCGAAACGTCTGGGTTCACCACACCAGTCACGTTCAACTCCGGCGCCGCTATGTGCAGTTGGGCCGTCGAGAGCTGAAACCGCTCCGGATGATCCACCTTGAAGTTGTCGGCATCGAGGTCGGGTTCCACCTTGATGAGGGAGGGGCCGGTGCTGGCCTCCACACTCTCTTGAGCGTGCACTTTTCTTTCGCAGCTCGTGATGAAAAGGCTGAAACCCAGGCACAAAACGGAAAGGGCAATTATTAAGGAGCGATTCATTGTAGGACCTCACGGCCGACCGCCATGTTCATTTGCGCGGCCGCCGTTAGATAGGAACCAATCAGGTTCAGGTACGCCAGGCGGGTGTCGCGGTAGGATTTTTCAGCGTCCAGAAAATCCAGGAACGAAGCGCCGCCATTCTGGTAGGAGAACGACATCCGATCCCGAACATCGGTTGCCAGCTTCAGATATTTCGCCTTGTAGGGGCGCAACAGATTCAAAGTGCTGGCCAGCGTCACATAGGCCGAATCCACATCGTTGAATACCTGCGCTTCGGTGGCATCCCGCAACTGCTCATTGCGTCCGATGTCGATCTTGGTCTGCAATTTCTGTCCCTGATTCCGGTCGAAAATACGCAACGGAATGCTGATGCTGCCGCCCATAGTTTCGCTTGCGTACGGGTTGGAAAACGACGGATTGTGCGAATACCACACACTGAACGTGGGATCGGTGGAGCCATTGGCGACGGCAAGCTGATAGGTGATCTTCGCTAAGTCCACGTTCTGCATGGCCTCTTTCAGATCCGGGCGCTCGGCGAGGGCAATATTTTGGAATTCCTGCATCGGCATGAGCTCGTCGCTGTAATCGAATATGCCGGTAACATCGAAGTTTTGGATCGGTGTCCGATCGTTCAGCAGCATCAAGAGCTGGATCTTGGCCGTGCGCAGGTTCACGACCGCGGTTTCAAAATCCGATTCGAACTGTACGCGCTGCAGCTCCAGACGGTCCATATCTACTTGCGCGAGATCGCCGGCCTTGAACCGCGTGCGGTTTACTTCGAGCTCCCGATCCCAATACGCCAGGTTCTCTTTGGCGTTTTCGAGCACGGCTTTGGCTTGCAAGGTCTGTACAAAAGCGTTGCGCAGGTTGAACACCAGACCGCGCTCCTGATCCTCGAAGGCGGACTGCGTAACGCTGGTAGTTTCCTTAGCCTGATCGCGCCGCAACTCGCGCTTGTGCCGGCGCTCGTGCAGGTAGCTAACTCCGGGCGTTTCCACGACGCCGCTCACAGGGCGCCAGATTCCCATGTTCGGCGTGATCTGAAAACCGTCCGCCGAAATCGTGAAGTCTGGATTCGGCCGGAGATACGCGGTGATCTCCGCCGCCCGTGACTCATCGATGTTCAGCCGCGCCGCTTTCAGCGTCGGGTTGCTCATTCTGAACTTGTCCTCGATCTGCTGCCAGGTGAACCCGGTCTGGGCCCGCAGCGGCGCGATCGCCATCACAGAAACAGCGAGCGTAATTCTCCACCGCCATCGAAAGTCGCGCGGGAAACACTGTTGGATCGGCCACAAACTCTTCATAGGAACGGATCTTGATCTGCGTCGAATCTACAAAGCAGACCTTGACTTTAGCCCGTCCGGGCGGCCTGGCTCCAGTGATCTTGTTTCCAAAGGGCAAGTCGTTCGATAATCTTTCGATGCGCCTCGTTGAGCTGTTCCGCTAGGCCTAAATCGCTCGATTCAACAGCCCATCTTGCGGACAAGCATGCTGATCTTCCGGCCGAAAGGCTTGGCAGAATGACCGATTCGCTTTACCATCCTTGTCATGGAATTGTCGAAGATCGAGCCCCTACCCGATCCGCATGCACGCGGACGGATACGGCTGGTCCTGCTCGATGATCATTTGCTCTTTCGGGAGAGCTTGGCCCGCTTGCTTTCAACAGAAGACGATTTCGAACTGGTGGCGGAATATACGACGCCATCCGAAGCGTTGAAAAACCTAAAGCGCCCCGGAGTGGACGTGGTCTTGGCTGACATTGGTATTGCCAACGAATTTCTTCCTTGGTTTCAGAAGCTTCGTCATCCGGGAAAATGTCTGGTTATCGCAAGAGAGCTTCACGCCGCCGGATCGGCCCTCGTATTGAAATGCGGCGCGGCCGGCATTTTTCTTGCCTCCGATTCCGCAAGCCGCCTGATGCAGGCGATCCGGCTGGTTGCGAGTGGGGAAGCCTGGGTGGATCAGAAGGTGGTCCAACTCCTCGCCGAGCGTTATCCGCACTTTGAGGCGCGCTGGCCGGCTAACCTCACTGAGCGGGAACAAGCGGTCCTTCGTGGGGTGGTGGATGGCCTGTCCAACAAGAAGATCGGAGGGCAGATTGGCGTATCGGAATCCACCATCAAAGCGGCGGTTCAACAACTGTTCAAAAAGGCCGGCGTGCGAACCAGAAGTCAACTGGTGAGAATCGCGTTAGAAGGTCCGTCGGCCGCCAACGGCACGCGGGCTCACTTCAAAGAAGGTCTCGATACTGCTCCAGAGCCACACGAACCAGCTGAGCCCGGGTGCGAACGTTCGTCTTAGCGAAAAGTTGTTGCAGCGTATTCTTGATTGTGCTTTCGGAAACTTCCAGTCGGCTGGCTATTTCCTTGTTGGCGAGGCCCTGAACCAAGGAGCGAAGCACTTCCAATTCGCGATCCGACAACGGCGCGCGTTCCTGCGAATCTGAGTTACTCGAATTGGAGTTGGCTGCGGCCGTCTCCTCTGTGGCATCCGCGATGATCGCAGCGAGTTTCGGGCTGGCGCCTTCCTTATATGTTGAAAACCAGACGTCCGCGGTGAAGGTTTCGCCATTTCCGCGATGGCCCCGGCATTGCATTGAGGCCCGGAAATGAGGCCCTTCCTCCCAGCGCAGGGCGTGATGCAGCTCCGGCAGGAACGCTGCCACGGGGTTGCCAATCAATTTGCCGTCCCGCGGCGCCATCAATTCGATTGCCGCCTGATTGGCGAGTTCGATGAAGCCGCGCTCATCGACCGTAACGATGGCCGCCGGGCTCGTTTCCACCAGCGCTTTCAATCGTTCCTGTCCTTCGAATGTCAATCGCCGGTTGCGTACGAGCTCCGCTATGAACAGCCCGCAGCCTGCGAGGGCCAGCGTCTCAAAACTTAGCCGAACGGCCGACCGATTGAGTGAACTGAATATCTCACTGAGCACCGCGCAGAGGGCGCCGAGCACTAGGATGAGCCAGCGCGGCAGGAAACCCGCCGCTAGCATGATTGGGAACAAATAGAGAACACCAAACGCGACGAACGGCTTGGTCCACCAGTCTGCCAGCGCGATAATCATGATGATTGCGCCGCTCACCAGCAAAACCGGGGTTCGGTTGCTTTCTTCCCACACTCGTTCCAAGCGCCACATGGATTTGAGACTGCTCATTATCGCACTGCTGTTTGTAGGTACCCTGGGAATCAAAAGATTAGCCAGAAGGTCGCAGTGAGACGGTCGGTAGAAGGTTCGTGCGGACTCAGCCGCTCAACGCTTTATAAGACTGCGGGCGCGCATGGGGCGACCCACTTCAATCAAACGATTATTTTCAAGTCATTGACGGCGGGCGACGTGCGCCCATCAGCGCCCGTGAGTTTGAGCGTCCCACTTTTCGTGCTGTATTCCCGGCGATCTTTTAGCTAACGATCGCTGGCAATCGAGACTTCAAGAGATAGCAAATTGTGGTCATAAGATAATCGGCGTGCGGCCGAAAGATACTGGACATCGTTTTCCGCCGATCGCTTAGGTTAGTTATTCGGATCCCCGACTTTCGCCGGTGTTCATTGAGCAGAGAAACTTGGCGCATGGCCGCTGGCGGTCAAGAGGAGCCAGGGGATGGAATTTGAATCGGGCGTCGCATTGGCGACATTCTGACCTCCGCCGATTTCGTGCGTCGCGTCGCCGCCAGCCGGCAGGATCGCTTCCCAAAGCAGCCTGCCTGTGCTTTTGTCGCATCCGAACACACCGAAGATCAGGCCAACGACCGACGGCGATGCACGAGAGTGCGGCAAAGCTTTCGTTAACAATGGCGACTGGCAGTGTCGAGTCATGATCTCGGTCGTTGAAGGCGCGATCGGATATCACAGGTGCTCGGACCACAAGGAAGTAATCCGATCCGACGGTCAAGAACTGCGTAGACTCTCCAGTGTCTGAGGGGTTGTCTTGACCCTCTATTTCGAAAGTTCGGAAAATCCCAGAATTCACTGGAATGGTGTTAGATATGGATTCATCCTGAATTCCGGAATGGCTTTCAGCTGCACTTTCGGCAACTGATTGTTAGTCGGCAAATCCATGCGCTGATCGTGTCGCTCAGTAATTCCGATGATGAGTGGATCAAGCAAGCCGCTCTACTCGCCGCTCGTGGCCCTCGGGAACGACTGCTTCAGTAGGCCCGTCGGAACAGCGTCTCCTGGCGGATCACCGGTCCCCTGGTCGGGGGACTCCTCGGTCCGAATGCATCCTGGCGCACGAGTGACCGCGCCGGACGGGTCGGTCCGAGTTGGGAGGTAGATTTTGGGGGGAGACTGGTGGCGAGAAAAAGATGGCACGTCCTGTCCCGCCTCACACAGAAACCGGAGCGCGAGGAGCGCTCCGCGCCAGCGCGACGATCCCGACGAATCGACTCGATGGGAGCCTGTCATCGCCGGAATAAAACAACCGCACTTTGGCCGGTTTTGTGGTTGAGAATTGAGCAGCCATCGGCGGGGATGCGGTATCGAACTCTACACTAGATTCTAAATTTCCCTTGGCTGTATTCGGGCACGGGAGTTACGATCGAGCGTGCGCCAATTGGTCGAACTCTCGTGGACGGGACGCCGACGTGGCGGCGTGTTCCCCATGCGGATAGCGAGACGCAGGTTGTCCGTCAGGCTTAATCGTTTGTCAGAGCCCAGTTCGTCCGGCCCAGTGCGGCCTTGTGCAGCGGGTGTCGCCGATGGCACCGACAGAATCTACCTCGTCCTCGCATCCGTCCGCATGCACACAAAACCGCAGCGGTGTTCCACAGCCCCAATTCCTGCTGACGGCGCGGAGGGTGCGGAGTTGTTCTGAGGATCGCTTGGTTGAACTCGATCTCTGTGCCTGGGCACTTCCGTCATGCCCAGGCTGGCGCATTAGTGTGCCTTGTCGTCGGAGCCGGCGGCGAAAAGAGCGTCAAAACCGGCGGAATCGACGACGTTTTAAGCCGGCGCTAACAGGAGCCAGCTCAACACTACTCTCCGGCAACCCCATCTACCCATCAGCGAATGCCGAACAGCCTCGCAGCGGTTGTGGTTTCGGGTGTGACCTTGAACGTTGCCCCATCGAGCCGGAAGTCAACTTCATAGCTGGACACTTTCGGTATGGGCAGGCGCGCCCCGTCGTAGTCCGGGCGCAGCTTGATCCGGCCGTGTTGCACATGGACTCGCACCAGAACCCCGCCTCCGTGGGCGTCTTCGAATGCGACCCGCTCAATCGACTGCTTCTGTACGCCTCCAAGCATCGCCCCGCTATAGCTGTCGGACATCAGCACAACACTATGCCAAGCAAATTTGGGATTCCTAAAATCGACTGTATAGAGGCCGTGGATGCTGTGGCCCATCCCACCGTCCGTCTCTTCGCAGAAGAGGATTTGCCGTCCAGTCGCAAGCGATACTCGCCGACAATGGCGAGTGATAATACCGGCCTTGTACCAAACAGGCTCCCACTCACCTGATTTCTTGGTGAGCAGGACCGTGCCTCCGTAAAGCTCCGCGTGGCCGTCGCAAGCGAAGCAATTCACGGCGGCATCCTCGCTTGTCGGTGACAAGAAATGGCCGAAGATCACACCATCAGCCTCCCAGAGCACATACGGCATCCACGGGTAGTGTCG
>Ga0335074_10016768_pt1 | contig 10316 bp, 8 predicted proteins | sample Lox_Sample_23_FD_206715 | JGI IMG/M metagenome (GOLD analysis project Ga0335074, IMG submission 206715) | Soil microbial communities from Loxahatchee National Wildlife Refuge, Florida, United States - Lox_Sample_2.3 | ecosystem: Environmental > Terrestrial > Soil > Wetlands | place: USA: Florida...
CTTCGCCACTCTGCGCGCCGGGTCAGACCCGGGTTGCGGCAGAGGGTGGGGCGGCGAACTGCGCGGCCTGCTCGTGCAGCCAGTCGCGAAACGTCTCCACCTTCTTCAGCCCGCGGGCCTGCGGCGAGCAGACGAAATAGTATCGGTTACCGAACGGGGTGATGCGCGGACTCGCGATCGCGAGTGCCCCACCGCGCAACTCCTCGGCGATGAGGCTCCAGCGCGCGAGGGCGAGGCCGCCGCCGGCCGCGGCGAGCCGCACGATCGCAGCGGAATCGTCGAACCCGAGTCCCGACTCCGGCCAGCGCTCCTGCGGCATGCCGGAGAGCCAGATCGTCCAGGGTTCCGACGCGCTGTGCAGGAGCCGATAGCGGGAGAGATCCCCGTGACTCTCGACGGGTCCGAGCTTCTCGAGCAGATCCGGGCGACAGACAGGTACCAGCCATTCGTCGAGCAGTTTTTCAGTGTGAACGCCGGGCCAGTCCCCGGAACCGAAGCGAACGGCCGCGTGAATACCCGTCGCGGTGAAGTCGACCGCAACGCTCGAGGCTTCCACCCGCAACTGGATGTCCGGGTGCCGTTGCTCGAAGCCGCGGAGCCGCGGCGAGAGCCATTGCACGACGAACGACGGTAGCGCGCTCACGTGCAGCGTTCCGGCCGCGCGCGCGGCCCGGGCGTCATCGATCGCGAATTGCAGGGCCGCGAGCCCCTCGCGAATCCTCGGCAGCAGCTGCGCCGCTTCGGAAGTCAGTTCGACGATCCGACCAGTGCGCCGGAAAAGAGCCAGCCCGAGATACTCCTCGAGCGAGCGCACCTGCATGCTCGCGGCGCTCACGGATACGCCGAGCGCATCGGCGGCGAGCGTGAAGCTGCGGCACTCGGCAACCATGACGAATACGCGCAGACTCCCGAGCGGGAGTCTGCGCGTGAGCGCCGCGGCCTGCGCTGGCGCGCGGTGCGTGCGAGTCTTCTGCCGCATTGCTCCTCATTCAGCGCACCGCCGGCGATTCCGTGATCATCGCGACCGTGCGCGCCGTGCCTGTCTTCGCCCGATGGTACGCACTCAGGCGCGTATCGTGAACCGTGCGGACGGCCCGCTCGAGCGCGTCGGCGACGCACCGCCGATACAGCACCTGCCGTGCGAGATCCCGCGCGTTGAAGCTGCGGCACACATCCCGCGCCGCCGCCTCGAGCCGATCGTTGACGCGGATGATCCCAGCGCGGCTCGCAAGCTCCGATCCGTAGACCCGGACGGTCTCGGATGGCGGGTCGCCCGTGATATCCGCCGCACTCGCCAAGCGCGCCGCAGGCAGGCACGCGATCATTGCGGTGATGCAAAACCCAATCAAGTATCTGGTCATCGTCGCTCTCCTGGTCGATGTGGCGGCTCGTTTGGCCGCGGGGAGAGCGTGGCGGACTGCGCACCATTTGAGTCGCGAAGTGGTGCAGAACCGTTAAGAGAAACTGAAACGACGCGGGCCAATCGGCACGACCGCGGCGGTCTGCTGCGGGGCTGATGCGGGGCGGGCGCGCGGCGGGCAAGGGGCTGGGCAATGGGCCACTGTCCGCCCAATGACGCACGTGTTACGACGATGCCGTGCTCTCTATCAAGGATAGCGTGGCTCGGATGAAGGAGCGCCGCGGATTCGAACAGTGCGAAGCTCGTGCCGGAGCATCACGTCGCAAGGCGGGCACGAGGCGTGCAACGCGCGCGCCGTGATCCTGCACTTGCTTCCCGCTCGAACCCGCGTCGCGAAGGCGGCGGTCGCGCTCGGTGCGCTGTGCGTCGGCGCGTGCTTCAACGAGGCACTCGGTCAGGCGCGAGCGGTCCCCGGTCCGCAACCCGCCGCACCGCCGAGTACTCCGGTGCAGTCGGTCCTGCCGACGCCGCCCCCGGTCCCTGCCTCCACGTGGCGCTGGTACGACCCGCTCACCTGGCCGTTCATTCCGATCCCGGAAATCATGACCGATCCCGACAGCGGCACCACGATCGGTTTGCTTCCGACATGGCTCATCACGAACGAGCAGCATCAGATCGACAGAATCATCGCGCCGGATGTGCAGTACAACCAATATTTCGGCTGGGGAGGGCATGCGCGAATCCTCGACTATCCCTCGCCGGACCTGCAATGGTCCGCCGTGGTAGGAGGTAACGAACGCGTCCAACGCAAGATCGACCTCGAGCTCCTCAAGGGCCGGCTGCGCGAGCGGCGCTGGACCTACTCCGCGAGCGTCATCTACGACCGCGACGGCACGCCCCGCTTCTACGGGATCGGCAATCAGTCCCCGCAGATCGCCCAGACGAACTACACGAGCAACCAGCACCTCGGGCAGGTGCAGATCGGTCTGAATTTCAATCCGCGCTTGCAGCTCGCCTATACCCTGCAGTGGCAGCAGGTGCAGATCCTTGCCGGGACGCTGCCGAAAGTACCCTCGATCCAGACGTTGTTCGGACCCGACATCCTCGGGACCGATCACGAGCTGCTGCATCAGGTGGCGTTCGTCTACGACTCGCGCGACGACGTGACCATCCCGACGCGCGGCGCGCGCTGGATCACCTACGGTGGGATCGCGACCAGCAGCGTGCTCGGCACCACGCTCTACACCGAGGCGGGCCTGGACGGCAGCGGATATCGGCGGCTGACATCGACGACAGTTCTCGCCGGGCACGTCGCGCTGCGGTACATGCCATCGGACCCCCATGCGGCGTTCTGGGAGCTGAGCTCGTTGGGCGGTGGCACGAGCGTGCCCGGAGGCGTGCAACCCCTACGCGGATTCGGACAGGGCCGCTTCACGGACCGCAATCTATTCTCCGCCACGCTGGAGCTGCGGCAGCGAACGGTGACCTTTCCCATTTTCAAGACGATCATCGCTCTCGAGGTGACTCCATTCGTTGATATCGGCCGCGTGTTTCACGATCTTGGCACCGTGCCCATCTCGAAGCTGCACAAGGTGTACGGCCTCGGCTTCAGAGGAGTCGCCGCGCCTTTCATCGTGGGCTTCGTGGATATCGGCTACGGCTCCGAGGGCGCAGCGATATTCACGGGCGTCAACTATCCGTTTTGATCCCTGCGCCGTCCTCAAGTCCTCTGACCCAGATGTTCTCCCACGAACTTGCCGACGCCTGCGAAAACGGCATCGAATTGCGCAGGCGTAGGTGATCCACCGCGGGTATACACGGTAATGATGATCGGCACGTCGGCCTTGGGCCATGCGACCGCAATATCACCTGCCGCGTCCGTGCCGTTGTTTCCCGTCTTGTCGCCGATCATCCACCCTCGGGGGAGACCCGCGCGCAAACGATTCCCTCCGGTCTGGCAGTCGACCAGCCATGCGGTCAGGGTTCTTCGCGATACCTCCGACAGAACCCTCCCAAGGACGAGACGGCGTAGCGTGCTTGCCATCGCGGTCGGGGTCGTGGTGTTCCGCACTCCACCGGGGGGTGTTCTGTTGAGGAGCGGCTCGTTGTCATCGAGGCGCGTGACCTCATCGCCGATCTCGCGCCAGAACGCGGTCAAAGCGAGTGGTCCACCGATGCGAGCCAGGAGAAGGTTGGCGCAGGCATTGTCGCTGCGTTCAACCGCGGCCTTGCACATCTCCCCTACGGAAAGAAACCCTTTCCGCAGGTTCGCTTGGGCGACGGGGGCATAGAAGCGTTGCAGATCGGCGCGACGGTAGTGGACGAGCGTCTCGAGAGCGTCCTGACCACGGTCGACTCTCAAGAGCACGCACGCAGCGAGGGACGCTTTGAAAGTACTGCACATCACGAAGCGCTCATCAGCCCTCCAGGTCAGCTTTGCACCGGTCGCGATGTTCTCTGCATAGAGACCGAGATGGCCCCCGTTGCTTCTTTCGTAGTCTCGAACTGCAGCAATAGGGGCTGCTGCGGGGAGCAGGGAGGAAGCCGATACCCAACGCGCGCTCGCGATCGAACTGCAAGCCCAGATCAAAGCATCGCGGCGTGTGCACTCGCTGTTCATTCTCTGGAACCCCCTTCGACACTCATCGTATTACACTCCGTGCATGGTTGCCCTACGCACCCGGCCTGAGCCGATCGACGTGGCGCTCGAGCAGTCGGCCGTGGTCGTCGTCGATATGCAAAACGCGTTCGCAAGTCGCGGCGGGCTGCTCGATCTCGCCGGCCTCGACGTGTCCGGTGCGGATGGCGTGATCCGCGTGATCCGCACCGTGCTCGATGCAGCTCGGGCCCGCGGAGTCCAGGTCGTCTACCTGCAGACCGGCTACAAGGCGGATTTGAGCAACGGCGGCGGCGACGCCTCGCCGAATCCGCGCAAGGAGACGGCGCTGTGTCTCATGCGCGCGCGACCGGAGCTCAAAGGGAAGCTTCTCGTCGAGGGTACTTGGGATTTCGAGATCGTCGACGCATTGCAGCCTTGCCGCGGCGACCTCGTGGTGCTCAAGACTCGATATAGCGGCTTCGCGGGCACGACGCTCGATTCCAATCTGCGGGTGCGCGGCATCCGTAATCTCTTCTTCGTCGGCATCGCGACCAACGTCTGCGTCGAGTCGACGCTGCGCGACGCTTACTTCCAGGAATACTGGCCGCTTCTGGTGACAGACGCCACGATGCAGGCGGGACCGCCGGAAGCCCAGCGAGCGACCCTGTTCAATGTCGAATCCTTCTTCGGCTGGACGCTGAGTTCGCAGAGCTTGATCGACGCTCTTAACGCGGGAGCTGTCCGATCGTCGACGGATACCTGAGCGATCGGATCCGCTCGGCGCTCAAAATGTTGTTCACGCCCTGCGACACAAACAAATGCCGCCGGCTCAGCCACTTGCGGCAGCGGCGCGTTTGATCAGTCGGGTCGAGGCGACAGTTGCCCGCTATCCGACTGTCCGTGACCGCCCTCCGGGCCGGCTTCAACATCGATCCCTTTCAAATACATAGACGTTCCTGGTACTCATTCAGCGTCCGCTGGCACGGCTGTTGCTCGAGTCCCCACGCTTGCTTGCAAGGGGGGTCTCGCACATGAGCCAACGAAGTACGCGGGCCTCGCGCACGGCCGTCATACTCATTGCCGTCGTCGGCGGGCTGTGTGGGCCTCAGTCCCCGATTCTGGCAGCGCCGCTCGACCCCGGGGTACGTCATGCCGCGACCGACGGGGGTCCCCCGGTGCCGCTCCCGGACCTCACGGGCGACGAACAAGCGTTTTTTCAGGACGGCCTCGCTCGCTTCCAGGCCGTCGAAGCAGTCTCCGGCGCGGCCAACAACGGTCTCGGTCCGCGATTCAACTCGGACCAATGCTCCTCGTGCCACGCACACCCTTACGTCGGCGGGTCGAGTCCCCCGAGCAATCCGCAGATTGCGGTCGCAACGGCCGACGGCGCAACCAATTCCGTACCCTGGTTCGTCGTGCCGAATGGACCGGTTCGCGAGGCACGCTTCATCGAGTCGAACGGGGTCAGCGATGGGAGCGTTCACGCGCTGTTCGTGATCACGGGCCGAAGCGACGCCGGCAATTGCGCCCTTACCCAGCCGAATTTCCAGCCGGCGGGCAATGGACTCACCGGTCAGGGGGGCAATCCCAACATCGCTTTGCGGATACCGACGCCCATCATGGGAGACGGTCTGATCGAGAGCATTCCCGACTCGGCAATCACCGCGAACATGGCGGCAAACGCGCAGGCCAAGGCGGCCGTGGGCATTGGGGGTCAGCCGAATCGGAGCGGGAATGACGGAACGATCACGCGCTTTGGATGGAAGGCGCAGAACAAGTCGTTGCTGATGTTCTCCGGCGAGGCCTACAACGTCGAGATGGGAATCTCCAATCAGCTCTTTCCGCAGGATCGGGATGAAACCCCAAACTGCCAGGGCGCGTTCCCGACACCCAACGACACCCTCAACTTCTCCGCCACTTCCAACACGGCCGTCCTCTCCGATATCGAGGGCTTCGCGAACTTCATGCGCCTGCTCGCGCCGCCGGCCCCGGGTCCCGCGACCGCTTCGACGCAGAACGGATTGCTTCAGTTCACGAGGATAGGCTGCGCTCTCTGCCACACGCCTGCGTTGATGACGGGCACCGCGATTGCGAGCGGGTCGGCCACGGCCCCGAGCGCGGCTCTCTCGAACCAGTCGGCGAAGCTGTTCTCCGATCTGCTCGTCCATCACATGGGGTCGGGACTTGCCGATGGCCTCACGCAGGGAAACGCCGGCCCCGACCAATTCCGCACGGCCCCGCTCTGGGGCGTCGGCGAGCGTATCTTCTTTCTGCACGACGGCAGGACCAGCAACATCGTTCAGGCGGTCGAGGCTCACGCGAGCCGGGGGAGCGAGGCGAACGGAGTCGTCGAAAGATTCAACTCGCTGCCGGAGCAGGCCCAGCAGGACCTGATCAACTTCCTACGCTCGCTCTGAGGGAGAACGGCGTCGACGAGTCAGCCCGTGCTCGCCCGTGGCCGATGCCCGCTGATCTCCGCGCCAGCATCACGGGCGAGGCGGGCGTATGGAACGAGCGCAAAGGCGCCGAGCAGCGCGGCAAGCACGAGAGCGATGCGGAAGTCCTCGATCCCGAGCGCCGCCGCGTGGCGCACGAGGCGACTGAAATTGAGCATCAGCGCGCCGACCGCGACGCCCATGCCCATGCTGATCTGCTGGGTGAGCGAGGAGAGCACACTCGCCGCGGCGCGTTCCGGCGGCTCGATATCCGCAAAGGAGATGAATGTCAGCCCCGTGAACTGCATCGAGCGGCTTCCCCCGGCGATCAACAGAATCGCGCCGGTGAGGGGCCACGGCAGGGACGGCGAGATGAGCGCACAAGCCGCAATGCTCGCGCAGGCGATCGTGCCATTGAAGACGAGCACGTTGCGCATGCCGAAGCGGCGCAGGATGGGATTGGTCACCGTCTTCATTCCAAGGTTGGCGCTCATGTAGATGAGGAGCAGCACGCCGGCGGCAACCGGGGAAAGACCGAAACCGACCTCGAACATCAGTGGGAGCAGGAAAGGCGTTGCGCTGATCGCCGCGCGGGAGAGCGTGCCACCTGAGACACAAGCGACGAAGAACGTACGCACGCGCAGCACCCGCAGACTGACGATCGGATGGGAGGCCGTCTCCAGATGCCGCACGGCAAGCACGCCCGCGGCGAGGGCCGCTGCGAGAAGCATGACTGCGAGCGTCGCGTCGACCTCGCGCGTGCCGATCGCATCGAGCCCGTAGGTCAAGCAGCCGAGCGCGACGGCAAGCAGCGTGAAGCCTCGTCCATCGAAGGACGCGCGCTCCGATGCGCGCTGATTCGGGATGAAGGCGAGCACGAGGGCGATCCCGGCGAGGCCGAGCGGCACGTTCACATAGAAGATCCAGCGCCAGGAGGCCGCGCTCGTGATGAATCCGCCGAGGGGCGGGCCGATGACGGGCGCGAACAGAGCGGGCCAGACGAGCATCGAGAGCGCCTGCATCAGGTCGCGCTTCTCCGTGGTGCGCAGGACAGCGAGCCGACCGACGGGCGACATCAGCGCGGCCGCCGCGCCTTGCGCGATGCGGGCCGCGATGAACGTTGCGAAAGAGGGCGACGCCCCGCACCCCGCCGAGGCGAGCGTGAACACACCGATCGCCGAGGCGAAGACGTTGCGCGCGCCGAGTCGGTCGGCGAGCCACCCGCTCGCGGGAATGCAGGCCGCGGTCGCGAGCGCGTAGGCCGTGATCCCGAGACTCATGCGGCTGGCCGTCGTCGCGAAGCTCTCCGCCATCGAGGGCAGCGCCGTCACGATGATCGTCGCATCGAGATTCTCCATGAAGAACGCGCCCGCCACGATGAGCGCGATGCGCAAGTGACGGTTGGAGAAGTACGCCGCTGCGGTATGGAGGGGGCGAAAACGGGCCATGCGTCGAGCGCGAGTATAACGGGCGCGGCGTAAGGGTCGCGGCGCCGGAATCGACGCTCGCGCTCAGCCGAGTCGGCGCAGGATCGCGTTGAACGTCGCGCTCGGCCGCATGGCTGCGGCGCATTTTGCGGGATCGGGGTGGTAGTAGCCGCCGATATCGACCGGCTTGCCTTGCGCGCCATCGAGCTCGGCGAGGATGCGCGCCTCGTTACGGCTCAGCTCCGCCGCGATCGGCTCGAAGAGCGTTGCGAGCGCCGCGTCCTCGGTTTGCGCTGCGAGCGCCTGGGCCCAATAGAGCGCCAGATAGACATGACTGCCGCGATTGTCGAGCTCGCCCGCATCCCGCTTCGGCGAGCGGTCATGCTCGAGCACCTGCCCGTTGGCCGCATCGAGCGCGCGCGCGAGGATGAGCGCCCGTGCGTTGCCGGTCTTGCGCCCGAGATCCTCGACCGACACCTGCAGGCCGAGAAACTCGCCGAGCGAGTCCCAGCGCAGGTGCCCCTCCTTGAGGAACTGCTGCACGTGCTTCGGGGCCGAGCCGCCGGCCCCCGTCTCGTACAGGCCTCCTCCCGCGAGCAGCGGAACGATCGACAGCATCTTCGCGCTCGTTCCGAGCTCGAGGATCGGAAAGAGGTCCGTGAGGTAATCGCGCAGCACGTTACCCGTGACGGAGATCGTGTCTTTTCCGGCGCGCACCCGCTCGAGCGTCGCGCGGATCGCGGCGACCGGGGAGAGAATCCGGATGTCGAGACCTGCGGTATCGTGATCGCGCAGCGAGCGGCGCACCCGCTCGATGAGCAGGTGGTCGTACGCGCGCGCCTCGTCGAGCCAGAAGATCGCGGGCAAGCCGGTAGCGCGCGCTCGCGTGACGGCGAGCTTCACCCAATCCCGGATCGGCAAATCCTTGGTCTGGCACATGCGCCAGACATCGCCGACGCTCACCTCGTGCTCGATGAGCACCCGCCCGTCCTCGTCGAGGACGCGTACGGTGCCGGCGACGGGAATCTCGAATGTCTTGTCGTGCGAGCCGTACTCCTCGGCAGCCTGCGCCATGAGGCCGACGTTGCTCACATTGCCCATGGTCGCAACGTCGTACGCGCCGTGCTGCTTGCAGTCCTCGATCACAGCCTGATAGATGCCGGCGTAACAGCGGTCGGGAATCATGGCTTTGATATCGTGCAGCCGCCCGTCCGGCCCCCACATGCGGCCGGAGGCGCGAATCGCGGCCGGCATCGACGCATCGATGATGATGTCGCTCGGCACGTGAAGATTCGTGATGCCGCGATCGGAGTCGACCATCGCAAGCGGCGGCCGCTTCGCATACGTCGCCTTCAGGTCCGCTTCGACGGCCGCGCGCTCGGACTCGGGCAGCGCACCGATCTTCGCGTACACCTCGCCGATGCCATTGTCGGGGTCGACGCCGAGCCGCGCGAACGTCGCGGCGTGCTTTGCGAAAACATCTTCGAAGTAAACGCTGACCGCATGCCCGAACAGGATGGGATCGGACACCTTCATCATGGTGGCCTTAAGGTGCAGCGACAACAGCACGCCCTTGGCCTGAGCGTCTGCGATCTGCGCCCGATAGAACGCACGCAGAGACTCGCGGCTCATGAACGTGGCGCTCACGAGCTCATCCTGCTGTACGGGAACGGACTCCTTCAGCACCCGCGTCGGTCCGCCGCGTTCGGCGAGCTCGATGCGCAGTCGTCCCGCCTGCGCGATCGCCGCGGCGCGCTCGTTCGCGTAGAAATCCCCCTCGCTCATCGATGCGACGTGCGAGCGGGAATCGCGTGCCCAGGCTCCCATCGAATGCGGATGCGCCTTCGCGTACTGCTTGACCGCGTTTGCGACGCGCCGATCGGAATTGCCCTCGCGCAGAACCGGGTTGACGGCGCTGCCGAGCACGCGGGCATAGCGCGCCTTGACTTCCTTCTCCCGCTCGGTGCTCGGCTCATCCGGATACTCCGGAACGCGCAGGCCCTGGGACCGCAGCTCCGCGATGGCGGCCTTCAGCTGCGGCACCGATGCGCTGATATTCGGTAGCTTGATGATGTTCGCATCCGGAGTCTTGGCGATCTCCCCGAGTTCCGCGAGATCATCGGACTGACGGTGAGCGGGCGGCAGCTCCTCCGGGAAGGCCGCGAGGATGCGGCCAGCGAGGGAGATGTCGCGCGTCTCGACGGCGATGGAGCCCGCGCGAGTGAACGCCTGCACGATGGGCAGGAAAGAGTACGTCGCGAGCGCGGGGGCCTCGTCGGTGAGGGTATAGAGGATTTTTGCGGAGCTCATCCCGCAGATGATATCAGTTGAACGCGAGTGTGACGCCGCCGAGCACGTTGAATCCGGCCGCGGGGTAGAAGTACCGCCCGTTCGAGTCATCGACCACGATCGCACCGACGTAGCGCCGGTTGAGCACATTGTTCAGACGCAAAAAGGCGCTGAAGCGCATCTTGCCGCCGAGCTCGGCGGCGTAG
>Ga0335074_10016770_pt1 | contig 10315 bp, 8 predicted proteins | sample Lox_Sample_23_FD_206715 | JGI IMG/M metagenome (GOLD analysis project Ga0335074, IMG submission 206715) | Soil microbial communities from Loxahatchee National Wildlife Refuge, Florida, United States - Lox_Sample_2.3 | ecosystem: Environmental > Terrestrial > Soil > Wetlands | place: USA: Florida...
CGATGTTCGCCACCAACTGCGACCGGCTGGAGATCTATCTGGGCGGCAGGCACCACGCGACCGTCACACCGGACGCGGCGACGTTCGGCCACCTGCCCCACCCGCCCGCGTTCGCCGATCTCACCGCGGGCGTCCCGCTGCCGGACCTGCGGGCCGACGGTTACGCGCCGGGCGGCGCCCGGCCCGCGGCGACGCTGCTGATGACGGCCGACACCAGCCGCGACCGGCTGGTGCTGACCGCCGACGACGCCGCCATCGTGGCCGACGGCTCGGACGCCACCCGGATCACGTTCCGCGCCGCCGACGCCTACGGCAACCACCGCCCCGGCATGACCGGCGATGTCACGCTGTCCGCGGCCGGGCCGGCGATGCTCGTGGGGAGCAACCCGTTCCCGTTCGGGATGTCCGGCGGGGTGGGCGGGGGGTTCCTGCGATCGGTCCCCGGGCAGACCGGTACCGTCACGGTCACCGCGCGGCACGCCACCCTGGGGGAAGCGGCGGTGACCGTGCGAGTCACCCCGGTACGTTCCGGATCATTTCTTTAAGGCTGGGGACCGTGCGGCCCGCACCCGTAAGCTGACGGTGATGAGGGTTACTTTCACGGAGCTTGGGCCGGCCGAGTTCCGGCCGGCGATCGACGCGTTCGTGGCCGTGTACGCGGCCGCGATGAACCCGCCGGACCGGATGCTCGCCGGGCGGGACGCCATCCTCGACAGGCACGCCGCCAACCCCGGCTTCCGCGCGTTCGCCGCGCTGCTCCCGGCCGAGGGCGACCCGTCCGGGCCGGGGACGACGCTGGCCGGATTCACCTACGGGTTCCACGGGACTCCGGGGCAGTGGTGGCACGACATGGTGGCCGCCGCGCTGGCGCAGCCGCGGAGGCGCGGTCTGGACGCCCGGGGCGGGGCGGACGGCCGGGGGTGGCTTGACGATTCCTTCGAGGTCGCCGAGCTGCACGTGCTGCCGGCCTACCAGGGCATGGGCATCGGCCGGGAGCTGCTGCGGCGGCTGACCGCCGGCCGCCCCGAGCGCACCGCCGTGCTGTCCACCGCCGACGCCGAGTCGCGCGCCCGGCGGCTTTACCGCGGAGTCGGGTTCACCGACCTGCTGACCGGGTACCGGTTCGCCGGCGGCGAGCCGCCCTACGCGGTGATGGGCGCGGCGCTGCCGCTGCGCGCCGCCGACCGCTGACTTCCAGCATGGGGGGCACCTGCCCCCCATCCCCCCTGGCCGAGTCCCAGCGTCTGGTAGATCTCCCGCGTCGCGCGCGACCAGTTGAGCGTGTAGAAGTGCAGGCCTGGCGCGCCCTCGGCGAGCAGTCGCTCGGACAGGGCGGCGGCGTAGCTGACGCCGATCTCCCTGATCGCCGCCTTGTCTTCCTTCTCGCTCGCCGCCCGCAGCCCGGCCAGCAGGTCCGGCGGCACCTTGCAGCCGCCGAGCTCGAGCGCGCGCTCCACCACCCGCAGGCTGGTGACCGGCATGATCCCGGGGATGATCGGCACGTCGCACCCGTGCCGGGCGACCCGGTCCCGCAGCCGCAGGTAGTCCTCGGCGTAGAAGAACATCTGGGTGATCGCGAAGTCGGCGCCCGCGCGGCACTTGGCCACGAAGTGCCTGGTGTCGGTCTCGGCGTCGGGCGAGCGGGGGTGCAGTTCGGGGAACGCGGCCACGCCGACGCAGAAGTCGCCGGACGACTTGACCAGCCGGACCAGCTCCTCCGCGTGCGCCAGGCCCCGGGGATGCCTGACCCACTCGGCGTTGGGGTCGCCAGGCGGGTCGCCGCGCAGCGCCAGGACGTTGCGCACGCCGACGTCGGCGTAAGAGCCGATCACGTGCCGCAGCTCCCGCACGGAGTGGCTCACCGCGGTGAGGTGGCCCATCGGGGTCAGCGACGTGTGCGCGGCGATCCTGCCGGTCACCCGCACGGTCCGGTCCCGCGTGGAACCGCCCGCGCCGTACGTCACGGAGACGAAGGTCGGCTTGAGCGGCTCGAGCTGCCTGATGGCGTGCCACAGCTGCTGCTCGTCGAGCTGCGTCTTCGGCGGCATGAACTCGAAGGAGAACGAGCGCTGGCCCGCCTTGAGCAGATCGGAGATCCGCGGCGCGCGATCACTGTGGCGCGGCGAGGGAGGTGTGCTTACTGGGACTGCGTGGATTCGGCGCGGTCGCGGCGGCATGTGGGCAAGCATAACCGATGGAGCGATTTTGTGTGCTCTCACCACAAGTTCATCTACCGGTCTCCGGCGGCTCCCCTTCGGCCTGTAATACCCCTGTGGGGTATTACAGGCTTGAGTGCCCCGGGCAGTCCATTACTGCGTAAATAAAGCGTGCGCAGGGCACGCGGAATCTTCGTGATCATGGTCGAGGCCCGGGGTTGCCCGCCTGAGCTGGGGCCTGCGGGGTCTTAGGGAAGCAGCGGCACCACCGGGGCATGCCCCGCATGGCGTCGCTGCCAACGATCCATGATCGCGAAGAGTCTTGGTCGTCATAGGAGACTTTTTCTTACGTCAAAAATAAAGTCTTCGTGATCATGTTCGGCTGAGCAGGTAGCTATGTATGCCTAAAGTATGAAATGTCACTTTTGATACCCTTGCCCAGCCCGGCGGCGCCGGTGCCGCCAGTCATCCAGACCGGAAAGCGTGTCGGGGGCAGACGGCAGCAGGCAGGCACCCGGATGGGCAAGCGTGTCCGGATGGGGCCGACGGCCGCGGACGGAGTGGGTTGCGGGCCGCGCTGAACGGAACCGGCGGCGGCATGGGGTGCGCTACCGAGGCGGGCCGCGCTGAACGGAAGCGGCGGCGGGGCGGGGCCACCGGGCAGGCCGCTTAGCGGGTGGGGCAGACGAGGCGGGCGGGGCGTACGGGCGCGGGTCAGAACGCCAGCGCCTGGGCGCGGCGGTTGACCTCGGTGCCGCGGCGGGCGTACAGCGCCTCGATCGGCGTGCCGGGCAGCGTCTCGTCGGCCGTGAACAGCCAGCGGAGCGCCTCGTCCTCGTCGAACCCGCAGTCGAACAACACCGTCAGCGTTCCGCAGAGGCCCTTGACGATCTGCCCGCCGTCGAGGAAGGCGGCCGGGACGGAACGCTCTCCGTTCGGCCGGACGACGGCGAGCAGCTTGCGGTCGCGAAGCAGTTGCTTCACGCGGCCGGACGGGATGCTGAGCCTGACGGCCACCTCGGAGAGTGACAGCCAGTTGCCGACGAGAGCGTCGGCCGCGGGGTCTATCTGTGCCACGAGTCCAATGTCCCACACCCCGGCGGTTTCCAAACCAGCGACATTTCGCCCCAATACCGGACCTTTCACCCCGGGCCACCTGTCGCTATGCGCCGTTAGCAGCCCTTTCGGCGCGGGTGCGCAGGCCCGCCATCTCGTACTGCCAGCCGCCGGTGTTGCCCTTCCACTCGTCCTCGCGCAGCGCGTCCGGCAGGTCGAGCGACCCGAAACCGCTCTCCACCACGGTCACGCCGATCTCGTCGCCGGCCGGCCGGAGGTAGAACTCGATCAAGGTGGCCTTGCCCGGCGCCGGCGCGGCGCCGCCGAACGCGCTCGCCCAGCGGAACGAGACGTAGCCCTGCGGCTCCACCCGGACGATGTCGATGACGTAGGGCCGCTGGTCGCGCCCGTACTCGACGCTCACCCGTCCCGGGCCCTGGGCCGGCTCGGCCGTGCTGCCCGGCAGCCACCAGCCCGGCCGCGCGACGAGCTGCCACACCCTGTCCTGTGTCGCCCTGACGGCAATCCGCTGTTCGATGCGGTCTTCCATAGACGGTCTCCCTCACCCCTGGGCCCCTTCGCAGGCCGAGTCTCGCACATCCCGCCTGGGCCCGCATTTCGACGCCCGCCCATAGAGGGGCGTCGACCCGCACGACCCTCCTCCCGAGACCGCAACATGGTGGATTATTAGGCACACCATAGGGTGCACAATGATCCGCCATCTTCGCGAGAGCCTCGTATCTTGCTGTTATCAGTCGGTCTCGGCGCGCCGGAGGCCTGCGCCGGCCGACGACTCATGATCGTGGGTCGTTCTCGGCGAATAGCGCCGTCTTCGGCCCACGATCTTGTTCCGGACGCTGGCTTGCGGGTTGGCCCCGTTAGCTGGCGGCGTCCCTGACGGGGACGGTGGGGTCAGCCAGGCGAGCCGGATCCACCTCGGCGCCGGCCGCGATCAGGCGGCGCGCCTGGAGCAGGTCGCGGGGGCGGTTCACGGTCAGGACCGCGGTCAGCCGGCTCCCGGCGGCGGGCGCGACGCCCGCGAGGGACGGCGCGACGCCCGCGAGGGACGGCGCGGCACCCGCGAGGGACGGCGCGGCACCCGCGAGGGACGGCGCGGCACCCGCGAGGGACGGCGCGACGTCCGCGAGAGACGGCGCGACGTCCGCGAGGGACGGCGCGGCACCCGCGAGGGACGGCGCGGCACCGGCGGGGGGTGGCGCGGCACCGGCGGGGGGTGGCGGGCGGAGCCAGCACGCGGACCATGTGTCCGCGGCGGGGTCGCCGCGCCAGAGCAGGCGGTCGGCGGGGGTGTGGTGGCCCACGTACTGGACCATCCGGCCGAACTGTTCGGACCAGAAGTAGGGGACCGGGTCGTAGACCTCGGCGCCGCCGAGGATGTTCGCCGCGACCACTTCCGGCGCGTGCAGCGCCGTTTCCCAGTGCTCCACCCGCAGCCGGGCGCCGAACCGCAGCGAGACGAACGCGGCGCAGTCCCCGGCGGCGTAGACGCCGGGGACTGAGGCGCGCAGGCCCGGATCGACGGCGACCCCGTTGTCCAGGGCCACCCCCGAGCCGGCCAGCCAGCCCACCGCCGGGCGGACCCCGATGGCGGTGACCACCTCGTCGGCCGGCAGCCAGCCGCCGGCCAGCGCGAGCCCGCCGGGCTCGACGGACTCCACCACGGTGCCGGTGCGCAGCTCCACCCCGGCCTGCTCGTACCAGGGCGCGGTGCGCGCCCCCGCCGCCGCGCCCAGCGCCACGGCGAGCGGCGCGGGACCAGCCTCGACGACGGTCACCTGGCAGCCGGCCGCCGCGGCGGCGGTCGCCAGTTCGGCGCCGATCCACCCGGCGCCGACGATCGCCAGGCGCAGCCCCGGCCGCAGCAGCGCGCGCAGCGCGAGCGCGTCGTCGTAGGTCCGCAGGAACCGCTGCGGCCCGGGGCCTGGCAGCGCGACGGGGACCGCGCCGGTCGCCAAGACCAGATGGTCAAATGGGTACTTATCACGATTCGTGATGAGCGCGGATCCGGCGGGGGCGGTGGGCGGCGGGCCGGGGGCGGCGGACGCCGGGCCCGGCGCGGCGGCCGCGGCGGACGCGGCGGGGGCCGGCGCCCCGGGCGACTCGAGGGCCTGCGCGGTCTCGGCCGGGCGGAAGTCCACGTCCAGCGCGCCGAAGTCCGCGTGCAGCGACGGGTCGATCCCGCTGGTGAGCACCTTTTTCGACAGCGGGGGCCGGTCGTAGGGTGGGCGGGCCTCCGCGCCGATCAGCGTGATCTGGCCGGGGTAACCCCGCCGCCGGAGCTCTTCCACGGTGCGGAAACCGGCGAGGCCCGCTCCGGTCACCACGGTACGTTCCGGATAGATCATGACCTGCACAGCCTACGACCGGAAGGGCGGCTGCCAGCCCGGCCACTGATCAACAATGTGGCTAACAGCTCCGGATCGCTGGCGGCGGGCCGTAAAATCGCCGGTGATGGAATCTGTCCTCGCTGACGCGCTCATCGGCCGGATGCTCGACCGCCGGTATCACGTCCGCTCCCGCATCGCGCACGGCGGCATGGCCACCGTGTACCTGGCCACCGACACCCGGCTCGACCGGCAGGTGGCGCTCAAGGTGATGCACGCCGAACTGGCGCGTGACGCGGACTTCGTGGCCAGGTTCATCGGCGAGGCCAAGTCGGTCGCCCGGCTGTCCCACCCCAACATCGTGCAGGTCTTCGACCAGGGGTCGGACGGGCAGTTCCTCTATCTGGCGATGGAGTACGTGCCCGGGCGGACGCTGCGCAGCCTGATGCGGGAACGGGGCTGGCTCACCTGGGGCGAGGCGCTCGAGGTGATGGACCCGATGCTGGCGGGGCTGGCCGCCGCGCACCGGGCCGGGATCGTGCACAGGGACATCAAGCCGGAGAACGTGCTGCTCACCGCCGACGGGCGGGTCAAGGTCGTGGACTTCGGGCTGGCCCGGGCGCAGGCCTCGGCCGGGAACACCAGGACCGGGCTGATCATCGGGACCGTCGCCTACATCGCGCCGGAACAGGTCACCGGCGGCGTCACCGACGTCCGCACGGACGTGTACGCGTCGGGCGTGATGCTGTTCGAGATGCTCACCGGGCGGCAGCCGCACACCGGCGAGTCGCCGCTGGCCGTCGCGTACAAGCACGTCAACGAGGAAGTGCCGCCCGTCAGCGCGATCGTGGGCGGCATCCCGCCCGCGCTTGACCAGCTGGTTCGCGCGGCTACCAGCCGGGACCCCCGGCAGCGGCCCCCGGACGCGGCCGCGTTCCTGCACACCGTCAGGGCGCTGCGCGGCGGGGCGGCGGGCGACGACGGCGAACCGACCGGGGCGTGGGCGGATCCTGGCCTCGCGTACGGCGGGTACCCGGCGGCTGGCGGGGCCGGGGCCGGGGCAGGCGCGGGGGCCGGGGCAGGCGCGGGGGTCGGGGCAGGCGCCGAGGCCGGCGGGTCGCACACGATGGTCGTGGCCGGCGGCAACGGCTACGACCCGGCCGGGTACGGGCCAGGCGGCGGGTACGCCGGGAGCCCGCCCTACGACGGCGAGGTCACGTTCGGGGAGCGTGAGCCGTTCCTGCAGCGCTGGCTGTTCACCAGGCGGCTGGCGTACCTGGTGGCCGCGCTGGCGGTCGTGCTCGGCCTCACGTTCGCTGGCTGGTGGCTGACGTCGGGACGGTACGCGACGCTGCCCGCGGTCGACGGCCTGACGGTGACGGCCGCCACGCGGACGCTGCACCAGGCCGGGTTCGAGGTGCGGCCGGCCACCCCTGTGCTCAACAACACCGTGCCCAAGGGGGACGTGATCAGCACGTCCCCGTCCGGGCGGGCGGTGAAGGGGGCCACGATCGTGCTGACGGTCTCCGCCGGGCCGCGGATGGTCACGGTCCCGCCGGTGACCGGGCAGTCGCTCAGCGGCGCGATCGCGCTGCTGCAAAAGGCGGGGCTGACCGTGAGCAGCACGCCGAAGAACATCGGCGAGGACGGCGTCGCGATCGGGACCGTGACGGGCACCACGCCCGCGGCGGGCACCTCGTGGCCGGTCAACCGGACCGTGTACGTGGATGTCGTCGCAGGCATGGCGCTGCCGGACTTGGTCGGGCAGAACATCGGGACTATTCAGAGCTGGGCCAGCACGAACAACATCCAGCTGAACGTCCAGCAGATCGCGAGCAACCAGCCGCAGGGCATCATCGTCCGCCAGTCGCCCGCGGTGGGCGCGCCGGTCGCGCCCGGCCAGACGCCGGTCACGGTCTACGTGTCGAACGGGCCGCCGATGGTGCAGGTCCCCGGGAACCTGCGCGGCGAGAAGTTCCCGCAGGTGCAGCAGGAGCTCGAGAACCTCGGCTTCAAGGTGACCGGCGAGCAATTCGGGCCGGGACAGACGGTGTTCGGTGTGAGCCCGTCCGGGCAGCAGCCAAGCGGCAGCACGATCACCGTGTACTACGGCGGGTTCTGACCGCCGGCGCCCGGTGCTGTATAGTGCCTCGCATGCGCACGCAGTTCTGGTTTTGGTTTGGCAGCCGGCTCGGGAGGCCGGTCGCCCGCCAGACCACGCGCTGACGGAAGCGACTAAGCCTAAGCCCCGGCCGGGAAACGGTCCGGGGCTTTTTTGCTGAGTGGGAGGCACGACAGGTGGTTATCGTGATGGCCGCGGAGGCGACCAGGGAAGACGCCGACAACGTGGTCGGCCTGGTGCGCGAGGCGGGCGGCGAGGCGTTCGTCAGCCGCGGCGAGTCCAGGACGATCATCGGGCTGAGCGGCGACATCGACCGCATCGCGGCGACGCTGAACCTCGCGGCGCAGCCGGGGGTGTCGGACGTGGTGCGGATCTCCGTCCCGTACAAGCTGGTGAGCCGGGAGCATCGCCGGGAGCGTTCGGTGATCAGGGTGGCGGGCGTGCCGATCGGGCCGGACACGCTGACCGTGATCGCCGGGCCGTGCGCGGTGGAGACGCCGGAGCAGACGCTGGCCGCGGCTCGGATGGCGCGCGCCGCGGGCGCGTCGCTGCTGCGCGGCGGCGCGTACAAGCCGCGGACGTCGCCCTACGCGTTCCAGGGGCTTGGCGAGGCGGGCCTGAAGATCCTCGCCGACGTCCGGGCGGAGACCGGGCTGCCGATCGTGACCGAGGTGATCGACCAGCGCGACGTGGACCTGGTCGCGCAGTACGCGGACATGCTCCAGGTCGGCACCCGCAACATGCAGAACTTCCCGCTGCTGCAAGCCGTCGGCGGCGCCGGCAAGCCGGTCATGCTCAAGCGCGGCATGAGCGCCACGATCGAGGAGTGGCTGATGGCGGCCGAGTACATCGCCCAGCGCGGCAACCTCGACATCGTGCTGTGCGAGCGCGGCATCCGCACGTTCGAGTCGGCCACGCGGAACACGCTCGACATCTCGGCGGTCCCCGTGGCGCAGCGGCTGTCGCACCTGCCGGTGATCGTGGACCCGTCGCACTCCGGCGGACGGCGCGAGCTGGTGCTGCCCTTGTCCCGGGCGGCCATCGCGGTGGGCGCGGACGGCGTCATCGTCGACGTGCACCCGTCGCCGGAGACGGCGTTGTGTGACGGGCCGCAGGCGCTGATCGACGCCGACCTGCGGGAGCTGGCCAGCGTCGCGCTGCACCTGTCCGCGCTGGTCGGGCGGACGCTCACGCCCGCGCCGGCGACCGGGGTCGCCGTGTCAGCCGCGTGTGCCGGAGAGCCGGAGCTGGTGACGGTGGCCGACTAGCCAGACGTCTCCAATTTTTCCGAACGGACACGTGCTTCACGCCGTTCGCAACGCTGCTGCCACCGGGACGGATCGGCTGGTGGCTCGGGCTCACTCATCCCGGTGCCCGCCGGGGGGTCGAAGCCGCGTACCTCTATCAGCCGCCCAGTTCCGAGAAAATCTGCTGCGCCACGGATGGCACCACGTCGGAGTCCGTCACGGCCGGCTTCTCGAAGTTCTGCGAGTAGAAGTCGGCGGCCGCGACCGGGTCGGTCTGGCTGTTCAGTTCGGCTACCAGGGACTGCCCGATCTCGGTCGAGTTGTAGTACAGGATGTCGGCCAGTTGCGTCGTCATGTCCTGCGAGGCGTTGTCGGTGATGATGTTCGCGTTCGGCGCGGCCGAACCGATTGGCGTCCAGCCGATCAGTCCGCCGCCGCCGCTGCCGACCGACTCGGGGTTGCCCCCGGACTCGCCGTCCACGCAGGAGGCGACGCCCGCGGCGGCGGCGTCCGAGTACCCGTTGTCCACCAGGTACTGGGCGACCGCCAGCAGGTCGTTGCCGTTGGCAATGTCTGACTGCACGGCCGCGCTGCGGCCCGACGCGGACTGCGTGCTGGTGCGGTTCTGGGGGGTCGCGGCGGTGCTGGCCGATGACGGGGCCGACGTGGACAGGCCCGATGTTGAGGGGTCAGGCGCGGTGACGGCCTCGCTGGCCGGGGGAATCGTCAGCACCTGGCCCGCGTAGATCAGGTTCGGGTTGCTGATCTTGGACCGGTTGGCCGACCACAGCTTAGGCCAGTCCTGGCCGTTGCCGTAGTACCGCAGCGCGATCCCGTACAGCGTGTCACCATCCTGCACCGTATAGGTGCGCGCGGCGGGAGCGGCGGGCCGCACCAGAGCGTCGAGGTGTACCGCGACCGTGTGCGGCCTCGTCTGCGCCAGCGCCTGGTGCGCCTGCGGTGAGGTCATGAACGCCGGAGCGACCGCCATGGCACCAGAAACGGCGATGACCGGGGCCGCCATCCCTGTCCGCTGCGCTGCCTTCTGTACTGCTGACGGGCGCCTATGCCGCCCGTTTGCCCGCTGCCGCTCGCGCCGATGGGCTCCGTGCATCACATGCCTGCCTTAATCAGAATCCGGGCCAGTTACCCGGCAACGCTCCTGTTGCGGGCCTGACGTTTCGCTCATCGGGAGCATGACAGGACGTTTGCGTCATTATGGGCAAATAGGTGCTAGATGGCCCAGTTGGGCTAGTGAGGTATAAAGGCGTCAATTCGGGCGGCCGCGCCGATGCGGTAAGGGTTTCCGCGGCATCCGGGCGCCACGAAGCGTGACCGGATATGGCCCATACGGGCGGTGCGTGACCAGGGGGTCAAAAAATAGGATGT
>Ga0335074_10016771_pt1 | contig 10314 bp, 15 predicted proteins | sample Lox_Sample_23_FD_206715 | JGI IMG/M metagenome (GOLD analysis project Ga0335074, IMG submission 206715) | Soil microbial communities from Loxahatchee National Wildlife Refuge, Florida, United States - Lox_Sample_2.3 | ecosystem: Environmental > Terrestrial > Soil > Wetlands | place: USA...
AACTCAATAGAAGGTTTCACCTTGCCCGTTGCTATCCACAGAATTAGCAACGCCTCACTGATTCCGATGCGTTCAGCGGCTTGGTGAATGTTGTACGTCATTGCTTTTTCTTTCGCTCGTATCTTTGCAAATATTCCGCAATCGCCCGCCGAATCACTCTAGCCACGGAATCATCCTCGCGTTTAGCGATGCGCTCAAGAGTCTTCCGACTAATCTTATCGATGCGAATCACCAGATGACTTCTTAATCTCATGTTTGCAATTGTAACACAAACAGAACACAATTAGCCGTTTTACTGAATAGTGTGTTGATGCTACACTTGCCAACTGGCGGTGAGAAATGACTGAAACGAAGCTGGCCACTCTTTTGCTATATGTGGCTCAATTGGAAGCCGCTTTAGAACGAGCAAGTAAAGAATGTGGGTTTAATTCTGATGAGTATTTGAAGGAGTCTGAAATTCGGAAGGATGCGATATTTGCCGTATTGCAGCAATTCGCTCAGGACCGAGATAGGATGAAAGCTGAGTTAGAAAAGCTTCGAAACGAGCGGAGAACGCATTGATGCCCTGTTCGAGCGTATCTAAGCGATTGTCATTTTGAAGCATAGGAGTTTTCCTTGGTAGTTTTCTTGGATTTTGATGGTGTACTAAGGCGCGAAGGTGACCCGAAGTATCGGATTAACTCTGCTCTGCGTTTGTTATTCGAACAGACGATTCTGCCGTTTGATGTTCAAATTGTGATTTCGTCTAATTGGAAAGACGCTTTCGATTTGCCCACAATCAGGAAATGCTTCGCCCCTGAGATCGCACCGAGAATCATAGACAGGACGCCAACACTGTCGGGACAAATTAACGATGCGACAAAATGGAAAGAGATCGAAGCGTGGCTTAAACAAGCGAAGCCGTATCCTCAGTGGATTGCAATCGATGACAAGGCAAGCGAATTTCCAACCAATATTCTTCCTCAAGTAATTCTGACCAACCCAACCTTGGGCTTCGATAACGTTGCTGCCACGGCGCTACGGCGGACATTGCAGCGTTCTATGGCTTGCGAATCACCTTTACAGGCATTGTAGGTTTTTTCTCTTGGAAATAGGCTGCACTACGGTGTCTGCCGTCAAAAGTGGTGACGTTTCCGTTTTTATCGAAAGTGATCGTTGCTGGTTGGATTTCTTCGCCATTGCGAATCTTAGCGCGATAATCTTTCACAATCGAAGAATCGAGTTTTCCACCAGCGATGCCGCTATCAATTACTTTCTGAGGAGCCACGTGGATTATTTCTGGTAGTGCTCCGCGAAAGCCGCTTTCGGGGGAATCGATTCCACCTGCACTCACCAAGTTTTCAGGGTGAGCTAGCTGCTCGCCTGCAAACTGTTCAGCTTGTTTACCCGCCTCTGTGTTTTGGGCGAATTCTCGCACCTCTTTGTTTAGAGGAATGAAATGGTCTGCGATGTTCTGGACCACTTGGCTTACTCTTTCATCTTGAGCAGCGTATTTCTTGTTGTATTGGTCGGACGGCATGGAAACGAAATCCTTGGCGCGTTCCCAGAGAGACGGGGAAGACTCTTCCGTTGGCACGATGCGAAGGTCGGTATGTTTTGCTGCAAGTCCCGCATCCTTTTCGTGTGCCTGCGCCTGGGCCAATGACTGAACCGTGGACTTTGCCAGTTGAGTTGAATCCACGCTCGATGGTGGAGGAATCGTGTCTGTGGGCCTTATCCGCAAATCAGCCTGAGCCACATGGAGCGGGGTATCATTTTGCTGCGGAATATTTTCTTGTTGAGGCATAAAGTGTTTCCTTAAATGAAATTGTGCTCGGTAAGAGAGAAGGGGTATCGAGACTTACCGAGACTTCAGTGTGGCGGCAATGAAGGTATTCAGGACCTCGAACGACACCGCACCTTGGCTTCGTTCTGAGCTACAAAGTTGAGAAATTCTACAGACCGAAACCTAATGGGGTTTAGCTGCGTGCAATTTCGCCATGAGGTCGGCGGTTCTTAACTGTAAATTCTCTTTCGGGCTAAACGCATCAATTGTGACAGGCTTTTTGATCGGCTTTATGTTGGTATGCACATTACGCTTCATAGATCACCCTTTACAGCGATCACGTTTGCCAAACCATCGACGTTTTGCAAGTCCCCGATCACTGATACCTTTCGTTCCTGTTCTAGTTCGGCTAATGCAGCGCGCACGTATGCTGGCGAAGCTCCGCCAAAAAGAAAACGCACGTGAATGGGTTTCTGAAAAGATGCGAGTTCCCGCATGATCCCCGCCTTATAATCTGCGAGGATTTCTAAATTTAACTCTTTGGGATTTTCGTCAGGGGCACAGCACGTCGTAGTCATAGAATGTTTCCTTTAAATTTTCGTTTGGGCAAAATCGATTCGTTTTGTAATGCCAGAGACCAGCACGCCATCGGGATTGGGAACAAGCCGTTTTTGAGAAATAAGCTCATCAAAGACCTGAGTGAGCGTGGTTACGGTGATCGGCAGTCCCAAATCGCGTACCGTGTCCAAAAGAATTTGGCGGGATTCGTTGCTAATCTTGTATTGCGGTCTAAGCGACAGGAAAGATGCGACGGCTTTCTCAATTTCTTTGGCGCGAAGGTTCCACATTCTCGGGTCAAGCCAGTCGGCAGGACGTTGCTGGATAGCTCTTCCTCGATATTCGGCTGCGCTTAGGTTGTCAAACGCTTTCGGGTTGAAAAGTAGGTGCCAGTCGTACTCATCACCGCCCATGGTGTCCAACTCTTCATGTGACAGCGCACGCGGCTCCCATCCCTTTTCTTCGCCTAGCTTTTGTAAGTATTCTCTTGAAGGCATGAGCGCGCACCTACTTTTTTGCGATAGTCGCTTTCACTTGCTGATTCCCAAGCAGCACGTTTGTTAGCGCGGCGTTCATCGATAGCGGCATCGGTTGGTTGACTTGGATTGGCGTGAGTTTTGACCTGCGAGAAATTCACACCGCCCATATTTTCATCTATCCGCAAACGAGCTTCATAAGTTGCAGAATCCATTTTTGCTACATCCGAGGGGCTGAGCTTACGAAGCAATGCCTCTTGTTCGTCAAGAGCAACGAAAGCAATTTTGAAGCCCGCAAGGTCGAACGTAAGCCGTTGGTCAGCCTGGATGAATTCGATAATGCGCTGTTTGTTTAGCGGATGCTGATAATAGCTATCTTCTTGCTGTACAAACTTTTGCCATTCATCGTTTGCTTTTTGTAGTTGCTTCTGCGCGGATGAAAAACAGGTGTCACAATAAAATGGTCCAGTTTGATTGACTTTCGCATAGACAGGCTTCTTGCAATTCAGGCAGTCCACCAGTAACAGCGCATTTTCTGGTAACGGTGCAGGTGTCTGCGCCTTGCTCAAATCGATGTATTTCACGGCGGGCTGTTGCGGCTCCGCTTTATCCACCTTGACTTCGCGTGAGTAAATTAATTTGCCCGAGTTGGCTACAGCGCGGGACCGAAGCGCTTCGATTCCCCCTCCGAAATGCTGCTCGATTATTTGGACAGCGAATCTCAACGCTCTTTCATACGACCCGCCGCGATTAACAGAATTGATTTGAACTGCCAATGCGCGGTTGGTTTGTGAATTTTCTGGAATGCCGCCCAATGCTTGGACTATATCCGCAAGTTCCTGAAATGATGAAACTGCCATAATTTGTTCTCCTGTTCGGTTAATACCGCTAAGATTTGTGCAACTAAATGCTTTTGTGATCCATTGGCGATTTGGAAAAACTCTTGAGGCGCGCACGATAACCTATTGAATAAGTCCTCGCGCTGGCGTAACTTTGCGCGCAAAGGAGTCCCAGCTATGAATTTCGCTACCTTTCAGTCCTCTGGAGGTGATGCGACCACGGGCTTCGTCCTCTTAGCCCTGGTGATCTTCATGTATTTCATCCCAGCCTTCGTCGCCCGAAAAAAACGCAGCTTCGGATCAGTGATGGTTATCAATTTGTTTCTGGGCTGGACCATCGTTGGTTGGGTTGTGGCACTTGCCTGGGCGCTCAAGGATGATCCGAAGATTCCGCAAGTAATAGTCCAGTCCTCAGCGAATCCACTGCTTTGCTCAAAGTGCGGCAAATATTCGGCGAGTGGCTCTCGGTTCTGTGCTTTCTGCGGCAACGTCCTGATGGCGTAGTGGGCACCGCGATGTTCCAGTTCTGCGGCGAATTCTTATCCAAGACTGCTATCTATTGTCTATATAAGCGTGGAAGCGCTCGAATGCTTCCCACGTCACCGTCGCCATGGAACGATCCAGTAGAAGAGGTGACCGCACTCCCCCGAGCAAAACAAATCCAAGACAGTACCTATACGGGAAAATATTTATATGAGCCGTGGTAATAGCCGTAACGAGTTCGAATTGTGGACTTTCTACGTAATCTCCTGAGAACAAGGAAACCATTCGGGTTTAAAAAGATTGGGGATGGTCAAATATTGCCTATTGACACAACCCAAGCGGCTAGGGATAATGGCAACATGAAAGCCCCCAAGCAAGTTCGGCAATGGCTGGCCGCAATCGGCGCGAAAGGCGGCTCGGTCACATCCAAGGGAAAGGCGGCTGCATCCCGCAAAAATGGCAAGCTAGGCGGGAGACCGCGGAAGGCAAAACCATGAAAATCGCTATCTATGCTCGCGTTTCTACCGACAAACAAGACACAGAGAACCAACTTGCTCAACTCCGTGAGTTCGCAACGAAACAAGGCTGGCAGATCACCCGCGAATATACGGACTATGAATCTGGAAGCAAAAGCGACCGTATCGAGTTTCGCCAGATGTTCGAAGACGCCAGCCGACGCAAGTTTGATCTGGTACTGTTTTGGGCTTTGGACCGCCTGAGCCGAGAGGGTGTGCTCGAAACCCTTCAGCATCTCAATCGGCTCACGTCCTACGGTGTCGGCTTTCGGAGCTACACGGAACAGTTTTTCGACTCTTGCGGAGTGTTCAAAGACGCCATCATTGCGATCATGGCGACACTGGCGAAGCAAGAGCGTGTAAAGCGGTCAGAACGCACCAAAGCGGGCTTGGCTAGGGTCAAAGCAGCGGGTAAGGCTCTCGGACGCCCACACCTTGCTGTGGATGCCTCCAAAGCCGCCCTGCTACGCGCTCGGGGGCTTTCAGGACGCGCCATCGCTCGGGAGCTAGGAATCAGCGAAGGGAGTGTGCGCCGTTTGCTTGCGGCTCCTAGCTTGGCTGCGTAAAAAACGTATCCTCAAGACCCCTGCTAAGTCCTGTAAATTGGCAGGGGTTTTTTATCGTCCGCTACGCGTAAGAAAGGAACGATTGTGACGCACCCCCTAGGAGTACTTTTCACCCATAACCTAATCGGCTCGGGTTCTTGCTAGTCGATCCCTACAAATTCGCGCTTTGGCTGATTCTCAGACTCCCACGGGGGATTGACTAAATGCCGATTCCTGGCATTTCGAGGCTTTTACAGCACTTCTAGGATCGCGTAAGCCCTCAGGCCACGTGTGATTGAAAATTTAGCTGGTTTTTTTCAATTAAGAGAAATCACACACCGTGGGTGATTAAGCCCTTGCTTCTAAACGCTTTAAGCTGAATTTCATCGTACTAATTCAGTATGTAATCATGGTGTTATCATCACGCTTTTTGACACACGTATTGTCTCTCATCAGGCCTAAAGTGATTATTTCTCTTCTAGCTGATTCAATCTTCGACGCTAGCACTGACTGTTTTCGGTCTGTCTGGGACCTGTCGCGGGCTAAAACGACCTACTGACTGTCTACCTCTTGTACCTGCTTCTGCGGGCTGTCGAGCGCTCGCAAGCAAGGTGCTTATTCAAGAATCCACTGACGCGGGATTTTACGCTGATGCTGCCTGTAGTTCTGGCCTTTGGGTTGATCCTGTCGCCTGAGCCTCGACTACCACCACTTCCGATTTTTGGATAAGCGTTAACTCTTCTTCGGAAGTGATCCCTCCTTTACGACGGGTTGTGAGAAATTCTGTAATCCATCTATGGCAATTACATATCGAGCATCCATATTTCGTCCAATTCCCATGAGCACATTTGTTGATGGGCACCATAAAGCGGTTGGGAACAGGTGACAGTGGAAGACCGTCGAATAGGTATCCACAGTGGACTGATATGAAATGATTTGAAAAATCGGCCATAAACAGCAACGCCCCAACCGCGGCAAACGGTTGAGGCGTAAGGGTAGTGGGAGACGAAACTTTTTGAGAATCATAGAAAATCTAAGAGTCCCACTACTGACACCAGGGTTTGCCGCCCTATCCTAATTTTAATCTCTATCGTGGATTGCCTAGCAGGAGAGGCATTACGGAAGGAAAGACCTTCGATTTCGAAAACCATTATACCACAGATTATCTTTCTTGTCAAGGGTCTGATGAAATATATTTTATGCAACATTACGTTTTGACTTGTGATGATACTGTTGCACTTAGCCTCGATTTTGAAAACCCCTTGGCAACATTACAGGGATCACCGCCCGCGGAGCCAAACTGGCAGCGTGAAATTAGCCATGGTTGGGGTTTAGGAACACTAGAAGATGGCCTAGAATTGGCTCCTAGCGCGCTGGCGGGCGGTATTATCGCGTGATATAAGAAGCTGGGAAATGCGTTGGCTCGAATCGCTATGTTCCTAATGACCATCATTATTGGCGTCGCAGGCAAGGACACGTGGGATAAGGCTTACATTCTCTTTACTGGTGGTCTCGTAATAATAGGACTTTGCACTTTTCTCGCCGTTTGGTATCAGGCAAGGAAAACTGCGGAGTCCGCTAAAGCGACTTCCGACAGCGTGCGAGCCATCAAAGAACAAGCAGCAATTATGGAGCGCCAGACGAAGGCAGCCGAAATTGCCGCTGCCGCTGCTCGGGACAGTGTCGAAATTCAAATCGCTAAAGAACGCGCCCTAATCAAAGTAACCATGCTCCCCCTTATTATTGGTGTCCACATCCAAGGAGGAATTGTCATCAACGCCGTCTGGTTCGAAGTGAGCATTTTCGGATCAACTCCTGCATATGGAGTGGTTTCTGGAGTGTTTTCCGAGATCACTGATTCTTTTGAACCGCCCCCACCATCTACTCTGATGATGCCAACAAATCTTCCGCATGTGATTGAACCGCCCAAGACCTATCCGTTCAAATGTTCATCCTTTCTCTATGATGTAAAAACGCAGGAAGACATAGATTCTATAAGAGAGCGTCGAAAATTTGTTCATATCCAAGGATTCATTAAGTACACCGATTTTTTTGATAGGGAAAGAAAGACCGCTTTTCGCTACAGGTGGAATGTCACGTCGCTCCGAAATTTCGACGGAACACAGTTTGCCTACTGGGATAAATGCGGCTCACCAGAAGATAATGAGGAAACCTAGCAAACGATGCGGACTATCATGGAATCGTCGCGGCTGAATCGACAAGCCGCGCTATGGACTGCCATATCTACCGTACTCGGGGCATTCGCAATTTTAGCTAGCTTGTGATCTGCGCTTTTTCCGCGTGCCAATGGCGTACCAAGTTTTCGCTGGCCCTAGAAATGGCTGCAAATGCGCTGTCGGGGGTATTGTCGCGGCGTTTTGGTGGCCAGGACTTCATGGGAGCGGTCGAGAAGATTTCAATTGCCGAGTAGCTCTTTGTGTTGCTCTAAAAACTCCTTCAAGTGTTTGGCTATAGCTTCCGCTGAGGATTGGTAGGCGTTGGCGTCATATTTGCGAACGGTGTACGCCCAGATCGCGGCTTTCGTCCTTGGATTAAAAAGTTGGACGCTTACCGTTTGCTCGCCTTGGATGCCAGCACAGTACAGGAAAAGGCATCGCGCAACCTTAGAACCTGTGCTTTCAGTTTTGACAGCCACGGGTGTTGGTTGGAGGATAAGACTTGCCGCTGTTGCTTCGGAGACTACAACGGCGGGAACATGCTTCTTGGTTATCGCCGCTGAAACGTAAGTTTCAAAACCGTTGTCAGGCTCGATGTAAATCTTGACCTGCGCGAAACAAGGCAAGGCTCCGATGCCAAGTAACAAGAGAGCCAAGGCAAACCACCTATAACTCGGGCGTGAAAGAGCGGACATTTGCGGCGAATTATACGCCCGCGTTCTTTAATTCGGCAACGAGCAGTTCTCATGCTGCGAATCACTTTCGAATGAAGTTTTCTTTGCCTGATGGTTTGCTCCAGAATGTCACTTGAGAGCAGGTCCTGCAAATCCTCGCCCAAAAATCTCTAGGTCTAGGTCGTTTCGCTGTTTTCGGCGGCGCACCGCCTACCCACTCAACCTTCTCTATAACCACGGTGGGCAGCGAAATCCGAACTTCTTCAAATTCTCTTTCACCACACGGACAGGTTGGAGCCGCGCCTTGCATGATCATAATTGTTCCTCTTAATTGCTTCCCGAGTGTACATCCCGTCTCGTTTAACCAGGGAGACGGAGTTGTTCGAATCGGATTTGCAATCGCGCTAGGGGGTCAATAAACCGCGGGATTGCACTGAGTGGGCTCGAAGTGGGCCACGCTTTTAGGATTGAGACGGAAGGTTAATCCGCGGATTCGTGATTGGGGTGCCCGAAACCGATCGGTGATTTCTGTTTGGCAGGAATCGGATCGCTCGCTCGCCTCTGCCATCCCGTCCCTAAGAAATAATTGTCGCCTATCGGAGAGCTTAGCCTCTCCCAATCCGCCTTTTGAAGCGCCGAAAGGTTGAAGCTTTTCGCCATCTCCGTTAGGCGTTTCACGGTGGCTGCGTAGGATTGTGGTCCGAGACCCGCCGATTCTAACATTTCGTTTATTGCAGACTGGGACGGGAAGAGATTTTCCACTAGCTTGAATTGTGTGGCAACGGTTGCGAGCAATTTTCTTAGCTCATCGCTTATGCTATACGTCTCTTTCATTTCCTCTGTGAAGGTTTTTAGATTCATCGCTAGAAGATTGTTAAGACTCTCCACGTTCGCCTCCGCGTTGACTTAAGTTTATAGTATCGAAATGAATTACGCAACTATGGGCAAACATCTATGGTATAAGCAATTTCTCCGTCATGATCTCTACCTATCAAGTATCTTCCTCCATTCAAACGCACTCGGACTGGTGGCTAGTAGCATTTACAGGCGCTCTAGTGATCGCCACGGTCGCTTTGGTCATAGTTGGCTCACTCCAATGGCGAGCAATGCGCCATCAAGAACATTGGATGCGAGAGAATGTCCGAATCGCGGACGTAAGTGCCAATGCCGCAAAAGCTGGCGCAGAGGCTGCAACTGCAACGGTCGAAGTAATGAAGCGGACTGCTCGAAGGCAACTGCGAGCGCGAGTTTTTGTTTTGAGTGCTAACCGTTTGGAGCCGTGTGGTGCAGGGTCGTTTACTGCGGAACTTGTGATCAAAAACTTTGGCGGCGTTCCTGCCTACAACTGCACGTTTCGAGCCGCGATGGTGTTAGGGCCAAGGATTCTAGGCGGAGGAGAAATCTCTAAGGCTTACGCCAACGGCCAAGAGGCAAACATCGTGCTGCCCCCTAGTGCGGAAGTAAAGACAACCTTGTGCCTAGCATCGTTTGAATCGAATCAGCACAACCTGGTTCGAACGGGTATTCAAGCTGTCTACATGTATGGAGAAATCAATTATCGAAGCGGTTTCGCTAAGAGCTGTCAGAGCACATTTCTGATGCGATGCGGCGGGATAGACTATGCTTCTGGTCGATTTTCTTTTTGCGAAAAGGGAAATACCGCCACCTAACTAGGTAAAGTCAGTATGAAACTTGCGCTGAAGGGTTAGGATGGCTGACAACCATGAACAATCCCAACGTTTTCTTGTTCTCCATTTTCGGCAGCATTTTGTTCGTGAGCATTTTGGCGTTGATGTTTCGTGATTGGGTGGCAAAACGCGCCAGACAAAAGCAGAGAGAAGAGAATTTTGCGACAACGCGCCAGGGCAAACTGCTAGAATATGCTGACGCGTTCTTTTTAGGACCATGGCGACTTCTGTTCTCCGAACGCGGACTTACCCTGAGAGCGTGGTGCACTGCCTTTTTCCTTGTTGTCGTCTATCTCGCCCCTGTATATCTCCTTGTTAAGTTAGTGTTGTGGATTGCAGACCGTTGGTGACAACTTCCTTGCGGTTAATTTTCGTGGTTGCAGGATCGAAGGAATTTTTGTACAAAATTGTACAGACTAGTACCAATTCTGCCGTTTTCAACGTTTTTGCCGTTTTGTAGAATCAATAACTTGCGCGTTTTCAATATGCGGCTGGAGTTCGAATCCCACCCCCTCCGCCAGACATTCTGGCAAGTTTTTTCACGCCTCGCGATTTGAGTTGAATTCCCCGCGCGCCGTTTCCGTTCCGCAACAC
>Ga0335074_10016772_pt1 | contig 10314 bp, 9 predicted proteins | sample Lox_Sample_23_FD_206715 | JGI IMG/M metagenome (GOLD analysis project Ga0335074, IMG submission 206715) | Soil microbial communities from Loxahatchee National Wildlife Refuge, Florida, United States - Lox_Sample_2.3 | ecosystem: Environmental > Terrestrial > Soil > Wetlands | place: USA: Florida...
GCGTGTTGGCCATGCCGCCCGGAACCAGCACGTTCGCGGTGACGCCGGTGCCCGCCATGTCCTTGGCCCAGATCGCCGTCGCCGCCTCGAGCCCCGCTTTGGCCGGCCCATAGGGCGTCTCGCGCACCATGGTGGTATAGCTCGTGGTCACGTTAACGATCTTGCCGCGTCCTTGCGCGATGAGGCGCGGGGCGAGCGTCCGGGCCATGATGAAGGGGCCGGTGAGGTTGGTGTCGATGCGGCTTTTCCAGATGTCCACATCGACCTCGTAAAAGCGCATCGGCTTTTTTGGGTCGGGGTGGTGGACCGGCCCGAGGCCGGCATTGTTGACAAGCCCGTCGACCCGGCCGAACGCGGTCTCGGCGGCCGTGATCGCGCTTGCGGCTTGCGCCGGATTTCGCACGTCGCACCAGAACGGCCGAACGCGGTTACCGGCCTGGCGGTCGCGCGCGGCCGACAACAATTCGTCCATGAACCGGCTGCTGCTTTCGAGATCGAAAGCGGCGACGCTGGCGCCGGCTTCCAAAAGCGCCAACGTCATGGCGCTACCCAAACCGCCGGCAGCGCCGGTGACGATCACGACTGTCCCTTTGAGATCGGGTATCGGCATGGATTCCTCCTCGTTTCAGCCGATGATGAGGCGGGCCCGGCAGCGACACAAGCGGCGAGCCGCGGCCGCGCCAAGGTCGGGCTTTGATTGCGTGAAAGGACGGCTATGATGCGCTCATTCGCCGTCGGTTGAATGAGAAATCTCGGGGGAGACTCCATGGCGGATCGGACATGAAGCTCGGCACGTTCGTCTTTCCCACCGCCGCCGATCCGCGCGATGACGGGCGCGTCATCAAGGAGGCGATGCATGAAGCGCTGCGTTCGGAAGAGCTGGGCATGGATGCCGTGTGGTTCGCCGAGCATCATTTCGACGGCATGTGCGCCTATGTCGATCCGGTGGTGTTTGCCGCCGCGGTCGCCAAGGTCACGCGCCGCGTCCGGGTCGGCTTTGCCGTGGTGCAAGCGTCGCTTCATCACCCGTTGCGCCTTGCCGAGCAACTGTCGCTGCTCGACCACCTGACCGAAGGCCGTCTCCTCGCCGGGCTCGGCAAGGGCAGCATGTACAACGACTACGAATACGAGGCGTTCGAGATCGACCCGGCCGACGCCTCGGCGCGGTTCGACGAGCTCGAGGACGTCCTGCTCGCGTGCTGGACCGGCGAACGTCTCGTCCACCGCGGCCGATTCTGGAATTTCGACATTCCGATGCTGCGGCCGCGGCCCTATTCGAAGCCGCATCCCGCCCTGTTGCGCGCGATGGGAAGCGAGGCCTCGGTCATCAAGCACGCGCGCACCGGCCGCCCCTTCATGTTCGCGGGGCCCGCCGAGATCGTCCTGGCGCGCGCCGATCTGATGCGCCGCGCGATGGCGGAAAACGGCTTCGGGCCCGACGTGATCGCCGCCGCCTTCGAGCAGTCGTGGGTCTGGCAGCATGTCGTTTGCGCCGCGACCGATCGCGAAGCCCACGCGATCGGGATGCGCGCGGTCGAGGGATATATCGCCTATCGCGAAGCGCTCGGCCTCAAATCGACCTTGGCGCAGATCATGCGCGCGGGCATTGCCGGCGGCGGTCCCCCGCGCGGCTACATCTTCGGCGCGCCGGAGACGGTCGCCGAGAAGCTTATGCCGTTCGCCGAGGCGGGATTGGGCGGCGCCATCATCCGCTTCGATATCGGTCCCATGCCGCCGCATTTGTCGCTCGCGAGCCTCGATCTCTTCGCACGGGACGTGGCCCCAAGGCTGCGTGCGGCGGCGACGTCCCAAACGGTCACCTGACACGGAGGTTTCCCCATGGCGCTCACGCTTTATCACAACGACATGTCGGTCTGCGCGCAGAAGGTGCGCTTCACGCTCGAAGAAAAGGGCCTCTCCTACGAGGACCGGCATCTCAATCTGCGCGCCGGCGATCAGAAGGACCCGGCCTATCTGAAGCTCAATCCCAACGGCTATGTGCCGACCTTGGTGCATGACGGGTTCGTGGTCTGTGAATCGACGGTGATCTGCGAATATATCGACGACGCCTTTCCGACGCCGGCGCTGAAGCCCGCGGACGCTCACGGGCGCGCGCGGATGCGCGGCTTCACCAAGTTCATCGACGCCGCGATCTTTCCCGCGACCGGCATCGTCTCGATGTCGATCGCCTTCCATCATCAATACCATCCCGATGTCCATGCGAAGATGGAGGCGGCCCGGCCCGGCTGGCTCGCCAATTTCCGCAACCTGCAAAAAGGCGTCGACAACCCGCCCTTCCCGAATGCGATCCGCCGGCTCGACCAGATGCTGACCGACATGGAGACTGCGCTTTCCGGGCACGGCAAGCCGTGGCTCACGGGCGACATGTTCACGCTCGCCGATATCGGCAACGCGCCCTATGTCACGCGGCTCGACCATCTGAAATTCCTCGCGCCGATGGTGGCGCGGCGTCCGCTCACGGCCGCCTGGTACGAGCGCCTCAAGGCGCGGCCCGGCTATCAGCAAGGGCTGGCGAAGTGGTTCAACCCGAAATACCTTCCGCTGATGGAGGAGAGGGGCACGCAGGCATGGCCTCGCGTGAAGGAGCTGATCGCCGCCTAAATCGAAATTCCAACAAAGGGGAGGAAACTCATGAAACGCCCGGCATGGCTTTTTTGGCTTGCGGCCGCTTTTCTCGTGTGGGCGGGTTCGATTGCCTCGGCCGACGAGTTGGTTCTCAAATTCGCGACGCTCGACGTGCCGCAGGCGCATCTCAATGTTCGCGTGCATCATCCGTGGGCGGCGAAGATCAACAAGGAGGCCGCCGGCCTCTTCAAGATCCAAGTCTTCGACGGCGAGGCGCTCGCCAACCAGGGCAACATCTATAACCAGGTGGTGAGCAACGTCGTCCAGATCGGCTGGGGCTTGCCGACGCTCGCCGGCAAGTTCCCGCTGATGGCGGTCGCGGCGCTTCCCTATCTGACGGAAACCAGCTCCGAGGTCGCCTCGACGGCACTGTGGCGGCTCTACAAGACCGGCCTGCTCGATCAGGAGTTCGACCAGGTCGTGCCCTTGAAGCTGATCGTCTTCCCGAATTCCGGCTTGCAGTTCCGCAAGAAGCCGTCGACGCTCGACAATCTCGACGGGCTGAAGATCATTGCCGGGTCCAAGATCGCGTCCGAGATCGTGCAGAAGCTCGGCGGCGCGCCACTCTCGTTCCGGATCGACGAATATTACGAGACCTTGCAGCGCGGCACCGCCGATGGTGCGGTGATCGGCTGGACCGCGTTCGACCCGTTCAAGCTGGCCGAGGTCACGCACTATCATCTCGACGTGCCGCTGGGCGGCGATACCGGCTACATCTTCATGGCGCGCAAGGAGTGGGACTCGCTGCCGCCGGCGGTCCAGAAGATCCTGCTCGATAATTCGGGCGAGCGATCGAGCCGCGATTTCGGCAAGTTCTGGGACCAGGTCGTGAAGGAAGGCCGCGCCAACACGCTCAAGCTTCCGGGCCATACCGCGCTGGCCTTGACGCCGGCGCAGGAGAAGGATTGGCACGACCGAATCTCGCCGATCGCGCAGGAGTGGGCAAAGTCTTTGCCGAACGGCGACAAGGTCCTGTCGACCTATGTCGATCTGCTCGCCAAGGTGAAGGCCGGAAGCTGACCGGGCGGCGCTACTGCGCCATCGTCGACACGAGCCAGAGCGCGATCCCCGGAAAGAGGACGAGAAGCACGAGCTTCACGAGGTCGGCGACGACGAAGGGCGCCACGCCTTTGTAGACCGTCCAGATCGAGACGTCGGGCTGGATGCTCTTGAGCACGAAGACGTTGAGGCCGAGCGGCGGATGGATGAGGCCGGTCTCGACGACGCAGATATTGATGATGCCCCACCACAATATGTCGAAGCCCAGACTTTGTACGAGCGGCGTCACGATCGGCACCGTGATGACCATCACCGCGAAGGACTCCATCACCGCGCCCAAGAGCAGGTACGTGACGAGGATCAGCGCCATGATCGCGGTCGGCGACCAGTCGAGATGCGACATGAATTCGGTCGCCGTCTCGGTGAGGCGGCTCACGCCGACGACGAACGAGAAGATCTGCGCCCCGAAGATGAGCCCATAAATAAGGGCCGTCGTGGCGGTCGTGGCGGCCATCACGTGCCAGAAATTCCTGCCCGCCAGCTTGCCGCGGACGAGCGCGCACAGGAACGCTTCGATGGCGCCGATCGCGGCGGCCTCGGTCACGGTGAAGAAGCCGAAATAGACGCCGCCCAGCACGGTTCCGAAGAGGAGCGCCGCCGGGCCGCAACGCGACAGCGCGGCCAACAGCTCGCCGGACTTGTCCGCGACGCGCGCCGGCGCCGATTGCGGCGATACCCGCACATAGATCGCGATGGTCGCGAGATAGAGCACGAACCCCAACAGGCCCGGACCGATCGCGGCGACGAAAAGCTGCCCGATCGACGCCTGGGACAACAGCGCGAACAGGATGATCACCCCCGACGCGGGAGGGAGAAGCGCGCCGAGGCTGCCGCCTGCGGCGCAGACGCCGGTCGAGAAGGCGGTTGAATAGCCCCGCACCTGCATCTCGGGAAGCGCGACCTTGCCGACGGTCACCGTGGTCGAGACCGAGTGGCCGGTCAGCGCGCCGAAGCCGGCACAGCCCGCGATCGTCGCCAACCCGAGCCCGCCCCGCAATCGCCCCAGCACGACGTGGGCAAGGCGATAGATGTCCTCGGCCACATCGGCCACTTGCGCGAAGCTTCCCATCATCAGGAAGAGCGGCAAGGTCGCAAGCTGCGGGCTGCCGAGGAAATCGGTGACCTCGGTCGAAGCGGCGCTCATCGACGGGAAAAGCCCTACGAACAACGCGGCGCTTATCACGCCGACGATGCCCATGATCGCGGCGATCGGAATCAGGACGAGCGTCGCCAGCCACATCACGATGAAGATCAGCCCGAGCGTCAGCCCGACATGGTCTCCCGCCCAGGACGAGATCGCGTCGAACCGCGCGATCCAAAGCCAAGTGACCGCGGCGATCGCAGCCAACGTCACGGCCGCGCCTATCACGCCGCGCGTGCCATGCGCGATGGCGCGGCGCAGATCGTTGATGACGATGATCGCTTGCAGCACCGCGCCGAAGGCGAAGAGCGCCGACACGGCGTACATGAAGGGCGCTTCCGGCAGGTTGAGGATCACGGTCGACTTGCCGTCTTGCGCCAGCGCGCCGGCATAGACGCAGATGCCCCAGGCGAGCGCCGCGTAGAAGAGCCAGAGACACGCGCTTCCCAATGCCTCGAACCAGGCGTGAAGCGTCGCGCTGAAATACCGCGCGACGAGGTCGATCTTCAGATTGACGCGCTGCATCAGGCCGGCGGGAATGCAGGCGGCGATCGCCACCGAGAACGTCATCTGCACGATCTCGTTCATGGCGGGGATCGGCTCGTTCGCGATCCAGCGCATCACCACGTCAATCATCGTGATCGCCGCGACGAAGAGCATGCCGCAGACGCACGCGATCGCGATGACGCGCGAGACGCCGCCGAGCCATTGCTCCAACTGATCGAGAAAGGAAGCCTCGGCACGCGCGGGCGTGGGGCCGGCTTCCGTGACCGTCACACCGCTCCTCCCACGCTTCTACCCGGCGGCAGCCGGGCTTCGTTTGGCGCGGACTCTAAACCGGAGCCAATGCCCTGTCGATTATCTTCCCTCGCGGCCGCGCCGGGCCATGAATTGGTGTATCCGCTTGGCGCACAACGTGAAGAAAGTCTCTTGAGGCGATGCGGGCGGGGTGGTGTCGGCCAACAGTTCGGGCGCCGTCGTCGCCATCTCCGGGGCAAGCTCGACCACCGGTGCGGCGTCGGGCGCAAGCACCAGGAGCGCCGTGAGGTCCGATTGCTTGGCGGGCATCTCGAGGCTCCCGCCGCCCCGACGCGGGATCGGCATGCCGACGAGTGACCCGATATCCTTCTTGCTGGCCAAGGTCGAAACGGCCCAAATCTGTTCGTTCACCAAGATGGGCCGGAATGGTGAAGGGAGGGTTTACCCGCGCGGTCGCGCCGCGGGCGCGTCCTTGTCAGCGCGCTTCGGCGACCTTGAGCGCCTGCACGACCGACGGATTGTTCGCCCAGCCAAGCGCGTCGCGGCCGGTATAGTCGCTCATCTGCGGATTGGCATGGTATTGCAGCAGAAGGCGCACGGCGGCGACTTGTCCGCTTCGCGCCGCGAGCATCAGCGGCGTCAAGCCCTGCACCGTTTGCACATCGACCGACGCCTTGGCCTGAAGCAGCACCTGCAGCACGTCCATGCTGCCGCGTTCGGCCGCCCAATGGAGCGCCGTCTTGCCGAGCTTGTCACGGATGTCGAGCTTCGCGCCGTGGGCGACAAGCGCTTCGGCGATCTGCGCGTTGTCGTTGAACGCCGCATAGATCAGCGCGGTGCGGCCATAACCTTCCGCCTCGTCCGGGTTCGTTTGCGTGTCGAGCAGGCCGGTGACCTCGCTCGTGTTGTTGGCCGCGGCGGCGACCACCAACTGCGATGCGGCATCGGATGTCGGCTCATTGCCGATGAGCGAGAAGGTCGACGGTACCCGAGGGCCCGTGTCATAGGGTGTGACCGACGATTGCGCGCTGGCGCCGCCGATGCCAAGCCCGCCGATCAAGAGGGTTGCCGCCACCCCGCCAAGCCAGCGAGACGATGCCCCCCCACGTGCGCAGGACCACCTCATGCCTGCCCCCAGGATCAATTATCCGCGCCGGACGCAAGCGAGTGTGCCGAGAATCTCCCGAAAAGCCAAGCCCGCCAATCGGGGGCACTCTTATGCGGCTTGGGCCTTTTTTGCGGCGCGGATTGCCCGCGGCGACGATCAGCGGAATCCCAGCGCGCTGCCGAGCGGCGGCGGCCGGTTATTGATCGAGTTGTCGAGGCCGTTGTTGAACTGAACGGCGGTCTCGTGGTCGGTGACCGATGGGCCGTGCTGGAAGGACGCGTCCATATCGGCGCTGATCGCGCCTTGCTGTGAAAAAGCGATCTCGCTATTGTCGCCAGCACAACCGGTGAGCAGCGCCGCGGCCACAAGAACGGCCGTGGCAAATTCATGTCTAAGCATGGCTGCCTCCTTCCCGAAGACAACGTCTTGTACGAGCGCGGAGTTGCCGCGGATCAAAGCCGGTCCCCTGCGTTACGCGCAAAATCGCCGACAATTCGTTTAAAATCAGCGCTATAGTGGAGCGTGATCAAAAACCGTTGAGGGGAGCGAGATGCCCGATACCGGCGCCTTGGCGCGCAAGACGCGCCGCAGATTCGACTTCAACACGGTGACGCGGACCGGGCCCGGGACGCTCGCCGGTGGCTATATGCGGCGCTTCTGGCATCCGGTCTGGCGCTCACGGGATCTGGCGGTCGGCGCGGCCGTGCCGGTGCGTATCATGGGGGAAGACTTCACCCTCTATCGTGGCGAGAGCGGGGCGCCACACGCGGTGGCGCATCGCTGCGCCCACCGCCGCACCATGCTGTCGGCCGGCTTCGTCGAAGGCGACTGCATCCGCTGCCTCTATCATGGATGGAAATATGATTCCGACGGCCGCTGCGTCGATCAGCCGGCCGAGCTCGACGAGGCGTTTGCCGACAAGGTGCGCATCCGCGCCTATCCGACCGACGAGTATCTGGGGCTGATCTTCGTTCACATGGGCGATGGGGCCGCGCCTCCGCCTCTCCGCTTTCCCGAATTCGAGGCGCCCGGCGGCCTTGTCAATGCGAACGTCTATAGCCGCGCGTGCAACTACTATCAGAACATCGAGAATGGCGTCGACGAGGCGCATCTGCCCTTCACCCATCGCCGTTCGATCTTCGACACCTTGAACCGCGACGTGCCGCGCATCGAGGCCGAGGAGCGGCCGTGGGGACTTGTCGCCTTCGGCATCCGCTCGGACGGAACCGTGCGCGAGCAGCATCTGATGTTGCCGAACATGCTCAGCATGTCGCTGCCCAACGAAGACCCGGCCGAGACCGATTGGCGCATCTATGTCTCGTGGCGCGTTCCGGTCGACGATGAGAGCCACAAGACCTTCATCATCGAGCGCCTCAATCTGAAGCCCGAGGCCGTCGCCGAGTACCGTGACCGCCAGGTGGCCCGCGAGAAAAGGCTTTCCGAGCTGCCGCCTGCCGACGAGGTCACGCGGGCGATTTTGGCCGGCAAGATGCGGCTCCACGACGCCGCCGACCGGCCCGATTTCCTCGGCATCCAGGACCATGTCGCGCAAGTCGGCCAAGGCGCCATCGAGGACCGCGACGAAGAGTGCCTTGGCCGATCGGACCGGGCGATCGTCCTGCTGCGCAAGCTGTGGGAGCGTGATCTGCGCGCGCTTCAGGAAGGGCGCGAGCCGACACGCTGGGTCTATCCCGAAAGCCTGTCGCGCCCCAAGGGCGTTTGAGCGGCCGGCGCGCGCCTGTTCACGGTGCGGGCCCGGCCTCCAACACGTGCCGGATTTTCGCGGCGAGCGCGGCGTGGGTGAAGGGCTTCGTGATCAGCTCGACGCCGGGGTCGAGGCGGCCCTGATGCACGATCGCGTTGCGCGCATAGCCGGTTGAGAACAGGACCTTGAGGCTCGGGCGGCGGACGAGCGCCCGGTCGGCAAGCTGCTTTCCATTCACCCCGCCCGGCAGGCCGACATCCGTGAAGAGAAGCCCGATCGGCTGCGCGGTATCGATCACGCTCATCGCGGACTTTGCGTCGTGCGCCTCGATCACTGTGTATCCCAGCTCCTCGACCATCGCGACGGTGAAGGCGCGGACATCGTCGTCGTCCTCGACGACCAGCACGATCTCCGCCTTGTCTCCTCCTGGCAAAGTCGCGCTGTCATCGGCGACACCACTCTCGGCGGCATCGCTGACAAGGCGCGGGAGATAGAGCCTCACCGTCGTTCCCTGCCCAAGCTCGCTATAGATCTTGGCGTGGCCGCCGGACTGTTTCAGGAAGCCATAGACCTGCGACAGGCCGAGACCCGATCCTTTCCCGACCTCCTTGGTCGTGTAGAACGGATCGAACGCCTTCTCCATGGTCTCCTTGGTCATGCCGGTGCCGGTATCGGTGACGGCGATCATCACATATTGCCCGACCTTCACCTCTTCATTGGATTTGGCGTAGTCGTCGTCGAGATACATGTTGGAGGTCTCGATCGTGAGCTTGCCGCTGTTGGGCATCGCATCCCTGGCGTTGAGCGCAAGGTTGAGCAAGGCATTCTCGAGCCGGTTCGCGTCCGCGTTGACGCGCCACAATCCGCCGGCGAGGACGGTTTCGGTGCTCACCGTCTCGCCCAGCGTCCGGTGAAGGAGATCGGACATCCCCGCGACCAGCCGGTTCACATCGACGGGCTTCGGCTCGAGCGGCTGGCGTCGCGCGAAAGCGAGAAGCTGCTGCGTCAGCGTCGCCGCGCGCGTCGCGCCGCGCATGGCCGCGTCGACCGAGGGCACGAGTTCCGGGTGTCGGTCCGAGGTGCGCCGGCGCAGCGCCTCGAGGTTGCCGATGATGACATGCATCAGATTGTTGAAATCGTGCGCCACGCCGCCGGTGAGCTGCCCGATCGCCTCCATCTTCTGCGACTGGCGCAACGCTTCTTCCGCCTTCTCGCGCTCGACGATCTGCGTCTGCAGGCTGGCATTGGCGGCGGCGAGCTCGGTCGCGCGGTTCGACAATTCCGCATTGGCCCTGGCGAGGGCCGCTTGCGCCAGGGTCAGGATGATCACGACCAGCACCGCCAGAAGAACGAACGCCGCGATGACCGCGTACCGCGCGACCCTGGCAACCACCGGATCGACGAAGGTCCTGATATAGACCGTGCCAAGGGACTGCGTGCCTTGACGCACCGGCGCGATGACGACGAGCTGGCCGTTCTCGGCGTGGGTGGCGGCGGCAGGCTCGATCCTCTGAGGCGGACCCCCGGGCGTGTCCGAATAGCCGGCAAAAAGCGCGCCGCCATTGTCGTAGACCGCGGCGACCGCGATCTCGGGATTGGCCCTCAGCGCGCCCACATATTCCTGCGCCGCGTTGCGGTCGTTGAAGGTGAGGGCGGCCGTCACGGTCGCCGCGAGGATGCGTGCCTGGGCGCTGATCTCGTCGATCTTCTGCGCCTGATAGCCTTGGTCGAACCAGATCGAGATGCCGATGCCCGCGAGGATCAGCACCGCCGCGATCACCGATGCGAGCGCCGGTGTGAGCCGTCCAAATCTCAAACCCCTTATCGGCATCGGCCCTATCCTATTTGTACATGGCCGCGTTGACGGCAAGGCTCAGCAATTTCGAGCTGATGGCA
>Ga0335074_10016773_pt1 | contig 10313 bp, 10 predicted proteins | sample Lox_Sample_23_FD_206715 | JGI IMG/M metagenome (GOLD analysis project Ga0335074, IMG submission 206715) | Soil microbial communities from Loxahatchee National Wildlife Refuge, Florida, United States - Lox_Sample_2.3 | ecosystem: Environmental > Terrestrial > Soil > Wetlands | place: USA...
CGTACGCCGCGGGATTGCGCGCCGCACGCCGGGCGATCGCCGGCAGGACACCGGTCAGGTAACGCCGGTAAAGCATATCGAGGGGCGGCACGGTGATCTGGCTGAACTCGCACACGACGAGCCGGCCGCCCGGCCGGGTCACGCGGCGCATCTCGGCGAGCGCGTCGCGCGCCCCGTGCACGTTCCGCAGCCCGAACGAGATCGTGACCGCGTCGAACGCGCCGTCGCGGAACGGCAGTCTCAGCGCGTCGCCCGCTGCGAAGGCGACCCGGCCTCGGGTCTTGTCCCGCAGCGGGTCCCTGGTCGCCAGGCGCGCCTGCCCGGCCTGCAGCATGCCGAGGGAGAAGTCGCAGGCCACACAGTCCGCCCCGGACGCGGCGAACGTGACCGACGAGGTCCCGGTGCCGGCCGCCAGGTCCAGCACCCGGTCGCCGGGCCTGGCTTGCAGGATGCGGCTTACCCGGACGCGCCACCGCCGTACCTGACCCACCGACAGGATGTCGTTCATCAGGTCGTACCGGCCCGCCAGGGCGTCGAACATCGCCGCCACGTCGGCGGGCTGCTTGCCGAGATCAGCGCGCGTCATGGCTGACAGCCTGCCACCTAGAGCAGCGCGGGCCGCTGCCAGGGTTCGCCTAGCACGTGCTGGGCGAGGAACGCGAACACCGTCTCGTACCAGATCGTGGCGTTGCCCGGAGTGAGGATCCAGTGGTTCTCGTCCGGGAAGTAGAGGAACTTGGCGTCCGCTTGATGATGCCGCTTCAGGTCCCACCACAGCCGGAACGCCTCCGACACCGGCACCCGGTAGTCCTTGTTGCCGTGGATCACGAGCATCGGCGTGGTGATCTCCGCGGCGTGCAGGTGCGGCGAGTTCTCCGTGTACATCCGCGGCTGGGTCAGCGGGTCGCCGAACTGGGCGCTGAACAGGTGCGGCACGTCGGTCGTGCCGAGCATCTGGTCCAGCGCCCACAGCCCGGCGTGGCTGACGATCGCGTTGAACCGGTCCGTGTGACCCGCGATCCAGTTCGCCATGTAGCCGCCGTACGAGCCGCCCATCACGGCGGTCCTGCTCTCGTCGATGTCGTCGCGCCGCTCGGCGGCGTCGGTGACGGCCATCACGTCGTCGAACGCGCGCTCGCCCCACTGGTGGTAGCCGCGCGCCACGAAGTCCCGGCCGTAGCCCGTGGACAGCGCCGGGTCCGGCAGCAGCACCGCGTAGCCCTGCGCGGCCATCAGCCACGGGTTCCACCGCCACGACCAGGAGTTCCAGCTCGACATCGGCCCGCCGTGCACCCACAGCACCAGGGGCGCCCTGGAGTCAGGCCCGGCTCCTTCCGGCAGGACCAGCCAGGCGCGCAGCGGGTGGCCGTCGGCGGCGGTGGTCTCGATCTCGGTCAGCCGGCCGGGCAGCGTGAGCCGGGCGCCGGGGGCGTCTAGCGTGGTCACTTCGCCGGTTTCGACGTCGACCCGGACCGGGGCCGGCGGCGCGTCGACCGCGTTCCGCAGCGCGAACAAGGTAGCGCCGTCGGGTGACGGGTTCAGATCGGTGTAGTAGCCGCGATCCGTGGTGACCTGGCTGACCGTCCCGGTGCCCGGTGCCACCGTCACCCGGAACACCGGGTGCCGCCCGGCGTCGTCGGCGGTGAAGTACACCCACCGGCCGGCCGGGTCCCAGACGGGGCTCGACGGCCACCGGTCGAGCTTTTCCGTCAAGTTGACGGGTTCGCCGCTGCCGTCGGTGTTCACCAGCAGGAGCGTGTGATCGTACGGCTCTTCCGGGGTGGGCTTAGTGGAGCAGACGCAGGCCAACTGCAGCCCGTCGGGCGAGAACGCGGGGCTGCCGTAGTCCAGGGCGGGGTCGCTGAGCAGCACCGTCCGCTTGCCCGTGGCGAGGTCGATCAGCGCGAGTTCCTTGTGCTCCTGCACGCCGTCCCGCCACCGCCACCAGGTGACCGCGGCCATGGTGCCGTCCGGGCTCAGCGCGACCGACGGCTCGAACAGCGCGCGGCCCGCGTCCGTGGTGAGGTCGCGGGTCTCGTACTTCTCGTCGGTTGCGGTTCCGGTGCCGGTTTCCGTGTGGGCGCCGTCCGCGTCCGGCTCCGGCGGGATGACCGCGAACAGCCGCGGTTCAGCCGGGCCGAGATCGTGATCCCAGTACCGGGCCGGCACGGTCTCGTGCAGGATCGCGGTGACGCCGGCGTCCTTGCGCTCCTTGCGGAGTCGTTCGTCGTCGTCGCCGAGCACCGGGGAGACGACCACGATCGCCGGCGTGTCCAGGGCCGTTTCCAGGCCGCTGACACCGCCAGGCAGCGACGCGACGATCCGCGCCTCGCCGCCTCCCGCAGGCAGCAGCCACAGCGCCGCGCCCTCGTCGTCCCCGTTCTTCCCGTCGTCTTTGTCCGGGGCGGGCCGCTTGGAGGTGAACAGCAGCGAGCCGTCGGGGAGGAACCGGGGGGTCCCCTCCCCTTCCGCGGACCGGGTCAGCCGGCGGGGCGCGCCGCCCTGGGCGTCGATCCGCCAGATGCTCGTGACGTACTTCTTCCCGTCGCCGCTCAGCGTCTGCACGCTCGCCGCCAGCCAGCTGCCGTCGGGCGACCGCCGCAGCGCGGTCACCCGCGGAATGGCGACGTAGTCACTCAGGTCACGGAAGGGAGAGTTCGCAGAAGGCACAAACGCGACCATATCCCGCATCGTCCACCTGGGCTAGGCGCGGCTCAGTGCGCGTCCGTGATCATCACCGTACCGACCGTGGTGTTGGTCGCCTCGTCGATCAGGATCATGCCGCCGGTCAGCCGGTTCCGCGCGTACGGGTCGGCGAACACCGGCTGGGTCAGCCGCAGCTGCACGCGGCCGATCTCGTTGAGGCCGAGCTGGGTCGCGGTCTCGTCGCGGTGCAGGGTGTTGACGTCGATCCGGTAGAGCAGGTCGGTGACGATCGCCTTGACCGTGCGCGTGGTGTGCTTGACGACCAGCCGGGACCGCGGCGCGAGCGGCCGGTCCGCGCTCATCCAGCACACCATGCCCTCGATGTCCTGGGCGGCCTGCGGGCGGTTGTGCGGGCGGCAGATGAGGTCGCCGCGGGAGATGTCCACGTCGTCGTCGAGCAGCAGGGTCACCGACATCGGCGGGAACGCCTCGTCGACGGGCTGGCCGGCCAGGTCGATGCGCTTGATCCTGGTGCTGAACCCGGACGGCAGGTGCATCACCTCGTCGCCGGGCTTGAGGACGCCACCCGCGACCTGGCCCGCGTAGCCGCGGTAGTCGTGCAGTTCTGGGTCGCTGGACGCGTGCGGCCGGATCACGTACTGCACCGGGAACCGCACGTCGATCAGGTTGCGGTCAGACGCGATGTGCAGGTGCTCCAGGTGGTGCAGCAGCGACGGCCCTTCATACCAGGGCATGTTCGCGCTGCGGTCGACCACGTTGTCGCCGAGCAGCGCCGACATCGGGATGAACGTGAGGTCCTGGATCTCGAGCTTCGCCGCGAACTTGGAGAACTCGTCGGAGATCTGCTCGAACACCTGCTGGTCGAAGCCGACGAGGTCCATCTTGTTCACCGCGAGCACTAGGTGCGGCACCCGGAGCAGCGTGGTGAGGAAGGCGTGCCTCCGCGACTGCTCGGTGAGGCCGTTCCGCGCGTCGACCAGGATGATGGCCAGGTCGGCGGTGGAGGCGCCGGTGACCATGTTCCGGGTGTACTGGATGTGGCCGGGGGTGTCGGCGATGATGAACTTCCGGCGTGGCGTCGCGAAGTACCGGTACGCGACGTCGATCGTGATGCCCTGCTCCCGTTCGGCCCGCAGCCCGTCGGTCAGCAGCGCGAGGTTGGTCGTCTCCTCGCCCCGGTCCCTTGACGTGCGCTCCACGGACTGGAGCTGGTCTTCGAAGATCGCCTTCGAGTCGTAGAGCAGCCGGCCGATCAGCGTGGACTTACCGTCGTCCACCGATCCGGCGGTGGCGAACCGCAAGATGTCCATGTCTAGAAGTAGCCCTCCCGCTTGCGGTCTTCCATCGCGGCCTCGCTCGTCCGGTCGTCGGCGCGGGTCTGGCCGCGCTCGGTGATCCGGGTGGCTGCGATCTCCGCGATCACCTCGCTGATCGTCGCCGCGGTCGAGGTGACCGCGCCGGTGATCGTCATGTCGCCGACGGTCCGGTACCGCACGGTCGCGGTGAACGGCTGCTCGTCTTCCGTCCGCGGCAGGTATTCGTTGACGGCCAGCAGGATGCCGTCGCGCTCGAACACCTCGCGCTCGTGCGCGTAGTAGATCGACGGGATCTCCAGGTTCTCCCGCTCGATGTAGCTCCAGACGTCCAGCTCGGTCCAGTTCGACAGCGGGAACACCCGGATGTGCTCGCCGCGCTTGATCTTCGTGTTGTAGAGGTTCCACAGCTCGGGGCGCTGGTTCTTCGGGTCCCACTGGCCGAACTCATCGCGGAAGCTGAACACTCGCTCCTTGGCGCGGGCCTTCTCCTCGTCGCGCCGGGCGCCGCCGAAGAGGGCGTCGAAGCGGTTTTCCTCGATCGCGTCGAGCAGTGTCACGGTCTGCAGCCGGTTCCGGCTGACCCAGCGGCCGGTCTCCTCGACGGCACGCCCCTGGTCGATCGAGTCCTGGACGCTCGCGACGACGAGCCTGACGCCGAGCTCGGCGACCCTTCGGTCGCGGAACTCGAGGACCTCGGGGAAGTTGTGCCCGGTGTCGACGTGCATGACGGGGAAGGGGATGTTCGCCGGGCGGAACGCCTTCTCCGCGAGCGCGAGCACCACGATGGAGTCCTTGCCGCCGGAGAACAGCAGCGCGGGCCGCTCGAACTCCGCCGCGACCTCGCGCATGATGTGGATCGACTCCGCCTCAAGCACGTCTAGCTGGGACAACAGGTAATCAGATCGCATGCGTCGCTTCCCGGATCGCGTCGAGCAGCCGACCCGCGATTGCGGGTCGACAGACCAGGATATCCGGGAGCAGCGGATTGTCCCGGTTATAGATGACGGGGCTGCCGTCGATGCGGGACACGTGGAACCCCGCGTGGGTCGCGACCGCCACCGGCGCGGCGGTGTCCCACTCGTAGAAGCCGCCCGCGTGAATATAGGCATCGGTCTGCCCGGTGACGACGGTCGCGACCTTGGCGCCGGCCGAGCCGCAGGGGACGAGTTCGCCGCCGACTCGGTCGGCGACCTGGTACACAAGCTCTGGCGCGCGGCTCCGGCTCACGACCAGCCGCATCGGACGGCCTTCTGGGTTGGCGGGCGCGGTCGCGACCGCTTTTGAGGCCTCGGGCAGGTCGGCGGTGGACAGCACGGTGCCCTGCGCGGGCAGCGCGACCGCGCCGGCGGTGAGCCCGCCCGCGCTCCGCTCCCACAGCGCGACGTGGACGGCCCAGTCGGTGCGCCCCTCCTCGCCGAACTCGCGCGTCCCGTCCAGCGGGTCGACGATCCAGACCCGGTCCGCGCTCAGCCGCGCCTTGTCGTCAACGCCTTCCTCAGACAGGACCGCGTCGTCCGGCCGCCTCGCGGCGAGTTCGGCGGCGAGGAACTCGTGCGAGAGCCGGTCCCCCGCCTTCCGCAGCACGTCGGCGTCACCGCCGCGCACCCGCAGGTCGAGCAGGAGTCGCCCGGCCTCTTCCCCCAGATCCCGCGCGAGCACATGATCATCCGCTATCGTCACCCGCCCGATCGTACCGGGCGCTTGTCCTGGTGAGTGCGCCTGCGCGGTCGCGCGGGCGGGTCGCGGCCGGACCGCGCTGTTCTCGCCCGTCACATGGCCCTCATGTCTTTCACCGCTCCTGATACCTAGATTCACTTTGTACCTGAAATGACCACTTGTGACCGGTAACTTGCCCTGAAAGTGGTCAGCCACGGTGCAAAGTGAACGGCAGAGGCCGCTGTGACTAGTGATGGCCCGCCCATGGCTCAAAGAGGCTTTGCAGACGCGGGGAAGTGGGGGACGGTGGTAGCCGATATATAGGTGCGTCCTGGAGGGCGGCGGTCATGCGGTTCAGCGCGGAGACGACAACGGATGGCGTGACGGAGCGCCTGTTCACGGTTGGCGACGGTGCCGGCGCCGTATGGGCGCCGGCCGGAGCGACCGGCCCACGTCCACTCGTGCTGCTCGGCCATGGCGGCGCCGGATACAGGACAGCACCGTCGATAGTGAGCCGCGCCCGCCGCTACGTCACGGGCAGCGGGTACGCGGTCGCCGCCATCAACGCGCCGGGATGGGGCGGCAGGCCGATCCCGGCGGAGTACGAGCCATTCAACGCGGAGATCGAGGAACTGACCGCAGCCGGCAAACCCCTCGGCGATGCGTACGCCCGCCGCGGCGTCGTCGCCGCCGCGCTGGCGATCCCGGAATGGCAAGACACCATCGACGCCCTGACCGAACTCGACTGGATCGGCGCCGACGCACCGATCGGCTACTGGGGCGTCTCACTCGGCAGCGCGATCGGCGTCCCGCTGGTAGCTGCGGAGCCGAGGATTAGGGCAGCCGTCCTCGGCTTGATGGGCCACGAGACTCTAGCGGAACCCGCCGCCCAGATCACCGTCCCGGTCGAATTCGAGCTCCAATGGGACGACGAGATCGTGCCCCGCGAGTCGGGCCTGGCCTTGTTCGACGCCATCGGCTCGGCGGAGAAGACACTGCACGCCAACCCAGGCGGCCACATGGACGTGCCGACGTTCGAGATCGACAGCTCGGAACGCTTCTTCGCCCGCCACCTCACACGCCTCTAACCACGTCTCGTATCAACCATCCGCTAGAGAACCTGTCGCTTTTCTGCGGCAAGACCCTCAACGCCAGTTAGCCCACTCCTAGATCCCGGAACTTTTTCGCGTTGCGGTTCCACCACTTTGCGAGGTGTGGCCGCATAACTTCGAGGTCAGCCTGCGGGTCATCAAGAAGGATGCCCAATGTTGCCGATGAGCTGACGGCAAATCGTCCCCCTTTCACTTCTGTCTCGGGGGGCACAAGCTTGAAGGTTGTCAGAAGAGTCTCCTCTAGGAGACTGTCTTCCACCTGAAGAAGCCTCGCGTACTTCAAAGAAGCGAGGCCGGCGAGCTCATGAAGGTCCTCCCGGGTCGGTTTACGCCCAAGAATGTCAATTACTCGGTACTTGAGCAGATAGAAGAGATAAGCCCCGACGAGTCTCTGCATCTTGAGAGACAGAGTCTTCGTCAGCCTCTCAGTAGCCTGGATAAAGGTGTCAGGATCTTCCTTGTGGGCAGCCACGAGAATGTCATATATCGCCAGCCAAACACCACGATCCAGCCCATCGGAGATAACGCCTTCATTAGGCTCCGGCTGGCCCTGGGATCGCCATCTCACTACACTATCCTCTAAGCAGATTCTCTATTACATTCCTTGACCTGGCAGCGACGCGCATCCACCGAGGTCCATCGAGTAGCGAAGCCCAGTCTTCTGCATCGGATTCGAGCGCTAGCAGCGTATTTAGATCGAGCAGGCAGATGCGGAAGTCCGGGTCAGACGGACGAATCATTGACAATGAACGACAGACCAACGTCCCTGCATCGGCGTAGCCGTCGTCTGTAGCGAAGACTAACGCGGCGGGGAAGTTAGTATACAAAGAATTTCAGTTAGCCATCGCGGTATTCGACACCGTCCACCAAGGGATCATATGCAGCCCCGTACTCGTGAACCCACAGAGCGCCGATTTCCTTGTCGGTCATAGAAGAGTCGAGTACCGAATGAAGGTCTGAGATCAACTCATCAACCACCGCGCGCGGCTCACTGCTGGCGAACAACTCCACAACCGCAAGCGGTGTTGGCGCCTCCAGGTCGAAGTCCTGGTGGAAGTAGGCTTGGGCGAGGTGCCTTACCTGGTGCCGTAGCGGAATCATGGCATCGGATAAGATGTTAGGACTCTAAACCCGCTTGCAGTGCGCACCACAGCGAACCCGCGAATACTGGCGACCTATCCAGTTACGAATGCTTAGCCTGTAAGTTAAGTTACTAGAAACATAAACAAGCAAGCTCTTCGGCTCTCCAACTGTTGCTACCGGATCTGCTAGCTGACGCACGAGGTCAGCCAGAATCGACAACGCCGTCTCGTACTCCTCCGGGGCTGCCATCTTGAATCGATCCCCATCCTCCCAGAGAATCACCACTTGATTCTCTGGGAGAGAGTAGATGCCCTCCCAGAGCGAATACAACAGGGCTTCCCAGCTACGAGAACTCATCACGGGGGGATCCAGTGGAAGAGACCGCCGGACGGCATCGAAGAACGCGTCGCGTCCAGCACCTCCCTCTGTCGACAAGACGAAGGTCTTAACGCCGAGCCTGTCGGACTCCTGCGCCAGGTCAGCAAGTTTTGCGCGAGACGCTAGCGAAAGGCCTGGTTCAAATTTCATTGCTTCACCTGATCTGTACAAATGGCGGGTCTCCACGGTCGCCGTAGTGGGTCCACATGTAGTAAACCTCACCAGTCTGATTATTTACAACCACCCGCAAGGAGCCAGCGCCCTTGGTGCCAGCTGGAGGATTAACTCGATATTCAGTGTAGGGCGAGTTAGCACCCCGAGCGCCCGGCAAGTCACCATCTCTGTTCTGGAACTGAGTTCCCCAATTCTTAGCCGTCGCATCAGTCGGTACGGTGCCAGAATCGATGTTGGCAAGCGTGTTTTCAAGCTCAGTCTCTTCGGCGGCCGGAAGCGATCCTGGCGTGATGAAAGGTACACAACTGCTGTTGTGGACGAGGACGGGCGTGGACCTAGGCTCTAGATAATACTCTGTGCCCGACTTTGCGCCCTCCGGGTCCGTGAGTACGTAGAAGTCGTGGTCGTTGTTGCCGGGGATCGTGAGGTCCTACATCCAGGCGTCGTGGTCGGCAGGCACGGTTCCGCCGTCGGCGACAGCTGTCGCCGCGTTGGCGGTCTTGAGGTGCTCGCCCTTTTTGAGGTGATTTGCCGGAATCCACTGGCGCAGGTAAGGGTCCCAGAACAGGTGGCTGCTGGTGGTGTGGATGACAGCGGTGCCGTGCGCGGTCTTGACGGTCAGGTCATACAGGTCGGTGTCGTGGTGGACGAGGACGGCGGTGACCGGCTCGGCCTGGGTCTTGCCGGTCTTGGTATTGGTGGCCAGGACCTTGTCGCCGTTCTTGAGCTGACTGATGGCGATAGCGGCACCGGAGGCAAGCAGGACCTTCGTTGTCGCGGTGAAGCTGGCCCCGCCGCACGCGAGCTGGTCGATGTCGTAGCCGGCGTTTGCCTGGGCGCGCACCTCAGGGTCACTGAGGTATCCGCCCGCCCGGCCACCGCCGGCGAGCTGCATCATGCCTGCGACCACGGCTATGGGCGCGGTTGCGTACGCGTAATCGTGCCACGCTAAGACGGAAAGCGCAATCTCCCGATCGCCTCATACGCCTCTTCCATACTGTATCCAGTACGGAGAAAGAGTTCGCGTTCCCCGAGCCATGATGTCACAGTAGATTCCAGAGCATTTCTCCATGCGCCAACCATTGATTCAGTCATCTCAACAGTCATTTTATCCGCATGGCCAGTGCTGTCGAAATTGGGCGCCATTATGCCATCCCACCCTTCCAGATCTTTCTTGATAATGCCTAGCCGCATATTGCCCAGTTCGCCGACACGCTCTCTCATGGGTCGCAGGATCGCAACTAGACCGTCTACATCAGACTGCCGCAGCCCATATTTCGCAAGGAGGTCTCCCGGCAGCAAAGAGAGTTCAACCGTAAGGTGGAAGATAACCTGCAGCCTCTCAGAGGAAAGCAGAATGTCTTGTGAATGAACTCCCCCCGTCTCATCTGAGATCATCAAAATACTCCTTTCCATCACGCGGAGTAAGGAATGTTCCACCGTCGCCGTCTTCTATTACGACGACTCCGGTCGTCGGGTCATAGTACCCAGTGCGCCCTCCACTAAGACCATACTTAGTCTCAACGCCGGGCACTTCTCCGTCCAGGATCTGGTGAATATAACTGGTGTAATCGGATGGAGGAACACCGGCAATATAGTGCGTCCCATCACCCTGCTGCACCCGCTCATTCGCGTGGGAGACGATGTTCTGCGCTATATCCTCGCCTTCGGCACAGTTGTGCACCAATATCGGGACGTCGAACTCAATCACCCTGACCAAGGGCTGGCTTTGCGATGAATGCCCGCTGATGGCGAGTACGTAGAAGTCGTGGTCGTTGTTGCCGGGGATCGTGAGGTCCCACATCCAGGCGTCGTGGTCGGCAGGCACGGTTCCGCCGTCGGCGACAGCTGTCGCCGCGTTGGCGGTCTTGAGGTGCTCGCCCTTTTTGAGGTGATTTGCCGGAATCCACTGGCGCAGGTAAGGGTC
>Ga0335074_10016775_pt1 | contig 10313 bp, 6 predicted proteins | sample Lox_Sample_23_FD_206715 | JGI IMG/M metagenome (GOLD analysis project Ga0335074, IMG submission 206715) | Soil microbial communities from Loxahatchee National Wildlife Refuge, Florida, United States - Lox_Sample_2.3 | ecosystem: Environmental > Terrestrial > Soil > Wetlands | place: USA: Florida...
TGGCGAAACGTCCCCCGAACGATGGCGCTTCCTGGAGCGCCAGTGAGCTGAAGACCTTGAAGTCGCTCGCGAAAGCGGGAACCCCGACCAGCGAGGTCGCGAAGAAGCTCGGGCGTACCGCGGCGGCCGTTCAGCAGAAGGCCATGCGGGCTGGGATTTCCTTCCGGGCGGCCAAGAGAGCCGGCGCCCGTAAGAAGAAGTAAACGCCGCACGCAGTACGGACGGGGGCCGGCCTCGCAGGCGGGCCCCCGTCTTCATTTATACGGCTCCGCCCTTGCCACGGCTGCCCTGAGTTGTCAAACTCTCGTGGCGCTGATCTGTGTGGCTCATAACGAATGAGGGGGCGGCATGCGGCGATTAATCGGATTTTCCTGTCTGGCGGCTGGTGCGCTGGCTTTGGGCGGCTGCGGGGTGCAGTTGCAGGACGAGACTCCGGGTACATTCACGGCCAACCCGGACATCGGCATGTATCCGCTCACGGTCAAGGTGACGAGCGGTGCCCTGGTGAGCACACCGGTATACGTGTTTGTGGTCGGTGCGGATGGGCAGCAGGTACCTCTGTCGGCCGGCCCCAATGGCACCTTCGGAACGATGTATCCCGTCAAGTGCAAGTCGAGCTTTCCGCTGCAGTACCTCGCGGTCTGGCGGGTGCAGGGTGTGGTGACCAAGCATCAGCTCTTCCCGCCGCAGCCGCGGGATATCAAGCTCACGCCGGTCCCGCTCACCCAGCAGGCGACCATCGACACCTCGGGGAAGCCGGACAAGAAGACGCACTCCTGGCAGGGGGCGGTGCAGTACAACATCATCACTGCCCCGGACGCGCATATCACCGGCGCCCAACTGCAGCCCGTGAGCCAGGACAAGGCGGACGTCAAGGCGGCGACGAAGGACGTCAGCATTGTGAGCACCTTCCCGATCGACGCTACCTGCGGCACGCCCGCTGCCGTGATGCTTGCAACGAAGGTGCAGACCGCGCACGTCAACCTGGTGATCACCACCGACCTGCCCGGCATACCGCAGGCGACGACGCGCGTGGATTTCACGCCACAACAGCAGCAGTAACCGCCCGAGCTATCGCAGCCGGGCGCGCAGGCGCGTGATCTCGGCGGCACCGAGTCCAATGCCGCCGAGATAGGCGCGTATGCCGCCGGCATGGTCGAGGTACTGCAGCATGTTGTGCACGGCCTCCTCCGGGCAGCGTAGGGACTCGATGATCGCCGCCGGATCGGCGTCGCGGTATCGGCTCAGGTAGCCGTCCCGCAGATTGCCGGCGCTCGCCGCGTAGTCGGCGGCAATCGCCGCGGGAGTCGCGTCCGCCAGAGCCAGCAGGAGCGCGGCAATGACGCCGGTGCGGTCCTTGCCCGCCACGCAATGGAAAAGGAGCGGACCCGGGGCGGCCGCTGCGATCGCGGCCAACGCCTCTCTCACCTGTGGCTGCATTCGCTCGAGGACGGTGCACTTCCACCGCTCCTTGGCGCAAATACCACCACGAGCGATCCAGTCCGCCGGGCCGTCGGCGAGCAGCGAGACCGACAGGTAGCGCACACGGGGGAGCTGCAGCGGCACTGGGCTCGGTGCCGCGGCGATCTCCCCCGGCCAGCGCAGGTCGAGCACCGTCGCGATGCCGTAGTCGGCGAGCGCCTCGAGCCCCTCGGGCGAGAGTTGCGCCAGGTCGTCGGCGCGCACCAGCGATCGGCACCTGGTGACGGCGCCGTCCGTGGTCGGGTTGCCGCCGAGGTCACGGGCATTGAGCAGCGAGGGAAACATGCTGCGCAGTGTAGCCGACGGCCGGGTGCCGCACCGGCCTCCCCGCCGCGCGTACAATGCCGGCATGCCACTCAGCTCCAGCGATCGATTCCTGGGCCGCGTCGAGAGTTATGCCAAGTACCGTCCGAGCTACCCATCCGCCGCCATCGACCTGTTGGAGGCGCGCTGCGGCCTGAAGCCTGGGACCGCCGCGGTCGACCTCGGCTCGGGGACCGGCATCCTCGCATCCCTCCTGCTGAAGCGGGGCGCCCGGGTGTTCGGGATCGAGCCGAACAGGGAGATGCGCGCTTACGCCGATCTGATGCTCGGCGGCGAGTTCCACAGCGAGTCCGGCACCGCGGAAAACACCCACATGCCGGACGGATTCTTCGACCTGCTGGTGGCCGGCCAGTCGTTCCATTGGTTCGATCCGCAGAAAACCCGGGTCGAGGCGCTGCGCATCCTCAAGCCAGGCGCCGCCGCGGCCCTGCTCTGGAACGAGCGGCCGAAAGGTCTCCTGCCTTTTCTCGAGGACTATGAAGCGCTGCTGCGCCGCTACGCGCCGGAGTATGACGCGGTGGCGCGGCTGCGCGCGAACGACGACGGCATCCGTCAGTTCTTCGGCCACCCGCCGGAGGTCGCGATTTTCCCCAACGAGCAGCGGTTCGACTTCGAGGGGCTGGCGGGAAGAGTCATGTCCTCCTCCTACGCTCCGATGGCGGACCGCCCGGAGCACGCGCCTCTGATGGCCGGCCTGAGGGAAGTGTTCGAGCGTCACGAGCGTGCGGGCAGGGTCGTATTCCCCTATCGGACGCTGGTGTACTTCGGGCAGCCGGGCCGGGCGGCGTAGCATGCCGCCCGCGCTCGTCATTTTCGACCTCGACGGCACGCTGATCGACAGTGCCGCGGACTTGGCGGTGGCCATCAACGCCATGCTGGCGGGGTACGGCCGCGAGCCGCTGTCGGTCGGCGAAGTGCGGCGCATGGTGGGAGATGGTGTGGCGATGCTCGTCGCGCGCGCTCTTGCCGCCAGGGATTGTGAGCCGCCGGACCCCGGCGAAGCCGAGCGCAGCTTCACGCGGCACTACGAGTCCAACGCGACATCGCTGACCACCGTCTTCCCCGGGGCCGACCAGGCCCTGCAAGCGCTGGCGGCCGCCGGCATTCCGCTTGCGGTATGCACCAACAAGCCGGCGCGCCTCGCGACCGACATCCTCGGCAGCCTGGGGCTCGCCAAGTACTTCGCGCGCGTGATCGGAGGCGACTCGCTGCCGTTCCGCAAGCCCGATCCGCGGGTGGTGCTCGCCCTGTTGGAAACGTTCGCGGCCGGCCCGCAGGACGCGCTCCTCGTGGGCGACAGCGAGGTCGATGCGGCGACGGCGCGCGCGGCGGGCGTGCCGTTCGTGCTGATGAAACACGGCTACCGCCGCGGCCCGGTGGCGGGGATGGCCTGCCGCGCCGCGCTGGAGAGTTTCGCCGAGTTGCCCGCGCTCATCGGCGTGCCGCGGCGTTGACCGGCTGGCGCGATCGACGGTGCTTGGTCATTCGAAGCCGGCTCTGTTCCCGCTGGGCACAAGGGTCCTGCCAGGCAAATCCACCAAACGGCCGCAGGCCGGTTTGGCCAAATGAAAGAGCGAACTGAGTCACGGATCGACAGGCCCGCGCCGCTCGGCGGCGCAGGAAGGGGCGCTCCGCTGCGGCCCCGTTGCGCCTGCGGCCCCGAGACTGTAGTAGGCTGCGAACACACTGCGGGGGCTGTGCGCGACCATGGTGAGTGCGGCGGATGAGAGCTTCGTGAGTTCCGGGAGGGAGAGCCCGGAGGACTCCGGGCGTCCTTTTCCCCGAGCGCTCCTGCCTGACACGTCCTGCCCGGAGTCCGCCCTCGCCAAGGCCAATCGCGAGCTGCGGATGCTGATCGACTGCAAGCGCTCGCTGGCGCGCGCGCAGGACGAGTCACAGCTTCTCACGGAGATCTGCCGGATCCTCGTCGGTCCGGGCGGGTACCGGCTGGCCTGGTTCGGCTTTGCCGACGGGGAGCCCGAGTACGCCGTGCGCGTCGCTGCGCACGCCGGCCACGACAGTGGTTACCTCGAGCGTTTGCGAGTCAGTTGGAGCGATGAGGAGAGAGGCCAGGGACCCACCGGCCGCGCCATCCGCGAGCGCAGGACGCAGGTATGCCGGCACATGGACAGCGATCCTGACTTCTCACCCTGGCGAGAGGCGGCGCATCGCGAGGGGTATGGCTCTTCCGTGGCCTTGCCTCTGCTCCTCGAGAGCCAGTGCATCGGTGCTCTTTCCATCTACGCTGCGCGCCCCGACGCCTTCGATCAGTCCGAGCTCGCGCTCCTCACTGAGCTCGCGGCGGATCTGGCCTTCGGCCTCAATGCGCTGCACGCACGCGCCGAGATCCACCGGCAGCGCCAGCAGCTGGAGCGTCTCGCGAAGGTCGTACGCGTGCACAGTGCCATCAACTCCGCGGTGATCCGCATCCGCAACCGCGACGAGCTGCTGCAGGAGGCGTGTCGGCTCGCAGTCGACCTCGGGGGCTTCTTCGGCGCGGTGGTGTGGGTCGTGGACGGCACCGGCCGCTGGGCGTGGCTGAAATATCGCGCCGGCGAGGAAGTGCGTGACAGCGAGACGTTGCAGCGGCTCGAAATCGGTGACGGCACCGGACCCGATCCCAGTCTCTCAGGCCGCGCGCTGCGCACCGGAAAGGTCATAGTATGCGAGGACGTCGCCTGCGGCGGCGCGCCTGTCGCGGGGCGCGACCGGCTCCTCGCCCGCGGCATCCGCTCGCTGATCGCGCTGCCGTTGATCGTCGAGGGAAAGCGCGTGGCGGTGTTGACGCTGAGCGCGCGCGAGGCCGCCCCAGCCGAGGATGGCGAGCTGGTGCGGTTGCTGGAGAACATCGCGGCGAGCCTCTCGTTCGCCCTGCACTCGCTCGAGAGCGCCGACGCCGCGCAATACCTCGCCAGTTTCGATCCGCTCACCGGGCTCGCGAAAAGAGCGCTCTTCTGCGAGCGGCTCGACGAGCAGCTGCGCTCGCTGAGCGATGGCGCGGGCCGCGCGCCGACTCCAACCAGCGCTGCGCGCGCCACCGTCATCGCCATCGACGTGCGCGGCCTCGGCAGCATCAACACCCTCTATGGTCAACGCGTCGGAGATCTGCTCCTGCAGAGGCTCGTGGAGCGGCTGAAGCGGCACGCCGGGGGCGATGAGCGCATCGGCTATCTGGGGGCGGGCACCTTCGTGTTGCTCGAGCGCATGGCCGATCCAGTGACCGATACCCCACAGCTCGCACTCGATGCGGCGCTGCTCGAGGATCCGTTCGAGATCGAGGGCCGCCGGGTCCGGCTCTCGGTGTGTTGCGGCGCCGCGGAGCACTCCCTCGAGGTCGCGAGCGGGGCGATCCTGGTGCAGCGCGCGGAGGCGGCGCTCAAACGCGCCAAGGAAACCGGCGAGCGCTATCTCAACTATCGCCCGGAGATGAGCCGCGAGACGGTGCGGCGGGTAGTGCTCGAGCACAGGCTGCGAACGGCGCTCGAGGAGCAGCAGTTCGTGCTGCATTACCAGCCGCAGATCGATCTCGCCACCGGCCGGATCGACGCCGCGGAGGCCTTGCTGCGCTGGCGCGATCCCGCCCTGGGTCTGGTGCTGCCCGCGCGTTTCCTCGCGGAGCTCGAGTCCTCGGGCATGATCGTGCCGTTGGGCAACTGGGCGTTGCTCAAGGCGGTGGAAGATCTCGAGAGCTGGCGCCAGGCCGGATGCGCGCCGATGCGCGTCGGCGTCAACGTGTCGGCGCAGCAGCTGAAGCAACGGACGTTCCTGCGCGGCCTGTTGGGGCTCGCCGAGCGGCTCGCCCCGCTCGCGGGATTCGGCCTCGACATCGAGATCACGGAGACGACGCTCCTGCAGGACCTCGAGGGTACGAGCGCGAAGCTGAGCGAGCTGCGCAAGGCCGGCATCCGCGTTGCCCTCGACGATTTCGGCACGGGCTACTCTTCACTCGGGCTGCTGTCGAAGCTGCCCGTCGACGTGCTGAAGATCGACCGGTCGTTCGTGCGGGGCCTGCCCGAGGACGCGGCCAGCGTGACGCTCGTGGCGAGCATCGTTGAGCTGGCCTCGGCCTTCAATCTGATCACCGTGGCGGAGGGCGTCGAGACCGCGGCGCAGGTCGCGGCGCTGCGGGCGCTGCGTTGCAGTCACTCGCAGGGCTTTTTGCACAGCGCCGCCGTACCCGCGAGCGAGCTCGTGCAGATGCTTACCTCGTGCGAACCGTTTGCGGGCATAAGGGTGCTCTAAGGCAAATCCGCCAAACGACTGAATGCGCATTTGCGCTACCTGCGCCAGCAGCAGCGTTGCCTGGCGAGGCGTAAGAAGGCCAGTAAGCGGATAGCCATTGAACACCTGAACGTGAGGGCCCTGGCGCGCGGGATGCATGCCCGCGCGATCCACGATGCCGCGTTCGGCGAGATCCGTCGCCAGCTCCTTTACAAGGGCGATCCGGCGGGTCGGGTAATCCTTGAAGTCTCTACCTGGTTCCCGTCGAGCAGGACGTGCTCGAACTGCAGGCATGTGATCGACGAGCTGCGGCTCGATGAGCGAGAATGGCGCTGTCCCAAATGCGGGATGCACCACGATCGCGACATCAATGCGGCACGCAATATCCTGGATCAGGGGATGAGAGAGATTGCCGGTTGTGACGACCGGGTCCTGCGCGCGGATGCGAGAGAGGCATGCTTCGATGACTATGAGTTCATCGAGCAGGTGCTCGCAGAGGAAGCGCGAAACGGGCACCGCGAGCGAGCCTGTCGGGGACAGGCGAGCTCACGGTAGCAGCGTGGTCAAGATGCATGGTACTGCGCGAGGCGCGGCTTGCCTCGAGTTCGGACGATTTCGACTCCTCACCCGCCAGCGAGAGCTGCGCATCGGTGATGCGACTGTTCCGCTCGGCTCCCGGGCGTTTGACGTGCTGCTCATTCTGGTCGAGGCCGAGGGCGAGCTGGTCACCAAGGAAGAGCTGCTCGCGCGCGCCTGGCCAGGCAGCGTAGTCGAGGAAAGCAACATCCAGGTGCAGGTCTCGGCGCTGCGCAAGGCGCTCGGCGAAGAGCGCAATCTCATCCTCACCGTACCGTTGCGGGGCTATCGCTTCACGGGCGAGGTGCGCGCGCTCGATGCCGAGGGGCGCGCGTTGCCGCCGGCGGCCGGCCCCGGGCTGCAGGCCGTGCGGCAGGCGCCGACCAACCTGCCGGCGCCGGTGTCGGATTTCATCGGCCGCGAGACCGAGCTGCGGGAGCTGCGCGAGCTCTTGCGCCACAATAGGCTGGTGAGCCTGGTGGGCACCGGGGGCATCGGCAAGACGCGGCTCGGGCTCGAGGCCGCGCGCGCGCTGCTCGAGGAGTTTGCCGACGGTGTCTGGCTGGCGGAGCTCGCGCCCCTGACCGATCCGGACCTGGTTGCTAGCGCCATCAACACGGCCCTGGGCCTGCAAAGCGGCGCCGGCCGCTGGACCGCGGAGCGGCTCGCCGCGGCGCTGCGCGGGCGCCGCCTGCTCCTGGTGCTCGACAACTGCGAGCACTTGATCGGGGCGGCGGCGCGGGAAGCGGAGACACTGCTGCGCGCCGTGCCGGGCGCCTGCATCCTCGCCACCAGTCAGGAGCCTCTCGGTATCGACGGGGAGTGCACCTATCGCCTGAGCCCGCTGGAGTTTCCCGCCGAAGAGACCGCGGAGCTCGCGGCCGCCCTGCGCCACGACGCGGTGCGGCTCTTCGTGGCGCGCGCACGCGCCGCCGACCCGCATTTCAACCTCAGCGAGCGCAACGCCGCCACGGTCGTGACCATCTGCCGCCGCCTCGACGGCATTCCGCTCGCCATCGAGCTCGCCGCGGCACGTGCGGCGGCGCTCGGAATAGAAGGGCTCGCGCGCAGGTTGGATCTGAGATTTCACGTGCTCACCGGTGGCCGCCGCACGGCGCTGCCGCGCCACCAGACACTGCGCGCGACGCTCGACTGGAGCCATCGGCTGCTGGCGGAGCCCGACCGCATCGTGCTGCGACGGCTTGCCGTGTTCGCCGGCAGCTTCAGCCTGGAAGCCGCCGCAAGCGTCGTGGCGGACTCGGCGCTCGCGGAATGGGAGGTCATCGGACGGATCGCCGAGCTGGTGGACAAATCGCTTGTGGTCGCCGACGCCGAGGGCCCCGCGCGCCGGTATCGGCTACTCGAGACGACACATGCCTACGCCATGGAGAAGCTGGCCGACAGCGGAGAGTTTGGCTCGCTCGCGCGCCTTCACGCGCTGCATTTCCGCGATCATGTGCGTGGCGCGCTCGCACTCTGGGAGGAGGCCCCGTCCGTGCAATGGCTGGAGGCGCAGACGCCCGAAATCGACAACATTCGAGTCGCGCTCGATTGGGCGTTCGGCGCCGACGGCGATCCCGCCGTCGGCATTGAGCTCGCTGGGGCCTCCTATGTGCTCTGGTATCTCCTCTCGTTGATGCAGGAGGGTCGGGCGCGCCTCGAGCGAGCGACGGCAGCATTATGTGCGGCGACTCCGAAGAAAGTGGAAGCGCAGCTCTGGTACGGATACGGCTTTCTCTCGACCGGGGAGCCGCGCGGACGCGCGGTGCCGGCGTTGAGCCGGGCCGTCTCGCTGCATCGCGAGTCCGGCGAGCCGTTGGATCTTGGACGTGCCCTGAGCTTCTACGGGCTGAACCTCGCGCGCACGGGCCGGTTGGCCGAGGGCCTGGCTGCGCTCGAGGAAGCGCGCGGACATCTCTGCGCGGCCGCTCACCCGAAGAGTCTGGCGCTCTGCCTCACGAACCTCGCCATCGCACGCACCGTGGCCGGGGAGTTCGCAGTCGCTCGCGCGCTGCTCGATGAGTCGCTCGCGCTGGGGGCGCACTCCGGGGCCGACTTCTGGGTCTGGCGCGCGCTCATCTATCAGGCGGAAGTGGCATTTGCCGAGGGACGGATCGAGGAGGCGATCGCCCAGGCGCGCGAAGTGGTCACAATGGCGCGTGCGACCCGGCGCACGGGCATGCTCGGGCATGCGCTGTGCAATCTCGCGGGCTATCTGATCGCCCACGGCGATCTCGAGGAAGCGGGTACGGCACTGCGCGAGGGGCTGCCGCTTGCGCAGGAGAGCGATCTCGATGCGGTGCTGCTCGCCGGCGGCGTGCAACACCTCGCGGCCATCGCCGCCCGCGAGAATCGCCTGGAGCGCGCGGCGCTGCTCATCGGTTACGCGCGTGCCTTTTTCGCCGCCGAGTTCGAGGGACGAAGTCCCGCCAAGCAACAAATCCAGGCGCGCATCGTCGAGAGCCTGCGCCGCGCCCTGCCGGGCGAACGGCTGACGGAGCTGATGGCAGCCGGCGCGCGGTGGACGGAAGAACAAGCCATGTCCACCGCATTGGAGGCGTGAGATGCGTCGCACATTTGCGCCATTCAAAAGCAAGTAAGCGAGCGGCCCAGGGCCGTTCCCTGGGCCGCGGGATCAAATGCATTCAGAGGGCCGGCCGCGAAAAGCGCCGCCGGCGACTTTTCGCCGATTTAATAACGATTAAGGGCGTTCAGGGTCAGCTAAGGATTTGAGCGGGCCGGGAGCGCGATGCTTACCGGGTCGTAAAGGACCGGTGATTGCGCTGCGAACCCAAGTCATGAAGCTACCCGACACGGCGATCCAGGCACAGGGAGGCGGCGCTGGGCCGGGCAGGAGCCCGGATGCAGCGCGTCTAACGAGGCTCCTGCCGCTCCCGGCGGCCCTGCTGCTCTCGGGATGCCAGTGGGCGGTGCTCGACCCCAAGGGCCCGGTCGGCCTGCAGGAGCGGTCGATCATCATCATCGCGACGGTGTTGATGCTGCTCGTGGTCGTGCCGGTGATTGCGCTGATCCTCATCTTCGCATGGCGCTACCGCGCCTCGAACCAGAAGGCGGATTACCAGCCGAACTGGGCGCACTCCAGCCGCATCGAGGCGGTGGTGTGGCTCATCCCCTGCGTCATCGTCGCGGCCCTGGGCGTGATCGCCTGGAGGTCCTCGTACACGCTCGATCCCTACCGGCCGCTGGCCGGCACCGTGAAGCCCATCCGCATCGATGCCGTGGCGCTCGATTGGAAATGGCTCTTCATCTACCCGGATCAGAAGGTCGCGACGGTGAATCAGGTGGCCTTCCCGGCGAACGTGCCGGTGGAGTTTCACATCACCTCCGCGACGGTGATGAACGCCTTCTTCATCCCGCAGCTCGGCAGTCAGATCTATGCCATGGCGGGCATGCAGACTCAGCTGCACCTGCTGGCGACCGAGCCGGGCGCGTATCAGGGACTTTCCTCGAACTACAGCGGCGACGGCTTCTCCGGCATGACGTTCAAGGCCATCGCGCTGCCCCAGCAGGGGTTCGACGCGTGGCTCGCGAAGGTCAAAGCCTCGCCGCAAACGCTCGGCAGCAGCGCCTATGAGCAGCTCGCCAAGGCGAGCGAGAACAACCCGGTCGCGTACTACTCGCAGGTGCAGCCGAACCTCTTCACGGACATCATCGCCGGGGGCATGGCCGGCATGGCTGCGATGAGGAGC
>Ga0335074_10016776_pt1 | contig 10313 bp, 7 predicted proteins | sample Lox_Sample_23_FD_206715 | JGI IMG/M metagenome (GOLD analysis project Ga0335074, IMG submission 206715) | Soil microbial communities from Loxahatchee National Wildlife Refuge, Florida, United States - Lox_Sample_2.3 | ecosystem: Environmental > Terrestrial > Soil > Wetlands | place: USA: Florida...
CGCCGGCGAGCCGGAGCGCGTGCGCGTGGATCACCTGGCGAGGCACGCCACCGAGAGCAACCACACCGCCACCCACCTGCTGCACGCCGCCCTGCGCGAGCGCCTGGGCAGCCACGTGCGCCAGGCCGGCTCCTACGTAGGCCCGGACAAGCTGCGCTTCGACTTCAGCCACGGCCACGCGCTCAGCGCCGAGGAGCTGCGCGACGTGGAGGATCGCGTCAACGAGTGGATCGCCGGCAACGACCCCGTGCGGGCGATCACCACGACGCTCGCCGAGGCCAAGCGCCTCGGCGCGATGGCGCTGTTCGGGGAGAAGTACGGCGATGTCGTGCGCATGGTCCAGATCGGCGACGGCCGCTACTCGCGCGAGCTCTGCGGCGGCACGCACGTGCGCGGCACCGCCGAGATCGGGCTCTTCCGCGTGCTCGGCGAGACCTCGAGCGCCGCCAACGTCAGGCGCATCGAGGCCGTCACCGGCCCGGCCGCGGCGGAGCTCCTGCGCGAGCACGACCGCCTGCTGGGGGAGGTCGGCGCGGTGCTGCGCACCACGCCCGAGCGTACGCCGGAGGCGGTGCGGGCGCTCGTGAGCGCGCGCAAGGAGCTCGAGAAGAGCGCCAAGCGACGTACCGAGGCCGCCGCCGCCGTCGACGTGGACGCGCTGAGCGCGCTCTCCTTCGACGCCGCCGGAGCGCCCGTGCTCGCCACCACGGTCGAGGTGGGCGACGCCAAGGCGCTGCTCGCGCTCGTCGATCGCCTCAAGGCCAGGATCGGCGAGGGCGCGATCCTGCTCGGCAGCGCGCTCGACGGCAGGGTGCACCTGATCGCGAGCGTCGCGCCCGCGCTCGTCGAGCGCGGCGTGAAGGCCGGCGAGGTCGTCAAGGCCGCCGCGGAGGTCGTCGGCGGGGGCGGGGGCGGGCGCGACACGCTCGCGCAGGCCGGCGGGCGCGACCCCGAGCGGCTCGACGAGGCGATCGAGGCGGGCGAGGCCGTCATCCTGTCGGCGCTCGAGGACTGACGGGCGCGTGCGCGTGCTGGCGCTCGACTACGGCAGCGCGCGCTGCGGCTGCGCGGTGAGCGACCCCAGCGGCACGCTCGTCACGCCGATCGACACGGTCGTGCGTCCGGGCACCAGGCGCGGCCTGGCGGCGATCCACGAGCTCGTGCGCGAGCGCGAGGTCGAGCGCGTCGTCGTCGGCCTGCCGCTGTCGCTGCGCGGCGGGGACACCGAGCAGACGCGCGAGGCGCGCGCGTTCGCCCGGCGGCTGTCCCAACGTCTGGGCGAGGCGGTGCCGGTCGAGCTGCACGACGAGCGCTTCACCACGCGCATGGCCCAGAGGTTGGACTCGTCCTCCTGCGCCGCCAGCGAGGACTCGCGCGCCGCCGCGCACCTGCTCGAGAGCTGGCTGTCCGCGCGAGCGCGTTAGGGTCCTGCACTTGCCCCGCGGCGATCGATCATCACCCCCACGCGAGCGCTCCGCGGCCGAGCGCGAGCGCGAGCGCCAGGAGCGCGAACGGCGCCGGGCGGCGCCCGCAGCGCCGCCGTCCATGCCCGCACGCCCGTCCGTGCCCACTCCGTCACCCCCGGTCCCCGTGCCGCCGCCGCCCGACGCGCCGGCGGCGGCTGTCGACGGCTCCGCAGGGAAGGCGCCCTCGCCCGTCAGGGCGCACCCCGAGGCGCCCGCCTTCGCCTCGCGCGCGCGACGCTCACAGCGGGCGCGCCTGGGCGCCGTGCTGGCGCTCGCCGTCGTGATCGTCGCCGTGGCGCTGCTGCTGCGCCCGCTGCTGCGCTCCTCCCACACCAAGGCGCTCGCGCCGGCGCCGGTGGTCAAGGTCGTGATACCCGAGGGCAAGACGCGCGCGCAGATCGCCCAGATCGCCGCCGCCGAGCGCCTCAGCGGCGACTACCGCGCGCTCTCCAAACGCTCGCCGCTGCTGAGCCCCGCAAGCTACGGCGCGCCCGCCGGCACGCCCGACCTGGAAGGCTTCCTGTTCCCGGCGACCTACGACATGGACCCCGGCGAGTCGGTCCTGCATCTGGTCGAAGAGCAGCTGGTGGCCTTCCGCGAACACTTCGGCGCCAGCCAGATCGCAAGCGCGAGCGCGCTGCACATCACCCCCTACCAGCTGCTGATCGTCGCCTCGATGGTCGAGCGGGAGGCGCAGGTACCCGCCGACCGCGCGAAGATCGCGGCGGTCATCTACAACCGCCTGCGCCTGGGCATGCCGTTGGGAATCGACGCGACGATCTACTACGCGGTGGAGCTGCAGACGGGGATCGCCACCTACACGCGCGAACTGAGCGAAGCGCAGCTGCATATCGACTCGCCCTACAACACGCGCACGCACACGGGGTTGCCGCCCACCCCGATCTCCAACCCCGGCGTGGCCTCGATCGAAGCGGCGGCCCATCCCGCGCACGTCCCCTACCTCTACTACGTGCTCGAGCCCAACGGCTGCGGCGGACACGTCTTCTCGACCACGCTCGCCGAATTCGAAGTCCACGCCGCCGCCTACCGCGCGGCGCTGAAGCGCGGCGGCGGGCGCCTGCCCGCCTGCAAGCGCGGCTGATGGCGCGTCTGCCCGCCCGCGCCCTTCAGGGCGGTCCCGTCAGGGTGGGCGTGCTCGGCTGGCCGGTCGCGCACAGCCGCTCGCCGGCCATCCACAACGCCGCGCTCGCCGCGCTGGGAATGGCGGGGTGGCGCTATCAGCTGCTGCCCGTGCCGCCCGCGCTGTTCGCCGAGACCACGCGCGCGCTCGGCCGATCGGGCTTCGTGGGGGCCAACGTGACGATCCCGCACAAGCAGGCGGCGCTCGCGCTGGCCACGCAGGCGAGCGAGCGCGCACGCGAGATCGGCGCCGCGAACACGCTCGCGTTCGCCGCCGACGGCGAGATCGTCGCGGAGAACACCGATGCGCCCGGGCTGATCGCGGCGCTCGGCTTCTCCCCGCGGGGCATGCGAGCGCTCGTCCTCGGCGCCGGCGGCAGTGCGCGCGCTGCCGTGTGGGCGCTGCGCGAGGCCGGCGCCGGCGAGGTGCTCGTCTGCAACCGCACGCACAGCAGCGCCGAGAGGCTGGCCCGCGAGCTCGGCGTCCGTGCGGTGCGCGAGCCCTGCCCGGCGGACCTGCTCGTCAACTGCACGCGCGTGGGCCTAGAACCCTCGGCCAGTGTGGAGGACGCGCTCAACCAACTGCGACTGGGGTTCGATCAGATCGGTGAGTACTCGTATGTCATCGACATGGTCTACCGCCAAGGATCCACCCCGCTGCTCGCCGCCGCCCGAGCGCACGGCGCGAGCACCGTCGATGGCCTGGAGATCCTCGTCGCGCAGGGCGCGCTCAGCTTCGAGCTGTGGACCGGCAGGCGCGCGCCCGTGGAGGTCATGCGCCGGGCCGCGCGCGCGCCGCACGAGCGCACGTAGCGGCGGCGTGCGGGGGTGAGCTCGAGATGAGCGAGACCCCCCAACGCGCCGGCCCCGACCTGCACGCCCTGTTCGGCATCGAGGGCGAGCACGACGTCGACTTCGACACCCTTGCCGCTCGCGAGGCGAGCGTCGAGCCCGCGCTCGCGCTCGACGGCGGCGATGACCCCCAGCCGCAGGCGCGCTCGGCCGTCGAGCCCGACGTCGCCGTCGAGTTGCAGGCCGCGGGGGCAGGCGGGGAGAGCGTCGAGCCTCCCGGGCGCGGGGCTCCCAGCCCGGCGGGGGAGGACTCCGGCGCGTGGTCTGGCATCACCAGGCCCTCGCGGCGCGGCTCCTCACAGCGCTTCCTGACGGACGTGATCGTCGACATGGGCATCGCCTCGCGCGGGCAGGTGGAGGAGGCCCTGGAGACCTCGCGCATCGCCGGCACCACCGCCGAGCGCGTGCTGCTGGAGAAGGGCGCGATCACGCAGGACGGCCTCGCGCGCGCGCTGGCCGAGCGCTATGGCCTGGACCACCTCGACCTCGGCGTCTTCCAGGTTGACATGAGCGCCGCCAACCTCGTCACGACGGCGATCGCCAAGCGCTACCAAGCCGTGCCCGTGGCCTTCTCGGACAAGCGCACGCTGCTCGTCGCGATGGCCGACCCCTCCAACGTGCTCGCGGTCGACGACATCGCGATCATGACCGGCTACGAGGTGCGCGTGGCGGTCGCGCCGCCCGACGACATCGCCGCGCTGATCTCCCGCCTGGACCGTCTGGAAGACGTCGTCGGCGCCTCCGACGCCCAGCTCGAGGAGGCCGAGCCCGAGGGCGAGGTGGTGGCCCTCCACGAGAGCAGCGAGGACGCGCCCGTCATCAAGCTCGTCAACCAGATCGTCGCGCAGGCGGTCGAGCAGGGGGCCTCCGACGTGCACCTGGCGCCCGACGGGCGCGAGATGCGCGTGCGCTTCCGCATCGACGGCGTGCTCGCGGACGTCACCACGATCCCCCGCAAGATGGCCGCGGGCGTCGTCTCGCGCGTGAAGATCATGGCCGAGCTGGACATCGCCGAGCGGCGCCTGCCGCAGGACGGGCGCGTGGGGCTCGTCGTCGACGGCCGCCACGTCGACCTGCGCGTGGTGACGATGCCGAGCGTGCACGGCGAGGGCATCGTCATGCGCGTGCTCGACAAGGCCTCGGTTGTCGTCGAGATGAACAAGCTCGGCATGGCCGACGCCGAGCGCGAGCGCTTCGAAGCCGCCTGCCACGAGACCCACGGCGCGGTGCTCGTGACGGGGCCGACGGGCTCGGGCAAGTCGACCACCCTGTACGGCGCGCTGCAGCTGCTCAACACGCCCGAGAAGAACATCATCACCGTCGAGGACCCCGTCGAGTACGAAATGGCGGGCCTCACGCAGTTGCAGGTCGCCGCCAAGGTCGGCCTGACCTTCGCCGCCGGCCTGCGCGCGATCGTGCGCGCGGACCCCGACGTCATCATGGTGGGGGAGATCCGCGACCGCGAGACCGCCCAGATCGCCGTCGAGTCGGCGCTGACGGGGCACCTCGTGCTCTCCACGCTGCACACCAACGACGCGCCCTCGGCGATCACGCGCCTGATCGAGATGGGGATCGAGCCGTTCCTCGTGGCCTCGGCGCTGGAGTGCATCGTCGCCCAGCGCCTGGCGCGCAAGCTGTGCCCGAACTGCAAGCGGCGCACGATCATCTCCGCGAGCGTGCTGCGCGAGAACGGCTACAAGGCCCACGTCGAGCTCGAGGCCTACGAGCCCGTAGGCTGCCGGCGCTGCGGCGCCAGCGGCTACCGCGGGCGCGTCGGCCTGTACGAGGTGATGAAGATGTCCCCCGAGATCCAGAAGATGGCGCTGGAACGCCAGCCGGCCGAGGCGATTCGCGACGTCGCGGTGATGCAGGGCATGACGCGCCTGCGCGACGACGGGCTGCAGAAGGTCAGGCAGGGGCGCACCTCGATCACCGAGATCGCCCGCGTCGTCGGCAGCGGCTGAGACGAGCCGCGCGTCCCGGCGGGCTCCGATCGCCCGCGTCGTCGGCAGCGGCTGAGGCTCGCGGCGCGGCGCCGCGCGCGCTGCGGGCGGCCTGGCGGGGCGTCGTACCTTCGTCCAGCGGCCCCGAAGCGCGATCGCCGGCGCTAATGGGCTCGCCTCGATCTGTCGATGGGGCGAGCATGGACATCGATTTCGCAGACCTGCTGATGGAGGTCGTCTCCCGCCGCGCCTCCGACCTGCACCTGAGCTCCGGCGCGCACCCCACGGTCCGCGTGCGCGGGCGCCTGGCGCCGCTGGAGGAGTACCCGAAGCTGTCGAGCACGGACACGCGCGAGATCGTCTACTCGATCCTCACCGGCGACCAGCGCCAGCGCCTAGAGACCGACTGGCAGCTGGACTTCGCCTACTCGGTGCCCGGCCACGCCCGCTTCCGCGTCAACGCCTACTACCAGCGCGGCGCGATCGGCGCGGCCTTCCGCCTGATCCCGGTCGGCCTGGCCTCGATCGAGGAGCTCGGCCTGCCCGCCACCGTGCACGAGTTCACGCGCAAGCCGCGCGGCTTCGTGCTCGTGACCGGCCCCACCGGCTCGGGCAAGTCCACCTCGCTGGCGGCCATGATCGACGAGATCAACGCCAGCCGCGAGGAGCACATCATGACGATCGAGGACCCGATCGAGTTCCTGCACGGCCACAAGAAGTGCATCGTCAACCAGCGCGAGCTCGGCGCCGACGCGCACAGCTTCGGCGACGCGCTGAAGGCCGCCCTGCGCCAGGACCCCGACGTGATCCTCGTCGGCGAGATGCGCGACCTGGACACGATCTCCACGGCGCTGACCGCCGCCGAGACCGGCCACCTCGTGTTCGCCACGCTGCACACCCAGGACACCGCCCAGACGATCGACCGCATCATCGACGTGTTCCCCTCCCACCAGCAGGGCCAGGTGCGCGTGCAGCTGTCGGTCTCGCTGCAGGGGATCATGACCCAGCAACTGCTGCCCAACTCGGACGGCTCCGGGCGCGTGGTCGCGTGCGAGCTGCTCGTGCCCACGCCCGCCGTGCGCAACCTGATCCGCGAGGGCAAGACCCACCAGATCTACTCCGTGCTGCAGACCGGCTCCGCCGCCGGCATGCAGACGATGGACACCGCGCTCGCGACGCTCGTGCGCCAAGGCGCCATCACCCAGAAGCTCGCCGAATCGCGCTCGGGCACCCCGGAGGAGCTGCGCAGGCTGCTGGGGGCCGGCACGCTGGCGGCCGCGTAGAGATCCGATGAGCACCTACGTCTTCAGGGCCGTCGACCTCGCGGGCGTCAAGGCGCGCGGAGAGGTCGAGGCCGACTCCAAGCAGGCGGTCGCCGACCAGCTCAAGCAGCGCGGCCTGGTCGTCCTGGACATCTCCGCCAAGCACGCCTCGCGCGAGATCGAGCTCGGCTTCCTGAAGTCGGTCAAAGCCTCCGAGCTGGCGGTCTTCTCGCGCCAGCTGGCGACGATGATCGCCTCGGGCATGAGCATCCTGCGCGCCCTGTATGTGCTCGAGGAGCAGACCGAGAACAAGTTCCTCAAGGAAACGATCGTGGCCGTGCGCAAGGACGTCGAGGCGGGGCTGTCGCTGAGCGACGCGATGGCGCGCCACCCCAAGGTCTTCAACCCGCTGTTCGTCGCGATGGCGCAGGCGGGGGAGATGGGCGGCGTGCTCGAGGATGCGCTCAGGCGCGTGGCCGACCAGCTGCAGAAAGACGCCGGCCTCAAGCGCCAGGTCAAATCCGCGATGATCTACCCGACGCTCGTGATCGTCTTCGCGATCGGCGTGATGATGGCGCTGGTCGCCTTCCTCGTGCCCGTGTTCGTCGGCGTCTTCAAGCAGTTCGGCGGCGCCCTGCCGCTGCCCACGAAGATCTCTGTGGACGCCTCGCACGTCGTCACCAAAGAGTGGTGGCTGATGTTCCTGGTCACCGGCACCGTCGTGTTCAGCTTCATCAAGTGGAAGAAAACGACCTGGGGGCGGCGCCAGTGGGACCACTTCCGCCTGCACGTGCCGATGAAGATCGGCGCGATCGTCCAGCAGGTCGCCGTGGCGCGCTGGTCGCGTACGCTCGCCTCGCTGACGAGCGCCGGCGTGCCGCTGCTGCAGGCGCTCGAGATCACCGGGCGCACCAGCGGCAACGTCGCCGTCGAGGAAGCGATGGCCGGCGTGATCGCCTCGGTCAAGCGCGGCGGCACGATCGCCGCGCCGCTCGCGCAGGCGCCCGTGTTCCCCACGATGGTCACGCACATGGTCGGCGTGGGCGAGGAAACGGGCGCGCTGGACGAGATGCTCGCGCGCGTGGCCGAGTTCTACGAGGAACAGGTGGAAGCGTCGGTCAAATCGCTGACCTCGATCCTGGAGCCGATCATGATCATCTTCATCGGCGCGATCGTCGGCTTCATCGTGATCTCGATGTACCTGCCGCTGTTCGAAGTGTACAACAACATCGAATAGGCGCTACGGAGCTCCTCAACGTGCGTCGCTGACGCGCAGCCGCCCCTCGCGCACCGACAGCGACAGGCGGCCGTCGAGCAGCTCCAGCAGCTCATCGCCGACCAGCTCTCCCCGCCAGCCGCGCAGCGTGCGCGCCTCGGCGCCGCCGTCCTCGGCGCGGACGGCGTCCCCGCCGAGGCGGCGCGCGAGCACGATCGCCTGCAGGTCCGCGCGCGAGGCGAGCAGCTCATAGGCGAGGCCCGCCTCGCGCGCGCGGGCGCGCACGAGCGCCTCGCACAGCGCGATCAGCGGCACGTCGTCCGGCCGCGGCGCCGGCGGGCGCGCCTGCTGGGCGGGTGGATCGGGTGGGCGCGAGCGGGCGCGCCCGACCGCTTCGAGCACCTCGCGCGCGCGCCGTCTGACAGCGCCCGCGCCGCGGATCGAGTCCAGGTCGCGCTCGGACGCGGGCTTGCGCTTGGCGATCTCCACGAGGGCGGCGTCGGCGAGCACGCTCTGCACGGGCCGGTCCTGCGCGGCGGCCGTGCGCTCGCGCCACTCCACGAGCTCGCGCGCGAGCGTCCGGCTGGGCCCGCTGAGCCCGCGCACCCGCGGCAGGCGCGCGAAGATCGCCTCGGGGTCGCGCTCGTCGCTCGCCCACTGCAGCGGCTCGCACTCCTCCTGCGCCCACTGCAGCCGCCCCAGCCGCGTCAGCCGCCGTTCGAGCTCGGCCGCCAGCGCCAGCAGGTGCACGACGTCCTCGCGCGCGTAGGAGAGCTGCTCGGCCGACAGCGGGCGCGCCTCCCAGCGGGTGAAGCTGGCGCTCTTGGCCAGGCGCACGCCCAGCAGCTCGCTCAGCAGCGTCTCGTAGGAGGACTGCGCCGCCAGCCCCGCGAAGCCGGCCGCGACCTGCGTGTCGAAGACGTTGCGCACCTCCGTCTGCAGCCGCCGGCGGATCAGCGCCACGTCCTGGCGACCGGCGTGCACGACCACCTGGACGGCCGGGTCGGCGAGCACCCCGGCGAGCGGCCGCGCGTCCAGCTCGGGCGCGAGCGCGTCGATCAGCTCGATGCGCTCGCCCGTCTCGCCCTCCGCGACCGCCAGCTGGATCAGGCACAGCAGCGTGCGGTAGCGACCCTCGCCGACGAACTCCGTGTCCAGCGCGATCCGTCCCGCCGCGCGCGCCTGCGCCGCCACCGCGGCCAGGTCGGGCCGGCCCGCCGAGGGCCAGGCGGCGCTCACGGGCTCGCCCCGGGCAGCAGGTACAGCAGCCCGCCGCGGCCGAGCCCCGCCTGCAGGGACACGTCGCGCCCGTGCGCGCGCACCCAGCGGGCGGGCGCCGAGCAGGCGGCGTTGGTCGTCGAGTAGCGCGCGCAGAAGCTGTTCAGGAAGGCGTAGCGCACCTGTCCCTCGGCGATCAGCCGCCGCAGCCTCGCGACCGTCGTGAACACGCGCGCGTCGTATGTCGTCAGCACGAGCACCGGACGCGCATCCTGCACGATCAGCGAGCCGATCGACGTCGCCGACCCGGCCGCCACCTCGTAGCGGGCGCCGTCCTGGTGGGCGAGCAGGAACGCGCTCAGCGGACGCTGCTGCGCGCCGGGGAGCGCGCCCACGCTGCCCGCGAAGCTCACGCGCTCGCGGATCGCGCTCAGGTCCGCCTTCAACGGCAGCGCGAGCACCGCCGCCAGGGTAAGCGCCATCGTCGCCGCGCTCAGCGCGCCCGCGCGAGCGGGCTGCAGACGTGCGCGCCAGGCCAGCGCGATCGCCGCGCAGGCGGCCGCCAGCGTGATCCACCAGACGGCCGTCAGCCCGTACTCCAGGCGCTCGACGTAGTAGACGCACACGATCAGCGCCACCGTGAGCACGCCCACTCGCACGCGCTCGCCGCCCAGCCGGTCGCGCTCCTCGGCCGCTCGCGCGCTCGACGCTCCGGCTCCCGCCGACCACGCCACGCCGATCCCCAGCAGCACGGTCACCGCCGGCGTGAACGCTTCGACGTAGCGGGGGTGCAGGCGCACCATGTCGCTGAACAGGACGACGCCCGTGAGCGTCCACAGCGACAGGCCGCCCGCCAGCGCCCGGCGCATGCGCGACAGGGGCCGCGCCCGTAGGGAGAGCGCGAGCGCGGGGAGCCCCAGCAGCAGCGCCATCAGCAGCTCCAGGCCCAGCCGCTCGCCCGACAGCGGACCCACCCGCGCGAGCAGCCGCGTGAGCGACGGCGGCACGATCGGGATGTGGTCGCGCTCGCCCTGCGTGGCCTGCGCGTAGCGGCGGCCGGGCTGGTAGAGGGTGAGCGGTTCCGTGGACTTGCCGCTCAGCCGTTCGGTGCCGTTGAACACGAACGCCGCGTTCCAGGCGCTGCCGTTGGTCGAGCCGATCGCGTACGGGCGCTCGTGGGCGGGGAACAGCAGCGTGGCCGTCAGCCACGCCAGCG
>Ga0335074_10016778_pt1 | contig 10312 bp, 5 predicted proteins | sample Lox_Sample_23_FD_206715 | JGI IMG/M metagenome (GOLD analysis project Ga0335074, IMG submission 206715) | Soil microbial communities from Loxahatchee National Wildlife Refuge, Florida, United States - Lox_Sample_2.3 | ecosystem: Environmental > Terrestrial > Soil > Wetlands | place: USA: Florida...
CCGGTATGCTGACTCAATTGTTTGGACGTGGCCGAGCCGTTTTAGCCGTTGCTTTGCTCGCGCTGCCGAACCTGGTGTACGGACAGGGAGCAAATGCAACTCTGTTAGGCACCGTAACGGATGTATCTGGCGCCAGTGTGCCCGGCGCATCGGTGCAGGTAACCAATGTCGCCACAGGCGTCAGGCAGACCGTGACAACCGATTCGCAGGGCCGCTATACGGTCGTGGATTTGATCCCGGGCAGCTATAACGTGCAAGCATCGGCCATGGGATTTCAGACCGTGGTCCGCAGCGGCATCACACTTACCGTCGGCAGCCAGGCGGTGGTGGACGTTGCGCTTTCGCCCGGCCAGCAGCAGCAAACGGTCACCGTCCAGGCGGAGGCCTCGCAGGTGGACGTCGTTTCATCCACTCTTTCCTCGGTAGTCGAACAAAAACAAATTGCAGACCTGCCCTTGAACGGCCGCAATTTTACGGACCTCATCGCGCTGGCGCCAGGAATCACAACCGGAAACGGCGTGGGAGCCCCGGCCGGAGGCGCGAACTTGCTGTACGGCCTGGAGGCGAACTTCAGCGTTTCCGGAGCACGTTCGGAAGGCCAGGCGTATCTTTTGGATGATGTGGATATCCAGGGGTTCTGGGCGCATGGGTCGGGTTCGGGCGTGCTGGGCACCACCCTCGGAATTGAGGCCATCGCCGAATTCGAGGTGCTCACCAACACATACAGCGCTCAATTCGGCGGCAATGGCGCGGTGGTGAACACGGCGAGCAAATCCGGCACCAATGCTTTTCACGGCTCGGCGTACGAATTTTTCCGCAACAGCGCGCTCGACACGCGCAACTTTTTTGATCCTTCGCAAATCCCCGCCTACCGCCAGAATCAGTTTGGCGGCAGCATCGGCGGGCCAATCAAGAAGGACAAGCTGTTCTTCTTCTTCAACGACGAGGAGTTGAGGAAATCCCAGGGCGAAACCGTCCCGACCTTTATTCCCGACGCCAACGTCCACAAAGGGTTGGTACCGTGCAACCTGGCGCCGAACCTGGCGTGCTCGGGCGGATTGGCGAACGTCGGAGTCAGCGCGGCGGCGGCGCCGGTTTTAGCTCTTTATCCCGCCACTACGCAAGTATCACCCAGCGGTATTCTCGAGGTGCCGGAGGTGGGCAGCAATACCGGCAACGAAAATTACCTTTTGGGACGCGTCGATTACACGATCGACGAAAAGGATTCGGTGTTCATGCGCTACGTGCACGACGGCGCCAACACCATTTTGCCGTTCCTGGGCTCGTCCGATCCGCCCCGCTGGCCGGAACAGGGCATCACGGGCAACAATTTCGCAACCGTGGAGTGGCGGCGCTTGATTACCCCCAGCCTGGTGAACCTTCTCCGCTTCAGCTTCACGCGAACTCTGGAGACCGACAACGAAGTGAATCTGGACCCCACGCCCGCCCTCAATTTCTACAGCAACCACCAGAACGGTGGAGTCAGCGTGACAGGCCTTTCCCTGCTCGGCACCAGCATTTTCGCGCCGCTGAGCCAGGTTCAAAACAAATTCCCCGTGGCCGACGACGTGATCTGGAACAAGGGAGCTCACAGCTTCAAGTTCGGCGGATTAATCAGCAGGGTGCAGAGCAATTTCACGCAAGACGGATGGTGGGGCGGCTCCTATACCTTCACCAGCATTCCGAGCTTCCTGGAAGGTGTTCCATTTCTCTTTATCGGACCCATTCCTCCTTATACGGACTCCTCTCGCGACTTCCGCGAAATTGAAGTGGACGGATACGCTCAGGATGAGTGGAAGGCGACTTCCCGGTTGACGGTCAACCTCGGTGTCCGGTATGAGTTCGTGACCGATCCTACTACCCACGAGCAACCGCTGAATAACATCATCAATCCTCCGTTTGGAACCTTCGTTCCCGTGTCCCACGTTTTCCAGTCCAACCCCAACACCAGGAATTGGGATCCGCGAATCGGCCTGGCCTTTGACCCGTTCAAGGATCACAAGACCTCGATCCGCGTGGGCGCCGGTATTTTCTACGATCCCATTCGCGCCCGCACCTACGCTTCCGGTTATTACTTCAATAAGCCGTATGAGCTGGCCTTCGAGATATTTCCGCCATTCCCGAACGCGTTCTCGACCGGCTACTCCAGTCCATCCGAGATCGTGGGCATCGATTACAACACTCACGATGTGCCGCATATGTACCAGTGGAATATCAACATCCAGCACGAGTTGTTTGCATCCACAGTTTTGACGGTGGGCTACGTCGGCTCGCGGGGCTTGCACTTGTATGAAGGGCGGGACCTGAATCCGGTGGAACCGACCATCGTGAATGGCGTTTCCTATTTCGGCCATTTATCGCCGGCCGGTACGATCGTTGGCAACCCGCGTGAGAATCCCGGCGCCGCCTCTCTCAGCGACGAGGCTCCCGTGGGCGATTCGCATTACAATTCGCTGCAGGTGGGCCTGAACCGGCGCTTCTCGCACGGCCTACAAGGCCAGCTCTCCTACACCTGGTCCAAATGCATTGACAACTCCTCCGGCACCTCCGGACTCGAAGGCGGTGCGCCCTGGACGGATCCTCTGGCCGGGAACTACGACGAAGGCCGCTGCCAGTTTGACCGGTCGCAATTTGTGAAGTTAAGCAGCGTCTACTCATTTCCCTTCAGGGGCAACGTGTTCGTAGAAGGGTGGCAGCTGAGCGGCAACTTTACCTACTCGAGCGGCGCGCCGTGGAACGTATTGCTGGGGTTCGATCAAGCAGGTAACGGAAACAGCGGCGAAGAGCGGCCCAATATCATTTCGGGCGTCAATCCGATTGTCGGCAGCGTCAACGGCTACGCCAACCCGGCAGCCTTCTCGGTGCCGGCCGTAGGTACCCTGGGCGATCTTCAGAGGGACTATCTTTCGGGACCGGGTCTGGTAGATCTGGACATGGCGGTGCTGAAGGACACTCGGATTCACGAACAGATGCGCCTTCAGTTCCGCGCGGAGTTCTTCAACATCGCCAACCATCCTAATTTCGGGTTGCCGAACGCCACGGCCTTCTCGCAGGGTCCGGCGGGTACCGGCATCCCGAACTCGACGTTCGGGCAGATCACGTACACGACAACTTCCTCGCGGCAGATCCAGTTTGCCCTGAAGCTGTTGTTCTGAGACCGCCGGTCCCGGTTTATGCTTCGCGGTGGGCTTCGGCGACGAAGCCCTCCAATTCCAGATCGCCGACCAGATCGTTCTTCGTGAACAGGCGGATCTCACCGTAGCGGCCCTGTCGAACCTTATTCACCCAATCCGGATCGCCGATCTGGCCGCGTCCCACGGCGATCAAATCGAACTCCCGATTATTGAACCGGCGCAGCAGTTCGCCGAATCCGGCCTCGCCGGTCGACTGCGCTTCTTTGCCGAAGAAGTTCTCCATTACGTCGGTGTCCAGCCCGACGCTGCCCACGCCGATCACCGGCTTATCAGTCAGTGATTTGGTCCAGCCCGCGATTCCCAAATCCGATCCCGGCCATTCCGGTATCCAGAACCTTCGCGCCGAGGCGTGGAAGACGTCCACACCGGCGGCGCGCAATATCGCGAGCATGGTGCCCAGAGCTTCGGGCGTCGGTGCGATGCGCGCTTCATAGTTCACTTCCTTCCACTGTGAGAAGCGGAAGGATATCGGAAACCCGGGTCCCACGGCGGCGCGGATGGCAGCGACTATTTCAGCCGGAAACCGCACCCGGGCGCGGATGTCCCCGCCGCCATAACCGTCGGTACGGCAGTTGGTTTCGGCCCACAGAAACTGATCGAGCAGATAGCCGTGGCAGGCGTGCACTTCAACGCCGTCGGCGCTGATCTCGCGCGCCGCGAGCGCTCCCCGCACGAACGCATCGCGAATGGCATCCAGGTCCTCGCGCGAAGCCGCCTGGCCGTTGGGCTTACCGGCATACACGAGCCCGGAAGGACTAACGCTTGGATAGCTGGAATACGGCCCATCCCCGCCTTCCTTGCGCACCGCGCCCTCGTGCCAAAGCTGCAGGAACATTCTGCCGCCGGCTTGTTTCACCGCCGCGACGCAGTCCGCCCAGGCGTCGAGCGTGGCAGCGTTGATGCGCGCAAACATTGGCGTCTGAGTGGACGAAGGATGATCGACGGCGCAGGACTCGCTGATCACCAGCGCCACGCCGCCCTCCACACGCCGCCGGTAATATTGCGCCAGGCGTGGCAGGGGACGCCCGTCCTCGCACCACATGCGCTGCATGCCCGGCATGATGAAGCGGTTGGGCAGCGTGAGGCCGTTGACGGTGAACGGTTGGAACAGCGGACCGAAGTCGAGTTCCCGCGTCACAGGTGTGATTATACGGTCTGCGCGTTTCGCCAACCGGGCGCGTATTCGCGGCGCACCACTTCGGAGTACGGAGCGGGGCTGACGATGGCCCGGATCTCGGTCTGTTTGTGGCGCTCGACGGTGGTCTTGCCGGACCCTCCGCCCTCTTCGCCCCACACCAGCGTGACCTCGTGGCCGATTTCGATGTCCGGATCAACAATGCCGAGCGATAGCATGGTGCGCTCGTTGAAGCTGTAGCCGCTGAACATCGAGAGGCCGACCATGTGCCCACCGGCCATGACCCTGTCGTAAGTAGCCGAGGTGTAATTGGGATTCGGCATATCGATGTATTTGCAGTTATCGCGGCTGAGCATGGAGCGCATGGCCCCAGCCAGGTCGTCCGCGTTCCAGGCGTAGGTCACCTTGCGGCGATGCGGCTTCCCGGCCATCTTCTTCAGCGCGTCTGCGCCGATGAAGTCGTGATCGAATTTGATGAACCCGCCGTAGCCCAGCTCGTGCGGCGTGACGTAGTAGTCTTCGATGTTGTTCGAATAGAAGCTCCCCCCGATGGAGCCGCCCTGGCCTTCGTAGCTCGCCGCCGGCAGCCATTGCCGGTAGGGCTTCATTTTTTCACCCGAGTAAATGGCCGGCAGCGGTGACGGAATCCAGCCCGATTCGAGCGCGTTGGTGGAGTAAGCCCGCGACCCCACCTGCACGATGCCGAAGTCCTTGCCCGCTTCGAGAATCGCCGCCCGCACCTCCTCGCCCTGCTCATACGGTCCCCAAATCTCGAGGCCCGGCGCTCCGGCCATGCCGTGGCGCAGCGCGGGAACCTTACGCCCTGCGGCGTTGATGGAACCCACGTTGAAGAACTTGATATCGGGCGCCGGTCCGCCGTTCAGCTTGTCGATCACCTGCTGCGCATTCGGCCCCTGGATCTGATAGCGATAGTGCCGGCGGATGACCGGCTTCCCGCCGGGCCGCGAGGGCGAGCGGTCGTCTTTCTCGGTGGTCACGTTGTAGCTGCCGGTTTCGGCGTGAAACTGGATCCAGTTGGCCGTGGGGGCGCGCCCCACGAAGGTGAACTTGTTTTCCTCGGTGTGAAACAGGATGCCGTCGCCGATCACGAAACCGTCGTAACTGCAGGGTGCGAACTGCTTGGCCTTGCTGAGCGGGAATTGCGCGAAGCTGTTGCCCGCCAGGTAGGAGAGGAGTTTGAGGGCGTCGGGCCCTTCCAGGTATTGCTCCACCATGTGATGCGACTGATCGAAAAGAACACAGGTCTCGCGCCAGCCGCGCTGTTCGTCGCGCCAGTTGGTGAACTCGGGCGGGACCACCGGATAGATATACGCTCCGATTTTCGAGTTGCGGAGCAGGTCCGCGGGATTTCCCACCCGATCGAGCAAGTCCTGCACAGATTCGTGACCCACGCTAATGTCTCCTGTTCGCTTTCCTGATGCCGAGGTTTTGGTCTCCGAAGCTTGAATCCCTGAGGTTTGAGTCTCTGAGGTTTGAATCATTGGATAAGATATCACTCCCGATGAGTTGCAGCGGCCGCCGAGGCGGGAACCTTCGGCTCTTTTTCGAGGCCGGATGCCCCGTTCTTCTCCAAAAACAGTTCGGCGACCATTCCGCGCAGCCATTTGCTGGCTGGATCCTGCGTGTAACGCTCGTGCCAATGCTGGACGACGTAGAAGGGCGGCAGGGCGAAGGGAACGGGCGTGAGCTTGATCCGGCCGGTGCCCGCAATCAGCCGGCCGAGCTGCTCGGGAACGATGGCCAGGCAATCGGCGCCGGTGATCATTCTCGAGATTCCGAAACAGCCCGGAACCCGCAGCCGCACCTTGCGCCGGATGCGATTCGATTCGAGCGCCTTCTCCACCATCTCCACCCCGCTGCCGGGCGTGGTCAGGACCACGTGGGCTTCGCTCTCGAACTGCTCGATGGTCAGGGCCTGCTCGATCCTGGGGTGGTTGGCGCGCACGGCACACACGAAACGGTCCTTGAACAGGCGCTGCTGGCAAAATCCCGATCCGGCCGACGCCATGCAGCCGACCGCCAGGTCGAGCCGTCCGGCGTGCAGCAGGCGCGGCGTTTCTTCCGATATATCGTGCAGCTCAATATTTACGGCGCGCGCCGAGCTGTGCAGCCGTTTCATCAGCTCCGGCAGCAGGCTCACGCGCGTGATTTCAGCGGCCGCCAGGCGAAAAGTGCGGTCCGAAGTGGCCGGGTCGAATGCCACGCGGTGCACCAGCGCCGTTTCGAGCAAACCTTCGGCTTTTTCGAGCAGCTCGATCAGCTCGGTCATCTGCGGAGTCGGCTCCATGCCGTCCGGGGTGCGAACGAAGAGCGGATCTTTGAAGTGCTTGCGCAGCCGGGCCAGGCTCATGCTGACGGCCGACTGGCTCAGCTCCAGGTTTTCGGCAGCCTGCGAAACGCTGCGAGTCTTATTGAGCTCGTTGACGATGGTCAGGAGCCGCAGATCGATATTCGTCATGTTTCGCCGCTTCATGGGAGACGTCGGCGGCCCCGCCGCAATGCATGCATTATATACAAAAAACGCATGCATCGTAACCGGATTCGCCCGGCGGTTAAGATTCTGTGCCCTCAGGGTGAATTCAGGGGTGTTCGACGAGACCGGAATGCATGCAAAATGTCCGGCTTATTGGGTGCCCGAGCCCTTGCACACGTCGGTGATGCAGATGGAAATGCCGGTGGGCGGCGGAACCGCGACCCCGCGCTGTTCCATGTACTTCTTCAATAGCGCCTCGGTTTCGGGATGCGCGATGGCCGACTGCACGCCCACGCGCACCAGGCCGCGCGCGTAATCGATCGGCTCCCAGCGATGGCCCTGGAGCGCGCCGGTGAAAGTGTCGCGGCTGCCGTTGTCTTTCGCGTCGAGCTTGGCGCCGTGCTCCACCAGCAGCTTAACCACGTCATCGCGGCCCTTGTGCGCCGCGCCGTGCAGCGCCGTGCGGCCGTCGCCGTCCACGGCATTGGGATCGAGCCCCAGATCCAGGCACATTTTCACCGCTGCCACGTTGTCGGCCTCGGACCACTCGTAGGTCACGCCCTCCACCCAGCCGATGCCGGCGGCCACCATGAGCGCGGTGTCGCCGTTAGCGGTAGCGATTTTCGGATTGGCGCCGTGATCGAGCAGCAGCTTCATCAGCACGACGTCGCCCGATTGCGCGGCGCGCAGAAACGGCGTAGCGCCGTCTTCATACAGCCACTGCATGGTGAAAATGGTGCGGGTCTCGGTGCTGTCGCCCTTGCATTTTTCCTTGGTGGAGTCGACGCCGCAGACGCGCGCATTGACGTTCGCGCTATGGGCCAGCAGCAGCTTGATGAAGTCCAGATGATCCATGTCCGGCTGGCGCACCGGATAATCGCCGCCCTCGATGTTGCGGTTGTCGACGGCGATGTAGAGCGGGGTCCAGCCGCCGTTGTTGGCGATGTTGGGATTCGCGCCGTGCTCCAGCAAATACGCCCCGAGCTGGTAATGCCGGTTTTGCACCGCCGTCAGCAGCGGAGTCCAGCCGTAATGCGAGGTTTGATTGACGTCGGCATGCGCTTCCACCAGGAGTTTGGCGCAGTCCAGATACCCTTGGCGCGCCGCCAGCAGCAACGCCGTCAACCCGCCGCCCTTGGTGTTCTTCGGAACCCCGAATGCCGCGAAAGCAGCCGCGGCGTCCGATGCGGTGAGAGTTCGCACCCGGCGGAAAGTCTTTTCCTGATTCGCGCGCCCCGCCACGGTGGGCGCAAGATACGCCGTGCCGCCCTTGGAGTCGGGACTAGAGGCCACGCTGACATCGGCGCCGTGCCCGAGCAGCACTTTGACCGCATCGGCGTGCCCCTGCTCGGAGGCCCACATCAGGGCCGTGGTTCCGCGCAGGGATTCCTTGGCATTCACATCGGCGCCGTGCTTGAGCAGCACGTTCAGCGCATCCAGGCCGCCGTTTCTGGCGGCGTACATCAGCGGCGTTTCGCCGTGCGGGCCGTGTTCATTCACGTCGGCGCCGCCCTGGAGCAGTTTCTCGATCATGGCCGCGCTCCCGCGCACCGACGCCAGCTGCATCGGGGTGGCGCCCTCGCGATTGGCGATCTTGGGGTCGGCGCCCGCCGCGATCAGCAGACCGGCCAGTTCGACGTCATCGCGGTACGCGGCCCACTGCAGCGCCGTGGCGCCGTCGGTTTGCTGGGCGTTCACGTCCGCCTTCTTCTGAATGAGGCCTTCCACCGCGGCGCGGTCGCCCCCCATGGCCGCGTCGGCCACCGGGCTTTCGGAGGCAAAAACCGCCTGCGCCAGCCCTCCGCACAGGATCAAAACGAATGGAAACTTCGAGGCCTTGCTAAACATCACGCCCACAACCCTTTATCTCCACAATTCCTGGGTGGCCAACCGGGCCCCTTCTACAAGGCTATCAAACTTAGCCCACATCACCTTGGGATGCACGCGCTGAAGAATGTCGGACTGCGCGAAGCCGCAATCCGAGCCCGCGATCACGTTTTCCCGGCCCACAATTTTCGCGAACCTGACGATCCGATCGGCCACGGCCTGTGGATGCTCCACGGTCGCCGTATGGTGCGTGATGACACCCGGGATCAGGATCTTGCCCGCCGGCAGCCGCTTGTTTTCCCACACCCGCCATTCGTGCTCGTGACGCACGTTGGCCGCTTCGATCGAATAGGCCCCGGCCCGCACCTTCAGAATCAGGTCGACGATCGCGTCCAGCGGCGCATCGGCCACGTGCGGCACGTGCCAGCTTCCGAAGCACACGTGGTAGCGCACGCGATCCTCGGGAATACCCTCCAGCGCGTGATTCAGGGCCTCCACCCGCAGCTCGGCCCATTCGCGATATTTAGCCGGGCTCTGCTCGACCAGATGATCGTACATGTTGGCCAGAACCGCGTCGTCCACCTGCAGCAGCAGGCCCGATTTGTAGATGGTCTGATACTCCTCGCGCAGCGCGTCGGCGATGGCGTACACGTAATCGCGCTCGCTCGGATAGTATTCATTGATGCCGTCGTAGGCCGTGCTGGCCGGCGCCACGGCCGTCAGGAACGCCTCTTCCACGTTTACCTGGTCGAGCGCCGCCTTGAAATATTCGATGGCCCGATCGATTCCGGAGTGGTCCTGGTAGCGGATGGGCCCGATACAGGCTTCCGTAACCGTACCCTCCTGGAGCCGTGGGAGGTCCAGCATGATGGCTTCGGCGAACCGCTCCCGGTCGCGCCCCAGCCAATAGTAGGGGCGCTTGGGTTCGGTGCGCACTTCAAATCCGCTGATCCGCTTCAGAACATAGGTGGACCAGCTATATTTGCCGTACTCGCCGTCGCTGACGATATCGATCCCGATCTCGGCCTGCTTGCGGACCACGCCGATGGTTTCCGCGAGCAGCAGCTCGTTGTAGGCTGGCAGGTCTTTGGGTTCTTCGCCCGCGGGAGCCATCTCGCGCAGCTCTTTCGGCCGAACCAGGCTCCCCACGTGCGTAGTGAGAATGCGACGCTCGCTTCGCTTCATTTTTTTGCCTTGCGTATTTGCCTTGCGTATTTGCCTTGCGATTTGTATCGGCGATTCGTGCCCGTCGATTTAGTTGCGAGCCACTCGCGCCAGCTCCGGAACATGGATGGGTTCGAGCTGCGCCAGCATTTCTTGCGTGCGATGCTCCCACCACGGCGGCAGATGGAGCTTGGAGCCTAAATGCGCCTCGTCTTCATCGCGGAAGAAACCGGCCGCCTGGCTGCAGGCGCACTCCACCAGAATTCCGCCGGGCGACCTGACGTACATCGAATAGAAGTAGTAGCGATCCTTGATGTCGCTCGCGTCGGTGAAGCCGAGCTCTTCGTAAATGCCCTTCTGTTCTTCGAGCTCTTCGTGGCTCGCCACAGCCAGCGCCACGTGGTGCACGGTGCCCGCGCCGAAGCCCCAGCTTCCGGCGGGACGGTCCGGGTCGTGCTCGAAAATCAAAGTCTTTCCGGCGCCGCCCGTGCCCACTTC
>Ga0335074_10016779_pt1 | contig 10311 bp, 11 predicted proteins | sample Lox_Sample_23_FD_206715 | JGI IMG/M metagenome (GOLD analysis project Ga0335074, IMG submission 206715) | Soil microbial communities from Loxahatchee National Wildlife Refuge, Florida, United States - Lox_Sample_2.3 | ecosystem: Environmental > Terrestrial > Soil > Wetlands | place: USA...
AGGTCACCACCACGCTGACCCGCGGATCGCGGCGGACGGCCGGCACCCGCGCGCGCTGGCTGCTGGCGGTGAGCCAGAATCGCCCGTCCCGGAACACATAGTTCATGATCACGCCGAGCGGGTGCCCCTCGGAGTTGCTCCAGATAAACGTGCACTCGATCTGCCTGGCCAGCAGGTCCGCCTCACCGGCCCGGTCCAGACCGTACTTCGTCACGTCCTCATAGTCGCGGTCAGGCATCGTCACGAACCCGCGGGCAGCTGCAGCGAAGTGAGCTCGAAGTACTCGGCCAGCCCGTGCTCGCCCAGCTCACGCCCGACTCCGGACGCCCGGTACCCGCCGAACGGCGCCCGGACGTTGAACCGGCCCCCGTTCACCGCCACCTGGCCGGTGCGCAGGCGGCGCGCCACCGCGACCGCCCGGTCCTGGTCAGCGGACCACACGCCCCCGGCCAGCCCGTACTCCGAGTCGTTCGCGATCCGTACCGCCTCGTCCTCGCTGTCCGCCGGGAGCACGGCCAGGACCGGCCCGAAGATCTCTTCGCGGGCGATCACCATGTCCGGCGTGACCTCGGAGAACACGGTGGGCCGGACGTAGAACCCGCGATCCAGTCCGTCCGGCGGGTCCTGGCCGCCGGTGACCAGCGTCGCGCTCTCGGCGCTGCCCTGGCCGATGTAGTCCCGGATGGTCTGCCGCTGGCCCGCGGTCACCACCGGGCCGAGGTCGGTACCGGCGTCGAGCGGGTCGCCGACGCGCATGGCCCCGATCAGCTCGGCCAGCCCTTCCTCCACCTCCGGCAGCAGCGAGCGCGGCACGATCAGCCGGGTGAGCGCGGAACACGTCTGGCCGTTGTTGACGAAGCAGCTGCGCACCGCCACCGGCAGCGCGGCGACCAGGTCGGTGTCGTCGAGCAGGATGAACGGCGACTTGCCGCCCAGCTCTAGCGTCACCCGCTTGACCGTCTTCGCGGCGGCCTGCGCGACCTGGATCCCGGCCTGCGTCGAGCCGGTGATGCTCACCATGTCGACGTCCTGGTGCGCGGCGAGCAGCTCGCCGATCTGGCCGCCCGGACCGCTGATCACGTTCACCGTGCCGGCCGGCAGCCCGAGGCCGTCGATGACCTCAGCCAGTGCGAAGGCCGCGAGCGGCGCGGCGCTGGCCGGCTTCAGCACGATGGTGCAACCGGCCGCCAGCGCGGGCGCGAGCTTGGCCGCGAGCTGGTATAGCGGGTAGTTCCACGGCGTGATCGCGGCGACCACGCCGGCCGGCTGCCGGACCAGCAGCGAGGTGCCGATGCGGGTCTCCAGCGGGAAGTCAAGAGCGATGTCGGCCATCGACCGGAACACGTCCACGGCCAGGCCGACCTGCACCCGGCGCGAGGTGGCGATCGGGGTTCCCACCTCACGGCTCATCATCTCGGCGAGTTGCTCGACACGCGCTTCCAGTCCGTCGGCTAGCGCCCGGAGCGCGGCCGCGCGGTCCGCGGTGGGGGTCCCCGACCACGCCGGGAACGCCGCGCGGGCCGCCGCCACCGCCCGCTCGACGTCGGCCGGGCCGCCGCGCGGCACGCGGCCCATGGTCTCCTCGGTCCGGCTGTCGATCACGTCGATGTCGCCCTCGCCGGCCGGCTGGACCCACCGGCCGCCGGTGTAGAGCTCCTTGCGAACGTCCACCGCGAAACCTCCTGTCTATATGACAGTATCTACAGTATGAGTTCATAAAGTAAGCGGGAGCCTTAATGCAGATCGGCCTATGCCTGCCCCAGCTCGGCGGCCACGTCAACCGTCATGGCCTGCGTGCCTTCTGCGAACAGGCGGAGGAAGTCGGCTACGGCAGCCTGTGGGTGCAGGAGCATATCTTCTATCCACTGCATCCGGTCTCTGGTTACTCGGCCCGTCCCGGCCTCAAGGTTCCGGACGCCTACCGGAGTACGCTGGCCGCGCTCGAGACGCTGACCGCCGCGGCGGCCTGGACCATCCGGCCGGCGGTCGGGACGAGCATCCTGGTGGCCGGTCTGCACCGGCCGGTCGCGCTGGCCCAGCAGCTGTCCACCATCGACCTGCTGTCCGGTGGCCGGCTGGTGGCCGGCTTCAGCGTCGGCTGGTCTGACGAGGAGCACCAGGTGATGGACGTGGACCCGCGGACCCGCGGTGCCCGCTGCGACGAACTGGTCGACGCGCTGCTCGCCTGCTGGGGACCAGACCCGGTGACGTTCAGCGGCCGCTTCTTCACCATCCCCGAGGCCGAGATCCGCCCCAAGCCGATGCAGCAGCCCCGGCCCCGGCTGCTGTCCGGGATGCGCTCGCCGGCCGGGCTGCGGCGCACCGCGGAGAAGTTTGACATCTGGAACCCCGCCGCTGGCCCGCTGGAGCAGCACCTGGAGATGTTCGGCCAGCTCAGCCAGTTGCGCCCGGCCGGAAGAAAACCGCTCGAGCTGTACCGCCGGCTGTTCACCACGCCGCCGGTTCAGGTCGCCAACCTGCGCCCGCTCAGCGTGGACGAACTCTGCGCCGAGGTGGCCCGATCGAAGGCCGCGGGCGTCGACGCGGTGATCATCGACACCAACTTCGACCCGGCGCTGGACACGCCGGAGCGCTGGGCCGGGGTACCGCGGACCCTCGCCCCGCTGCTTGAGGCCGCCCGGTGAAAGCCGATCGAGACGTCGACGTGCTCGTGCTCGGGTCGGGCGCAGCCGGCCTGACCGCCGCGCTCTCCGCCCGTCAGAACGCTGCCGCCAGCGTTCTGATCGCCGAGGCAGAGGGCCTGGTCGGCGGGTCGTCGCGGCTGTCCGGCGGGCTGACCATGGGCGCGGGCACGCGGTACCAGCGGGCGCTGGGCATCACCGATGACGCGGACGCGCTGTTCTACGACTACATGACCCTCAACCACTGGGACGTCGAGGCTGGAGTGGCCCGGCGGCTGGCCGACCTGTCCGGCCCGACCGTGGAGTGGCTCGGTGACCTCGGCGTCGAATACTACGACCGGCTCGTGTACGGCGGGGACGAGCGCGCGCCCCGGGTGCACGTGCCGACCGGCCGCGGCCAAGCGGTTGTCAACGTCCTGCACAGCGCGTGCCGCGCGGCCGGCGTCGAGGTCGCGCTGGGGCAGCGGATCGACCGGCTCCTGGTCGAGGACGGCGCGGTGGTGGGCGTGGCCGTGGGGGACGACACGATCACGGCCGGCGCGGTGGTGCTGGCCACCGGAGGTTTCGGCCACGACCCGGCCAAGCTGGCCGAGTTCTACCCGTCGGCCGCCGCGACCGGCTGGGCCTGGTACATCGGGGCGGACGGGTCCCGCGGGGACACGCTCGATCTCGCCCGCCAGGTCGGCGCGCAGATCACCGGTCACGACCGCGGGCTCCGGCTGCTGCACGCGAACTTCGCCCGCATCTACGAGGCGTACCTGCCGGGCTGGATCATCATCGTCAACCGCGAGGGGCGACGGTTCTTCGACGAGACCGCACCGTACGGCATCACCGACGGGCTGCTGCGGGGACAGGGCGACGTGGCCTACGCGGTATTCGACGCGGCCGCGCTCGCCGCGGCCACCGCCGCCGGAGTGGCCCGGTACAAGCAGCAGATCCCCGGCTCGACCAAGAAGCAGAGCCCGCACTGGAACGAGGACGTGATCGGGCAGATGGTCGCGGCCGGCCAGGTGCGCGTGGCGGACACCGCCGCGGCGCTCGCCGTCGCCCTGGGCCTGCCCGCCGACGCGCTCACTGGCACGGTGGACCGGTACAACGCGCAGGTCGCCGCGGGCGAGGATGCCGACTACCTCAAGGACGCCGACTTCCTCGAGCCGATCGCGACCCCGCCGTTCTACGGCGCGGAACTGCGCCCGGCCACCGTCTGCCACACCGGCTGCGGTCCGCGGATCGACCGAGACGCCCGGGTGCTCGACCACACCGGGCGGCCCATTCCCGGCCTGTTCGCCGCGGGGGAGTGTGTCGGCGGGATCATCGGCCCCGCCTACGTCGGCAGCGGGAACTCCTACGCTAGCTGCGTGGTCTTCGGCCGGGTGGCCGGGAAATCGGCCGCCGCGGCGGCACGGGCCTGACCCGCGCCGGCTTACCGGTACCCACGGAAGAACTCGGCCAGGTCAGCGACGAACAGCCCCGGTTCCTCCAGCGACGGGAAGTGGCCGCCGGCCGGCATCTGGGTCCAGCGGGTGATGGTGTACAGCCGCTCCGCCCACGACCTGGGTACCCGGCGCACGTCGCGCGGGTAGATGGCGCACCCGGTCGGGACCTGCACCCGGGACGGCCGGGGGGAGGTCCGCTTCTGCTCGGCCCATTCCGCGTACAGCCGGGCGGCGGACGCGATCGTCCCGGTCAGCCAGTACGTGGTCGCGTTGGCCAGCAGTTCGTCCTTGGTGAAGCGGCGCTCGACGTCGCCGCCGCAGTCGCTGAACGACCGGAACATATCCACCAGCCACGCGGCCAGCCCGGCGGGGGAGTCGTTCACGGCGAACGCCAGCGTGTGCGGCCGGGTGGTGTTCAGCGGCAGGTGGATGACGGTCCCCGCGGCCTGGTGCGCGGCCCAGTCGCGCAGCCCCTGCCGCTCGCTATCGCTGAGCCCGGCTTCGGGGTCCGCGGACCCTTCCGGCGGCTCGCCCGCCGGCATGGTCAGGTACAGCGCGCACACGCCCCCGCCCGCTCCGGACCGGACCAGGTCGGTGGTGATGACCGCGCCCCAGTCCCCGCCCGCGGCCCCGTACCGCTGGTAGCCCAGCCGCTGCATGAGCAGCGCGAACGCGGCGGAGATGCGTCGCACGTTCCAGCCCGGTCCGGCCGTGGGCCCGGAGAACCCGTACCCGGGGATCGACGGGCAGACGACGTGGAACGCATCGCCGGCCGAGCCCCCGAACCGCACCGGGTCGCGCAGCGGCTCGATGACCTTCTCGAACTCGAACACCGACCCTGGCCAGCCGTGCACGAGCAGCAGCGGCAGTGCTCCCGGCTCCGGCGACCGGGCGTGGATGGCGTGGATCCGCTGGCCGTCGACGTCCGCGGCCACCTGGCCGAACGAGTTCAGCCGCGCTTCGCAGGCCCGCCAGTCAAAGTCCTCCTGCCAGTACCGGCACAGTTCTTCCAGGTAGCTCCGGCTGGTCCCGTACGCCCAGCCGGAGCCGGGGAACTCATCCAGCCACCGGGTCCGGGCCAGCCGCTCGCGCAGGTCATCCAGCTCGCGCTGCGCAACATGCAGTTCGAACCGCGCGATCCCGGCCGCCACGATGCAATCCTCAGCGTCGCCGGAAGCCGGTCGCCTGGCCGTCGGCGTCGAACCCGAACAGCGCCACCCCGTCCGCATCGGTCACCAGCCGGTCGGCGCCGTCGGTACCCAGCGCCACCTTGATCTTCTGCGTACTCCACTTGGTGATGTCCAGGCTCAGCGAGGCCAGCTCGGCCGGGCCGAACGACGCCCGGGCCTGCCCCACCACGACGTCGGTCAGCATGTCCGGGCGGGTGATGAACGCGTCGGTCACGCGCAGCGCCACCTTGGCCCGCTCCGGCAGGTCGCTGCGCTCGTAGAAGTCGACCTTGGCCGTCATGGCCTCGTTCACCCCGGCCGTGCGGGCGCCGGCCAGCCGCAGCGTCTGGCAGATCCGGCAGTGGTGGGTCCGCGCGCACCGCAGCCGGACCAGTTCGGTGGTCACCGGATCGAGCGCGCTGCCCCGCACCACCGCCGCCTGGTACCCATCAAGCGAAGCATCCACCGGAGCAAGCGAGTTAACCGGGCCCGGGGCATCATCCAGCAGCCGGGCCGCGATCAGCTGCAGCCGCTGGGTGAACTCGACCACGTAGATCGCCGTCACCAACTCCCGCGCGCCGTCCGCGCCGAACCGGCCGGTCAGCCCCGCGCGCATGTCCTCGGTCGTCTCGCCGACGTCCATCACGAACTGCTCGGCGAGGGATACCACGTCCCGTTCGGCCGAAGAGAACAGCGGTGAACAGGGGTAGTCAGGCAGCGCGGCGAGCTTGGCCTCAACCCCGGCACCGGCGAGCGCACACCGCGCCCGGGCCGCGGCCGGGTTCCCGATGAGCTGCGCCACCCGCACCCGGACCAGCTCGAGCAGGACCGGGTCGCCGCCCCGCCAGACCTGCTCGTTCAGCGCGGTCAGCAGTGCGCAGGCCTCGGGCCGGAGCTGCCACAGGGCCCCGGGCAGCGCCCAGACCCGTTCCGCTACCGTCAAGTCGCTCATGGTCCTCCCCGGTCCTCGCGGCCCTGCCGGAACAGCCGCGCCTCGATCGGCATGCTCGCGCCGAGCGGTTCGGTCCGGGTCCACTCGTGCACGCAGACCCGGCGCACGATGGCCCACCGCCCGTCCCGGCATTCGTACTCATCCAGGTAACGGCCCCACCAGGTGTCCAGCAGCCGGCCGCCGTCGGCGGCGCGCAGCAGGTAGGTGATGTTGTAGACCTCGCCTGTGGCGTGGCTGTCGTCCGTGATGTCGATCGCGTGGTTCAGCACGCAGTGCATGGTCGCCTCGTAGCGGCGGTGGGACTGCATCACCCGCGCGCACAGGTCCGCCGCCGACCCGACGAAGACCCCGTGGTCGTCGGTGGCGCCGTCGTGGTAGGCGCTGAGCATCAGCCCGGCATCCAGGCGGTCGACCCCGCGGCAGTAGCGCAGCGCGGCCTGCCGGATGGCCTCCGCGGCGGCCGCCATCTGGGCAGGCGCCGCCCCGGCGGGCTCCACCTAACGCTCGGAGGGCATGTCGAGGATCCGGCTGATCCGGTGGTGGCTCGACGGCCGGGGCGCCGCCACCCAGACGCACAGCTCCGGGTCGGCCTCGAACAACGTGCCTTCCACGTACCGGCCGCTCGGCGTGAACCGGCCCCAGCGGGTCCCCATCGTGACGTGCACGGTACCGTCCCCGTTGTCGGCGTAGTAGGCGTTCGGGTTGAGCGGGTGCCTGATGGAGCCGGGCCGTGGGCCTGCCCCGTTAGCACCCTCGGCTACGCGCCGATCCACCTGGTCAGAAGGTCGTGCCGCCACGTGATCATGCCTTCCTGGAATTTCGACGCAGTGACGTACTGGCGCCGCGTTGTCTCCAGGCCGCGCTGTACCGCCTCCATGTTGAACGTGTCCTGCTCCATGACCAGTCCGAGCGTCTGCAGCTCCGGGGCGTTCGTCCACGGCTCGCCGAAGTCGAGCTCGGTCGCCTGCGCGCAGGGCGGCCGCTCGCCCCGGTACGGCGTCAGGAACATCACCTCGAAGATCGACTCGTTGTGCCGGTCGCCGTTGGGCCGGAACCGGTACACGATCCGGTTGTAGCCGCCCCAGGGGTGCAGGTTCGGGAACACCGCGTAGTTCCAGTGATCGACGAGCTCGCAGTCGCTGATGTCGTCCGCGTCGTCGCCGAGCACCTGGCGCCAGCGCTCCCGGCCGGCCTCGGCCATCGCGTCCCGGGCCGTGCTGCGCTGCGAGAACGGGATGGGCAGGTCCTCGCCCTCGCGCACGTCGAGCATGCGCTTGAGGATGTCCGTCTCGAGCGCCTCGCCGGGCAGATCCTCGATCGGCGTCCCGGACGGGCTGATCTGCCGCGAGTAGTTGCCGTAGACGTCGACGGCGGCGTTGGCGTCGCCCACGTACGGGGCCGACTGGGGATGCGTCGCACCCAGGTGCAGCCCCTCGTCGAACGCCTCCTGCGCGATCTTCCAGTTGCACCGGATCTTCTTGGCCACGTGCGCCTGCAGGTAACGGTGCTCGAAATCCCAGCGGGCGAAATGGCCCGGCAGCGTGCCCAGGAACGCCTCGAACGGCTCGGCGTCCGGGTCGGGGTTGATGAACACGAACCCGCCCCACAGGCCGACCTCGGCCTCGGGCAGCCGCCAGTCGTCGCGGTTCGCCTCGATCTCCGGGAACTCCGACGGTGCCGGCGTGTACCGCAGGGTGCCGTCCAGCCGCCAGGTAAAGCCGTGGAAGCTGCACCGGAACTCGCTGCACCGCCCGTCGTAGTCCTTCAGCGCCCGGCCGCGGTGCAGGCAGGCGTTGACGTACGCCTTGATCCCGTCGCGGGTCCGGACCACCAGGTAGGAGTCGCCGGCGATGTCGTAGACGACGTAGCTGCCGACGTCCGGGATGTTCTCCTCGCGGCAGGCCATCTGCCAGACCTTGCGCCACAGCCGGGTGCGCTCGAGCTCGTGCCACTCGCGGCTGGTGTACCTGGTTACCGGAATCTGTGTGCTATGCGGTTCGTAGCTGAATCGCTCGCGCAAGTACTCGGGAGGCGGATGCGGGTCGTCCAGGACCAGGTCGTACCAGAGCGTGGTCCGCTTGGCGCGCTCTTCCACGCGAGGAGCGGTCGTCATACGCATGCCTCCATCGCGCTACTTTCTTTAGACAGACTCAATATACAAAGATACTATCTGCACTGTCGAGCTTAAACTTCGCCCTTCAACCACCCCGCGCTCGGGGCCGCCGCTGACCTGATCGTGAGGTGATCCATGGCCGCCAATCCCGCCGAGCCGCCGGGTCCGGCCGGGCCTGTGGGCTACACCTTGTGGGCGGGCACCGTCGGCTTCACCTCGCCGCTGGCCGAGCGTTTCGCCGCCGCCGCGGCGACCGGCTGCCGGCAGGCCACGCTCAGCCCGCCGGATGTGCTCCGCGCTGCCGCGGACGGGGTGACCGCCGCCGACGTCGGACGGCGGGCCCGCGATCTCGGCCTGGACCTCGTCGTCGATCCGGTTATGAACTGGTATCCCGACCGCGAGCCGTCCCCGTCGCGGTTCGCCGGGGTCAGCACCGACGAGGCGCTGCGGATGTGCGAGGAGCTGGGCGTCACGTCACTGTCGGCCATCGCCACCGCCAGCAGCGACGTGCCGGTGCCCGAGCTCGCCGGGTACTTCGCCCGGCTCTGTGACCGCGCGGCCGGCTTCGGCGCCCGGGTCCACCTGGAGTTCATCCCGTTCACCATCGTCCGCACCCTGGGGATCGCCTGGGACCTGGTCCGCGCCGCCGACCGGGCCAACGGCGGGCTGGTCTTCGACACCTGGCACTTCTTCCGCGGCGAGCCGCAGTTCGACCTTCTGGAGACCATCCCGGGCGACCGGATCTTCCAGGTCCAGCTCGACGACGCCCCGGCCCAGCCGGAAGGCCCGCTGCGCCAGGAAACCTCCCGCCGCCTGCTCCCCGGCGACGGCGAACTGGACCTGGTCACCGCCATCCGCACCCTGCACCGGATCGGCGCGCTGCGCTGGGTCGGCCCCGAGGTCATCAGCCCCGACCTGGCCGCCCTCCCCGTCCTGGCCGCCGCCACCCTCGCGATGGACCGCACCCGCGCGTCCATCGCCGCCGCCCTGAACGGCGTATTAGCTAGTGCCCCAGCAGGCAACATTCGCCCCGCAGATACGCCCGTGGCGCCCGCCGCCAACCGGCCCAGAGTTCCATCGGGCCGGTCCTGACCGGCCCAATGCTCCATCGGGCCGGTCAGGAAGGCGCCAGCCAACGCAGGACATGCGGGCAAACGCTACTGGTCGCGGCATACTGCGCCTCAGGCGTGTCCTGATCCCGCATCCAGGGCTCTCAACCAGGATCGTGGGTCAAGAACCATGCCATGACGAGCGTAACGACCCACGATAACGAAAGCGGCCTACGGCACCTGGCCGCCGCGTGCCGGCCCGCCAGGTAGCCGAAGACCAGCCCCGGCCCGAGCGTGCCGCCGTGGCCGCCGTAGGTCATGCCCATGATCGACCCCATCGCGTTGCCGGCCGCGTACAGCCCCCCGATGACCTCGCCGTCGACGTTGAGCACCCGGCCGGCCGCGGCGTGCGCGTTCCACCGCGCCACCGTTCGCCGCCTCGTTGGTGAACCGCACGCCATCATCGTTGACCATGATCGAGTGCGGGCGGGTGCGCTCGGAGTTGACCTGCCAGGGCACCCGGCCGCGTCCCGGCACGTCGACGTCGATCGTCGCGACCCACCACGCTTCGCGCATGGTGGCCAGGTCCGCCCCGGCCCGCATCGCCATCCGCAGCGCGTCGCCGGTGTTGGTCGGGACGCTGACCGCCCGCTCCAGCGGGCCGCGCAAGAACGTGCGGACCAGCTGAAGGTCGTGCTCGAAGCCGCCGGTGGCCAGCACCACACCACCGCGCGCGCAGGCCTCGAATGGGCCAGAAGGCCCGTCCACCAGCACCCCGGTGACATCGCCGCCATCGGTCAGCAGGCGCACGCCGCGGCACTCGGTCTGCGGCACCACGCCCCGGTCCAGGCACCCCTTGAGCAGCCGGCCGACCAGCGCCTGCCCCGCGCCGCGCTCGTCCCGGATCTTCCGGCGCGCCAGCTCTGAAGCGGGCAGCCCGCCCGGCGCCT
>Ga0335074_10016780_pt1 | contig 10311 bp, 7 predicted proteins | sample Lox_Sample_23_FD_206715 | JGI IMG/M metagenome (GOLD analysis project Ga0335074, IMG submission 206715) | Soil microbial communities from Loxahatchee National Wildlife Refuge, Florida, United States - Lox_Sample_2.3 | ecosystem: Environmental > Terrestrial > Soil > Wetlands | place: USA: Florida...
GATAGCCAGAGTCCCACTCCCAGCGCCGTCAGCACCGCCAGCAGCAGAAATGCCGGCAGCCACAGTGCGTTCACACCCGGCCGCATTCCGTAGTAGAGCATCATCGCCACGAACATCAGAAACGAAATACCGAAATCCACCAGCCCCGCCAGCACCGACGAAAGCGGCAGCGTCAGCCGCGGGAAATATACCTTGGTGATCATCCGCTGATTGTCGACGATCGCGCTCGTCGCGTTTTGCAGCGCGGTGGCGAAATAAACCCACGGAAGCAGCGCGCTGTAATAAAAGATCGGATAGGGCAGGCCCTCGGATGGAATGTGCGCCAGCTTGCCGAAAAAGAGGCTGAATACCAGCATGGTCAGGAACGGCTGTAGCACTGCCCAGGCGGCGCCGATGGCTGTCTGTTTGTAACGGACCTTGATGTCGCGCCAGACGAAAAAGTAAAGCAGGTCGCGAGAGTCCCACAGTTCCTTGAACGGGAACACCCACCAGCGGTTCGGCGGCGTGATGCGAAGAGTGATCGCCCTGTGTGGCGCGGTAATTTCAACAGGAGTCGTCGCGTTCATCGCGCACCTTGGGGGTCGGTAGACTTCAGCCCGCGCACATCTTTCCGCTCGATGCGCTCCATCAACTGCCTCCGCCCCAGGAAGTAGTTTCGCATGGAATGCTCGGCCTGCGCCGGTACCACCGCCACTTGGTTATACGCAGCATCCCGCCAGGAAATGGGCCCGCGGTCGGGAATCAGGTGCATCCCCCATTGGAACATCAGCCCCAGATTCCACACAACTAGAACCACAACGCCGCTCCACGCGAAAATCGCGGCACGCCGTTCCTGCCACGCGCCTGCGAGCCAATCGACGAGCGCCGCCAGGCCGAGCACGAAAAGCGCTGTCAGCGCCACGAAGAACCGGTTGCCGTACGACGAGATGCCGTGCCAGTTCTCATAGCAACCAATCGCGTACACGTACGCGACGAAAACGATGCCAAGATAGAGCGCCAGCGTGCGGTCGTATCTCCGCAGCGCGAATAATCCCGCGACGGAAAGAAGCAGAATCGGAGTCCAGCTGAAAAGCCCGTGCTGCGAAGAGAAGAGAACCTTGAAGAATGCCGGCGAATCCCAGAACCAGCGTTCCGTGTAGCCCATATAGAAGTAGCTGCCGTAAACGATTTTCTTCGCGATCAGCGTCGGCAGAAAGGCCGCCACGAGCGTCGCCGCAAAGGCGGCGTCCTTCAGCAATAGCCGCCAGGCTGGCTCGCTCCCTTTGCCGAGGAGGGAAGCGCGGTAACCGGCCAGCGATTCGAGCAGCGGCAGCAGCACCACCACCGCCGTCACGTAGTAAACATCCATCATCAGCCCGCCGAGCGCTCCCAGAATTGCCCACTGGATCCACGTCCGTGCACCGCGCGTGCGCATCCAGTACCACACGAAAAGCGCCACGGCGAAGGCCGAATGTGCGTGCGACCACGACGGATTGAAGTACATGTACGCAGGGAGCGAGCTTGCGAACCAAACCCCCACGACGGCCAGAAACGCCCATCGCTCCGCCACATATTTCCGCGCCAGCACAAACGAAATCCAAAGCGCCATGAAGCCGTAAAAAGCCGTGCCCAGCGCCATCGCTATCAGGTACGGGCGCGAGTACCCGTCCGCCGCAACGTGCCCGCCAAGGCGATCGTAGAGAAGCACCCCCGCATGCGCGACGATCAAGAACGGCGACCACAGAATCGCAGGCCCTACGGCGAAATGATTGTCGAGGTGACCTGTCGTCGTGTACTGATTGGCCAGAATGCGGCCCGCCGCATCCACTCGATTCATCCGGAAACTCGGATTCGCATTGAGCCAGTCGTTCGTGAAATCCAATCGATGTTCGATCAGCATTGCCCGGGCGTAGGCGTAATACCCGACGCCATCTCCGCGCACCCATGGGTTGATGAATGGAAGAGTGAGGATAAACAGGACGATCAAAATCGTTTCGTATCGTGTGAGTTTCGCCAAACTGCTCTAATTCCTCGGTCGGCTGCGTCTCCGCATGTGCATCTCGCGGCAGAGATCCAACCCTCGGCGCGTCATGGTGCCGAGTGTGTATCCAGGCTTGTGTGTGACACCGGTGAACCTGCGCCGTCTTCCTTTCGCAAGATCGCGATCAGGGACAGGGGAGGAAGGGGCAGCCATCGGTCCACCACGCGAAATAACGGAGTCAGGGCGTTCAACATTCGGATCTGTGCGATCCCGAATGTTTCTCGGCGCAAGACCCGCCCGTTCAACCACCACGCCGGGACGCCCGCGCGATTGAATTTCAACACGCACTCCACGCGGAAGTTGGCTTGGCCCGCCACGTCGCGAAGCTTCTCTTCCGTGTATCGCCGGAAATGTCCCAGAACTTCGTCGAGAGTCCCGTACAGCTTTGGTCCGCATGGAACGAGAATTACGGCGCGACCGCCGTCCTCGAGCGCATTTCGAATGTTTCGCAGGGTCGCGACGTCGTCCTGCACGTGCTCTACAACATTGAGGCAAACCACCGTGTCGAACCGTTGCCCCGCCGGGAAAGTCGCCGGGTCCATTGCGTCGGTGTGGGCCACGCGCATGTAGGGTCGCGTCGCGCGCAGGGTCGCCAGATATTCCAGATACGACGGATTTACGTCCGTGGCCCAATAGATCGACCTCGGCATCAGGTTCAGCGACATATTGCCGGTCCCAGCGCCCACTTCGAGCACCCGATCGCCGATGTACGGCTCCATCATCTCTGCCATCCAGCGCGTGAACCGCGGCGCCCTGGTCAGCCTGTCGAGAATCTCGGCGCCGTGCTGGTCCGTCGGGTAGATATGTCCCGACATTGCGTAGTGGAAAATCGCCCAGATAGCCCGCACGCCATCCTTCCAGCCGATTTTCTTGCCTTCACGGTACGTGCGACCTGAGTAGCTGATTGCCACCTCGAAAATCCGGGCGCCGCGTTTCGCCAGCTTGATCGCTAGCTCCGGCTCCACGTCGAACATCGCGCTTTCGAGCGGAATGCTCTTCAGCAGATCGGCCCGGACCATCTTGTAGCACGTCTCCATGTCCGTCAGGTTCAGGTCGCAGACGAGGTCGCAGAGGAACGTCAGAAACTTGTTACCCAAAGCGTGCCGGAAAAACAGCGCGCGCTTGTATCCGCCCGCCATGAAACGCGAGCCGAAAACCGCGTCCGCCCCTTCGATCAGAAAAACTTCCACCATCTTCGGAAGATCGTGCGGGTGATATTCGAGATCCGCGTCGTGAATCACCACCAGCTCCGTATCAACGTGCGTCAATCCGGTGCGGATGGCGGCGCCCTTGCCGCCATTTCGGCCGTGACGGACCCAGACCCACCTAAGCTTGGGGTCGGGCTCCTGGGACTCGAGCGCGGCGCGAAAACGGTCGAGCGCCTCGGGGGTACCGTCGGACGAGCCGTCGTCGACGACGATGATCTTCACGGCTTCCAGCAGCGGCGTATCACCGAGCACGCGCAGGCGCGCCAAGCTCGCTTCGACGAGATATTGTTCGTTGTAAACGGGAACGATGACGGAAAGCGTGGTTGTAGGCCGCCGCCGAGGGGTGCGGCCTTGGACGAAACTCGCAGCCGCGCCCGGATGCACGACCTCTTCGTCCTTCATTTGGTTCGACGTGGAAATGGCGCCCGCCCCCGGCCGCCTGCCCGCGGCCGCAAATAGCATACGCATGATTCGCCGCATCTGCCAATCGGGAAATTACGGAAGTGTTAGCGACTCAGCCCCGGTGGCGCTGCAATAAGTGCAGCATGAATACCACCGCCGTCGGGAGGCTAAGCCGACTTAAAAAGCCAAGAAATGGACGGTTTCGGCAAATTTCGCACGATTGCGGGACAACCGACCGACATGCGCCGACTCCGTGGCGAAAGAACTTCGAACCGCGCCGCTTGCTCCCCCGCGAAGGCGAAATTCTTTGGAACTTTTTTCCCGCATTGTGTTATCACGGTTGACTTGTTTCCTTAACGCGGGATTCAACTTGGGGGCGTTATGACCAAAGGTACGTTGGCGTACATTTGCTTCGCCGCTTTCGTCATCTTTCAGATCGGTTGTGGGGGGTCAAGTTCCAGTTCCAATACCGAAGCCGCATCCATCACCGTTTCGCCGAGCGCCGCCGCGATTGGGACCGGGCAGACGATCCAGTTTACAGCGACGGAGAGTGGGGGTTCCCAGAGCGTGATGTGGTACGTGAACGGGATCGCGGGGGGTAACTTGAACGTCGGGACCATCGACGCCAACGGAAACTACACGGCTCCAGCGAACCCGGAGAGCATCGCGGTGACGGTTACCGCCACCGCCGCTTTCGTGACGCCGTCGTCGACAGAATCGGCGCAAGTGTACGTTGTCGCACCCGGAGCAGTGACATCCACGATGAATCCGCAAGTGGCGCTTTATACGATCGCGCCGCCAGTGGCCGCGAGCGTCACCATCCAGTTCGGGCCAACCACCGCGTACGGCAAGTCCACATGGACGCAAACGTCGCCGGCCGGGGGAGGCTCGGTGAGTACGTACGTGGCGGGAATGCTGATGAACACCGCCTATCACATGCAAGCCACGGTGCAGTTTCCCGGCGGCGTGACATTCGCCGACGCGGATCACGTATTCACCACTGGCACGCTGTCTACGACGGGCCTTCCCACGATCACAGCCACCACGACGCAGAGAATGATTCCTCAGAGCGGCGTCGAGTTAATAGACACGATTACTTCAAAACCCATAATAGCGGACTTGGCGGGTAACATTTTGTGGGAATACGATCCGGGCGCCTCGGTACCTTCAGGGGTGATCGTGGACCCGATCAAATTGCTGCCCAACGGTCACTTTCTTATTAACTACAGTGCAGGCTCGCCGGATGGATACAATTCCGTCATGCAGGAAGTTGATCTGACGGGCCAGGTGATATGGCAAATGACGGCGGCGCAACTCAACCAAGAACTGGCCACGGCGACGTGTTCCGGCTGCAACATCACAGTCCTTGGGACTCACCACGATTTCGCGATCCTCCCCAACGGTCACGTCATTGTGATTGCCTCCACGCAGCAGGTGGTTTCCGGTACAACCGTGACGGGAGATGTGCTGATTGATCTGGACCAGAATCACAATCCGGTTTGGCTCTGGAATGAATTCGATCACCTGGACATCAACCGGCAGCCTTACATGTATCCAGACTGGACGCACACAAACGCCATCCTCTATTCATCGAGCGACGGCGATCTGATCATCTCCATTCGCCATCAGAATTGGCTAATCAAGATCGACTATGACAACGGCGCCGGATCGGGCGACATAGTGTGGCATCTCGGTTACCAGGGAGATTTCACGCTCCTAAATGCCGATGGGTCGGCCGACACCAATCCCTTCGACTGGTTCTATGCCCAGCATGGCCCCTCGTTTACAACCACCAATACGAGCGGCAATTTTTCTCTCTCTCTCTTCGACAATGGCGATGACCGAGGCGTTTCCGTCGTCGCGGGAGGTACCTGCGGCGTGGCTGGGCAGCCAGCCTGCTACAGCACAGTCCCGATCCTCAATCTCGACGAAACAGTGATGACCGCAACGGTGGCCTTCCGCGTGACCACGCCCGCCTACTCTTATTTTGGCGGCAACGCCGAGGTACTCAAAAACGGCAACGTGGAGTACGACAACTGCACAACAGGGACGGTTTACGAAGTAACCCAGGCTTCGTCGCCGCAGACGGTGTGGCAAATGGAGGTTAGCGGAACTGGGGGTACGTATCGGGCGATGCGGATTCCGAGCCTTTATCCAGGCGTGCAATGGTAGGGGCTTGATCGCTATCTCGCGCACATCGCCCTACTTGCGGTGCAAGTTACGAGACGCCGCACCGGCGGTGGCAACGCGCTATCCGCGCTTCCAGGCGCCAACGATCGTTTTCCCGATCGCACCGCCGAATACTTGGTCCAATAGTCGCGAGGTCGGCACAATGAAGTTGTCCCAGATCTCAATCTGCCTCAACGATGGTTTGTTTTGTCGAAGCACCATGCGGTTGGCCAGAGAAGCGAAGACGCCCAAGCTGTCCAAATAAAACATGGCCTCCGTCCTGCAACCCGGCGGGCTACACCGCTGCAAGGACGCCTTGTTGTATCGACGATGGTGACCGATTGCAGCATCGAAACTGCTATAGAGAAATTGGTGGGCCGGCGCCAATACAACTAAGTGCCCGCCGCTACGGAGAAGTTTTGCCGCTCGCGCCATCTCCTCAGCGTCATCCTTGATGTGTTCCAAGACGTCTATATACAGAATCGAATCAAACGTTCGTTCCGCTAGGCTGGCCATCGTGCCCACTCTCACTCTGCAATTTGGGATCGCGGTAACCGCCTTCGCTAATCTCTCCGCGAGCTCTGAATCGGGTTCGAGGCACAGCCAGGAAGTCACATCGCTGTTCCGAAGCGCGATTGTATTGACACCAAGTCCAGCTCCAACCTCCAGGACATCACCTCTAATCCATTCACGAATGCGCGATGCCCAGTAGGCCTTCCAGTGCACAGCGTGCGCAAATAGGTCGAGTTCTTGGCCAACGTACGAGAATGCACCTCGGTCGATCACGCAACTCCCGGCGCCTCGTCTAGTCGATCCACGAACACCTCGTAGTCCCGGATCGGCACAAATTCCATCGAAGTTCGATTGGACATGAGCAGAAAAACGAGACTAAACGCTATCCAGAGCACTTGGATAAATAGCACAAGTAAGAGAGCGGATATGTAAGCGGCCCAGCCAGGGATCGTCCCTGTGACGCACAGGATCCTACCAACGTAGCATGCGAGAATCACCGTGAGAGCGATTGCGCCGACGAAGTTCGATATCATGATGCGGGTAGCGACAGTCTCGCTGAACGTGGCAATCCCGGAAATGCCATGCGCAACCAAGGAAATGAAATTCATGTGTGATCGACCTGCCGCGCGCCTCCCTCGGTTCATCGGAACACATTCAAATGGAAGCTTCGACTTAAAGATGGCGCCCGCGTAATGATTCCAAAGCTCTGACATGCACGTTAAGCGCGTCAGTGCTCCGCACGGCACCACACTGAAATTCCCGACGCGTACCGAAACACCGGTCAAGAGCCAGTGCGTCGCGCGATACAGGCTGTAACCAAGCTGGAACAAAACACCTTCGAATCTTCTTTGGCGCTGGGCAAAAAAAACGGTCTCCGGGTGAGAAATCGCCAGATCAATCAGCCGAATGGCATCTTCCACGCGATCCTCACCGTCTGCGTCCATCACCAGAAAGGCGTCACACGAGAAATGCTGCTGGATATAACAAATGCCAGCGCAGATCGCCCGCTGATGTCCCAGGTTCCTGCGTAATCGCAGAACCTTTACTTGACGAAGCGCGCGCCGCTCGAAGGGCGTCCATCCTTCGACACCGTGGGTGCTGCCATCATCCACCAGCAGGACGCGGGCATCGACCTGCGGCAGAGTGCTAAGCTTTTCATCGAGAGCCTGACAGACGACGGAGGCACATTGCCAGTCACGGTATACTGGCATGAGTATCGACACTCGAAAAGCTGCACCCGAAGGCGACTCGGTCATGTGGCCTATTCTAGTTAACCCCACGAGATTTATACACTAGATTGGCGGTCGATCGCCGACCGTAGTCCGTTGGCCTATGAGTTGCTTGGCAGTCCGATGGTTCTTCCGAGCACGTTCGAGAGAACATGGCTGAAATAGCTCGAATGATTTGTGGTAAAAGCGATCCGTGCTAAGCCGACCCGCACATACAGGTCTCTTGCCTCTTATCCTGTTGGTATTCGCCGCGAACCTGATCTCGGCGATGCTTTTCATCGGCCGAGTAAATAATCCCGAGTACGACGACGGCGTTAACATGATCGACGTTCGTTTGTACGCCACGCGCGGAATATCGGCTACTTCCATTAGATCCCAAACAAACCCACCCGGCCCCCTGAGTTTCATTTGGATGGCCGAGAGCGTGCGCTTATTGCGGGGAGACGACCTGCGTGACGCCCGTTTCGGAGCGCTTTTCAGCTGGGTGCTCACAGTCTCTGCGATCCTCTTGGGTTCTCGTTACAGCCGCTTCCCGAACGTGTGGCTTGGCGCGCTGCTCGTTCTCCTCGTCTTCCCTCACGCTGTCGAATCGACGGCACTGGTTTTGACAGAGGGGCCCGCGGTCTTCTTCGGCGCCGTTGGAGCGCTGCTGTGGATCGAGTCTGCCACACAAGAGACCACCACGACCTCGCAAGTGCTGATAATCGTCGGCGGCTTTTCGATGGGCTTGGCTATCGTTTGCCGCCAGTACTACTTGGCGCTCCTGCCTGCGGCCGCGCTGCTCGTACTTCTCCGATCAACGAAGCGCGGACGACTGTGGTGGACCGGCGTGATCGCCTCCCTCGTTGCCTCTGTCTTCCCGGTTATCGTACTCCTGCTGATATGGAAGGGTATCACAAGCCCCGGCATGGCCACCGGCAGCTCCTATGGCAGCTGGCGTGCATCGGCTGGCGTCAATCTCTTTCGTCCGGTCGTTGCCGCGTTCTATGCTGCCTTTTACCTGTTGCTGGTGACCTTCCCGGTGATGTCGGCGCTGAAACCGGCCCTGCGTAGGCGCACGATGCTGGTTGCATTGACAGCTGGTCTTGTCGGTGGCTCGCTTAGTTCTCGCATCCTCCAACCGGGGCCTTTACGCACTGCACTTTATTTCGTGGCGCATCACAACTCGGTCACAGTCTTCTCTATTTTCAGCATAATTGCGGCCGCAACGACCTACAACACAATCGCCCTTGGCGTGTTCCTGTGGGAGAGAAGAAACACCTTTAATGCGTCACCGTTCCTGGTCTTTGCTTTGCTGTTTGTCGCGCTCTTCATCGTGGAGCAGATCGGCGTTGGCGGCAACCTTTTTCTGTATGAACGCTACACCCTGCAGCTGGCTCCGTTCCTAGGCATTGTCGCCTTCTCCCTTCTTCCCCGGTTAACTTACGCGCGCCTGCTGGCGCTCGCGGCTATGCTTTTGGTGGGCCACATTATGCTCTGGAGATGGGCTTTGGGAGGGTAGGCTCGCGATCCGACCGGCGCCTACGCTATTCCGGCACGGCAATTGCCTGTGCGGCGCGGGCGGCTCGAGGCGTGAAGTCCGCTTCCGGCTTCTTCTGGAAATGCTCGACGACGCGATCGACGATCGCCGTCAGCGGCGTCGCGGGGCGGAAAGACGTCAACCGCTGCAGCTTCTCGAGCGACGGAATGCGCCGCGGCATATCCTCGAATCCGGGTTCGTACGCCTGATCGTAGGGCACGTACGTTACCTCGGAGTTGCTCTGGGTGCGCTTCTTCACTAGGTGCGCCAACCCCTCGATCGAGATCTCTTCGTCCGTCCCGACGTTGACCACCTCGCCCACCGCGCGATCGGTGGCGATCAGTCGGAGCACCGCCTGAATCGTGTCGCGAACGTCGCAGAAGCACCGCGACTGCTGGCCCGTGCCGTACACGGTAATCGGCGACTGTTCGAGCGCCTGCCGCACGAAATTGGGCAGCACCATGCCATAGCGCCCGGTCTGCCTCGGTCCCACGGTGTTGAAGAACCGCACCACGATCACCGGCTGCTTCCGTTCCTTCCAGTAGGAGAGCGCCAGGAATTCGTCGAGCGCCTTCGAAGCGGCGTAGCTCCAGCGCCCTTTCGTCGTCGGACCAAGCACGAGGTCCGCGTCTTCCTTGAACGGCACTTGATTACTCTTGCCATAGACCTCCGAAGTCGAAGCCGTAAACACCATCTTCTTTTTCTTGGACGCCGCGTCCAGCACCAGTTGCGTCCCGTAAACGTTGGTCTCAAGAGTCTTCACGGGGCTTTCGACGATCAGCCGCACACCCACGGCCGCGGCCAGGTGGAACACGATATCCGATTCGTCCACAAGCTCGGCCAACAGATGTTTGTTGGTGATCGAATCGAAGAAGTAATGAAACTTCTGGTGAGCTTTTAGATGGCGGATGTTTTCGACGCTTCCCGTCGACAAGTCATCGAGAACGAACACTTCGTCGCCCCGGGCGAGAAGCGCCTCCGCCAGGTGTGATCCGATGAAACCGGCTCCGCCGGTGATCAGGTGCCGCAAGATGGCCTCCTAGGTGGATGAATCCTTCGAATCGTCGGGTTCGGGGGGCTGACGCTTGCCCACGTCCTCGCCGTAGCCGTAGCCATACGCGTAAGGATAGTAGCGATACGCGTAGTAATAATCCGGCGCGCTGGAGTCCACCGCGTTCAGGACTACACCCAGCAGGCGGCACTTCACCGCCGCCAGCAAATCGCGAGCGCGCGTGAATGCTTCCTTCGGTG
>Ga0335074_10016783_pt1 | contig 10310 bp, 10 predicted proteins | sample Lox_Sample_23_FD_206715 | JGI IMG/M metagenome (GOLD analysis project Ga0335074, IMG submission 206715) | Soil microbial communities from Loxahatchee National Wildlife Refuge, Florida, United States - Lox_Sample_2.3 | ecosystem: Environmental > Terrestrial > Soil > Wetlands | place: USA...
GTTCCAGGCCCGGGCCCCCGCCGACGTTGTCACGACGACCGAGGAGAAGGCGCGGGACCTCGCCGAACGGATCCGTCGTATCGACGACCACTTGAAGTCGGGCGCCTCGGGGAACGCCGGATGACCTCCTCCCGTACGAAGCGACCGGCCGCCCGGCCCAAACGCCCGGCGCCCGAGACCGCGAACGCGGCACCGATAGGCACGATCGACCTCCGCGGCGGGAAGCGGCCCCAGCCGGCGCTCGGCGTCGGTCTTTGGAACATGGGCCGGTGGACCGGCGAGGACGAGGCCCGTACCAAGGCGACCATCGGCCGGGCGTACGAGCAGGGATTCCGCTGGTTCGACACCGCCGAGGTGTACGGGAACGGGCGGTCGGAACGGCTGCTGGGAGAGGTCCTACGGCGCGCGGCCAGCGGAGGCGCGGACGCCTTCGTCGTGACGAAGGTCTCGTGGGAGCACCTGCGCGCGAGCCAGGTGCGCGCGAGCCTCATCAACTCGCTCGAGCGCCTGGGACGGAGGTCGGTCGACCTGTACCTCGTGCACGCGCCGGACGCGCACGTTCCGCTGACCGAGACGATGCCGGCGCTCGAGGCACTGTGGAAGGAGGGCCGGATCGGCGCGATCGGGGTCTCCAACTTCTCCGTGGAGGAGCTCCGTTCGGCCCAGTCCGCACTCTCGGAGGCTCGCGTCGTGGTGAACCAGGTCCGCTACAACCTGCTCGACCGGGAGGACGCGGATCCGATCCGCGACTACTGCCGGCAGGAGGGCGTCCTGATCCAGGCGTACACCCCGCTGGCGCGGGGGCTGCTCGCCGGACGTTACCTGGCCGGCACGAAGATCCCCGCGGAGGTTCGACGGTACCCGCAGCGAAAGCTCGGCCCGGATCGGATGCCGACGATCCTGGAGCGGGCCCGGGGGCTCGCGGCGCTCGCCGAGGAGTCCCGGGTCCCCCTCGCGTCGATTGCGCTCCACTGGTTGGAACGGCAGGGCGCCGCGCCGATCGTGGGGATGAGCCGCCCCGAGCAGGTCGACAGCAACCTCGCGGCGTGGGCCGCCCGGCCCACCACCGCGGTGCTCGACCGCGCGGACGCGATCGCTCGGGGAGAACGTGCTTAGGCTCGTCGCGCTCGACATGGACGGGACCCTCGTCGACGTACCCAGCTCGTGGGCGATGGTCCACACGCATTTCGGTGCGGAGAACTCGGAGGGCCTCCGCCGGTTCATGGCGTACGAGATCGACGACCTCGAATTCGTCCGGACGGATGTGCGAATCTGGTGGCAGCACCGCCCCCGCCTCGCGATCGATGAGGTCGAGGCGATCCTCGCCCAGGCGCCGCTCATGCCGGGCGCCCGGACCCTGATCGACGGACTGCGGGCGCGGGGCGTGCGCACCGCGATCATCAGCGGCGGGATCGACGTGCTCGCCCACCGCGTCGCGCGCGAGCTCGGGATCGACCTCGTCCTGGCCAACGGATTCCGACTGCACCCCGACGGTCGGCTGACGGGGGAGGGGATCGTCCGGGTGCCGATCCACCGGAAGGAGGACGTGCTCGCGGACCTCCAGACCCAGCTCGGCATCGACCCCTCCGAGACCGGGTCCGTGGGGAACTCGGAGATCGACGTCGGCATGTTCCGAAGGAGCCGCGTCGGGGTCGCCTTCCTGCCGGAGGACGAGAAGGTGCGCGAGGGCGCGACCGACATCGTCACGGAGCGGGACCTCGGTCGCGTGCTCGACATCTTCGACCGGTTCCCGACCGATCCCGCCCCCGCGCTCGCCTGAGCGAAGCGTTATCCCCGCCGCCCCGCTCTCTTCTCGTTCCGATGGAAAGCTACCAGGCCCTTCTCGAGCGCGCACACGCGAAACTCCCGCCGGTCCGCACGGGCGGCGAGCGGTTCCAGGTCCCCGAGCCGGACGTGATGTCCGACGGGAAGAGCACCATGATCCGGAACTTCCAGGAGATCTGCGGCGTGCTGCGCCGCGAGCCCGACCACGTGATCCAGTTCCTCGCCAAGGAGCTCGGCTGCCCCGGGGTCCTCGACCTTCCGCGGGGCGTCCTCAAGAGCCGGCTGACCAAGGACCAGATCGCTCAGCGGCTCCGGGAGTACACGGCGAAGTACGTGATCTGCTCCGAGTGCAAGCGCCCCGATACACACCTCAAGAAGGAGGGGCGGCTCACCCTGCTGATCTGCGAGGCGTGTGGGGCGCAGCGGCCCGTCACCGTCCGGCGCGTGGTCGCGCCCGAGAAGCCCCGGACGCCGGTCGTGGTCGGGGAGGTGTACCGCCTCACCATCGAGGACGTCGGACGCCGCGGGGACGGGGTCGCCAAGAAGGAAGGGTTCGTGATCTTCGTCACGGGCGCCGCGACCCGCGGGATGGTCGTGAACGCGAAGATCACGAAGGTACTCGGCAACAACGCTTACGCCATCGTCCAGCCGTAGCGCCGCCCGATGCGGACCATCCGCTGGGTCGGTCTCCTCGCGCTCTACGTCGGCGCGCAGGCCGTGGCCCTGCTGCTCGCCGACCCGTTCCGGGCCGCCGGGCTCTCCTCGACCTCGAACCCGCAGAGCGTCACGGCCCCGATCGAGATCATCGTCATCATCGTGGCCGCCCCGCTCGCGATCCTGTGGATCGCCCGCCGGAAGGGCGGACTGTTCGCGCTGCGCCAGCTGATCCTCCTCGCGATCGTCGCGTCCCTCTACATCACGCTCTACGCGACGTTCTCGATCCTGCCGCCCGGGCTGATCCTCCTGCCCCCCTACGGCGCAGAGATCGTCGTCGACCCCGCGCTGATCCTGAGCGCCGTCGCGAGCACCGCCATCTACCTCGCGCTCCTGATGGACCCGCAGTGGTACGTGATCGACCTGGCGGGCTTCGTCGCCGCCGGCTCGTTGATCGCGATCCTCGGGATCTCGTTCGCGGTCCTGCCGGCGTTCATCCTCCTGATCGCGCTGCTGGTCTACGACGCGATCGCCGTCTACGGCACGAAGCACATGCTGAGCCTCGCCGAGGTCGTGACCGACATGAAGCTCCCGATCCTGATGGTGATGCCCGGCGCGGCGGGGTACGACTACCCGGCCGCTCCGAACCTGAAGGTCGTGCGCCAGCAGCCGGTCGAGGAGCGGGAGGCGCTGTTCATGGGGCTCGGGGACGTCATCATCCCGGGCACCCTGGTCGTCTCGGCGTTCGTCTGGCTGCCCGCCCATCCGGAGGTGCTGGGAATCGGCGGGAACCTGATCGCCGGCCTCGGCGCGCTCTTCGGATCGCTCGCCGGCTACGCGATCCTGATGGGCCGGGTGCTAAAGGGGAATGCGCAGGCGGGACTTCCCTTCCTCAACGGCGGGGCGATCGTCGGGTACGTCGTCGCGTACGTGCTCGTATTCCACTCGTTCGGCCTCGGCCTCTCGCCGGCGCTTTAAGCGACGAGCGGTCCGGCGGTCCGATGCCGCGGCGGGTCGAGGACATCCGCATCGACGACCGTCCGACCCTGGACACGCTGGTGCGCCGGATGGACGCGGCCGGCGGGTTCAGCGCAAAACAGGTAGCGGAGGGCGTCGACCTCCTGGCGCGCATGCTGGGCGACCGGTCGATGACCCGGTTCCTCTCGTTCCCGGCCGACATCGTGGCGACCGGGACGCGCGGGGTCCTGGCGACGCTCGTCCGGGAGGGGTACGTCGACGCGGTGATCACGACGTGCGGGACGCTCGACCACGACCTGGCCCGGTCGTTCCGTCCATACCTCCACGGCGCGTGGGACCTCGACGACGCCGACCTGCACCGGCGTCACCTCTACCGCCTCGGCAACCTCGTCATCCCCGAGGCGAACTACGGCCGGATCGTCGAGCGGAAGATGCAGCAGCTGCTGTCCGCGCAGTGGGCCGCCGGGGTGCGGTCGCTCTCGAGCCGCGAGCTCGCCCGCGCGATCGGTGAGATGATCCCCGCCCGGTGCCGCTCGAGCATCCTACGGGCCGCGTTCGAACGGGACGTGCCGGTCCTCGTCCCCGGCATCACGGACGGGGCGGTCGGCTCGCAGCTCTGGCTGTTCTGGCAGGACCACAAGTCCCTGGCCCTCGACCTGTTCTCGGACGAGCAGCTCCTCTCGGACCTCGTCTTCGACGCCCGACGTGCGGGCGCGATCATGCTCGGCGGGGGGATCTCGAAGCACCACACGATCTGGTGGAACCAGTTCCGTGACGGGCTCGATGCCGTGCTGTACCTCACGACGGCGGTCGAGTGGGACGGGAGCCTATCGGGAGCGCGTACTCGGGAAGCCGTCTCCTGGGGGAAGGTGAAGCCGACGGCCCGCCACACGACGGTCGAGGGTGACGTCACGGTCCTCTTCCCGCTCATGGTGGGGGCCGCGCTCGAACGACTTCGCCGGTAGTCGCGCCCGTCCCTCCGAGGCTTTATCTTGCGGGGCCAAGTCCGCCGCGCCGTCCGTTGGGCCCGTAGCTCAGTCCGGTCAGAGCAGGCGGCTCTTAACCGCAAGATCAGGGGTTCGAATCCCCTCGGGCCCGGTGACCGGCCCTCGCTCCGTACGGTCCGCGAACGGTCGGACCCGGCACGCTACGATTGCCGGCCACGCCCCGGATCCGCGCCGGAAGGTTCAATGCGGGAACGCGAATCCCGCCTCCGGTGGCGACATGGATGAGAGTCTGTTGAAGGATGTGGCCGTTCGGGCGACCCGCTATCGCACGTCGCTGACGGGGCGTCCGGTCGCACCGACCGACGGCGCGGTCGCGGCGGTCGACCGCCTGTGCGGACCTCTTCAGGAGGAAGGGGAGAGCCCGTCGTCCGTCCTCCGACAGCTCGACGACCTCGGCTCGCCGGCGACGGTCGCCACCGCCGGCGGACGGTACTTCGGGTTCGTCATCGGAAGCTCCCTCCCCGCGGCGCTCGCGGCGAACTGGCTCGCGGGGGCGTGGGATCAGAACGCCGCCCTCGAAGTGATGTCACCGGTCGCGGCGCGCCTCGAGACCACGGCCCTCGAGTGGATACGGGAGCTGCTCGAGCTGCCCCCGACGGCGCGCGGAGCGTTCGTCAGCGGCGACACCATGGCCAACTTCTCGGGCCTTGCCGCCGCTCGGCACGCGCTGCTCGAGTCCGCCGGCTGGGACGTCGAAGCCCGCGGTCTCTTCGGGGCCCCGCCGGTCACCGTGGTCGTGGGGGACGAGGTCCACGTCTCGGTCCTCAAGGCCCTCGCCCTGGTCGGGTTCGGACGCGACCGGCTGGTGCGGGTCCCGGCCGACGACCAGGGTCGGATGCGGGCCGATCGGCTGCCGGATCTTCACGGGCCGACGGTGGTGTGCGCCCAGGTGGGCAACGTGAACTCCGGGGCGTCCGACCCGGTCGGCGAGGTGTGCGAGCGAGCGCACCGTGCCGGTGCCTGGGTGCACGTCGACGCGGCCTTCGGCCTCTGGGCTCGGGCGAGCCCGAACCGCAAGGCCCAGGTCGCCGGCGTCGAGAACGCCGACTCCTGGGCGATCGACGCGCACAAGTGGCTGAACGTGCCGTACGACAGCGGCGTCGTCTTCGTCCGCGACGGGCGGCTGCTGCGGGCCGCGATGTCCGGCGCGGCGGCCGCGTACCTGCCGCCGTCGGCCCAGGGCGAGGCGATGGAGCACGTCCCCGAGATGTCCCGTCGCGCCCGGGGGATCGACGCCTGGGCTGCGCTCCGATCGCTTGGCCGGTCGGGCGTCGCGGACCTGGTCGAACGGTGCTGCCGCCACGCGTCACGGATGGCCGACCTCTTGCGCGCCGGGGGATGCCGGATCCTGAACGACGTGGTGCTGAACCAGGTCCTGGTCTCGTTCGGGAGCGACGACGAGACGCGCCGGGTCATCGACGCGGTACAGCGCGACGGCACGTGCTGGTGCGGCGGCACGGTCTGGCACGGCACGGCCGCGATGCGGATCAGCGTGAGCTCGTGGGCGACCAGCGAGGACGACATCGACCGGTCCGCGGCGGCGATCCTCCGGATCGCGTCGGCTCGCCCCGCCTGACGCCCGGTCACGGCACGGCGATCGGTCGAGGGATCGACGGCCCGACCGGCGGCGGACCGTTAAGGTCCGGCGCGCCTACGGTATTCCGACGACGCGCCGCGCGCCGGCGCTCCCGACCACCATCCGAGGAATCCATGTGACGGTACTCCGCCCCGTCATCCTGCGCAGCCTGTCGCGATCGATCAGCGGACTGCGGGGCGAGCGGCGACCCGTCCTCGCGGGCCACAAGCTGCTCTACCGCTGCAACCTCGAGTGCCAGATGTGCCCGTTCTGGCGACGGGAGGACGATCCGCTCCTCACCGTCGACGAGGAGGTGCGGATGATGAACGCGCTCGAGCGCGCCGGGGTCTCGTTCCTTGGGTTCGAGGGGGGCGAACCGCTGCTCCGCCACGACCTTCCGGCGATCCTCGAGGAAGCGCATGCTCGATTCCACACGTCGGTCGTGACCAACGGGTGGCTCCTCGCGCAGCGGTTTCGCGAGCTGCGCCGGCACCTCGAGTACCTGTTCGTCTCGCTCGATGGAATGGACGAGACCCACGACCGCCTGCGCGGGATCCCCCGCTCGTTCGAACGGGCGGTCGCGGGCATCCGCGCGGTCGACGGGGAGGTTCCGCTCGCGATCAGTCACACCGTCACGAAGGACAACCTGGGCCATGCCGAGCGGTTGGTCGCGCTCGCGGAGGAGCTTGGGGTCCGGATCACCGTGCAGGTCGCCTACGACTACTCGACCGCGGATGCGATGTCCCCGGACCGCGCCCGGCTCCGGGCGACGCTGGAGCGGCTGCTCGAGCTCAAGCGGGAGGGCGCGCCGATCCTCGAGTCGCCGGAGTACTTCCTCGCCCTCCTGGGCTCCTGGTACGGCGACCGACCGTGGACCTGCCGTCCGTGGATGACGATCAACGTCGACCCGAGCGGTCGGATCGTCATGCCGTGCTACGTGCTCCAGGAGTACAACGGACGGGTGCCCATCTGGGACGTGGACGTCCGGGCCCTCTGGAACTCCTTCGACTGGGACCGGTACGGCTCCTGCAACAAGTGCGCGCTGGCCTGCTACCTCGAGCCGTCGCTCTTCTCCTGGGCGAACCCGGCGATGGTACGGGAACGGGTGCTCGAGGGCGCGGTCGCGTACCTCCGGTCCCGGCGCCGGTCGAACGTCGCCCGGGACCGGCCGACGCCACTGCCGGTCGTGTCGGCGCGACCGACCGGCGGGCGCGGGCGCTGAACCGACCCCGATCGGCCCAAGCCCCGCGGCGTACGCACGGGGTCGCACGATACGGCGAAATAGCCCCCGCCGCTGCCCGCGCCACGAACCTACCGCCCGGCGCACGCCGGGCGGCCCTACCATGCCCACGCTCGTCGCGGAGTCGCTCACTCGCACGTTCGGCAGATTCACTGCCGTCGACCACGTCTCGTTCACGGTCGACGCCGCCGAGGTGTACGGCATCCTCGGGCCGAACGGGGCGGGCAAGACCACGACCATCAAGATGCTCACGACGTTGCTGCCGCTGACGAGCGGGTCGGCCACGGTCGCCGGTTTCGACGTCGCTCGGGAGCCGGCCCGGGTGCGGGCCGCGATCGGATACGTCCCGCAGATGATCTCGGCGGACCCCCAGGTCACGGGCGAGGACAACCTGCGGGTCTTCGCGCGGCTGTACCAGGTGCCGCGGGCCGAACGGGCCGAGCGGATCGCCTCCGCGCTGGAGTTCATGGGGCTGAGCGAGTTCTCGCAGACCCCGGTCAAGTTCTACTCCGGCGGGATGATCCGTCGGCTCGAGATCGCCCAGGCGCTCCTCCACCGGCCGCAGGTCCTGTTCCTGGACGAACCGACGGTCGGGCTCGACCCGGTCGCCCGCGACGCCGTCTGGGGCCAGATCGAGCGCCTGCGAAGGGAGCACCGGACCTCGATCGTCCTCACGACCCACTACATGGAGGAGGCCGAGCAGCTGTGCGACCGGCTCGCGATCCTCCACCGGGGACGCATCGTGGCGACCGGACCTCCGGCGACCCTCAAGGCCGACCTCGGCACCCCCGGGGCGACGCTCGAGGACGTCTTCGCCCACTTCGCCGGCGAGCAGATCGAGGCGGGCGTCGGATTCCGCGAGACGCAGCGGACCCGACGCACCGCGATCCGGCTGGAGTAGCATGGCGGGCGCGTCGGCCGAGGCGGATCGGACCGTCGGCCACCGGCTGTACGCCCACCTCGACCGGACCTTCGCGATCGTCGACTACGAGGTCCGCAAGCTGCGACGGGACCCCTCCGAGCTGTTGCTCCGCGCCGTCCAGCCGGCGCTGTGGCTCCTCGTCTTCGGCGAGGTGTTCACGCAAGTGCACGTGATCCCGACGGGGAACCTGACCTACCTGCAGTTCCTCGCCCCCGGGATCCTCTCGCAGAGCGTGCTGTTCATCGCGATCTTCTACGGGATCGCCTCGATCCGCGAGCGGGAGCTCGGCATCGCGTTCAAGTTCCTCGTCAGCCCGGCCTCCCGCATCTCGCTCGTCGCCGGGAAGGCCCTCTCCGCCTCGGTGCGCGGGCTCTCCCAGGCGGTGATCGTCTACCTGCTGGCCCTCGCGCTCGGGGTCGGCCCGAGTCTCGCGCCGCTGTCGATCCTCGGGGTCTTCTTCGCCGTCATCCTCGGCGCGTGCCTGTTCGCGACCCTCTCGATGATCATCGCGAGCCTCGTGAAGACCCAGGAGCGGTTCCTCGGGATCGGTCAGCTGCTGACGATGCCGCTGTTCTTCGCGAGCAGCGCGATCTACCCGATCTCGATCATGCCGTCGTGGTTGCGGCCGATCGCGCTCGCGAACCCGCTGACCTACCTCGTCGACGCCGTCCGCTCGCTGATGATCCCGGCGAGCACGGCGCTCTTCCCCCTCGCCGTCGACTTCGCCGTGCTGATCGGCGTCACCGTGGTCCTGGTCCTCGTCGAGTCGCGCCTGTATCCTCGGATGGCGCAGTGAGCCCCACGAGCCCGGTCAGCGATTGACCTCGGCCATCGCCTCGGGCCGGTACCGCCCACCGGCGACGGACTCCTTCGGAATCGCCTCCGCGATCCGCGTCCGGTCCGCCGGCGAGAGGGTCAGGTCGACCGCCGCCACGTTCTCCTCGAGGTAGGTCCGGCGCTTCGTGCCGGGGATCGGTACGATGTCGTCACCCTGCGCGAGTAGCCACGCGAGCGCGAGCTGGGCCGGCGTGCAACCCTTGGCACGGGCGACCTCCGCCAGGCGGTCGGCGAGGGCGAGGTTGCGGCGGAGGTTCTCCTCCTCGAAGCGGGGGAGTCCGCGTCGGAAGTCGTCCGCGGGCAGCGCGTCCAGGCTCCGCACCGTGCCCGACAGGAACCCGCGACCGAGCGGAGCGAACGGAACGAACCCGACCCCGAGCTCACGGCACGCCGAGAGGACGCCGTTCTCGGGATCTCGCGTCCACAGGGAGTACTCGCTCTGCACCGCCGAGATCGGGTGCACGGCGTGGGCGCGCCGCAGGGTGGCACCGCTGACCTCGGAGAGCCCGAGGTGGAGCACCTTCCCCTCCGCGACCAGGCCCGCCATCGCCCGCACGCTCTCCTCGATCGGGGTCTTCGGGTCGACCCGGTGGAGGTAGTACAGGTCGATCGTGCGCACGCCGAGTCGCCGGAGGCTGGCGTCGCACGCGGCGCGGATGTGGTCGGGTGACCCGTCGATCCGGTTCCGTCCCCCGGCGTCGCCCGGAACGAGGCCGCACTTGGTGGCGAGCACGACCCGGTCGCGGTGCTCCTTCAGTGCCGCGCCGACCAGCCTCTCGTTCGTGAACGGTCCGTAGATGTCCGCGGTGTCGAAGAAGGTGATGCCGAGTTCGAGGGCGCGGGCGATCGTCGCTCGCCCCTCGGCCTCGTCCGGCCGACCGTACGACTGGGAGATGCCCATGCAGCCGAGGCCGAGCGCCGAGACCCGCGGGCCGTCCCGGCCCAGTCGGCGCGTGCGCACCGTCCGCTCCCGGGCCCGACGACCGGGACCTACTTCGACGGAGGGCTGGCGACGCTTACCGAGTGGATGCCCGGGAACGCGAACGGTACCTCGAGCCACGACTTCCCGCCGTTCGGGGAGACGAACAGCTGGCCGGTGGTGGTCCCGACGTAGATCCCGTGCGGGGAGAGCGCGTCCGTCGCGATCCCCTCGCGCTGGACTCCGAAGTGGCCGGGGAAGTCGCGGGGCTTGAGCAGCTTCTTCCACTTCCGGGTGCGGTCGTTCCACTCGTAGACCTGGAAGTGCCCCTCCCCCGTGACGCGCGCCTGGCCGTCGAGCCGAACGAAGTACGCCTTGCCGGGGGCCTGGGG
>Ga0335074_10016784_pt1 | contig 10310 bp, 6 predicted proteins | sample Lox_Sample_23_FD_206715 | JGI IMG/M metagenome (GOLD analysis project Ga0335074, IMG submission 206715) | Soil microbial communities from Loxahatchee National Wildlife Refuge, Florida, United States - Lox_Sample_2.3 | ecosystem: Environmental > Terrestrial > Soil > Wetlands | place: USA: Florida...
CGTGGCGCTCGATTGTTTCCACCATCTGCGGCCCCAGCATGTGGCGCATGAATTGCGGGCGGGCCAGCGTGAGCACTGAACCGAGCGTCGCGCCTGCTAACAAAAGGATGAGTGAAACCAGAACGTAGCGGAACTGCCTTTGCACCAGCGCGGGGTACTCGTCGCGCAGGAAATGGGCGATTTTGAGAAAGCCTTTGCGACGGCTGGAATAGATGATATGGTGGGCGCGAGCCAATAATTGGTTGACGTGCTCGGCGTAGGTTCTCGCGGTCGGGTCCTGCCGCAGCGTGGAAAGGTCGCTGGCCGCCTGTCGGTAGAGCAGCGCAGTTTCGCGCAGCTCGGCACGCGACAACTGCCGCACACCGCCGGCCCCGGCCTGCGCCAGAAGTACCGCGAGACGGTCCCAATAGGGGCGGCGCTTATTGAGCCACTGATTGGAGAGAATGATCGCCATGGAGCCGGTTGGAGACCAGCTTAACATCGAAACCCCGGAGCTCGTGGCAATCGAGTTGCCGCTGGCCGGCATCGGCAGCCGCTTCATCGCGATCCTGATCGATTACCTCATCTGGGGTGCCGCATTCCTTCTGCTTGCCGTGTTTGCGGCCATCATCATTCCCGCCCTGCATTTTTTCGGCGGAGTCTCGGCCACCTGGGCCGGCGGCATCTTTTTTCTTATCATCTTCCTGCTGCAGTGGGGCTACTTTGCCTTATTCGAGGCATTTGACCACGGGCGCACGCCGGGCAAACGCGTGGCCAAAATCCGGGTGATTCATCAATCAGGGCGCGGCATTAACTTTGTGGAGGCGCTGGCGCGTAATCTTGTGCGCTTTGTCGACTACCTGCCCGGCTTTTACGCCGTTGGCGTTGTCACGATCTTCATCAGCAAACGCAACCAGCGCCTGGGAGACATGGTGGCGGGATCACTGGTGGTGCGCGACCGCGAAGTGGATGCGCCAAGCTGGAATCAGAACAGCACCCAGGCCCTGTCTTTGCGCTCGCCGGATGCATCGTCACCCTTCGCGCCGACGGTGCCCCCGGCGGCAAATCCCGGTGCGTGGGGCGAGCCCCACTTGCGCGTGACACTGCCGGCGCCGGCGCTGGCGAAACTATCGGCTGCCGATCTCGAAGTGCTGGAAGGCTTCTTTGCCCGGAGGCTTGACATGGACCTGACCACGCGAGCTGCGCTTGCCGGCCGCATTGCCCAGGCCTTGTGCGCCAAATCGGGGCTCGTGATCCCGTCCGGCACGAGCACTGAGACCTTCCTTGAAGCCGTCGCGCACCAGTTTCGCGAACTGGGTCGCATGAGTTGACGCCGATCACGGTTGGAGCCGGATGCGAGAACATGCAGCGGCGCTGGGCAGCCATCGGCTGTGGCCGCCGCGCCTATGATTGACCGCGGTGAGAGCTGATTTGGCCGCAATCCGCTGAGCCCGGTTGGGGACAGAAGGCAGAGAGCATCACGAAATGCCTCGCCGGCCAGCGCGGATCACAAACGCTTCAGGCTCAGCTGATCCCTGTTATTCTCACAAGCACACATGATTCGCTCGTTGCACGAAATTGATGCGCGGCCGCGAGCCGACCTGCCCCGCGTGCTGGGCGCGAGCCAGGCAATCGCGATTGTGGTCGGAACCATCATCGGCAGCGGCATCTTTCTTATCCCCAGCGAGATGATGCGCGACGCAGGATCCTCTTCACTGGTGTACGTGGGGTGGATCGTGGGCGGCGTGCTGTCGCTGTTCGGCGCGATGACCTACGCGGAGCTGGGCGCCATGCTGCCGTACGCGGGCGGTGAATATGTGTATCTGCGCGGCGCTTACGGCGACACCACGGCCTTCCTGAATATGTGGACGTGGTTTGCCGTGGCCAAGCCAGGTTCGATTGCGACGATCGCAGTCGGGCTGGCGCGCACGCTCGAGTATTTTCCCGGGTTGCACGCTCTAGGCGATTTGATCCCCGGCTTGCCAGTGCCGATCTACTGGTCGCAGCTGCTTGCCATCGCGGTCACATGGCTTATCACGGGACTGAATTATCTCGGCATCAAGAAGGCCGGCGATTTTCAGTTGGTATTTACGCTGCTGAAAGCCATTCTCATCCTGATTGTGGTGGCGTTTTGTTTTGTCTCCGCATCGGGCTCGTGGAGCAACTTCGCGACGACACTGCCCCACGCCACGGGCGGGCTGAAGGGATTCATGCTGGCGTTGATTGCGACGCTGTGGGCCTACGACGGATGGAACGACCTGAGCATGGTGGCCGGCGAAGTGCGCACGCCGGAACGCAGCCTTCCGATTGCCCTGATCGGGGGCCTTGTGATCGTAGGCGTGCTCTATATGGCAACCAATGCCGCCATTCAATATGTGCTGCCGGCGGCGGCGATTGCGGCCTCGCCACAGCCAGCGGTAAGCGCGCTCTCAGCGGTTGCCGGGTCTCGCGGAGCGGGGCTGGTGGCGGCGGCGATGGGGCTCAGTATCCTGGTCACGCTGAATGGAACGACCATGTCGGGCGCGCGCGTGCCTTTTGCCGCGGCGCGCGATGGGCTTTTCTTCCGCGGTTTCGCGCACATCCACCCTCGATTTCAATCGCCCTCCACTGCGCTGGTGGTGCAGGGCCTTCTGTCTACCGTGCTGCTGTTGTTCCTGAGCCGCTTCGAGCAGCTCCTCGACCTCACCATCTTCGCCGAGTGGCTGTTTTACATGCTGGCGGCGAGCACCGTTTTTGTTTACCGGCGGAAACAGCCTGAGCTGGCGAGGCCCTACAGGGTTCTGGGTTACCCGGTGATTCCAGCGATCTTTGTGGCCTGCGCGGGGGCCGTGCTGGTTTCGAGCTATGCCGGAAACCTGAAGGGCTCGCTGATCGGTAGTGGATTGATTCTGCTTGGGTTACCGGTTCTATTCCTGGTTCGCCGGATGCATACAAAGCCTGCGGAGCGCGTATCGGGGCTCGGCTAGCCAAGTGGTCTACCCGGTACGTTTTGGTACGTTTTGGTACGTTTTGGTACGCGGTTTTAAGAGCGTTTTGTTGATTCCAAATGACTTATGAGCAAAAATACGCCCAAAAAGCGGAAATTTTTTTTCTTGCAGCGATCCGGCGAAAGCCGAACCTCTCAAGCGAGATCTGTTGAGGCCAACCATTCGTTCAGTATGCGCGCAAGGGCAGAACAAATGCGCATAGTTGGCTGGCGGAATTTTGCGAGTGTTTTCAATGAGTTGGCAGAAAAGCGGCAGGAGCGGCGCTTGACACGCGGTGGGGGGTACGGACCGGGGACATACCTGACAGATTGAACCGGGGACATATCTGACACTGGGACGGGTCCATGAGGTCGCAGAAGCGTTTCGGAGTCTCGCGGCGATCTCCTGCCCTGATTTTCTTTTCTTCATACGATTTTCATTGACATATGCCCGGGATAAGCCTAGTTTGTCAATCATCCAGTCATCTATATGACTTGGCCGCGGTTTCTGGCGTGAGGGCGTGATTTGGACGTCACTTTGCAATCGCCGGTTGGTTGCCACGGGGCAAAGCCCTCCCCCAAATCCGAGGCTCCGATGGCAAAGCGAACAGCTCTCAACCCGGTTCGCGGATGCGATTTCATGTTTTCGCTCAACGGACGCTTCGCCGGAGTCATTTTCCACCTTCCGAGGGACCGGCGACTCGATCAACAGTTCAACCAGTGAGGCTGAAGCTGGGCATCGACACGAGACATGCCCTTCCTCAGCGGAACGAAACATTAGGAGGCAATTGACCGCTATGTCGCACAAATTTGCAAAGAGTGTATTTGCGCTGTTGGCCGTAATCGGGCTGGCGATTATCGCGAGCTACGCTACGGCGCAGACGATCACCGGAACCATCCGCGGCACCGTCTCCGATTCGAGCGGCGCGGCGATTCCGAAAGCATCGGTCACGGTAACCAACCAAGCCACAGGTGTGAAGACGACAACAACCTCGGATGGGAGCGGCATCTACAATTTCCAGTTCCTTCCCATCGGCAATTACAGAGTGACCGCAACAGCGGCAGGCTTCAAAACCGCGCAAATTGGGCCTTTGATGCTGGAAATTGACGAGATCGCCGAAGTCAACGTCAAGCTGGAGGTGGGCGCCGTTTCTACGACAGTGAGTGTAGCCGCTGATACGGCAGCAATCCTTCAGACCCAGAACTCCGAATTGGGGACGACGGTAACCTCAAACACCATGGAGAACCTGCCGCTCAGCGGCCTCAATTTCCAGGTTGCGGGCGTGTTTGTTCCGGGCGCCGTGATCCCCCACTACGACACGCTGGGCGGCGCGAACGGTTTTGAGCGCGACACGAACGCCGAAACCTCGCCTTCGTTCAACGGCAACCGTCAACAGGTGGACAACTACGTTCTGGACGGGGTGGAGATCAATGAGCCCACCAACAACGATTTGGGCTATAACCCCGCGCCGGAAGCCATTGAGCAGATGCGCACCATTACCGCCAATGCGGACGCTGAGTACGGCAACGTAAACGGCGGCGAGTTTGTGATGGTGACCAAGGGCGGCACCAACCAATTCCATGGCAGCGCGTATGAATATTATGAGGACCAATACCTGACCGCGGACACGTGGGCCAACAATGATCACGCCACGCCCCTTCCCAAAGGGATTTTCCATCAGGACCAGTTTGGCGCAGCGGTGGGCGGGCCAGTGAAGAGAAACAAGCTCTTCTTCTTCGGCGACTACCTGGGCACGCGCAACATCTCCTCCGGCACCGGCACGGCAACCGTTGCGACTGCCAAGATGCGCCTGCAAGCGAACGGGCAACCCTGCACGCTGGGAACCTCCTGCGACTTTTCTGAGTTACTGACCACGCCCGGCATCCAGCTTTACAACCCTGCGGTGTCGGCGACGAATCCGACAGGTGGTTACGCGAAGGCCAGCAAGTACGTCAACAACCAGATTCCGCTCACCAACCCGGTGGCGGCATATTTGTTCGCTAACCCGTCGGTCTATCCTATGCCGAACCGCCAGGCGGATGCCGGCACCCTGGATCGCAATAACTATGGAGCACCCACAAAGGGCGTCATCCGAAATAACCAGGGAGATCTGCGCGTCGATTGGACGCTCGATCCGAAAGACTCGCTGATGTTCCGTTATTCCGATGGCGATGCATATGATTTCAGCCCGGAGGTCGTTCTTCCCATCACCTTCCCCGCCGAGAACGATTACCCGTTCCACAGCGGCGTGGTGAACTGGGTGCGCACGTTTTCGCCCTCGCTGGTCAATCAGGGACGGGCGGGTTACTCGCGGATCCAGTGGTTTAACGGCGCTCCGACCGACCCGACCGGAAAGTTCGGCTTGTCGGGCGATAAGACCGTGGGCATTCCTGCTACGCAGTCGTACGCAGGCTTCAGCCAGATCAGCCTCTCGAGCACGGAGTCGAACGTCGGAACCGCCGGGATCGTGCAAGACTTCCTGGACAACATCTTTAACTATGGCGACGACCTGATCTGGCAACACGGAAAGCACGTGACCAAGTTCGGCGTGCAGATTGCCCGCTACCAGGAAAACTATTATTACGCAGGCAACTACGGCGCTCTCGGCCAGTTCTATTATGGCGGCTATTACACGCAGAACACGAGTGTGAGCGGCGCGGGAGGGTACGGATATGCCGACTTTGTTCTGGACCAGGGATATCAGGTCGACATCGGCGACGTAGCCGGCCCGGTAGGGCAACGCCAATACCGCGACGCCTATTACGTGCAGGACGACTGGAAGCTGCTGCCGAACTTCACGCTGAACCTTGGCGTGCGGTACGGTTACGACCAGCCATGGTATGAGGTGAACAACAAGGAAGTGAACGTCGATATCAGCAAGGCCGCGCAATGCACGGCGGCGAACAGCCCGAGCAATCCGTGCCTGGAGTTTGCCGGACAGAACGGCGCCAGCCGCGCACTTTACAACGCGTATTACAACGAGTGGATGCCGCGCTTCGGCTTTGCCTGGCAGTTTGATCCCAAGATCGTGCTGCGCGGCGGCTACGGAATTACCGACTACATGGAGGGCAGCGGGGTAAACCTGCGGCCCACGCTGAACCCGCCGTTCTTTCCGCAGTTTGTGAACGCGCCGCTCACGCCAAGCGCCACGTCAGCGGGAAATCCGCTGAGCGTCAAGACCGGCTTCAGCAACGGCTCGCAGGCGGCAATCACCCAGTACGGCGCATGGGATAAGAACATGCGGCCTACGGCTGTGCAGCAGTTCAACCTGACCACGCAGTACCTGATTAACAACAACATGACGGCCCAGGTGGGATATGTGGGAGAGATCGGGCAGAGGCTGATCGTTCCGGCATCGCCGAATCAATATGCACAGGCGGGTGTCGGGACTTCGGCGCCCTTCTATAACCTGGTGGGATCCGGAGGCTATGTTGTCCTCACGGTGACTGAAGCGGTTGAGAACTACAACGCCCTGCAGGCGACTCTGCGCCGCCAGCAAAGCAACGGATTGGAGTACACGCTGAATTACACGTGGGCGCGGTCGATGACCAACAACTCCGGTTTCTTCGGCATCCCCGGGGTGAACACCGTAAGCGCGTATTGGGAGAATTATCTCTGCCCGAAATGCGACTACGGCCCGTCCGGCTTCGACGTGCGCCAATCGTTAAACGGCACCGCCGTCTGGCAACTGCCATTTGGGCGGGGAAGGAAGTTCGGCAACAACTGGAATCGCGCGCTGGACGAGTCGATCGGCGGATGGCAACTCTCGGGCGACACCATGTTGCACACTGGATTTCCAACCAACATGACCGGCTCGAATAACGGTGGATTCCACGCCCGCACCGCACGCGCCAACCAGTACCGTCCGCTGTTCGTGAAGAACCGCTCGGTACAGCACTGGTTCGGCACCGATCCCTCGGCCAACCCGTGCACCGGCGCTGACAATGGCACCTGCGCTTACGGCAGCGAACTATTCGGGCAGTTCGGGTCCGCGCACGCCAACAACGGCCCGTTAGCTCCCGGCTACCGCATCATCGACCTGTCGCTGTTCAAGGCGTTTCCAACCTTCGAATCGCAGACACTCACCTTCCGTGTGGACGCATTCAACGTTGGAAACATCGCGAGCTATGCGGCGCCTGCTTACGTTTCAGCCGCTAACGGGGTTTCTGCGGCGAACTTTCCACAAAACTCTCTGGAGGGTGATATCACCAGCACGTTGTCGCCAGCGCGGCAGTTGCAGTTGTCGCTGATCTACCGGTTCTGATGGGGCAGGCCGGAAAGTTCGTCGAATAACCTCAGCCGGTCACCGGCCGGGCCCGCTTGATTCTTCTGTGAGGAAGGTCAAGCGGGCCTGGCGGTGCGCCCGCATGCGAACGTGATGGATATTGGAAATGCTACCGGCACAGGAAGACTGCCATGGGATTAAACACGCTGGATCTGGTGGTCATCGTCGTCTACCTGGCCGGCGTGACGCTTTTTGGTTTGCGCTTTCGCAGCGGGCAGCGGACTCTTAAGGGATATTTCCTGGCTGACAACGCCGTCCCCTGGTGGGCGATTTCGCTCTCGATTGTGGCGGCGGAGACCAGCACTTTGACGGTGATCAGCGTGCCGGGCTTGGCGTACGCCAGGAACTTTGGGTTTCTGCAATTTGTGATCGGCTACCTGATCGGCCGGATCATCGTGAGTCTTGTGCTCATTCCGCAGTATTTTCGCGGACAACTTGTGACCGCGTATCAGCTCATCGAGCGCCGTTTCGGACAGAGGCTCCGCACGCTCACAGCGGGGATCTTTCTGGCGACGCGGGCTGCCGCCGAAGGTGTGCGGGTTTTTGCGGTGGCGATTGTGGTGCGGGTTGCACTGGGCGGCTTGCTGACCGGCATGAGTGATTTCGAGCGAGACCTGACGGCGATCGGCATCGTGACCATCCTGACCCTCCTGTACACGGTCAAGGGCGGACTGAAGGCGGCGATCTGGACCGACGTGATGCAGCAGACCGTCTATGTGGCGGGAACACTGGTCGGCTTTTTCACCATTCTGCACATGGCGCCCGGGGGATGGGCGACCGTTCACCGGGTGGCCGGACAGGCGGGTAAATTCCATATCTTCGATCTCTCGATGAACTGGACCACCACCTACACCTTATGGTCGGGAATCATCGGAGGCACCTTCTTCACTATCGGCAGCCACGGAACCGACCAGTTGATCGTGCAGCGGCTGCTCGCAGCGCGCAGCGAACGGCAGGCGCAGGTGGCGCTTATATTGAGCGGGGTGATCGTCTTTTTTCAGTTCGCGCTGTTCCTCATGATCGGCGCGATGCTGTTTGTGTTTTACCGGTTCTTTCCGTCGCAATCCGCATTCACGAGCACAGACACGATCTTTCCGGCATTCATCGTGAACCGGATGCCCCACAGTGTGAGCGGCCTGATGATCGGAGCCATCCTTGCGGCGGCAATGTCGAACCTGAGCGCGGCTTTGAATTCGCTTTCGTCGACCGCCATTGTCGATTTCTATGTCCGCCTTCGTCCCGCTTCGAGTGAGAGACGCCGGATCTGGTTTTCTCGCGCTGCGATGCTCGGCTGGGCGCTCGTGCTCTTTGCTCTGGCCATCTTAGCGCGGCACGGAGGCAGGGTCATTGAGGTCGGGCTCACCATCGCGTCGGTGGCCTATGGCGGAATGATCGGAGTCTTTCTCCTTGGCGTTCTGACGCGGACGGCTTCGGAATCCGGCGCGATGGTTGGCATGATCAGCGGGCTGGCGGTCAACCTCTACCTCTGGTTCTTCAGCAAAGTGTCGTTTACCTGGTTTGCAGCGCTGGGCGGCGCGGTCACGTTCGCGGTGGGATATGCCGCGAGTCTGCCTGCGCGGCAGAAATCTCTGAACCCCTCGTACTAAGGGATGGGAAATGCAAGTGCATGAGTTAGTGACGGAGCGCCGCAATCGAGCGACAGAAAGCCTCGATACCATGAGCGCGTTTGAGATCGTGGCGGCCATGAACCGCGAAGATGCAGCGGTTCCGCGGGCCATTCGCCGGGCTCTGCCTGCGATTGCCCAGGCGGTTGACCTGGTTGCACGGCAATTGGCTCAGGGCGGCAGGATGATTTACGTCGGCAGCGGCACCAGCGGGCGAATCGGCGCGCTCGACGCGTCAGAGTGCCCGCCCACGTTCGGCGTCAGCTCAGAGACGGTCCAGTTCGTGATCGCCGGCGGCGAGAGGGCGCTGACAAGAGCGGCGGAAGCGAGCGAGGATTCCGCCCGATTGGGAAGGAGCGATATGGCCGCAAGGAGACCCGGCAAGCACGACGTCGTGGTCGGAATCGCGGCCAGCGGATTTACGCCGTACACCATCAGCGCACTGAAATATGCGCGCAGCAAGGGCGCGGCGGCGATTGCCGTAGCCTGCAACCGGAACTCTGCCCTGGGGCGAGCCGCGGATCTCGCCATTGAAATTGAAGTGGGCCCTGAGGTTCTTGCCGGCTCGTCGCGGCTCAAAGCCGGAACGGCGGAAAAGCTTATCTGCAACATGCTCACAACCGGCGCCATGGTGCGGCTCGGCTATGTTTACAGCAACTTGATGGTCAAGATGCTCCTGACAAACAGGAAGCTGCGGGAGCGCGGCATCGTTATTCTGGAGTCTCTGGCCCGCGTCGACCGCGCTCATGCGCTGAAGACGCTCAAGGAGGCCGGCATGAGCGTTCCGATTGCCCTCGTAATGTTGAAGACACAAAGCAGCAAGTCTGAAGCCCTGCGGCGCCTGAAAAAAGCCAAAGGAAATGTGCGTAAGGCAATAGAAGGCTAGATATGAGGAATTTCAGAAGCACAGTTTGGCCCTCCCCCAAGCTTGTTTGCCTTCTTGCCGGCGCCCTGGCTCTGTGCGGGCTGCGACCCCTCATGGCGCAGACTCCGCAAACAGCACCACGAGATAGCAGCCGTCAATCACGGGGCTTTGCCGCCATCGACGCGATGATGGAGGGGGCGGTCGCCAAAGGCGATATGCCCGGCGGAGTTGTGCTCATCGGCCACAACGGCCGCGTGGTTTATCGCAAGGCGTTCGGGATGCGATCGCTCGAGCCGACGCGCGAGCCGATGACAGTGGATACGATCTTCGATCTCGCGTCCCTGACCAAATGCATCGCCACCACCAGCGCGATGATGCAGCTTATTCAAGAGGGCCGCGTCCGGCTGAACGATCCAGTGGCGGCGTACCTGCCCGAGTTCGCGCAAAATGGGAAGGCGCAGATCACGGTGCGCGAATTGATGACGCACTTCTCAGGGCTGCCGCCCGATCTGGACTTGAAGGAGCCCTGGCAGGGCCGGGCCGCGGCGTTCAACATGGCGATGACGGTGAAGCCGATTTACACGCCGGGC
>Ga0335074_10016786_pt1 | contig 10309 bp, 10 predicted proteins | sample Lox_Sample_23_FD_206715 | JGI IMG/M metagenome (GOLD analysis project Ga0335074, IMG submission 206715) | Soil microbial communities from Loxahatchee National Wildlife Refuge, Florida, United States - Lox_Sample_2.3 | ecosystem: Environmental > Terrestrial > Soil > Wetlands | place: USA...
AGGCCCGCCTGGTCGAACTCGCGCTGGCTCGGCCAGTCCGTGCGCTTCCCGAAGAACTCGGCGAGCTTCACGCGAATCGCCTCATCGCTCCAGTGGCGCACCCCGCCCGGTGGCCGATCGCCGCCGGGAAGTCCCATCTCCCTGGCCCAGTACTCGACTCCGCCGAATCGGTAGAGCGCATCGCGCAATCCTTTCGCGCCTCCTTGGACGAACTCCTCATAGGTCGGCCACACCTCCCAGTCCCGCAGGAACTCGGTCAGCTCGGCGCGGATCGATGCTTCATCCCATGGCCGGCCGCGTCGTGAGCGCGCCACCTGGCTCGTGCTCATCAGCCCTAGTCGCCCCCGCGTACACCCGTGTAGGTCCGCCGCGGCGGGCGCAGGCCCAGCTGTTTCTGCCAACGCGCGATTCCTCCGTGCAAGCTCGCCTGCTTGTACAAGCGGGCCTTCCCGTCGCGGATGAACTCCTGCTGCGTGGGCCATTCGCTGCGCCCGGCGCAATAGTCGGCGAGCTCGCTCTCGACGCGCTCATCGGTCCACACTCGCCGGGTACGAGCCGCTCGGCCCCGTTGCTCTGCGGGCAGCCCGAACTGCGCGCGCCAGTAGGCCACGCCGCCATACCTGTAGACCGCCGACTGAGCCGACTCCAGCCCGGCCTGACGGAACTCGCTCTTCGTCGGCCAGCGCCCATGCCGCTTGACCAGCGGTCCGATCGCCTTGCGGAGCCTTCGCTCATCCCAAACGCGCCTCGAGCCGGCGAGATTGTTCAGCCGGGGCAACCCGAACCTCGTTGCCCATACCTCGACGCCACCGAGCCGCTTGATCGCTTCGCGCAGAAGGCCCAGCCCGGCAGCCTCGAACTCGCTCGCCGGCGGCCACACCTCGCGGCCCGCCAGAAACGCCTCAAGCTCTCTGCTGACGCGCTCCTCGGTCCATCGCGCCGCGTACCCTGGCGGCCGCTCGACCCACGCGACCCCGATACGCCGAGCCCAGTAGCGAGCCCCGTGATGTTCGCTGACCGCCTCCCTCACCGATCGGCGGCCGGCCTGCACGAACTCGCGGTAGCTGGGCCACACCTCCCGCCCGGCGAGGAACTCGCGCAGCTCGCGCTCGATGCGCTCCTCGATCTGCCCACTCCCCCCAGGCGAGCGGGCAGAGCCAGCGCCCTCAGACCGGCCCATCGCTCGACGGCTCTTCCACCGGGCTATACGGGTTCGTCGCCTCCGGGACGCTCGCGGCCCGCACTGGCGCGGGGCGCCCGGCGGTCATCCAGATCGCGCGCTGCCACGAGTCGGCCTCCACTCCGGCGGGCTCCCCGGCCGCCTCCGCTCGCTGCTTACGGGCGTGCTCGTCCAGTTCCGCCAGGAGCCGGCTTGCAACCCTGCTCTGCACGGCGATGAGCACCTCGCGCTGCTCGTCGGCGTCCGCGGCGGCCCAGGCGAGATTGAAGTGCGCTACGCACAGGCCCTGCCCCGCCGTGAGCTGCTCCCGGAAATCGCTGTTCTCCAAGAGCTCCTCCAGTAGATACCGGGCGTTCCTGCTGAGGCCCTGCTGCCGGTACGCGCACGCCGGGCAGGGACCCTTGGAAAGCCCGCGCGTGTCGTCGGGGCGCAAGCGCGCCAGGTCCTCCAGCAGCTGCTGCACCGTCGCGATATACACGTCGGTGACGCCGATCGTCGTGCGCATCCCCTGCACTTCGATACGGCAGAGCTGCTCGGCATGATCGGAGCAGAACCCGCGCGCCGCCGCCAACCGTTCGACCGCGGTGTCCTGCATCGACCACTGGTCGAAGAACCCCCAGATGTACTCGCGATCCAGCTTGTGATGGGAACGGCACAAAGGGCAGATGCCGAACGGAACGCCCTGCCACAACCACCTCGTCAAGATCCGGCTCGTCACGCTGGCCTCCGCAGTAAACGGACTCGGTAGAAGCCATCAGCGAACAACGGCCGTTCGCGGTTAGAGCGAGCCTCATCGCTCGAGCGGAATCCTAGCGACCGCCGACTGGCCGCCCCGCCGCCGCCGAGCGAACCCGGGTCGCTCAACGGCCGTCGCTATGCTGGCTGGTGAGCGATGAGGCTCGCTCTGAGCGTGGCGAGGATGCCGCTGATGGCCTCTATGACAACAACCGAATGTCATGGAGGCCACGATGCAAGGCGCCAGCCAAGCCGCACCGCTCCAGGCTCACGAACCGGCCGTCGCTCGGAGCTTCCCGGGACCAGCAGCGATCGAGTTCTCCGATGTGCATAAGCGATTCAGAGACAACATCGTCCTGGACGGACTCCGCATGCAGATCCCCGAGGGCAAGATCTCGATGATCATGGGCCCGTCAGGCACCGGCAAGTCGGTGTGCATCAATCACATGGTCGGCCTGATGCTCCCGGACGCCGGCGATGTGCTGATCGAGGGCGAGAGCGTCCCGAACATGACGATGCCCCAGCTACGTCAGATGCGCGCCCAGAAGTTCGGGGTGCTCTTCCAAGACGGCGCGTTGTTCAGCTCGATGTCGCTGTTCGACAACGTCGCGTTCCCATTGCGGCAGATGACCGAGATGCACGACAGCGAGATCAGCGAGATCGTCATGCGCCGCCTCAAACAGGTCGGTCTCGGCGACTCCCTCGACTACCACCCGAGTGAGCTCTCAGGCGGGATGCGAAAGCGCGCGGGGTTCGCGCGGGCGCTCGTGATGGACCCGCACATCGTGCTCTTCGACGAGCCCGACTCCGGCCTCGACCCCGTGCGGTGCGCCCTGCTGTGCGAGTTGATTCAAGAGGTGCACGAGTACAGCGGCGGCACGTATGTCGTGGTCACGCACGACATGCTCTCGGCGAGAAGGATCGGCGAGTACATCGCGCTGCTATGGCGCGGAAAAGTCGTCGAGCAAGGCTCCGCCGAAGACATCTTCAACTCAGAAGACGAGTTCACTCGCCAGTTCCTCTCCGGCGACGCGATCGGGCCACTCGGCATGGGCTGAGCCTCAGCCCGCTACAGATCCATCAAACGCCCGAGCGCCCGCGCCATCTTCCCAGTGGCACAGCCAAGCAGGACCCCGAACCCTACGTCGCTCGGATAATGCACCCCTAGATACGGTCGCGACGCGGCGGTCAGCAACGCCCATCCCGCCAACAGGGGGCGAGGAAGCAACCCCTCGAAGCTGTACACCGCCGCGGTTGCCGTCGCCGTGTGCGAGCTCGGGAAGCTGTAGCGGGAAGTCACCTCAGCAAGCGCCGGCAACCCTTCGAGGTCAGGACGCGACCGGCGGACCACCTTCTTGATCTGCCGACTCGCCTGCTCGGTCACGATCGCCGTCACGGCCGCCACAAGCCACCGCCGCGCCCTGCGGCGGTCGCAGATCGCGCCCGCAACCCCAAGCGCGAACCATCCCCGGGCGTGATCGCCGAACAAAGACAGCCCGAGGGCGAGACGATCCGCCGTCGGACTGTGCGGCAACGTCCGCCAATCAATCAACAGCCCTTGCTCGAAGCGCGCGGCGGCCCGGCGAGCCTCCTTGTCTGCTTCCCGCTCGTCGCGAACCATCAGTTGCTCCTAGCGGCAGTATTGGCAGGGCCCCTAGCCATCAGCTCAGCTCGGACGGTTCGGGCCCGAGGGCCACCGCGAGCACAGCAGCCTACAAACGCGCGTCCACGCTCAGCGCCCCGCGCTGCGCTCGCCATCCTTCTCGCCGCCGGGCGCCGCCGGCCGGGGGTCGGTTGCGCATCCTGGTAGCGTTCGGTTCCTGGCGATGAGGCCCGCCCTCGACCGCCGCGCAGTTCGCGGCTGATGGCTTCTACAAACACTTGTAGAACAGCAGACAAGGGAGGGCGGGCATGTCCGCTCGCGTGAAGGTCCGGGCGGCGATCTGGGTACAGGACAGGCTGGTCGTTCATCGCACGAGCAGGCTCGGTAACGAGCGCGTCACCCTGCCCGGCGGCTGGGTCGGTCAACGCGAGTCGGTGACCGACGCCCTCGCGCGCGAGCTCCACGAGGAGCTCGGCATCACCGTCGAGCTTGGCGACCTCTTGTTCGCGGCGGAGGTCCTCAACAGCTCCTCCCGCCAAGACATAGAGCTGATCTTCGCCGCGATGCTTCCCGACGATGTCGATACGAGCAGCCTGTCGCTCGTCGACCCGTCCGGCCCGGAAGCCGACCGTGTGCTGCCACCGGTCGTCAATCAGCTCGTCAGCCAGCGGAAGGGCGCAGCGGACGTTCCCGCTCGCTGGCTCGGGAATCTGTACTTGACCAATCACCGTCGCCCCTAGACCCACCGGCTCAGGGCAACCGGTCGTCATCGTCGGTTCGCCACGGTCTTGCCAGCTCCCGGCTCCCCGCAACCCGCGCGACGATCTGCCGCGGCGCACTTTGCTCCTCCCGGTTCAGTAGGCCGCGACGCAGCGCGTGGCGCTTCAGCGCGAACGTTCTCAGGTCTTCGCTGGCGCGGAACATCGCATCAGCCAAGCCCGCAACCAGCCGCTCGCCGTGCTCGGCGGGGAGCTCAGCGCTGAGCAGTCTCGCGAGGTGCCCGACGCAAAGGCTGACCGGCGCCGCTGCGTCATCCGCCGCGAGTAACTGATCCAGGATCTCTGCGATCGCGTCGCGCTCAGCTTCGCCGACGGCCAAGCAGACACGGCAGCGCTCGGATGCAGGGGTAAACCAACGCAAGATCGCCTCGGCGCTCTCACCACCCCCCGCCTGCAGCTGCTCGGCCAGGCTCGCGGCGAGCTCGGAATAGGTCAGTGCGATCCCGATCGGGTCCGCTGTCTGGGCGTAGAGCCACGTGTGCAGCGGGCAGAACCCGCCGCGGGCGGCGTGCTCGGCTCGCCGGTCATGCCGCGTCGCCAGCTCGTATTGCGTGTACGCGAGATAGTCGAAGGCCACCCTTCCGACCTTCGCGCAGATCGCACACGGCCCGCCCGCCGCGGCACCTGGGCCGACGACCGGCACCGCGACCGGTTCCTCCGCGCCGACGGACGGGGTCCAAGCGATCAGGTCCTGCTCAAGCGCCGTCAGGTCGCGATCGAGTCCGTCAAGGCGCGCGGCATGCTCGTCGCGATACGGCTCCCGCAGACGGTCGTGAACCCGCCGCGCGGCATGCCGCAGATCTTTCTTGACGCGGTCGTTCAGCTCGCCGGTCCAGTCCTCAGCACTCTGCGCGAGAGCGTCACGCACTTGCCGGCAATACGCTTCGATGCCGGCACTCGCGGCTTCGGAGAGTAACCGCTCGGGATGCCGTGGCCTCGTCGATGAGCGGGCGGAGGGGAGCTTCAGCAGCCCGCCGAATCCGATCCGAGGTGTCCGCAGCGGCGGCACATCAGCTGGTGACCAGCCCGCCTGGGTACTCTCGCGCTGGGGTATGCCAAGCACATCGGCTGCCGCGGGCTGCACCGCGTCTCGAAGGCCTATCAGCGCCCCCAAACGCTCGCCGGCGCTCACGGAGAGCAGCGCGTGCAGCTCGGCCGTCTGCTCGCGTAGCCACTCCTCGAGTGCGGGCTCCACCGTCTGCCCGACCGCAGCGAGCTGCTGCTGAAGTTCTCGGCGCGTGCTGCGCCGCTCCTCGCGACGTTCGATCAGGGGGCCGACGATCTCGTTCAGCTCCGACGGCCAGGCGCGCGCTTGCTCGATCAGCCGCGGCGCGACGGTGCTCGCCCACCCGTCCTGAATGCCGCTCACGAGTCGCTGCGCCTGCTCGCACAGATCCTCGACGGCACGCTCGAAGGATTCCTCGGAGCGCGCGATCGCGCCTGAGTCCTGCGTCTGCGCCGTTCGGGCCACGTTCAGGTCCTCAACCTGTTGAGCGAGCGCGCGTCTCGCTCGGCCGCACGTCTGCTTGAGGAACACCCGGGACTTCTCGCTTGCCAGGAACGACGTGAGCCGGCCCTCGAACGCTGCCATCCCGCTGGTGTTCAGCAGCTCGCCCTCGCCGTTGATGCGCGCCAGCAGCGCCTGCCTTGCCGACACGCCGAACACACGCACGGGGTCACGGTCGCCATCAGCCAGTTGGTCCCGGACGAACCGGATCACCCGATCGGCCTCCTCGACGTCCACGAGGTCGGTCTTGTTGACGATCACGAATAGCTTCTCGACGTGCGCTTCTACGTGGGTGAGGAACGTTCGCTCTGCCTGGCTGAGCGGCGCGTCGCAGCTCGTGACGAAGATCACCGCGTCGGCCTGGGGCAGGAACTGCTCGGTCGTCGCCGTGTTCGCCGTGATCGCCGAGCCGATCCCCGGCGTGTCGACGAACGAGAAACCGAGCCGCAGGATCTCCGCGGGCAACTGCACATCGGCGGCGACGATCTGCAGCTCTTGTCGCTCGCCGCTCTGCTGTGCGACGAACCGCACCAGCTCATCGAGAGGCACTTCGACCGCTTGCTCTCTGCCGGCGCGGCGCACCCACGCCTTCGGCTCGCTGCCGTAGCGGACCGTCGTGAGTACCGAGGTCATCGGCAACGCCCCAGTCGGCAGGTAGGGGGCGCCGAGGATCGCATTCATCAACGTGCTCTTCCCACGGCTGAACTGCCCGACCACGGCGAGCTGGAAGGCGTCCTCAGCGAGTCGGGCGAGCACCTCGCGGCTAGCGCCCTCGCGCTCATCGTCGTGACGCTCACGCGCGATCGTCATCAACTCCTGAAGCAGCTCCGCCAACAGCAACTTGCGACGTCGGTACTCGCCGAGCGCCCCGTCGTGACGCGCCGCGCCGACACCAGCGCGCAGCGCATCCGGACTGTCGCACCTCACCGGTCCCGTCCAGTACCGAGCGCGCTGTGGGCGACGTCGCTGACCATGAAGGAGTCGCTACGGGCGAGCCGCCGTAGCCAGTCGGAAAGATCAGCCGTGCCCGCGATCTGGACAGCCGCGCGCACCGCCTCCGCGGACAGAAACGGATCGAACGCCTCCTCCACGACCTCCCGCAACGCTGTCAGCGCACCGCTTGCTTTACGAGTGCCAAGGGTTTTCGCGGCGAGCATCGCCCGGTCGCCATCGGGGTGATGCAACGTCCAGATCAGCCGCTGCTCGTCGGTGATCCCAGCCGGCGCTGAGATCTCCTTGCCGCAACGCACGCACGGCCCGCTTCGCGTCGGGTTGGGGGCGTAGCAGCGAAAGCACCAGTACACAGCCGAGGACCTCGTGCGACGCGTTCGCGCTAGCTCGCTCTTCCGAGCTTGCAGATCAGCTCACAGCGCTCCACGATCCCCGCTAGCTCGCCCAGGCGCGCCCGTGCATCATCTCGCTCCTCGGCGTGTCGGCTGCTCGCGCGAGCGAGGGCACCGGTCATCCCGCCGATCGCCTGCTCGACACTCGCCGCAAGCTCCTTCCGGTAGGCACGGCTCGTGCTCACGACTTGCTCGTGGAGCTGCGACCGCAGACGGCCGGCGTGACGGTCGGCCATCGCGACGAGTCGCTCTTCGGCGTCTCTGAGCAGCATGCGGTGGCCGACCCGGCCCGGAACGAGCGTCCTGGCTCTGCCGACGATCATCTCAAGCGCGCCCTGCGGTTCGTCGAGCTTGAACGAGAATCGCGACCGCTCGCGCAGGCCCGCGGGTGGCCACAGCTCTCCTCGCTCGGTGTCGAACACCTCAGCGGCGAGCGCTCGCGCCTCATCGAGGATGCTTTGCAGCCGCTGTGCGTAGCGCTCCTGCAGCTCAGCGAGCGCTCCCGCGAGTGCCGGCTCATACTCATCCCCGAGGCTGGCGAACTCGACGCGGATCCGCTCGTCGATCCAGGCCGACAGCGCCCTTGATAGATCCGCCGAAGAGAGTGAGCGTCGCTCAGCAGCGTAGGCGCCCAGCTCCCCTCGCAGCCGATCCGCCTCGGTTCGCGCCCAGGCTTCCAGCGGCCGGTCCAGGTGTTCGCTCAGTGCCGCGCGCACACCCTGCTCGAGCAGTTCCGACGCCTCCTCGCCGGTACTGCGAAGCTCGCCGATTCGGGCCGTGAACACGCCGAGCCGGCGCTCGAGCTCGCTCAGAGGCAGCTCCCGTGCGCTGATCTCCAGCCGCGCTGCCGTGAGGAGTTCGGCCGCTGCTGCGGCGGCGATACCGGCAACCGAGCGCGCCAATGTGCCGCTGCGCTCGTCTGTTGCCAAGCCCCGCAATCGCCGCCGCAGAGCGGCCGTTCCCTCTCCCTCTCGGGCGCTGACCGGGAACACGTCATCCCGCTCGCTGCCCAAGAGCTCGTTGGCGGCCTGCTCGATGAACTCGAGTGTGGCCCGCCGGTCTCCCTCCGTGAGCTGATCGATCTTGTTGAGCACCACCAGCACCCGCGGCGTGCGGTCGGCGAGCTCCCGCACGAGCTGCTGCTCGGCGGCCGTGAAAGGCTGCCCCGCATCAAGCACCAACACCGCAGCGTCGACCTGCCCGAGGAAGTCATGCGCGGCGTTTGTGTTGTGCTCGTAGATCGAGCCGACACCGGGCGTGTCGACCAGGTCGATCCCGGCTTCCAGCAGCTCGTGCTCAATCTGCACGCGTACCCGCGCCACCCCCAGATGGTTCCCCGGGTTCCCCGCCTCGGTCACGTACCGGCCGAGCTCCGACACCGGCGCTTCTAATGTCTCGCCGTCTGTCAGCCAGACCAACAACTTTGGTTCGCCGGCAGCGACCGCCGTCACGGTCGAGGTCAGCGGAAGTACCCCGGTAGGCAGGAGCTCACGGTCCAGTAGCGCGTTGATCAGCGTGCTCTTGCCGCGCTTGAACTCGCCAAGCACAACCAGGTTGACCCGGTCGAGGGCAACCCGCTCCCGGGCAGCCAGAAGGTCTCGCAGCGTCCGATCCAAGCCGAGGATCTCGCAGAACCCGATCAGCTCGCCCAGAGCGCCGCAAACATCGAGCTCTGCGGGCGAGTTCGGCGACGACGGCTCGGTTGCTTGCTTCAACGGTGGAACCTCCACGAACACGCATCTGCTTGACGTTTCGTAGAGGCCATCAGCGAACCAAGTTCGCGGTTAGAGCGAGCCTCATCGCTCAAAACGTGAGCCTACCACCAAGACGGCCTGCGGCCTCGATCCCGCGCCCTCGGCGGCGTTCGAGCGTCGTTAGACTCAACCGTGAAGCGATGAGGCTCGCTTCGCGCACGAAAGTGGGTGCGCCGAACCGCGGCACGACCGCCGATGGCCTCTACCCCAGCGAACAGACGCAGGCCTGGCCTGTGCTTTCAGACGGGAGGCCGAAGGTGCCGTGGCCGTACATGCCGTCGCAATGCTCCACCTGCCGGTACTTCCAGGCGTTCGAGCCCGCGGCCGAAGACGACGCCGGATACCGGCTGCCCGGGTTCTGCGGGCACCCCCAGATCGGGATGGAGCTGTTCGTGCCCAGGGACCGCCCCGAGATCGCGAACGCGACCTGCCGGTTGCGCTGGCCCCGACAACCCTCCGCCTCCGATGCGTCCTAGATCTACATCTCGCGCGATTGGTCGGCGACACCTCGACAAGCAAACACGCCGAGCTGGGCGGACACAGAGCGAAGCAGAAGGAGGCCGGTCATGTCAGAGCAGCAGCTGACGCGCAGCGCGGCACTAAGGTGGGCCACCAACCCGCCAAGCGGCGTCGGGCGCCTCGCCGTCGCGAGTAGGGCGTTCGCGGCCGTCAAGGTCTCGCTCGCGGTAGAAGACCCGACCTACGGCGAGACAACTCCCGGAGAGATGCTTGCCTGCACCCTTGCCGCCTACCTCGGCATGCACCTCGCGCTGCGGATGCAAAATGCCGAGACACCGCTCAGGGAGCTCGTCATCGACACCGACCTCACGATCAGCCCATGGCCTGAGTACGCGACCCAGCGGGTCGAGTTCTCCGTCATCGGCCGTCTCTGCGACCCGGACGCGACCGACAAGGACACGTTCAATTCCGAGATCGAGCAGACACTCGACACCGCCTCGGCGAGCCTTGGTCTTCGCACCGGGCTGACACGGCTGAAGGACGTAGAGCTCAGCTAACACCTCGGCTCACCCACACCGAGGCAGCCACGACACCGACGATCAGGCGCCCGCGGGACAGCGCGGTATCGTGGGCGGAGAGCGATGAGGCTCGCTCACACGCTGCGGTGAAAAGCCGCTGATGGCCTCTACGGACGTCTAGGCAACGTGGAGGTTCGCGTGTGAAGACCGACGGTGGCGAGAGGCTCATCGCTAGTCCCGACCGAAGGGCGCCAGCCCAGACCCGATCAGCCCTCGAGGAACCCGAGCCGCTACGGGTTTTCTCCGACGCCCCAGCGCCCCTCCTTGACGCAGAGGATCTCGAGCGGATCCGCAGCCGCGGCCGCATCATCGGGCTACTGCCGCTGCTGGGGCCGGCGTTCGTCGCGAGCATCGCCTACGTCGACCCCGGG